>ENA-OUQW01001408-OUQW01001408.1-human-gut-metagenome-genome-assembly--contig:-NODE-1408-length-24853-cov-8.920840_pt1 | contig 24853 bp, 26 predicted proteins | sample MGYA00248464_ERZ548849 | MGnify/ENA primary metagenome ERZ548849 (study PRJEB26491, sample SAMN04978193) | human gut metagenome | host: Homo sapiens | study: EMG produced TPA metagenomics assembly of... | reverse complement strand
GAGCACTCGGCTGTTAACCGAGTTGTTGTAGGTTCGAGCCCTACTCGGGGAGTTTAGAATGAATATAGTAGCTGTTGTTTAGCAATAAACAACAGCTTTTTTGTTTATTTCCAGTATTTTTCTGGTTTGGAAGATAAAACACAGTAGCAAATTGTTTACGGGATTGTGTGAGTCTGATATAGTATTAAGAGAATATGAATGAAAGAGGATGAAATATGCGCGTTTTAGAGAATTTGCAGCCTTATAAGGTTTTTTATTACTTTGAAGAGATATGTAATATTCCACATGGGTCTAAGAATCTTGATGGAATAAGCAGCTATCTGGAGAAATTTGCCAGGGACAGAGGTTTATTCTGTATCAGGGATACCAGCAATAATATCATTATGTTGAAGGAAGCTACTCCAGGGTATGAGAAAGAAGAGGCTATCATGCTTCAGGGACATATGGATATGGTAGCTGTGAAGAAAGCAGACTGTGATATAGACATGGAGAAAGATCCCTTACGTCTTAAAATAGATGGAGATTATATCTATGCAGAGGGAACCAGTCTTGGGGGCGATGATGGTGTTGCAGTAGCTTATATTCTGGCAATTATGGATGATGATTCCATACAGCATCCAAGGATTGAAGCGGTTCTGACAACAGATGAAGAGATTGGAATGGAAGGCGCTACGGCAATAGATCTGTCCATGCTTACGGCAACCAGAATGCTAAATATTGATTCAGAAGAGGAAGGTATATTATTGACCAGCTGTGCAGGTGGTGCAAGAGTAGACTGTAATATTCCAGTGTCCCGTGAACAGAAGGAAGGCATCTATTACAATATAGAAGTTGGTGGTCTGGTAGGCGGACATTCAGGTACTGAGATTGATAAAGGGCATGCCAATGCGATCAAATTGATAGGAAGAACATTGAAATTAGTACAGGCTAACGTGAATATCCAGATTGCAGAGCTTGATGGCGGAGAGAAAGATAATGCAATTCCAAGAGAAGCACAAGCTGTTGTCTTTATCCCTGATGGAATGGATAGGGCTTTTGAAGAGGAGATTACGCAGGCAAATGACCTGATACGTAATGAAAATGTATCGAAAGACAAGAATGTATATATTCGATGCAACAAGCTTGCAGATACGCTCAGAGATGTATTAACTGTTGAGTCTACCAATCGTATCATTGATTTTCTTGAGTTATTACCCAATGGTGTCATGGCAATGAGTGCAGATATTGCAGGATTAGTAGAGACATCATTGAATGTAGGAGTACTCAGATTGGAACAGGATAAGCTCATCAGTCTTAGTGCGGTCAGAAGTTCTATTGAGTCCTCCAAGAGAGATCTGATATGTATGCTGGATACATTGACCGGTTTAGTAGGCGGTCAGACTTCTATTTATGGAGAATATCCCGGTTGGCAGTATAGGACTGATTCCAGACTGCGTGAGAACATGGTCAACATCTATAAAGAAATGTTTCATGAAGATGTTAAGGTAACTGCAATACATGCAGGTCTGGAATGTGGCATCATGCTTTCCAAGATGCCGGAGCTTGATTGTGTGTCTTTTGGACCTGATATTTATAACATTCATACAACAGAAGAAAAACTGAGTATTTCTTCTACACAGAGAATGTGGGAATATTTGCTTGCCATTTTAAAGACAAAATAGTGAAAAGAACAATATAGGAGAGGAAATATGTCGGATAACTTTAGAGAATTCAAATCACAGGGAGAAGAAAATTATTCTGACCAGACAAAGAAATCAGGGAATGGCAGAAAGAATCAGGGAAAGACAATTGTAACCATTGTAATTGCCATTCTGTTTGTAGGTATCGTGGCTTTTGAATCCGTGTATTCAATCAAAGAGCAGGAGCAGGGAGTCGTTACTACCTTTGGAAAAGCGGGAAGCGTAGTTACATCAGGGCTTCATTTTAAGATACCTTTTATTCAGAGGGTGACAAAAGTCAACACAACAATACTCGGCTTTCCAATCGGATATAATCCGTCTGGGAGTCAGGAAGTAAGTGAAGAGGAAGCTGCTGCAGAATCCTTAATGATTACTTCGGATTTTAACTTTGTAAATGTAGATTTCTATGTAGAATATAAAGTATCAGATCCTGTCAAATATCTGTATAATTCCAAACAGCCGACAGAGATTTTGAAGAATATTGCACAGTCCTGCATCAGAACAGTAGTAAGTAATTTTACGGTTGATGATGTCATTACAACAGGTAAGAGTGAAATACAGGCAGAAATTAAGGAAATGATCGTGCAGAAGCTTGAACAGCAGGATATAGGGCTTATGCTGGTCAATATATCCATGCAGGATGCAGAACCTCCTACAGCAGAGGTTATTGAGGCATTCAAAGCAGTAGAAACTGCAAAACAGGGCAAAGAGACAGCGATTAACAATGCCAATAAGTATCAGAATGAACAGATTCCACAGGCAAAAGCCAAGGCTGACCAGATCATTCAGGATGCCGAAGCAACCAAACAGAACCGAATCAATGAAGGTACTGCTCAGGTAGTTCGTTTTAATGAAATGTATGATGAATACGTAAAGAATCCTCTTATTACAAAGCAGAGAATGTTTTATGAAACGATGGAGGATGTGCTTCCTGGTGTGAAGTTGATCATTGATGATGGCAGTGGCAATCTTAATAAGACATTGTATCTGGATGAATTACAGATAGAGGATATAACATCCGCCCAGAGTACACAGTCTGCAAGTGAAGAACAGACACAGGAAGAATAGGAGGTTATGTCATGAAGAAGAAATTGGGAAAGGCTGCAATCATAATTATTGTAGTGGCTGTATTGATCGTACTTGGTAATTCCTTATTCATCATCCGTGAGAATCAGTATGGAATTGTAAAAGAATTTGGCAGGATTGAGAAAGTTATCAATGAACCGGGACTTTATATTAAGATACCTCTGGTTCAGGAAGTAGATACTGTTTCAAAAGAATTATTATTATATGATATTCCCAAATCGGATGTCATAACAAAGGATAAAAAGTCCATGATTGCAGATAGCTTTGTATTATGGAGAATTACAGATCCTAAGGTATTTGCCCAGACATTAAATAGCTCAACAGCAAATGCAGAAGGCAGAATTGATGTGGCAGTATATAATTCAATCAAGAATGTAATCAGCAGCATGACACAGTCGGATATTATAGCTGCAAGAGGACAGGAACTGACCAGTTATATAATGACAGGAATTACCTCTATTAATCAATATGGAATAGAGATTGCTTCTGTAGAGATCAAGTTATTGGATCTTCCGGAAGATAATAAAGATGCAGTATTCCAGAGAATGATATCAGAACGTGAGAATATTGCAGCTACATATACCGCAGAGGGTAATTCTGAAGCACAGGTGATTCGCAATACCACAGATAAAGAGGCTGCACTTTTGATTTCAGAGGCAGAGAAACAGGCAGAGATATTGAAAGCAGAAGGAGAAGCAGAATATATGAAAATTATGGCAGATGCTTATAATGATCCTGCCAAAGCAGATTTTTACAGCTTTGCGAGAAGCCTGGATGCATTGAAGAATTCAATCCAGGGAGGAAACAAAACAATAATCCTTGATAAGGATTCACCACTTACACAGATATTCTATCAGGCGCAATAATATGCAGGAAAAAGACTGTTTATCAATTAACGATTGACAAACAGTCTTTTTTTGAATGAATTTATCAGGCTTCTGCTGCGGAATCGTTACAGTAGAGATAGAAACTGATCAGATAGAGTCCACAGATTCCAACCAGTGCATAAATAATACGTGAAATCCATGACATACTGCCAAATATGGCAGCAACCAGGTTAAAATCAAAGAAACCGATAAGACCCCAGTTCACCGCACCAATAATGGCTACAGTCAGGGCAATACAATCAAGTACTTTATTGTGCATAATGATCTCCTCCTTGATTGATAGTATTTCTAAGAAAAGTATACTTATGCATTTTTATTTGATTTTGTACATATTTATTATTTTAGATATAATTATACCTGTGAAACCGTTATTTTTTCACAAAAATTAAGTAGATAAATTGAATTACAAGAATTTATATGATATTCTAAAGATGCGTGAATAAAACGTAGTTTTTTATATAAGCATTTGTTTCAAAGTAACAGGGAGTCTGAGATTTTAGGATGGTAAAATTGAAGAGAGAGGAAGAGGTTATTATGACAGAGAAAAAAGTTGTTAAAAAAGTAGTTGAGAAGAAGGAACCGGTTAAAAAGGTTGTAAAGGCTACTGTAAAAGAGGTTGCAGCAGCTCCTGAAGTAAAGGAAACCGTAGTGAAAGCTCCAGAACCAGTAAAGGAAAAGGAAGTACCTGTTAAAAAAACAAGTGTAAATGTAAGTGAAGAAGTGTTTGTTCAGTTTGGCAACAGTGAAGTACTTACAAAGGATATTGTTGAAAAGGTAAAGGATGCATATGTTGCAGAAGGCCACACAGCAGATTCTGTTAAGAAAATCAGAGTATACATAAAACCAGAAGAAGGCATGGCATATTATGTAGTGAATGATGACTATGCATCTGGTATCAGCTTATTCTAGGAGTGTATTTTGGGTTTTGTTCCAAATATTGGAAATATTAATACAAAAAGCCTCATTGTGCAACTTCAACAAAGTGGGTTGACGTTAAAACCTATAGTTTGTATAATAAACTATGGTGAGTATTTGATTATGGCAAAACCGTGAGAAATCCGGCGACGCAAAGCTATAGGGTCTTCGCTATTACGAAATAGGATGACAGCCAGTTGCGAATAGATTTGTACTGAGTAGTGGAGTCTGCTCAGTACTTTTTTATTTATTTTTATGAGAAAAAGTAATATGAAGGCTGTCACGTTCTTCGCAGGTCAGATTAGTGAACTGCTCCATGATCATGGTAATGTTTGTGTCTTTAGCGTCACATAAAAGATAGATAACATCTGTAAGTTGAGAGATAATATCCTTCATTCTCATCATATCCATTTTTTCTATTTTGTTGGGATTCATAATTGTATGTACTCCATTTCTTGAAAACCAGTTTACATAAGTATACATATATTGTATTATCAATATGAATTTTAACATAGTATGACAAAACTGTAAGGTTACTTTTGGCATTTTAAAAAAGAAAAATGTAGAAGAAAAGTGTTACTGTGGTAAAATAGTAATAGTATAGGAAGAAACTGTTGATCAGGTAAAATGGAGAGAGCAATGCAGAAACAGGAACTGAAAAATACATTTATAGACACCCTGGAGCGTGAAAGAACAATACGTGGGTGGACGCAGTGGGAAATGGCAGAGAAATTGGAAATGTCAGTACCCGGATATCGTAAAATGGTATCGGGAATGACAGACTCTATTGCGTTGTATACGGCATACAGAGCATCGGTCGTACTTAATATACCGATTCCTATATTATACGGCAGTACTGATCATAAGGATCAGTTGCTGAACAAGATATACAATGCTCCGGCATCTACGTGTCAGAGAATAGAGTACTATCTGGATTATGATGCAAAATACAGACATGCACGGACGAAGAATACAGGTAGTACAATATGGATAGATGTTTTTACACTTACCGGTTATATGGAAGATGCCATGCACTTTGATTCGACCAATGTTGAAAGGGTGGAGATACCGGATCGATATGAAGGACGTGTATCCAAAGGGCTTATGGTGACAGAGAACAGCCTGTTACCGGTGTATGGCAAGGGAGACATTATCCTGTTGGAAGAGAGAATGCCAAGAATTGGGGATATTACAGTCAGTATACATATGAAAACCAGCATTTTGTATATCAGAAAGGTATTTCAGACAGAGGACCGCTATGAGCTTCATCCTGTTAATGGAAGAGGTAAGATTGTTTATATAGAAAAGAAGGACAGAAGTGACTGGCATGAGATGGGACGAGTGATAGCCAGTATTCGTACAGATGAGTATAAAAGGGAGTAGGTTTACAGCCTGCTCCCTTCATTATTACATGATGATTCCAAGATAGTTGTCAAATGCTTCAGAATAGATTTTTCCATAACATTCGGCTGAAATTTTTCCCTGGCGGTATAAGTGATAAGCTTCCTGACATGCATCTTTGAGCTCTTTAGAGTTACCATGCAGTTCTCCGATTCTTTTTACTTTTTCTATTTCTTCACATTCAAGAACTGTGAATTTTTCATAGCCTCTCATCGTGGTTCACCATACCTTTCTACATGAATGGAACATAACGCATTCAATACATTTTATTTATTATAGCATGAATTGTATGTATTATCAATTAAATTAAAATAACTTCATTAATTAACAGAAAATAATGCGTAATAAAATTTTATAGAACCGGTAATTGGTTTATGTTATACTAATAACGACATATTTTAAATGGCATATCGGGCAGAATAAAGATATTGCCAATGGAGACTTGGATATAAGGAGCAGAGGGAGATTATGGATTTTGCAGAAAAGGGCGCAAGACCGGTATACGTAGTAGGACATAAGAATCCGGATACAGATTCCATCAGTTCAGCAATTGCGTATGCATATTTGAAGAATACAACAGGGACAGGACAGTATATTCCTGCTAGGGCAGGTCAGATCAATCAGGAAACGCAGTATGTGTTAAATGCATTTCATGTAGAAGCGCCCATTTATCTGGATGATGTTATGACGGATGCCAGAGATATTGATATGAATGATATCGAAGGCGTGACAGCGGATGTTTCATTGAAAAAGGCATGGCATATGATGCGTGATCGTGGAGATGTAACACTGCCTGTAGTAGATCAGGGAAAATTAACCGGTATCATCACCATTGGAGACATTGCCAACGCATATATGGATGTGTATGACAACTGTATCTTATCTACGGCAAAAACTTCCTATAAGAATATTCTGGAGACATTGGATGCCAAAATGATTGTAGGAAGTGAAGATGGATTCTTTGAAAGTGGAGAAGTGGTTATTGCGACTGCCAATCCTGATGTATTGGAGGATTATATTCATCCGGGAGATATGGTCATTCTGGGGAATCGTTACGAGACACAGCTGTGTGCGATTGAAATGGGAGCAGCCTGCGTTGTAATCAGTATGGGGGCGAAGGTGTCTAAGACCATTCAGCATTTTGCCAAAGAACACAATTGTATCGTCATTAATACGCCTTATGATTCTTTTACAGTGGCAAGACTGATCAACCAGAGTATGTCCATTGGATATTTTATGAAAAAGGAAAAACTCACAACATTTCGTGTTACAGACAAAACGGAAGATATCAGGGCTATCATGAAGAAGAAGAGATACCATGACTTCCCTGTGCTGGATGAAGAAGACAATTACGTAGGAATGATTTCCCGTAGAACATTGTTGAATTTACGTAAGAAACGCCTGATCCTGGTAGATCATAATGAGACAGCCCAGGCTGTAGATGGTATAGAGTATGCGGATATTCTGGAGATTATCGATCATCACAGAATTGGTACATTAGAGACAATGTCTCCTGTTTTCTTCAGAAATCAGCCACTTGGATGTACTGCGACTATCATATATCAGATGTATCAGGAGCAGGGAGTGGAGATTCCTAAGAATATTGCAGGTATCATGATGGCTGCGATTATTTCTGATACGCTGATGTTCCATTCACCGACAGCAACAGAGATTGATAAGGCAGCAGCCTCTCACTTATCAGAGATATGTGGCATTGAAATAGAAGAATTTGCAATTGATATGTTTGGTGCAGGCAGCAATCTGAGCAATAAGGATGCTGCTGAGATATTCAAGCAGGATTATAAGAGCTTCTCTGTGAATGATTTCAGGTTTGGCGTAGGTCAGATCAACTCCATGAACAGCATCGAGCTGGAAGAAATCAAGGAGAAGATCGTTCCTTATATCAATCAGGAATTGCCTAATATGCAGGAGGATATGTGTTTCTTCATGCTGACGAATATTGTATATGAGAAGACTGAGCTGCTGTGCTTTGGACCAAGAGCAGAAGAACTGGTCATTGAGGCATTCCAGTTGTCCAAGTCTCTGCATAAGTTTGAATTAAAAGACCTGGTATCCCGCAAGAAGCAGTTGATTCCTGCCTTTGTATCCGTTCTCCAGCAATGGGAGAAATAAGGAATAATAGTTGATTTTGAGACAACGTTATATTATAATAGCCTTTGCACAAAAACATTCATAATTCGGAGGATCTTAAAATGAATAAAACAGAATTAATCGATGCTATGGCATCTAAGACAGGTATGACAAAGAAAAATGCAGAAGCTGCATTAAATGCTTTTGTTGAAACTGTTTCAGAAGAACTTGTAAAGGGTGGAAAGGTTGCATTAACAGGCTTTGGTACTTTTGAAGTATCTGAGAGAGCTGAAAGAGAAGGCAGAAATCCTCAGACAGGCGAGACAATGAAGATCGCTGCATCCAAGGCTCCTAAGTTCAAGGCTGGTAAGGTATTAAAGGATCAGGTTAATGCATAATCTGATAGATTAGTAACGTAAAAGAAGGCTGATATCTGGTAGTAAAGAATTGGGAGGATACTATCAGAAGAAGCCTTCTTTTTAAGGATTACTATATTGAAAAAGAGTTAAGTGAAAAGCATTTCTGCTCATTCGTGACTGAGTTATCACGAATCTATAGATAATATATCAAATTATCTGACAATTGTCAAACAATTTTCAAAAGATTATGAAAATAATATTATTTGAAAAACCGGTTGACAATCGTGCTTATTTATGGTTATAATAGCTTTTGTCAGTTGCGGGGTGTGGCTCAGTTTGGCTAGAGCGCCATCTTAGGGAGGTGGAGGCCGCAAGTTCGAATCTTGTCACTCCGACTGTTTTATATTAGAGATACCACAGATTTATCTGTGGTATTTTTTGTATCGGAGGGATGATATGGAGAGAGCATTTATTGTTGGTGTAAATCTGGACGGAGACAGTAATTTTGAGTTATCCATGGATGAGTTAGCCAGCCTGGCGCAGGCGTGTGAAATGGAAGTTGTGGGAAGAGCAGAACAGAATATGGAGTATGCCAATACAGCAACCTATATTGGCGCTGGTAAGGTAGAAGAAGTACGTCAGGCAGCAGAATATCTCGAGGTGGATATTGTGATCTTTGATAATGCATTGTCTCCGGTACAATTGCGCAATCTGCAACGTGAACTGGATAAGCCGGTCATGGATAGAACGACTTTGATTCTGGAGATATTTTCTACCAGAGCCAAGACAAGGGAAGCCAAATTACAGGTAGAAGTAGCCAGGTTACAGTACATGCTTCCAAGACTGGTTGGCTTGCATGATGCATTGTCCAGACAGGGTGGTGCCAGCGGAGCCATGAGTAATAAAGGTGCTGGCGAGAAGAAGCTGGAGCTGGATAGAAGGCGTCTGGAGCAGCGCTTGACCAATATGAAGAGAGAACTGGATCTCATTGCAGGAGAGCGGCGTACGCAGCGTCAGAAGCGTGCAAGAAGCGGTATTCCCAGAGTGGCGCTGGTTGGTTATACCAATGCAGGGAAATCTACCATTATGAATATGCTGCTTGGTGCATATGTGAAGGATGAGGAGAAACAGGTTCTGGAGAAGGATATGCTTTTTGCAACGCTGGATACAACAGTAAGAAGAATTGCGCCGCCGGATCGCAATCCATTCCTGTTATCAGATACAGTAGGCTTTATTTCCAAGCTGCCACATGCACTGGTCAAGGCATTCCATTCTACCCTGGAAGAAGCCAAGGAGGCAGATCTTCTGCTGCAGATTATTGATTATTCGGATGAACATTATAGAGAATATATGAAAGTAACAGAGGATACGCTCAGAGAACTGGGTGCTGATACGATACCTATGATCTATGTATTTAATAAGGCAGATAAATGTGGAATGGGTAAATTTGCCATGGTACAGGGAGAGGATAAGATATTCATGTCTGCCAAATCCATGGATGGCATTGATACACTTTTGACTTTGATAGAGGGCAAGCTGGCAGGAGGATATCGCGATTGTGAATTGCTGATTCCTTACACACGGGGAGATATTGTGTCATATCTCAATGATAATGCAGTGGTATATCAGTGTGACTATAGAGAAGATGGTGTATATATGCATGCAAATCTGCAGGTAAGTGATGCAGGAAGGTATGAAAAATTCATATTATAATAATAAATTAGAACGAGTTCAAATCAAATTTGGTTATTGTTCACAATTTATTTACAGTTTCATAACAGAAAAGGGTTATTATATACAATATAAAGTAACTGTAAAACCGTAACCAAAGGAGATTTGCCATGGAAAAAGCTGCCAGAAGAAAGAAAATTAGTAAAATCATCTATGTTATTGGAATGCTTGGAGTTATTATGCTGAATTATCTGGCATGGAGAAGCAGAGAGTTCTGCGACTGGTATATCGACCATATTTTTCCGGTATGGTTAAATACGTATGCGCGTCTGACAAGTGCATTATCTATTTCTGTGGGCGAAATTATGCTGATTCTGGCAGTAGGGATTACTGCGTTCGGAATCGGCTTTTTTATTTATAATCTGATCCGAAGAGGCAAATATACGACAGGCTTGTTAAAATACGGCAGAACCTATGCATGGATCGTTCTGGTAGTGGGATATGTAATGACATTAAACTGTTTTATTCTGTATCATGCCACCGGTTTTGCACAAAAGTACATGGTAAAAGAAACCGGAACCATGGTCGTTGATATGTCAGATACCGCGGTCGTCGAGGTAGATACAAAGGGGAAAAGCGCATACACGAAGAAGAATCTGGCGACATTAAGAGATTATCTGGTAGAGCAGTGCAATACGCTTGCAGATCAGATTGACAGGGATGAGCAGGGAACCGCAGTATATTCAGGAGATCTTATTGCAGAATCGGTTCATGCAATGGAGACAATGGGACAACAGTATGACAGATTGTCAGGATATTATGTAACCCCTAAATATCTGAAGTGTTCCGAGTTTTTCAGCCAGCAGTATATTATGGGATATTATTTTCCATTTTCCATGGAGGCAAATATCAATTCAGTCATGTATATCACAAACGTAGCACCTACCGTATGTCATGAACTGGCGCATACCAAGGGATTCATCTTTGAAAATGATGCCAATATGATCGGATATCTGGCGTGTATACAGTCTGATGATACTTTTTTGCAATATTGTGGATATCTAAGTGTATTGAATTATGTAAACAATGATTTCTACAAGTCAGTTAATAAGTCAACATATAAAAAACATGTAAGAATAAGCGACAGAGTTGCAGATGATAATGTATTCCTTACCAGAGAAGACTGGCAGGCTGTAGAGAAGACGGCAGTAGTTAAGACATCTACAGTCAAAAAGGTATCCAATAACTTCTTAAATACCAATCTGAAGCTCAACGGTGTGGACGAAGGTATTCAGCAGTACAATGAAGTGGTGAATCTGTTATTGGATTATTATGATGGAATCCTGTATTAAAAATAAGGGGCACAACACAGAACAATTAGGAGCGTGTTGTGCCTCTTTTGATTAATTCACCTGAAAAGATGACTTTCTGCGGCATGTCTGTACCTGTAAGTACACCCATCTGGGTCTTGACCAGCTGCACGCATAAAGTATTTAATTTGCTGTCTACTGAGGTCAGAGGTGGTTCACAGCAGGAAGTAAGAAGGGAGTTATTATAGCCAATGACTGCAAAATCATCAGGCATGGACAACCCCTTATATCTGCCGTATTTTATGGCTCCCATGGCAAGAATGTCATCAGAAGCGATAATTCCATCAAAATCAAGACCATTGGCATTCAGCTGAATCAGAAAGTCTGTAATCGCTTCAATATCCTCTCTTTCACCCTGATACAACTGAATATATTCTGGACGGAAGTCATGTCCGCTCTGAAGTACTGCGGACTGATAACCGGAGAGCTTCTTCAGACCAGAGTAAGATTGCGAGTTATACAGATATAAGACGTTTTGAGCACCGCTTTGGAACAGGAACTGGGTAGCTTCCAAAATGGATTTGTAATCATCACATAAGGTACAATATACATTGGGATAATCAAAATCAGCGTTCAAAAGCATAATGGGAACCTGCTGTGCGGCGTCTCTGATATACTGGTTTTCTTCTGAAATGTCGGATATAAAATTGGAGCCTACCATAATCACACTGTCAACACGCTTGGACAATAACAGCTCCATGGAGGATTTCTTGGTGGCAGTATCATAGCCGGTACAGCACAGAATAGAATTATATCCGTTTTCACGAAGAAGCTGTTCGATATAATATACGGCTTTGGCTAGATACAGATCGGAGGAATCAGCACAGAGAATACCGATTGTATTCATGGTATTAAGCCCCAGACCTCTTGCAAATGCATTTGGAGTATAGCCGTATTCTTCGATTACATCCATGACCTTTTTCTTGGTCTTTGGTTTCACATTGGCATTTCCATTCAGAACACGGGATACAGTTGCGATAGATACGCCGGCTTTTTCAGAGATATCATAGATTGTCATGCAGCGTAGAAACCTCCTTTTTGCTAGTTTACATAATGCCGTTTGCGACTAAAAATGTAACTGTTTTCATAGACAGAATACATTAAGCAGTTTCAAAAAGCAAGTCTAAAAAATCTTTTGAAAGCTTTCATTTAAACGAAAACCTGTGAAAAAGGCATAAAATCGGGAATTCTTTTCTGAAAAAACAAGTTGACTTTCTGAGCAAAACAATATAAAATGCAAATGTAAGCACTTACAGATTGATGTAAGTAAAACCAATGATTTGATAGGAGATATGACAATGGAATTATTAAATGCGGCAAAGACCGGAAAAAAAGAAAGACCCATTAAAGTACTTCAGTTCGGTGAAGGAAATTTCTTACGTGCGTTTGTTGATTACATGATTGACATTGCAAATGAATCAGGAAAGTTTGATGGAGATATCGTTCTGGTAAAACCCATCGAGTTTGGTAATCTCGACATGTTCCATAAGCAGGACTGCCAGTATACCGTATGTTTAAGAGGTATCGTTGATGGCGAGCCTAAGGTAATCAAGAGAGTGGTAACAAGTGTTGCAGATGCAGTAGATGCATATGGTGAGTACCAGAAATACGCTGATTATGCCAAGTTAGACTCCTTAAGATATATCGTATCCAACACAACAGAGGCTGGTATCGTATATGATGATACAGACAAGTTTGAAGCAGAGCCTCCCAAGACATATCCTGGCAAGCTGTGTAAGTTCCTTTATACAAGATATAAGCATTTCAATGGTGCAGCAGATAAGGGACTTGTAATGCTTCCTGTAGAGCTGATCGATGACAATGGTATTCATTTAAAAGAGTGCGTTGTTAAGTTTGCAAAGCTCTGGAATCTGGAAGAAGGCTTCCTGACATGGCTTGATGATGCATGTGTATTTACTTCTACATTAGTAGACCGTATCGTTACAGGTTATCCAAGAGATGATGCAGAAGAACTCTGGAAAGAATTCGGATATCAGGATAATATCGTTGTTACAGCAGAGCCTTTTGGTCTGTGGGTAATTGAGAGCTCCAAGGATATCAGCAAGGAATTACCTCTCCCAGAAGCAGGACTTCCTGTTATCTTTACAGATAACCAGAAGCCATATAAGCAGAGAAAGGTACGTATCCTGAATGGTGCTCATACATCTTTCGTTCTTGCTTCTTATCTTGCAGGTAACGATTATGTAAGAGAATCCATGGAGGACGAGCTGATTGGCAACTTCATGCATCAGACAATTTATGATGAAGTAATTCCTACACTTGACCTTCCTAAGGAAGACCTGTTAGAGTTCGCATCAGCAGTTGACGGAAGATTCCGTAATCCATATATTAAACATGCTTTATTATCCATCTCTCTGAATTCAGTATCCAAGTGGAGAGCAAGATGTATGCCTTCTTTATTAGGATATGTAGAGAGAAAGGGTGAGCTTCCTAAGCATCTTACATTCTCTATCGCAGCACTGATGGCATTCTACACAGGCAGCGAGATCCGTGATAAGGCTCTGATCGGACACAGAAACGGTCAGGAATACAATATCATGGACGATATGGCTGTTCTGGAGTTCTTCGCAGCTAACAGCAGCAAGCCATCCGCAGAGTTTGTAAATGCTTACCTGAGCAATGAGAACTTCCACGGACAGGATCTTACCAAGGTTGCAGGATTAAGCGATGCTGTAACTGCATATCTTGAGGATATCAGAACTCTTGGTATGAGAAAGGCTATCGAGAAGAATTTTTAATCATTCTGACTAAAATAGTCTTATAAATGATTGAAAATAATAAATATTTTACAAAAAACGGCGTGACATACAGCACCGCTTATATTAAAATGTAGGTGGTGCTGTAAGTAAGCGGTTACATTTATAAAGGAAAAACGTATGGCAAAATTTATAAAAATCCATGAGAATGACAATGTAGCAGTTGCACTTGAAACAATTGCACAGGGCGAGACTATTACAGTAGATGATGTAACAGTTACCACTGTAAATGAGATCCCGGCAGGACATAAATTTGCTCTGAAGGATCTTCCGGTTGGAACACCTGTTGTAAAGTATGGTTTCAAAATCGGTAACACAACAGCTGATGTAAAGGCTGGAGAGTGGATACATACTCATAATCTGAAGACCGGACTTGGTGATCTGCTGGATTACAGCTATGAGCCCAAGCTCCCAGAAGAAAAATTTACAGAAGATGTTACTTTCATGGGCTATAACCGTGAGAACGGAAAAGTCGGTGTCAGAAACGAAATCTGGGTAATTCCTACAGTTGGATGTGTAAATAATATCGCAAGCAAAATTGCAGAGTTATCCAAGGGACTTGTAAGAGAAAATATTGAAGCTGTTTGTGCATTCCCTCATCCTTACGGATGTTCCCAGATGGGTGACGATCAGGAACATACAAGACAGATTCTGGCTAATCTGATCAATCATCCAAATGCCGGTGGTGTTCTGGTATTAGGACTTGGCTGTGAGAACAGCAACATTGATGTACTGAAGAATTACATTGGTGAATATAATCCTGACAGAGTGAAATTCCTCGTATGTCAGGAAAGTGATGATGAGATTACAGATGGTGTTGAGATTGTAAAAGAACTTGCAGAGTATGCTTCACAGTTCAAACGTGAGCCAATCAGTGTATCCAAGCTTGTAATCGGTATGAAGTGTGGTGGCAGCGATGGATTCTCCGGCATCACAGCAAATCCGACTGTTGGACGTTTCTCTGATATCCTTATCAGTAAGAAGGGTACAACAATTCTGACAGAAGTACCTGAAATGTTCGGTGCAGAGACCATTCTGATGAACCGTTGTGCAAATGAAGAATTATTTGATAAAACAGTAGATCTGATCAATGACTTTAAGAATTATTTCAAGAGTCATAACCAGACAATCTATGAGAACCCTTCACCTGGTAACAAGAAGGGGGGTATCTCCACATTGGAGGACAAGTCCCTTGGATGTACACAGAAGTCAGGAAGTGCTATTGTAAAAGGCGTTCTTGCCTACGGTGAGACAGTATCTACTCCGGGACTGAATCTGCTCAGCGCACCGGGCAACGATCTGGTAGCAGCTACTGCACTGGCAGCAAGCGGTGCTCATATCGTATTATTTACAACTGGACGTGGTACACCATTTGCATGTCCGGTACCTACAATGAAGATTTCAAGTAATTCAAGACTGGCTGGTAAGAAGGACAACTGGATTGACTTTAATGCAGGTGTCGTAGCAGAGGGTGAAGATCTTGATACAGTAGGCAAGAGATTGTTTGATGAAGTGGTAGCGGTAGCTTCCGGTAAAGAAGTGAAGAGTGAAATCGCGGGCTTCCATGATATGGCGATCTTTAAACAGGGCGTAACATTGTAAGCATATAGTGATACTTTGATAAGGTTTACAATGTGGCACATAGATAAATGGATAGAAAATTATCCAGATTACTTTAAGAATAATAGAAAAAATGATAAATGATGGAGGATTATTATCATGAGTAAAAAAGTAGTAACAATGGGTGAGATTATGTTAAGACTTTCTACACCTAACAATGAGAAGTTTATCCAGGCAGACGAGTTCGATATCAACTATGGCGGCGGTGAAGCTAACGTAGCAGTATCTCTTGCAAATTATGGACATGAAGCACAGTTCGTTACAGCAGTTCCTGATAACGAATTAGGTGAGTGTGCAGTTGCTGCTTTAAGAAAATATAATGTTGGTACACAGAACATCGCAAGATGTGGTGAAAGACTTGGTATCTACTACCTGGAGTCAGGTTCTTCCATGCGTCCTTCCAAGGTTGTATATGATAGAGCTCATTCTTCTATCTCTACAGCTACAGCAGCAGATTTTGATTTCGATAAGATCTTCGAAGGTGTTGACTGGTTCCATTTCACAGGTATCACACCAGCTATTTCTGATTCTGCAGCAGTATTAACAGAGGAAGCTTTAAAGGCTGCCAAGAAGCACGGCGTTAAGGTTTCTGTAGACTTGAACTTCCGTAAGAAGTTATGGTCTTCTGAGAAGGCTCAGAAGGTTATGAAGAACCTTATGCAGTATGTTGATGTATGTATCGGTAACGAAGAAGATGCTGAACTTGTACTTGGTTACAAGCCTGGTAATACAGATGTAACAAGCGGTGATCTTGAACTTGCTGGTTACAAGTCAATCTTCGAACAGATGGTAGCAGACTATAACTTCGAGTACTGCATCTCTTCCTTAAGAGTAAGCCATTCTGCATCTGACAATGGCTGGTCAGCATGTATCTATTCAAGAGATACAAAGGAATTCTATCATTCTAAAGAATACAGCATTCATCCTATCGTAGACCGTGTAGGTGGTGGAGATTCCTTCGCAGGCGGTGTTATCTGTGGTCTGTTAGACGGTAAGGATTTCAAGGCTGCTCTTGAGTATGGTGTAGCTGCATCCGCATTAAAGCATACAATCCCTGGTGACTTCAACCTGGTATCCAGAAAAGAAGTTGAAACACTTGCAGGCGGCGATGCTTCCGGACGTGTTCAGAGATAATAAAGAAACATAGCAAATAAAATATAAAATCTATAGGAGGAATTATCATTATGGCAAACACAAATCCATTCTCACTTGAAGGCAAAATTGCTCTTATCACAGGTGCTTCCTACGGTATCGGCTTCGCAATCGCTAAGTCTATGGCAGCAGCAGGAGCTACTATCGTATTCAATGATATCAAGCAGGAACTTGTAGACAAGGGAATTGCAGCATACAAAGAAGAGGGTATTGATGCTCACGGATATGTATGTGATGTTACAAATGAAGAGGCAGTAAATGCACTCATAGCTACAATTGAGAAGGAAGTTGGAGTAATCGACATCCTTGTAAACAACGCAGGTATTATTAAGAGAATCCCTATGTGTGATATGACAGCAGCAGAATTCAGACAGGTTATTGATGTAGACTTAAATGCACCTTTCATCGTATCTAAGGCTGTTATTCCTTCTATGATCAAGAAGGGTCACGGCAAGATCATCAACATCTGCTCTATGATGTCTGAACTTGGTCGTGAGACTGTATCTGCATATGCAGCAGCTAAGGGTGGTTTAAAGATGCTGACAAGAAATATCTGCTCTGAATATGGTGAGTACAATATTCAGTGTAACGGTATTGGACCTGGTTACATCGAGACTCCTCAGACTGCTCCTCTTCGTGAGAGACAGCCGGATGGCAGCAGACATCCTTTCGATTCCTTCATCATCTCCAAGACACCCGCCGGCAGATGGTTACAGGCAGACGAACTTGGCGGACCAGCAGTATTCCTTGCTTCTGATGCATCCAATGCTGTAAACGGACATATCCTGTATGTTGATGGTGGTATCTTAGCTTACATTGGCAAGCAGCCAAACTAATTTTTCATATTTATTTAGGAGATAAAGAAATGAACGAAGTATTAGAAAAAATCAGTAAAATTGGTATTGTACCAGTCGTTGTTTTAGATGATGCAAAAGACGCTGAGCCTTTAGCAGAAGCTTTAATCAAGGGTGGTCTTCCTTGTGCAGAAGTTACATTCAGAACAGCTGCAGCAGAAGAATCTATCAGAATTATGGCACAGAAATTCCCTGAAATGTTAGTTGGTGCAGGTACTGTATTAACAACAGAGCAGGTTGACCGTGCAGTAAATGCAGGCGCTAAGTTCATCGTTAGCCCTGGTTTAAATCCTAAGATCGTTAAGTATTGTATCGAGAAGGGTGTTCCTGTAACTCCTGGTACATCTAATCCTTCTGATGTAGAAGCAGCTATCGAATTAGGTCTTGACGTTGTTAAGTTCTTCCCGGCTGAAGCAGCAGGTGGACTGAATATGATCAAGTCTATGGCAGCTCCTTATACACAGATGAAGTTCATGCCTACAGGTGGAATCAATGCAAAGAATATCTGTGATTATCTTGCATTCGATAAGATCATTGCTTGTGGTGGTTCCTGGATGGTTAAGAAAGATCTCGTAGCAGCTGGCAAGTTTGATGAGATTCAGGCTCTGACAGAAGAAGCTGTTAGAACAATGCTTGGTTTCGAATTAAGACATATTGGCGTTAACTGTGAAGATGAAGCAGCAGCAGATTCTGTAGCTTCCAAGTTCGACAATCTGTTTGGTTTCTCCAAGAAGGTTGGCAACAGCTCTATCTTTGCAGGAATTGAAGTAGAAGCTATGAAGAAGATCGGTCGTGGAACAAACGGTCACATCGCAATCGGAACAAACAGCGTAGCTCGTGCTAAGAATTACTTAGAGTCTGTTAAGGGTGCTAAGTTCATCGAAGATTCTGCTGTTGTTAAGAATGGCAAGCTGACAGCTATTTATCTGGAAGACGAAATTGGTGGTTTCGCAATTCATCTTGTACAGAAATAAGTCTGGAATATTGTGGACATCATAGGTTCATAGAGATACGAAAGAGGCATCATACCGTCTGGGTGATGCCTTTTTCTGCGAGTAACATGAGATAGAGAGGTAGATTACGAAATGATAGATAATAATTGTGCATATTGTATGGAAGGTGAGTTAGTAGACAAGTTCGGTATCAAGATTTGCGAACTTCCTGCTTCAAAGGTATATTTATTTAAGGAACAGAGCCATAAGGGAAGATGTATTGTTGCAAGCAAGCATCATGTAAGTGAAATGATTGAATTATCAGAAGAAGACAGAAATGCATTTATTGCTGATGTGAATCATGTAGCAAAGGCTATGCATGCGGCTTTTCATCCTGATAAGGTAAATTATGGAGCATATGGTGATACTGGTCATCATTTACATTTCCATCTGGTTCCCAAGTATAAGGATGAGTTTGAGTGGGGTGGAACTTTTGCCATGGATCCTAAACAGAAGACTCTTACCAATGCAGAATATGATATTCTGATTGCAGAATTGAAGAAATATTTATAAACAAATGTTGCATATTTTTGCATTCTCTGAAAATACTCTGCAATAATGAGTTTCCCATCCAGTATTGATTTTTACAGAAAAACAATTCCTATATATTTACTGCGTTTTTTGAACTTGCATAAATATGTGAATTTGCACAATATTTTATGGAAAATGTTCCATAAAATGCAATAAGATTAGAAAAAAAACTAATGACTTGCTTATGGCATTAAAATGCGCCATAATAACAAAGTAATGTATGGATAGATATACATAAAACATTCCTATAAGTTAAAAAAAACAAGGGAACAGAAAAGGAGTCAAATATGGGTGTTAAAGTGCTATTGAATTCAATAGATAAGGTAAAAGATTTTATTGATATTACAAGAAGTGTTTCGTATGATATTGATCTGATCAGCGGAAGAGATACTTATTTGGATGCAAAATCATTACTTGGAGTTTTGAGTTGCGATTGCACGAAGCCATTGACATTGGATATTCATGCAGAAATGGAAGAACGAAGAGAACTGATGGAACGTCTTGAAGAGTATGTAGTGGCTTAGGTGTATACATACAAAGCAGCGTACTGATAAATAAGAGGATACATAGCGGAACGCAAAGCAGCAGGAACTGATTTGTGTTCCGTTTTTTACACGACAAATTTGAAGCTGCACAGGGGACTGAAAATTATCGGTAATGAAGTACCTGAATATTTGCAGATGATTGAGAAGCATGGTAATTGTGTATACGTATACTTGATAAAAACCCGATATGTGCAGAAATGAGGATTAATATGAAGACAAAAGAGCAGTTTATGACCAGAACAGTAGTGGTATGGCTTGGCGCATTATTGTGCTGTGCATTGTGGGGAAGTGCTTTTCCCTGTATTAAAATAGGATATCAATTGTTTGAAATACCGTCTGGAGCTACTGCAACACAGATTCTGTTTGCAGGCTGTAGATTCACGTTGGCAGGAATTCTGGCTATTATCATAGGAAGTGTATTGAACCACAGGATTTTGGTGCCGAAGAAAATTTCATGGGGAAAAATCGCAAAGTTGTGCATGCTTCAGACTGTGGCACAATATTTGTTTTTCTATATAGGACTTGCAAATACGTCAGGAGTAAAGGCGTCTATCATAGAAGGTGTCAATGTATTTATCTCGATTCTGGTGGCAAGTCTCATCTTCCATCAGGAGAGACTGACAACAAGAAAGATGGCAGGCTGTCTGATTGGTTTTGCAGGAGTTGTGCTGGTCAATATAACGGGTGGAATTGATATGGCATTTACATTTACGGGTGATGGATTTATTGTGTTGTCTACGATTGCCTATGCCTTTTCCTCTGTCATGATCAAAAGATATTCACAGGGAGAAAATCCGGTTACGCTGAGTGGATATCAGTTTGTACTGGGTGGTCTGATCATGGTAATATGCGGTCTTCTCATGGGAGGCAGACTGGAAGTAATTACGCCGGCAGGAATTGCCATGCTGTTATATCTTGCGGTGATCTCTGCAGTGGCATATTCTTTATGGGGCATATTGTTAAAGTACAATCCCGTATCAAGAGTTACGGTGTTCGGGTTTATGAATCCTGTGTTTGGAGTGATTCTGTCAGCTATATTCCTGAAAGAATCGGACAATGTGGGAATCATCTGTGTTGTGGCATTGGCACTTGTCTGTGCGGGAATCTATATTGTGAATAAGAAGCAGAATACAGGGGAAGCATAAGACAGTTAGTTTTCATGAACTTTTAATACTTAGAACTATTGGTTTTTTAAGCCAATTGTGATACCATAATATTTTGGAAGATTATTTTTATAGTTTTAGTCAAATAATTGATAGGAGGTTTTTTATCATGACGAAAATAGATATTTTTTCCGGATTCTTAGGAGCTGGTAAAACAACTTTGATCAAGAAGTTACTGAAAGAGGCAATGGATGCTTCTAAAGTAGTGCTGATTGAAAATGAATTTGGTGAAATTGGTATTGATGGCGGTTTTTTAAAGGAAGCCGGTGTAGAAATTAAGGAAATGAATTCTGGATGTATCTGCTGTTCTTTAGTAGGGGATTTCGGAACTTCTCTGGCAGAAGTACTGGATAAGTATCATCCTGAGAGAATCCTGATCGAGCCATCAGGTGTAGGTAAGCTCTCAGATGTTATGAAGGCAGTACAGAATGTAAAATCTGATGTAGATGTACAGCTTAACAGCGCAGTTGTAGTTGTTGATGCAAATAAGTGCAAGATGTATGCAAAGAATTTTGGTGAGTTCTTCTTAAATCAGATCGAGCATGCAGGTACAATCATTCTGAGCAGAACTGCAGATATCAGTGAAAGCAAGCTGAATGCTGCACTGGAGATCATCCGTGAGCATAACAGCAAGGCAACAGTTATCACAACTCCATGGGATGAACTGGATGGTAAGAAGATTCTGGAGACAATTGAGAATGCCAAGGATCTGGAAGCTGAACTGATGGAAGAGGTTGCCAAGCTTCATGATGAACATGAGCATCATCATCATGACCATGGTGAGGACTGCACATGTGGCTGCCATGATCATGATGGGGATGAGGACGAGCATGAGCATCATCACCACGACCATGATGAGGACGAGCATGAGCATCATCATCACCACGACCATGAGGAGGACGAGCATGAACATCATCACCATGACGACCATGATGAGAACTGCACATGTGGCTGCCACGACCATGAGCATCATCACCATCACCATGCAGATGAGATATTCACAAGCTGGGGTATGGAGACACCCACAGCCTATACCAAGGATGAGATCGAGACAATCCTTAAAAAGCTGGATGATACAGACACTTACGGCGTAATCCTTCGTGCAAAAGGCATGCTTCCTTCTAATGATGGAACATGGATCAATTTTGACTATGTACCGGAAGAGAGCAATGTCAGAACAGGAGCACCTGAAGTAACAGGTAAGATTTGTGTGATTGGTTCCAAACTGAACGAGGACAATCTGAAAGCATTGTTTACAAAATAAGAAATAGGATAGAGGAAAAATATGAAGCCCGTTTATATTATCAATGGATTTTTGGAAAGTGGCAAAACAGAATTTATCACTTATACACTTTCACAGCCATATTTTCAGATCAGAGGAAAGACATTGTTGATCGTCTGCGAGGAAGGTGAAGTAGAATACGAAGAGGTTCTGCTTCGCAAAAGCAGAACGGTTATGGAAGTCATTGATGAGGAAGAGAACTTCACACCGGAGAATCTGATCGAGCTGGAGAAGAAATATAAGCCAGAACGTATTGTAATTGAATACAATGGTATGTGGAACTGCAAGAATATGAAGCTGCCATGGCATTGGTCAGTAGAGCAGCAGATCACGACGATCAATGGCGCTACATTCCAGAATTACTATACAAATATGAAGTCTCTGCTGGCTGAACAGATCAGAAAATCAGAGCTGATCATCTTTAATCGCTGTGATGGATTAAATGAACAGTTAGGCAATTTTAAACGTAATATCAAGGCTGTAAATCCTACAGCAGATGTTGTTTTTGAAGACAAAGATGGAGAAATCAATCAGATTCTGGAGGAAGATCTGCCATTTGATCTGAAACAGCCGGTGATTGATCTGGATACGTATGCATATGGCATATGGTATCTGGATGCAATGGACAACCTGAGCCGATATATTGGTAAGACAATCAAGTTCAAGGCTATGGTATTAAGACCAAAGGATGGAAGTACAGATTATTTCGTACCGGGTAGAATGGCAATGACATGCTGTGCAGAGGATATGGCTTTTCTAGGTTATGCCTGCAAATATGATAAGAGTACAGAATTGACAAATAAAGAGTGGGTAGAAGTAACTGCTACCGTTCATCAGGAGTTCTGGAAAGACTATAATGGTGAAGGTCCTGTTCTTCATGCAGTCAGTGTCGTACCGACCAAGAAGCCAAAGGATGAAGTAGTAAGCTTCAACTAACTATATTTATGTGAAAAATAAAATGCAGATACCGGAGAAAATTGCTCTCTGGTATCTGCATTTTTTCATTCTATAACAATTCTATAAATCTGCACTGCTGTATTTCTCTTCGCAGTACTTGCAACGGTATACTTCTTTTTCTTCATCAGTAAGAACGAAGATATGAGGAAGCTCCTGTTCGATAGAGGTGATACAACGTGGATTCTTGCATTTCAGCACATTCTTGATTTCACGGGGCAGAGTGAGCTGGCGTTTCTGCACGATTTCTGAATTTTTGATGACATTGACGGTGATATTGTGATCAATAAATCCCAAAATGTCAAGGTTAAGCGTGTCAATGTCACATTCTACCTTGAGAATATCCTTTTTACCCATCTTTCCACTCTTGGCATTTTTGATGATAGCAACTGTACAATCCAGCTTGTCCAATCCTAAATGCTTATAGATACTCAGGCTTTTGCCAGCCTTGATGTGATCCAGAACGAAACCTTCTTCAATTTTACCTACATTTAACATGATGTGACCTCCTACTCTTCTACATGAATCTCTAATAAAGTCAACAGCAGTGCCATTCTGACATATACGCCGTATTGTACCTGACGGAAGTATGCTGCTCTTGGATCATCATCTACTTCAACAGATATCTCGTTGACACGGGGAAGGGGATGAAGCACGATCATGTCCTGCTTTGCCATTTCCATTTTCTCTTTGTTGAGAACGTAGAAGTCTTTCAGACGAACGTAATCCTCTTCGTTGAAGAAACGCTCTTTCTGAACACGGGTCATATAGAGAATATCAAGTTCAGGCATAACATCTTCAAGTCTGGTCACTTCTTCATAAGGAATACCTTTTTCATGAAGCATTTCTGTGACATACTCGGGAACCTTCAATTCATCTGGAGAGATGAAGATGAAACGGACGTCATCATAACGAACCAGTGCATTGATCAGGGAATGTACGGTACGACCAAACTTCAGATCACCGCACAGACCAATTGTGAAATGATTCAGTCTGCCTTTTAAGGATTTGATTGTCATCAGGTCGGTCAGAGTCTGGGTAGGATGCTGATGACCACCATCGCCGGCATTGATCACCGGTATTCCGGAATGGGAGGCTGCTACCATAGGAGCACCTTCTTTAGGATGACGCATAGCGCAGATATCTGCAAAACAGGAGATAACACGGATGGTATCGGATACACTTTCACCCTTGGATGCGGAAGAACAGTTGGCATCTGAGAAACCGAGGACACTGCCGCCCAGGTTAAGCATGGCAGCTTCAAAGCTCAGTCTGGTACGTGTGCTTGGCTCATAAAAGCATGTAGCAAGCTTTTTACCGGCGCAGGCATGCGCATATTTAGCGGGATTGTGTTCGATGTCACTGGCAAGTGTGAATAACTTGTCAAGCTCCTCCACAGAGAAATCAAGCGGACTCATTAAATGTCTCATAGAAAACCTCCTTAGAATTGTTACGAATTTTTGGCAAAATGTAACTATTCAGAGCCATGCAAATTAAGGCAGAATATGCTTGTTTACAAGCATA
>ENA-OUQW01001406-OUQW01001406.1-human-gut-metagenome-genome-assembly--contig:-NODE-1406-length-24876-cov-6.308086_pt1 | contig 24876 bp, 14 predicted proteins | sample MGYA00248464_ERZ548849 | MGnify/ENA primary metagenome ERZ548849 (study PRJEB26491, sample SAMN04978193) | human gut metagenome | host: Homo sapiens | study: EMG produced TPA metagenomics assembly of... | reverse complement strand
GTTCAGCTCCGACCAGGCACTGCCCGGACGGCGGGGACACAGCCGCTGCACCGTCGCTCCCGACGGGAGCTTTTTCACCGTGCTGTCAATCCAGCCGAAACACAACGCCTCCTCCACGGCATCCACATACCAGAATGTGCCGTCATCGACCGGCCGACCCCGCCTGACCGCCACCCAGCACTCCTTCTCCCGCCGATGATTCTCCGACAGCCATGCCCGAAGCTCCCGCCGGGACTTCGCATCCAACAGATTCCTTATCTCCATCGACCGAACGCTCTCCGTTTTCCGTCTCCAAAGGTATGGATAATCCGTGAGACCGAAAGAATGCTGTTCCGAAATCGGGGAAGCGGGAGGCTTTCGTGCTGTAAATGGAGCGGAATTGCTTACCTTTGGGAGCGAAAACCAAAGCCTCGTCAAGCAGCAATGACTTTTGAAGTGGAACACAGGGCGGCAGGCAGCGCGGCCCGGGCGGGACGGTTCACCACCGACCACGGAACCGTCGAGACTCCCGTCTTCATGCCGGTCGGCACGGCCGCGAGCGTCAAAGGCGTTTTCCACCGCGACCTGGCCGAAGCGGGAGCGCGCATCATCCTCGCCAACACCTACCATCTCTACCTGCGGCCGGGCATGGAGGTCATCGAAGCGGCGGGAGGCGTCCACCGTTTCTGCACATGGGACAAACCGATGCTGACCGACAGCGGCGGTTTCCAGGTATTCTCGCTCGCGCAGTGCCGCAAGCTGACCGAAGAGGGGTGCCGTTTCAGCTCCCATATCGACGGCAAGCGCATTTTCATGGGACCGGAGCAGTCTATGCAGATACAGTCGAACCTTGCTTCAACCATCGCAATGGCGTTTGACGAGTGTGTGGAAAACCCTGCTGAGCATAGCTATTCAAAGGCAAGCTGTGATAGAACGGTAAGGTGGCTTGAGAGATGTGTCGCTGAGCAGAAAAGGCTCAACGGACTTGAGGAGACTATAAACAAGCATCAGATGCTGTTTGGTATCAATCAGGGAGCAATCTATGAAGATATCCGTATCGATCATGCAAAACGGATTTCCGAGATGGATCTTGACGGATATGCCGTCGGCGGTCTTGCGGTAGGAGAGACACACGAGGAGATGTATCATATTCTCGATGAAGTGGTCCCGTATCTGCCAAAAGAAAAACCGACATATCTGATGGGTGTCGGAACACCGGCCAATATTCTCGAGGGTGTAGAGCGCGGCGTTGATTTCTTCGACTGTGTATATCCGAGCCGGAACGGACGTCACGGTCACGTTTATACAAATCATGGAAAAATGAATTTGTTCAACCAGAAATACGAATTGGATCCGCGCCCGATCGAGGAAGGCTGCCAGTGTCCGGCATGCCGCCATTACAGCAGAGCTTATATCCGTCATCTGCTGAAAGCGAAAGAGATGCTCGGCATGCGTCTCTGTGTTCTGCACAATCTGTATTTCTACAACAATATGATGACAGAAATCCGAAACGCACTCGATGAGGGCAATTTTGCCTCCTACAAACGTGCGAAGCTTGCCGGATTTGAGGAATACGACAAAAAGTAAGCTCTGTTCAAGGCCATGCGAAATGCGAGAAGCCATATTGAGATGTGGCGCAGTGCAATCGAGACGGGGGTCGGAATTGTAATATATGAAATCTTTGGAAAATAGGGAAAATATCCAAAAAAGACTTGCCCATCGGTTCCAGATTGTGTATTATGATAGGTGTGTCTAAAGAACGGGATGTACTCTCGAATAACAGGAGGAAAGAAAATGTTTTTAGCAACAACAACAGCAGCAAACAGCGGTGTGATGAGCACTGGTATGTTAATTATGTGGCTGGTCATCATGTTTGGTATGATGTATTTCTTAATGATCCGTCCGCAGAAGAAAGAACAGAAAAAACTGCAGGCAATGCTGAATGACCTTGCAGTCGGAGATGCAGTCGTAACGACAAGCGGTTTCTACGGCGTAGTCATCGATATCACAGATGACGATGTCATCGTAGAGTTCGGAAACAACAAAAACTGCCGTATCCCGATGCGCAAAACAGCGATCACAGAGGTTGAAAAACCGGAAACAGCAGTCGTTGAAGAGAAAACAGAGAAGAAAAAATAAACATGATCTAGGTATGTAAAAAGCGCAGGTATTCAAAAAAGGATGAGTACCTGCGTCTTTTTTGCCCATTAGAGATTTTATGGAATTTTCCTGTAGAGTAAAAAGCCTTCCGGACCGGATTGCCCCTGCGGCGAGACCGGGGGAAAAGAGGGAAAAATGCCGCGTAATTTTCTTTTAAACAGCAAAAAAGCAAAAAGATTATTGCGTTTCGTTAGGGATAAAGAAATTTCGTGTTGAAATTACGGCGATAATAGCGTATAATTTAGAAATGCTATAGACACAGAGAAAATAGAACGGTTTTTCAGCCGGAAGAAAAGAGGGAGAAAGATATGGAATACCGTATTGGATTAATTCACGGTGACGGAATCGGACCGGAAATTGTAGATGAGGCAAAAAAGGTTCTGGACGCCGTCTGCGAGAAATATGGACATAAGTTTGAATATACCAACCTTCTGCTGGGCGGAGCCTCCATCGATGTGCACGGCGTGCCGCTGACAGATGAAACCATAGAAGAAGCAAAAAAATGTGACGCTGTTCTGATGGGCTCCATCGGAGGAGATGCCAAGACCTCCCCATGGTACAAATTAAGCCCGGATAAGCGCCCGGAGGCCGGACTTTTAAAAATCCGGAAATCGTTAGGCCTGTTTGCAAACCTGCGCCCGGCGTACCTGTATCAGGAATTAAAGGATGCCTGCCCGTTAAAAGAAGAAATTATCGGTGAGGGCTTTGACATGCTGATCATGCGTGAGCTGACCGGCGGCCTGTATTTCGGAGAGCGCAGCACCGTAGAAGAGAACGGCATCAAAAAAGCAACGGATACCCTGACTTACAGCGAGCCTGAAATCCGCCGTATTGCAATCCGTGCCTTCGACATCGCCAGAAAGAGAAAGAAAAAAGTAACAAGTGTAGATAAAGCAAATGTTCTCGACTCCTCCCGTCTGTGGAGAGCTGTTGTGGAGGATGTTGCAAAAGATTATCCGGACGTTACGTTAGAGCATATGCTGGTTGATAACTGTGCAATGCAGATTGTTCACAATCCGTGCCAGTTTGACGTGGTTCTGACGGAAAACATGTTCGGAGATATCCTTTCCGATGAGGCAAGTATGGTGGCAGGTTCCATCGGAATGCTTTCTTCCGCCAGCCTGAATGAGACAAAATTCGGTCTGTACGAGCCAAGCCACGGCTCCGCACCGGATATCGCAGGAAAAAACATTGCAAACCCGATTGCAACGGTTCTGTCCGCGGCCATGATGCTCCGCTACTCTCTGGATCTCGATAAAGAGGCAGAGGCAGTAGAAAATGCTGTACAGAAAATCTTAAAAGACGGATACCGCACCGTAGACATCATGTCCGAGGGATGCAAAAAAGTATCCACCTCCGAAATGGGAGATCTGCTGGTAAAAGCACTGGAGTGAGGCTGAAAAAGGCTTTTCGTAAGTTGCGAGTCCCAGTTTGTGGGAGATTTTGTCCGAATGAGGGCGACGTAGCGGGCTACGTCAACTGAATGAGGGGAAAATATACCGCAAAGTGGGGCTTGCAGATTGCGGAAATGGTTTTTCAGACACACTCTAGTATAAAACTGTAAGATAAGAAAAGAGGAAAAGATCATGAGAAGTGATGCTGTAAAAAAAGGAATCGCACAGGCACCGCAGCGTTCTCTGATGCGTGCGCTGGGTCTGACCGAAGAAGAGATGAAAAAACCGCTCGTAGGAATCGTAAGCTCCTACAATGAGATTGTACCGGGCCACATGAACCTGGATAAAATTACAGAGGCTGTAAAAATGGGCGTTGCCATGGCAGGCGGAACACCGATCGTGTTCCCGGCCATCGCAGTCTGTGACGGTATCGCCATGGGCCACATCGGAATGAAATATTCCCTCGTTACCCGTGACCTGATCGCCGATTCCACCGAGTGTATGGCAATGGCACATCAGTTTGATGCCCTGGTATGTATCCCGAACTGTGATAAAAACGTACCTGGTCTTCTGATGGCAGCAGCAAGAGTCAACGTTCCGACCGTATTTGTCAGCGGCGGCCCGATGCTTGCCGGCCACGTAAAAGGCGAGAAGAGAAGTCTTTCGAGCATGTTCGAGGCAGTCGGCTCCTACGCTGCCGGAACCATGACAGAGGAAGACGTCTATGATTTCGAGTGCAATGCGTGCCCGACCTGCGGTTCCTGCTCCGGTATGTACACCGCAAACAGCATGAACTGCCTGACCGAGGTTCTCGGTATGGGCTTAAAAGGCAACGGAACGATTCCGGCCGTATACTCCGAGCGTCTGCGCCTGGCAAAGAGAGCCGGTATGCAGGTTATGGAGCTGTTAAAACAGGATATCCGTCCAAGAGACATCATGACAAAAGAAGCATTCTTAAACGCTCTGACCGTCGATATGGCACTGGGATGTTCCACCAACAGTATGCTGCATCTGCCGGCCATTGCGCATGAGGCAGGCGTAGAGCTGAATCCGGAGATGGCAAACGCCATCAGCGAGAAGACCCCGAACCTCTGCCATCTGGCTCCGGCAGGATACCACTACATCGAGGAGCTGAACGAGGCAGGCGGTGTTTATGCCGTTATGAACGAGCTGAATAAACTGGGTCTGCTGCACACTGAGTGCATGACCGTAACCGGAAAGACCGTAGGGGAGAACATCAAAGGATGTGTCAACAAAAATCCTGAGATCATCCGCCCGGTTGAGAATCCATACAGCAAGACAGGCGGTATCGCCGTTCTGAAAGGAAACCTGGCACCGGATACCGCAGTTGTCAAACGTTCTGCTGTTGTTCCGGAGATGCAGGTTCATGAAGGCCCGGCCAGAGTCTTTGACTGCGAGGAGGATGCCATCGAGGCAATCCGCGGCGGCAAGATCGTGGCAGGCGACGTTGTTGTCATCCGTTATGAGGGACCAAAGGGTGGTCCTGGTATGCGTGAAATGCTGAATCCGACTTCTGCCATTGCAGGTATGGGACTTGGTTCTTCCGTAGCCCTGATCACGGACGGCCGTTTTTCCGGCGCATCCCGCGGTGCGTCCATCGGTCATGTAAGCCCGGAGGCAGCAGAGGGCGGTCCGATCGCACTCGTTGAGGAAGGTGATCTGATCCGTATCAATATTCCGGAGCACAAGCTGGAGGTTGTCGTATCGGACGAAGAGCTGGCACGCAGAAAAGCTGCATGGACTCCGAGAGAACCAAAGGTAACGACAGGCTATCTGAAACGCTACGCAAAGATGGTTTCCAGTGCAAATAAGGGAGCTATTCTGGAGTTCTAATTCAGAAAAACTATGAGAAACACGCTCTGCGAGTTTCTCATAGTTATCGCGGCAGTCGCCAAGGTCTCGTGCAAGCACGGACTTTGGCTCGTTGCCCGCGTAAATCATAAAATCATATCAGCCGTCCGAACGCGCTTTTTCTCGGATGGCTGATTTCATAAACAGATTTCATACACAAAGCGAAAAACATAAGGAAGGAATCATACAGACATGGAATTAACTGGATCACAGATTGTTATCGAGTGCCTGAAGGAGCAGGGTGTGGATACCGTGTTCGGCTATCCGGGCGGAACCATTTTAAATATCTATGATGAACTTTACCGTCATCCGGAAATCCACCATATCCTGACCTCACACGAGCAGGGTGCTGCGCATGCGGCGGACGGATATGCGCGTGCTACCGGAAAAACAGGCGTCTGCATGGCTACAAGCGGCCCGGGCGCAACGAATCTTGTCACCGGAATTGCAACCGCCTACATGGATTCTACGCCGATGGTAGCGATTACCTGCAACGTAGGAAAGGCACTGCTTGGAAAAGACAGCTTTCAGGAGATTGACATTGCGGGTGTCGCAATGCCGATCACAAAATACAGTGTGATTGTAAAAGATATCACCGTTCTTGCAGATACGCTGCGCCGTGCGTTTACGATCGCAAAGAGCGGAAGACCGGGCCCGGTTCTGGTCGATATTACAAAAGATGTCACAGCGGCAACGTATGAGTACGAGCCGAAGACTCCGGAGAAAATTGAACCGTTTACTGAGAGAATTACAGAAGAAGGCCTGGATCACGTCGTATCCCTGATTCAGGAGTCGAAACGCCCGTATATTTTCGTGGGCGGCGGCAGTATCATCTCCGGCGCGTCCGAGGAAGTGCGCGAACTGGCACACCGCATCCAGGCACCGGTCTGCGACACCCTGATGGGAAAAGGTGCGTTCCCGGGAACGGATGAGCTGTACACCGGCATGCTCGGTATGCACGGAACGAAAACATCGAACTACGGCGTGACAAAGTGCGATCTGCTGATCGTGCTCGGCGCAAGATTCTCCGATCGTGTCACCGGAAACGCTGCAAAATTTGCCAATAACGCAAAAATCGTTCAGATCGATGTGGATGCGGCAGAAATCAACAAGAATGTTGTTGTCGAGTCGAGCATCATCGGAGACGTCAAAGAGGTCTTAAAACGGCTGAATGCGAAGCTGGAGCCGATGCACCATGACGAGTGGATTGCCGAGATCGAGGCGATGAAGGAAAAATTCCCGCTGAAGCATGAAGAAGGCCTTACCGGACCGCTCGTGATTGAGAAGATCTACAAGGCGACGAACGGGGAAGCCATCATCACGACCGATGTCGGACAGCATCAGATGTGGGCGGCGCAGTATTACCGTTATACGAGCCCGAGAACGCTTCTGACCTCCGGCGGTCTTGGAACGATGGGATTCGGTCTTGGAGCAGCCATGGGCGCAAAAATGGGACGCCCGGACAAAACGGTCATCAACATCGCAGGTGACGGCTGTTTCCGTATGAACATGAATGAGCTGGCAACACTTTCCAGACACAACATTCCGGTCATCGAGGTTGTTGTCAACAACCACGTACTCGGCATGGTACGCCAGTGGCAGACGCTGTTCTACGGAAAACGGTATTCCAATACCGTTCTCCAGGATCAGGCAGACTTTGTCAAGGTTGCTGAGGCGCTCGGCGTAAAGGGCATCCGCGTGACGAAAAAAGAGGAGATGGGTCCTGCCATCCGTGAGGCAATTGAGGGCGGAAAACCGGCGCTCATTGATGTCTGGATCGACTGCGACGAAAAAGTATTCCCGATGGTACCGGCAGGAGCTCCGATTGAGGATGTCTTTGATGCAGAGGATCTGGCAAAAAAGGAACAAGAAAAGGATTGACAGGTTTCTGACAAAGAGGTATCATAGTTTCAACGTGGTAAAGCAATACCGTATTACCGCATGAATCGCACAGATGTGATTACAATGGAAACCATCGGTCTACTATCGGTGGTTTCCTAGTAAGATAAAGTAACACCAGGGGCAAAAGTTCGAAAGTCTGACGCAAGCAAAGCTTACAGGAAGATTTTTGAACTTGGGACCCGCAAAATATGAGTAAGTAGCCATTTTTCGGAGAAAAATGAGCGGAGTACGAATATTTTGCAGATTACGGGAGCACGAAGTGCGGAGTAATCTGGTGCAGAAAAGAGAAACAGGAGGATGAGAAAAATGAGCAGAGTCTATAATTTTTCCGCAGGACCGGCGGTTCTGCCAGAGGAAGTGTTAAAAGAAGCCCAGGAGGAAATGCTGGATTACCGCGGATGCGGCATGTCCGTCATGGAGATGAGCCACCGTTCCAAAGTATTCCAGAACATCATCGATGAGGCAGAAGCAGATCTTCGTGATCTGATGGGAATCCCGTCAAATTACAAAGTTCTGTTTCTCCAGGGCGGTGCATCCCTGCAGTTTTCCATGATCCCGATGAACCTGATGAAAAACGGTGTCGCAGATTACATCGTAACAGGCCAGTGGGCAAAGAAAGCATACGCAGAGGCACAGAAATACGGAAAGGCAAACAAAATTGCCTCCTCTGAGGATAAAACATTTTCCTATATCCCGGACTGCAGCGATCTTCCGATCAGCCCGGATGCCGACTATGTTTATATCTGCGAAAACAACACCATTTACGGTACCAAATACAAAAAACTGCCGAATACCAAGGGCAAAACCCTGGTGGCAGACGTCTCCTCCTGTTTCCTCTCCGAACCTGTCAATGTCTCCGATTACGGCATCATCTACGGTGGTGTCCAGAAAAACATCGGACCCGCCGGAATGGTCATCTCCATTATCCGCGACGACCTGATCACCGACGATGTCCTGCCGGGAACACCGACCATGATGAAATTCAAGACACACGCAGACGCAGGCTCCCTGTACAACACACCGAACTGCTACTGCATCTACATGTGCGGCAAAGTCTTCAAATGGCTGAAGAAAATGGGCGGCCTGGAAGTTATGAAACAGCGCAACGAAGAGAAAGCAAAGCTGCTGTATGATTTCCTGGATCAGAGCAAGCTCTTCAAAGGAACCGTTGTACCGGAAGACCGTTCTCTGATGAACGTTCCGTTTATCACCGGAAATGCAGATCTGGATGCGAAATTCGTCAAAGAGTCCAAAGAAGCCGGACTTGAGAACCTGAAAGGCCATCGTACCGTCGGCGGTATGCGTGCAAGCATCTACAATGCAATGCCGAAAAAAGGCGTAGAAACACTCGTAGCCTTCATGAAAAAGTTCGAGGAGGAAAATCTCTAATGTTTCAGTATCATTGCTTAAATCCGATTGCAGGCGTAGGCCTTGCAAACTTTAATGAAAACTATCAGCAGACCGAGAGCCTGGAGGGAGCTGATGCGGTTCTCGTCAGAAGTGCAGCCATGCACGGCATGGAGCTGCCGAAGAGCCTCCTCGCTGTAGCAAGAGCAGGAGCCGGCGTCAACAACATTCCGCTTACCGACTGCGCAGAGCAGGGTATCGTGGTCTTCAACACACCGGGAGCCAATGCAAACGGTGTCAAAGAGCTCGTGCTTGCCGGCATGCTGCTGGCATCCCGTGATATCGCAGGTGGTATCGAATGGGTCAAGAGTGACAAAGAAGACGGCGACATCGCAAAAACGGCAGAAAAACAGAAAAAGAAATTTGCCGGCTGTGAGATCAGCGGAAAGAAACTCGGTATCATCGGCCTTGGTGCCATCGGCCAGCTTGTGGCAAATGCAGCCACCCATCTTGGTATGGAAGTATACGGATACGATCCATACATTTCTGTCGATGCAGCATGGAACCTGTCCCGCGACATTCATCACATCCAGAACGTGGAAGATATCTACCGCACCTGCGATTACATCACTATCCATGTGCCGCTGATGGACAGCACAAAGGGCATGATCAACAAAGCAGCAATCGATGAGATGAAAGACGGCGTCGTTCTTCTGAACTATGCAAGAGACCTTCTCGTTGACGAGGATGCCGTTCTGGAGGCTTTAAAGGTCGGCAAGATGAAGAAATACGTAACCGACTTTGCAAACCCGAAAGTAGTCGGTGCAGAGGGAACCATCGTTACCCCGCACCTTGGAGCATCTACCAAAGAGTCCGAGGATAACTGTGCTGTTATGGCAGTAAAAGAGGTTCGTGACTTCCTGGAGAACGGAAACATCAAAAATTCTGTCAACTTCCCGAACTGCGATATGGGCGTATGCACCGGTGCAGGCCGTGTGACAATCTGCCACAAGAATATCCCTGGTATGCTGGGAGCCTTCACCACCGTTATGGGTAATGCAGGCGTCAACATCAGCGATATGACAAACAAAGGTAAAGGCGATTACGCTTACACCATGATGGATCTGGAAAGCAAAGCGACCGAGGAGATGGTAAAAGCCCTCGAAGCGGTTGACGGCGTATTAAAGGTTCGTATTATTAAATAAAGAGAATCAAAGAAAATCAAAAAGTGACAGGAAAAGGCGGTGCCCGAAAATGGGGGCACCGCCTTTTCCTGTCAAAAAACGGCAGAAGTTACTGTTGTTTGACTTCCTTTGGGTAAAGAACGGCACAAAAAAGAGAACTGCCCTGGGGCAGTTCTCTTTGCCTGTAATGTATGGTTACGAAAAAATTTTCAGATCCGTTTCCAGACGGCTCCGCCGCGCACATCGGCAACTTCGATGCCCTGAGCTTTCAGATCGTCACGGATCTTATCTGCCTCCGCAAAGTTTTTCGCTTTTTTCGCTTCATACCGTTTTAAAACGAGCGCATCGATTTCCGGATCTCCCTCGCCGGTGATCTGATAGCCGGATGCGGTGGAAGCGGAAGTTGTCTTTGCGGCCTCTTTTCTCTTTGCTTCTGCATGGGAGAGAAGTGCAAGACCGAGCACCTGATCGAAATTGTCGAGAAGAGCCAGCTTCGTTGCGTCGTTCATGTCTGCCTTTAAGATATCATACAGCGTTGTGATGGCAAGCGAAGTGTTGAGGTCAGCATCGAGTGCTTTCTGGAATTTTTCTTTTAAAGCACTCATGGAAGCTTCATCGACGGATCCGTTTTCCGGATTTAAAGCGGCGATACGGGCGATCAGCTTGTCGTAGGCGATTTTTGCGTTGTCCAGATTCTCCCAGGTGAACACAAGTGCCTTGCGGTAATGGGACTGCAGGCAGAAGAAACGGTAGACGAGCGGATCGTAGCCTTTTTCTTCCAGAAGAGAAACGGTCAGGAACTCACCTTTCGATTTCGACATTTTTCCAGTTGACGTATTCAGGTGATGTACATGGAACCACTGCGGGCACCATGCGTGGCCCAGGTAGCTTTCGGACTGCGCAATCTCGTTGGTGTGGTGCGGGAAGGCATTGTCCACGCCGCCGCAGTGCAGGTCGAGGTATTCTCCGTTGTACTTCATGGAGATACCGGAGCACTCAATGTGCCATCCCGGATAACCGATGCCCCATGGAGAGTCCCATTTGAGCGCCTGGTTCTCGAATTTTGATTTGGTAAACCAGAGAACGAAATCGTTTTTGTTGCGTTTGTTGGTATCTTCCTCTACGCCCTCGCGGACACCAACGGCAAGATCATCCTCATCGTGGTCGTTGAATACATAGTAGTGGTCAAGACGGCTGGTGTCAAAGTAAACATTTCCGCCGGCAAAGTAAGCGTAGCCGGTGTCCATCAGTTTTGCAATGATTTTAATATATTCGTCAATGCATCCGGTCGCCGGCTGTACGACATCCGGGCGCTTGATATTCAGCTTTTTGCAATCCGCAAAGAATGCATCAGTGTAATACTGTGCGATTTCCATGACTGTTTTATGCTCGCGCTTGGCACCTTTGACCATCTTGTCCTCACCGGTGTCCGCATCGGAGCTTAAATGGCCGACATCGGTAATGTTCATGACACGGTTGACGTTGTAGCCTTCATAGCGGAGTGCCTTTTCAAGAACGTCCTCCATAATATAACTGCGCAGGTTTCCAATGTGCGCAAAATGATAAACGGTAGGTCCGCAGGTGTACATTTCTACACGGCCCGGTGTGTGTGTCTGGAATTCAGCTTTTTTATGGGTTGCAGAATTATAAAGATACATAAAAGAAGTCTCCTTTTTTCTTTTCGTGCGGATACGGATGCAGAAGTGATGATACACAGGAAAGCAAAAAAGCGTCTGCTGTATCCGACAAGGATATCAGAGACGCCGCGTGCGGTGCCTGTTTTCCGTGTACTGCACTGGTTCCTTATTAAAATTAATATTAGCAGGATTTTTTTTTGCTGTCAATAGTCCGGAGGCTGTCGAAGACAAAAAGTAAAACGCATTTAATAAGAAGAAATACATTTTTCAGAAATAAAAAGACAGTGCTGCAGAACGCAAATGGAAAGAAACAATTATTTGTGTAATCTTTTTTTTATTATAAAACCGAAGAATACAGGAAAATAGAAAAACGGCATCAGAACAATACCCAAAAAGAGGAAAATAGAGGATTTTGATGACTTTAAATGCAGTTTATACACTTTTCTCCTGCATCGGATATTGACAAACAGAGAGAGTTCTGGTTATAATGAATGCAGTTGTTTTTGGACAAACGGACAAATGTACGGGCATGAGGGATGAAGAAAACAAATCTTGTTGGACGCATCTCCTTTTTGTACTCTTCGTTTTAATGTGGTAAAGTGCCAAAATGAAAAACGGTGGAATGGCGAAGCCGTTCCGGCAAATGTCCGGATGATGCAAAAACAACGCGAATCCATGAAAGGAGTTAGGAAGAATTATGAAAAGAAAAATTGTAAGCGCATTACTTGTTATGAGTATGACTGCAAGCCTGGTTGCCTGCGGAAATTCCGGCAGCGGAAGTTCTGATCCGGCAGATGAGAGTGTAAGCGTAAGCAGCAGCGCATCTTCCGAAAGTGATGCAAGCGCATCTGCAAGCAGTGAGAGCGAAGCCGAGGCAGAGGAATCCGAAATGCCGGAAGGATACGACGAGACCAGCACAGAGCTCTACAATGAGGCACTGGGAGATTTCAACGATGCACTTGCTACTGCAAAGGAAGCAGAAACGGTGGATGAGAGATATGCCCTGATGGCAGTTGCCGAGGGAAAACTGATGGAGTCTGCCATGATGTACCCGCTCACCTCAAGAGGTGGTATGTACGCGATGTACAGAATGGCTCCGCGCACCAAGGACTATACACTTTGGGGAAGCGATAACGACCGTTATCATCAGTATGTTGTAACAACTGACTTTATCAAGGCAGAAGATTACAACGAAATGAGAGCAAAATGGGATGAGCTTAAAGGAACAGGAACCTATGAGAGCTGGGTAAAAGAATATCTGGCAGGAAAAGGTTACACCTTAAAAGACAGCTTCTCCATGCCGTATGCGAGCGATCCGGTAACATGGGACGGACTTGCAACTTCCCGTGCGGCAGATACCGATGCGATCATCAATACCTATGACGGACTGATGGAGTACGATGTAGAGGGAACTCTGCAGCCGGCACTGGCAGAATCCTATGAAGTATCCGATGACGGACTGACCTATACCTTCCACCTTCGTAAAGATGTAAAATGGACCGATTCCCAGGGACGTGAAGTGGATACTGTAAAAGCAGATGACTTCGTGGCCGGAATGCAGCACATGTGTGATGCACAGGGCGGTCTGGAATACCTGGTACAGGGCGTGATCAAAAACGTATCCCAGTACATCAGCGGTGAAGTTACCGATTTCGACGAGGTTGGTGTAAAAGCTGTTGATGACTATACCGTAGAGTACACACTGGAAGAGCCATGCAGCTACTTCATGACCATGCTGGGCTACACCATCTTCATGCCGATGAGCAGAAGCTACTATCAGTCCCAGGGTGGTAAATTCGGTGCTGAGTACGATTCTTCCGCAGCAGATTATCAGTACGGAAAAGATTCCAACTCCATCGCATACTGCGGACCGTACCTGGTAACCAACGCTACAGCGAAAAATACCATCGTATTTAAACTGAGCGATTCTTACTGGAACAAAGACAACGTAAACATTAAAACCCTGACCTGGCTGTTCAATGACCAGTCTGATGTTACCAAAATGTACACAGATGCAAAAGCAGGTACCGTTGACTATGTAAACCTGAACACCTCCACTATGGAGACAGCAAAATCCGAAGGTCTGTACGACCAGTACGCAGTAGTTTCAGATACCGACGCTACTTCCTTCATGGGATTCTACAATATCAACCGTACTGCGACTGCAAATGCCAACGACGGAACAACAGCAAAGAGTACAAAGTCTGACGAAGAAATCCAGAGAACAAACAAAGCACTGCAGAACGTTCACTTCAGAAGAGCGATCAGCTTTGCAGCAGATCGTGGCGCTTACAATGCACAGCAGGTTGGCGAGGATCTGAAGTATACTTCCCTTAGAAATACCTTTACCCCGGGATATTTCGTAAGCCTGTCAAAAGACACTACCATTCAGATCAACGGAACCGACACAACCTTCCCGGCAGGCACCTACTATGGTGAAATCGTACAGAAACAGATCGACGCCGACGGCGTGAAGATCAAAGTATGGGATGCCGAAAACAAGACCAGCGATGGTTTTGATGGATGGTACAATCCGGAAAACGCAGTAGAAGAACTGAATACCGCAATCGAGGAGCTCGCAGAAGACGGTATCACCATCGATGAGAGCAACCCGATCCAGATTGAGTATCCATATCCGTCTGCAGTAGAAGTTTACACCAACAAAGCAAACTCCTACAAGAAATCAGTAGAGGCTGCCCTTGGCGGAAAAGTTGTGATCAATCTGGTTGATGCCGTAGATGTGGATGGATGGTACTATGCAGGATACTATGTAAACTATGGTTATGAACAAAACTACGACGTATATGATGTCTCCGGATGGGGTCCGGACTTTGGTGATCCGTGCTCTTATCTGGATACCATGCTTCCGGACTACGAAGGATACATGACCAAATGTTTCGGTATCTTCTAATTTTGGAAAAGGTAAAATTGGAAAGACCAGAACAGTTGAAAGCCAATGAATAAACCGGCAGGGGGATGGGGACAAAAAAAGCCATTCCCCTGTCATATTGTGTTAAGGAATGAGAGAATATGACAAAATATCTTTTTAAGCGTTTGTTGCATGGCCTTGTTTCCGTAGTAATCGTCGTTGGATGCGTTATGACTATGATCTATTCTCTGATGGACCGAAATCTGATTTTCGCACAGGATACCACCTATTCCCATCAGAGCAATAACCAGAAAAAGGTGTACAAATATCAGAAGTGGGAGACATACGGATATCTTGATTATGTAACCTATGCAGATTATTTGAACGCTCTCAAAGCAAAAGGCGAAATTGACGAGGATACGAGATCCAAAGCAGTAGCATTCGGAAGAACGAAAGACCAGGATTCAGAACTGGTATCTGAATATGTAAAGGAATTTACAGCTTATTATAAAGCAAAAGGTTACACCGTAAGAAGATACGATGCGATCATGATGGGTAAGAAAAAATATGCCAACGGCGGACAGCAGCAGCTGTTTGCATACAGGGATATTCCGCTTGCAACACGTCTCGGAAAATATTTTTCCGGTTTGATTGACATCGACAGCATTCACGATGCTGCAAAGGTAGAAGGTAAGAGGGGGATTACATTTACCTTACACGATCCGGTATATGGGGGAAAGAAATTTTCACCGGCCATCATGGGAAATGGCACAACACACAAGTACCTGATGTACTTTGACTCAAAATTCCCATATTTCCATCAGAATATAATCACCATAAATTTAGGAAAGTCCTATTCCGTAAATGAGGGTGTGGATGTAGCACTGACCATGACCCGCGCGCAGGGATCCTACGTAAAATCGGAGATTACCTACCCAAGCGGTCTGGTGGAATACAGTGCAGACGATCTGCACAGCGCAACGTATATGAGCGAATCTCAGGATGCAAGCGCTGTTCATTCCGATCGGTTCACAGATGACTATACCAACGTGGATACAGTTAAGAGTGGTAAATCAAAAATCGGCTATTCCTTTGTGATCGGTATCATTGCCGTGATTCTTTCCTATCTCATCGCAGTGCCGCTTGGCATTCTGATGGCGAGAAAGAAAGACAAACTGGTTGACCAGCTTGGAACCATCTATATTGTATTCATTATAGCAGTACCTTCACTGGCCTATATCTTCCTGTTTAAGGCAATCGGAGGAAAAATGGGTCTGCCAACCACCTTTGACATGGATTCGAAGAGCAAGCTGATGTATATTCTGCCGATCGTTTCTCTGGCACTGCCGCAGGTGGCAAACCTGATGAAATGGCTGCGTCGATACATGATCGACCAGATGAACTCCGATTACGTAAAATTCGCAAGATCCGGTGGACTGACAGAGGGAGAAATCTTTACGAAACACATTTTGAAGAACGCAGCGATTCCGATCGTACAGGGTGTTCCGGCGAGCGTACTGTTCGCACTGACCGGAGCCATCATCACCGAGCGTGTGTACGTAGTACCTGGTGCCGGTAATCTGCTGACCGAAGCAATCAGCAAATATGATAATGGTGTTATCGTAGGTGTTACACTGTTCTACGCAGTGCTCTCCGTGATTTCCATCATCCTGGGCGACGTTTTGATGTCCATGGTGGATCCGCGAATCTCATTCTCAACGAAAGACAGGTAGGGACTTATGAATTATGATTTAGATAAATTCGGTCTGTCTGAGGAAGAACTGTTTTCTCCTGTAGATAACAGCTCTCTGGAGTCTGAGAAAATTACGGCTCCGAGATATTCCTACTGGCATTCCGTGTTCCGCGTATTTTTTAAGAAAAAAATCAATATTGCCGTACTTTGCCTCCTGGGTGTGATTCTGCTGATGACGTATGTGTATCCGCTCTTTGTGGAGTACGACCGTTTCGCCAATCTGATGAACGGCGCGACAAAACATCTGTCTCCAAGCAAAGCATTGCAGCAGCTTGGATTCAATATTCACTGGATTTTAGGATCCGGTGCTTCCGGACAGTCGACCTTTGATGCTGTCTGGTTTGGTTCCAGAATTTCAGTTTCCCTGGCATTTATCTGTGCGCTCATCAACCTTTCGATTGGTGTGATTGTCGGATCTGTCTGGGGATTTTCGAAGAAGGTTGATGTCTTCATGATGGAGGTTTACAACATCATCGGAAATATTCCGTATGTACTTCTGATCTCCGTCCTGGTGCTTATCTTTTCTCCGAGCTTCTGGACCATGGTATTTGCACTGACCGTTACCGGATGGCTTGCCATCGCGTACTTTATCCGTACGCAGGTCGTTATCATCCGTGACAGAGAGTATAATCTGGCATCAAAATGTCTTGGAACTTCGATTTTCCGCATTGCGATGAAGAATATTCTCCCGTTTATGACATCTGTCATTGTTACTCTGGCGGCAACTGAGATTCCGTCCTACATCTCTTACGAGGTGTTCCTGGCTTACATCGGTATGGGACTTTCTGACATGTCTCTGGGAAGACTGATCTATGAGGCTGAGGGTGCCATGCTGACACCGGGATGGGGATTCGAATTCTGGAGTCCGGTTGTTGTCGCTTCAATCATCACCGTAGTATTATATGTAGTTGGACAGAACCTTGGAGATGCGTCCGACCCGAGAACACATATGTAGGAAGGAAAGCCGCATGGAAGATAAAAAAGTATTATTATCGATTAAGGACTTACAGGTAAAATTCCGTGTCCGCGGCCGTATCCTGACGGCAATCCGGGGCGTAACGCTGGATATTTACGAGAATGAGTCCATTGCTATCGTAGGAGAGTCCGGCGCCGGTAAATCCGTATTTACAAAAGCGTTTGCGGGCATGCTGGACAGCAACGGCTTCATTGACCAGGGAGATATCATTTTCAACGATGCCGAGCTGAGCGATACCGTTGTGCCGCTGAACTCTTATGCGAAAAAGACCATCGCATCCACCTGGGAAAAACTGAATGAGTATTCCAAACTGGAATATGGTTCAGAAGTATTCCTGAAAATGAAGGCGCTGGAGCAGGAAAAAGAAGAAAAAATGACGCTGAGCGAGGAAGAGCGTGAGAAAGCAGATGCTGAAATCAAGGAACTTGTAATAAAGAGAACCGAACTTTTCAACTATAAGCAGACACTCGATACTTCCAAAGAAAAAGCGAAAATCAAAGAGACATCTGCCGAGATTTCCAGACTGGATGGAGAGATCAAGGCTCTGCAGAAAGCAAAAGAGGAAAAAATCAAGGCACACAAACAGGCTGCCATGAACGATACGGCCTACAATCAGGCGTATGATGCAAAGATGGCAGAGTACAAAAAAGAGTATGCCGGCCTGACAGCAAAAGAAATTACGGACGAGACAAGAAAGAGAAATGAGATTCTTGCCAAAGAGATCTATCTTTCTGTTGGACGTTACAAACTGCGCAAAAAAGTCCGCATGATCAAAAAGCTGCACGAGGCATTCAAAGCTGCAATGGAGCGCGGTGTGGATCTGAACGATGAGCAGAAGCGAAACGGCGTTTTTGACCAGGCTACCTTCCGCGTACGCTATCTGGATGAGACACCGGAGCAGCTCCACGGAACCTGCATCATCAACCTGGCAAAAATCCAGGACCCGAATGACTGGGGCCAGATCCGTGGTAAGAAAATTGCAACCGTATTCCAGGACCCGATGACTTCCCTGAACCCGATCATCACGATCGGAAAACAGATCACTTCTGTTATTATGAAACATCAGGATGTCAGCGAGGTGGAAGCGAGAGCACAGGCGCTTGAGCTGATGGAAAAGGTTGGTATTCCGAACGCAGAGCAGCGTTTCGATGATTATCCGTTCCAGTATTCCGGCGGTATGAGACAGCGTATCGTTATCGCGATTGCACTTTCCTGCCGTCCGAAGATCCTCATCTGCGATGAGCCGACAACTGCGCTGGACGTTACGATTCAGGCACAGATCCTGAAGCTGATCAAGGATCTTCAGAAAGAGTACAACTACACTATCGTGTTTATTACCCACGACCTTGGTGTCGTAGCGAATATCGCTGACCGTGTTGCCGTTCTGTACGCAGGACAGATCATCGAGTTTGCGAATGTAGAAGAGCTGTTCTACGACCCGCGCCATCCGTACACCTGGGCACTGCTTTCTTCCCTGCCGCAGCTTGCGGAGCGGAATACAAAGCTGTTCTCGATTACCGGTACCCCGCCGTCTTTGTACAACAAAATTATCGGAGACCCGTTCGCGCCGCGTAACCAGTACTGTCTGAAAATCGACACACTGGAAGAGCCGCCGATGTTCAAAGTAACGGATACCCATTACGCCAAAACCTGGCTGCTGGATCCGAGAGCACCAAAGACGGAGAAGCCGGAGGCAATTCAGAATATTCACGAAAAATTATTAAAAGCATACAACTTGTAAAACCAAGGGGATCAAGGTCGAAAAGCCGACGCAAGCAAAGCTTGCACGAGGGTTTTTGAGTTTGAGACCTGCAAAAACATGAGCAAGTAGCCATTTTTCGGAGAAAAATGAGCGGATTGCGAAAGTTTTTAAGATTGCGAAGCAATCTGGTGTTACAGGAATCAACTAATAGGAGAGTTTGAAAGTGTCTACAAAGCAGGAAAGCAAGACCACTGTTTCGCATCTGCCGGAGCATGGTCCGATTGACGAAAATGGAAGAGAAATCTTACTGCAGGTAAAAAATGTAGATATCACTTTCGGCAAGGGCGATGACGCAGTCAAAGCGGTAAAAAATGCTTCTTTTGACATCTATAAGGGAGAAACCTTCTCCCTCGTAGGCGAGTCCGGTTCCGGAAAGACCACGATCGGCCGTGCGGTCATTCGTGTCAACCCGTGTTCCGCAGGAGAGATCCTGTACAAGGGTGTTAAAATTTCCGGCAAGATTCCGCATTCCCTGGACCGGGAGGTTATCCGAAACATTCAGATGGTATTCCAGGATCCTGCCGCATCGTTAAATGAGCGTGCGACGGTCGATTACATCGTATCCGAGGGTCTTTACAACTTCCATCTGTACGAGAACGAGGCAGACCGTGTGAAAAAGGTAGAGAACATGATCAACGAAGTTGGTCTTCTGCCGGAGCACCTGACCCGTTACCCACATGAGTTCTCCGGCGGACAGCGCCAGCGTATTGGTTTGGCCCGTGCCATGGTTATGGAGCCGGAGCTGGTTGTAGCCGATGAGCCGATCTCCGCACTGGACGTATCGATTCGTGCCCAGGTCCTCAATCTGCTGAAGAAATTCCAGAGAGAAAAACAGGTTACTTATCTGTTTATCGCCCATGACCTTTCCATCGTACGGTTCATTTCCGACCGTATCGGTGTTATCTACAAAGGAAATATCGTAGAGGTTGCGGACGCAGAGGAGCTGTTCAACTTCCCGCTGCATCCATACACCCATTCCCTGATCTCTGCGATCCCGATTCCGGATCCGCAGCTTGAGAAGAACAAAGTGCTGTACACCTACGATCCGTCCATTCACGATTATTCCGTGGACAAACCGGAGTTCGTGGATATCGGACACAACCACTTTGTATACGGAAACAAGAAAGAGATCGAAGAGTACAAGGCACTCCGTGAAAAGGGAGAGCCGCTGCAGCCGATCACCATCAGAAAGCCTGGCGAGAAAGTAAAAGAGGAGAACCACGAGGTTCATCTTTCCAAGGCAGAAGATGAGTTCCTGAAAACTCCGCTTCACGATACCGGAAGCATCTGGTACAAAGTGCTGTCGTTCTTCTTCCCGATCATCGGTATTATCGCAGCAATGGTATACAAAAAGAAACAGTACTATCACAACTATAAAGCATGTAAGCAGGGCGCGCTGTACGGATTCGCCGTACTGGCCGTGATTCTCCTGATCTTTATTATTGCATTGATTTTGGTTGTCCTATAGCAGACTGTGAAAAGCAAAGCAGTGTCAGAATCGAAAGTCTTTTGATTCCGGCGCTGCTTTTTTTGTGCCGTTTTACTTGACGGGAGACATATTTTCTGGGACAATAAAACACAGTGCGAATGAAGGGGAGAACTTAAAGTAAGAGGAGTAAAAGAATGGGAAGAACAGTAAAAGATCCAAACAGACGGCAGCCGAAGCCGGTGCAGAAAGTTCAGCTCTCTGAAAAGAATGTCGGACGGCGCATCGTGCTTGTGGTACTGTTTCTGGCGATCGGATCCGGTTTTCTGGTGTATGGTTTTATGAATTTTCTGCGCGGCGATTCCGGCTGGCGCGAAATCAGCGTGAAGGCGGGCTCGGAGCTGAACTGCAGCGAGGATTTCACACTGAAATATAATGTCGGTGCAGGCGGCGTATCGGCGGGCGGGGAGGCAAAGGCACTCTCGCTGATTTATACCGATGCGGCGGTGAAGGGCTACCGGCTTTTCAATATCGACGAGAGTTTCGATGATGTGACAAACCTGTACGATATCAACCAGCATCCAAACGAAGTTATGACGGTAGATCCGGTTTTGTACGATGCCCTGAAAAAAGTATCCGATGCCAACTGCCGGGAAATCTATCTGGGACCGCTGTACGCGTCACTGGAAAATCTCTGCATGAGCAATGATGATGCGGCCGCAGCACAGTTCGATCCGGAGAAGGATGATGATGCGGCAGAGGAAGCGGCAGCCGTCGCAGCCTTTGCGCAGAACCCGGATGACATTTCCATGGAATTCCCGGGAGAAAACCAGGTCTGCCTGCATGTGTCGGATGCGTATCAGGCATATGCCGCAGAGATGGGCTACACGGCGTATCTCGACTTTTTCTGGATGAAAAATGCTTTTTTGATTGACTATCTGGCGGACACGATCCGCGGCGAGGGCTATCAGCTCGGCATTATTTCCAGCAAGGACGGATTTGTGCGCTGTCTCGATGAAACAGGGGAAAAAGAGTACCAGTACCCGCTGTACCATCTTTCCGGGAATGAAATTCAGTCACATGGAACGATGATGTACGAGGGACCGAAAAGCATCGTATTTTTCCACGCTTACCAGGCGGGCAGTCCCGATACGTACCGCTATTACCAGTATCAGGACGGAACGATGCGCACGCCGTATCTTAGCGCGTCAGACGGAAAAGACCACACGGCAGCATCAGAACTGATCGTCTATTCTGGTGAATATGGCTGTGCTGATACGCTGCTTGCAGCATTTTTCGATTATCAGGCCGAATCGCTTTCCGGGGAGCTCCTGAAAACACTGGCTTCACAGAAAATTTACAGCGTCTGGTTTGAGAACAATGAGATTCAGACCACAGACGGAAAGTTTTCCGTGACAGCGGTGAATAAATAAAAAACAGAATAAAAAAACAAACCAGATTTGCATTGTACAATCGCGGTTAGGATGGTAGAATAAAATCAGAGTTTGAAAAATCATTTCCACAATCTGCAAGCCCCACTTCGCGATCTGTTTTGACCTTATCCGGTTGCTGCAGACCGTTTGGGCTGAAAATGGGACTCGCAGCTCACGAAAAGCTTTTTTCAAACACGCTCTGGCATGAATGAGTGCTTTTTTATGCGATTTTGTATGGGGGAAGCAGCAGCGAGAGCACGTAAAATAAAAAAGGAGGGGTTATAATTTTGAAAATGGAAGAAAAATTATACGATTATATGGATTGGGCGGAAATAGAAGCCGTGGTCTATTCCGAGGAAAATCATCCAAGAGACATATTGGGACCGCGCGTAACGGAGGATGGTATTTTGATTCAGGCGTTTTTCCCGGGCGCAACCCGTGCAGCCGTACATACGATCCGCGACGGAAAACAGACCGAGATGGTTTGCGAGGATGAGGCGGGATTTTTCGCTGTGCTGCTTCCAGGAAAGAAAATTCCGTCCTATACGCTGATCTACTGGGACGGCGACGGAAACCAGATGGAGCATTACGATCCGTACGCCTATCCGATGCAGTTCACCGAGCAGGAACAGAAACAGTTTGAAAACGGCATCTGTTATTCCATCTATGAGAAGCTGGGTGCACACCCGGTAAAGATCGATGGTATCAGCGGTGTTTACTTCGCTGTGTGGGCACCGAATGCGATCCGTGTCAGCGTTGTCGGAAACTTCAATAACTGGGACGGAAGAGCATATCAGATGAATCTTCTGGAGTCCGGGATCTACGAACTCTTTATCCCCGGTGTTCGCGCGGGCGACATCTATAAATATGAAATTAAGGCAAAGGGCGGTCTGACGTATCTGAAATCGGATCCATACGCGAATGCAGCACAGCTGCGTCCGAACAATGCGAGTGTTGTGGTTGATCTTGGAAAATATGCCTGGCAGGATGAGAACTGGATGAAGAAGCGTGGTGTCACACAGGGCGACAAAGCGCCGATTTCTGTTTATGAAGTGCATCTTGGCTCCTGGAAAAAACCGGACGATGGCCGTGAATTTTATAACTACCGTGAGATCGCTCCGATGCTGGCTTCTTATGTGAAAGAGCTCGGCTACACCCATGTTGAGCTGATGCCGGTGATGGAGCATCCGCTCGATGAATCCTGGGGTTATCAGGTAACGGGCTATTACGCACCGACAGCACGATACGGAACGCCGGATGACTTCCGCTATTTTATGGATACGATGCACCAGAACGACATTGGTGTTATTCTCGACTGGGTACCGGCACACTTCCCGCGCGATACCTTCGGACTTTCTGCGTTTGACGGAACGTGTCTGTACGAGCATTTTGACCCGAGACAGGGATCCCATCCACACTGGGGCACGCTGATTTACAATTACGGCAGACCGGAAGTAAAGAACTTCCTGATCGCCAATGCGCTTTTCTGGGCAAAAGAGTACCATGCCGACGGAATCCGTATGGATGCGATCAGTAATGCGATTTACTGGCAGGGGGATTCTTCAAAGGGAATTAATGAAGGGGCACTTGATTTTATCAAATGCATGAATTCAGGTTTGCAAAAATTGCATCCTTCTGTTATGCTTATTGCGGAAGATTCTACAAACTTTCCAAAAGTAACGGCACCGGTTGAGTATGATGGTCTGGGCTTTGATTATAAATGGGATATGGGATGGATGAATGATACATTAGATTATTTTAAGATTCATCCATATGATAGAAAGTTCCATTATCATAAATTATCTTTTTCTATGATGTATTTTTATAATGAACACTATTTGCTTCCATTTTCACATGATGAAGTAGTACATGGAAAGGCAACGATTTTACAGAAGATGTGGGGAGAGTATGATCTGAAGTTCCAGCAGGCAAAGACTCTCTATACTTATATGTATACGCATCCTGGAAAGAAGCTTAATTTCATGGGTAACGAAATTGGACAATTCAGAGAGTGGGATGAAGAAAAAGAATGTGACTGGATGCTGTTAGATTATCCAAAGCATCAGGATTTCCATCGTTTTATAAAAGATTTAAATCAGATTTATATTAATGAACCGGCATTTTTTAATGGAGATTATAATTCTGCGAACTTCCGCTGGATTGAAGTGGAAGCGGTAGAAGAACGAGTTTACATTTATGAGAGAATGTGTGGGGAAGATCATTTTATTATTGTATTGAATATGAGTGATGAACAGTATAATGACTTTGAATTTGGATATGATCATTATGCTGTACTCCATGAGGTGCTATCTGGTGAGAGAAAGGAATACGGCGGATATTTTGATGGGTCAAAGGCAGATATCCTGGCAGAATTAACAGGATATAAGTGGTGGAAGAGAAAGTTCAAGATTACGATTCCGGCATTAGCAGCGATTATTTATAAAGTAGAATTTCTTCCGGAACCAAAAGAAATACCTTTACCGATGCTAGATGAGGCATCGTTAGATATTGATCGAAAGAGATTTAGAACAGAGCATGAAATTAGAGCAGAGCATGAAAATTGATATTAAATTGGATGTATTTGAAGGTCCTTTGGATCTTCTTTTACATTTAATAGAGAAAAATAAAGTAAGTATATACGACATTCCAATCGTGGAAATCACAAACCAGTACATGGAATACATCCGTGAGATGGAAAAAACCTATTCGATGGAATCAATGAGTGAGTTCCTCGTTATGGCAGCGACCTTATTAAAGATAAAGTCAAAAATGCTGCTTCCACAGCCGGAAAAAGAGGAGGAAGAAGATCCAAGAGAAGAACTGGTACGTCGGCTTACAGAATATAAGATTTATAAATATGCAGCAGAAGAGCTAAAAGATTTAAGTGTGGATGCACAGAAAGTATTTTTTAAACCTGAAACTGTGCCGGAAGAAATCAAGCATTATGAAGAACCAATCCGGCCGGGTGAAATTGTTGGAGATGTTACCTTAGAAAAATTAAACCAGATTTTTCGAATGGTCATGCGCCGGAAAAAAGATAGAGAAGACCCGGTACGAAGCCATTTTGGAAAGATTCAAAAAGAGAAATATAAAGTAGAAGACCGTATGGACGATATACGATGTCAGATTCGGGGACTGAAAAGAATTAACTTCCGTACCTTACTTGATATACAGCCAGTGAA
>ENA-OUQW01001381-OUQW01001381.1-human-gut-metagenome-genome-assembly--contig:-NODE-1381-length-25229-cov-6.054143_pt1 | contig 25229 bp, 24 predicted proteins | sample MGYA00248464_ERZ548849 | MGnify/ENA primary metagenome ERZ548849 (study PRJEB26491, sample SAMN04978193) | human gut metagenome | host: Homo sapiens | study: EMG produced TPA metagenomics assembly of... | reverse complement strand
AACCGCACCAGGGACGCGAGTAATCAACCTTATCAATCATAAACTCTCCGTCTATAAGCAGGTCAATATTATTCAACAATTTTTTATTTAAAGGATTTACCCTCAAATCTTCAATTAAAGCTCCGGTAAAACACAGCACACTCAAACCGGCTTTTCTTACATTTTCTGCGATTATCCCCAATGCCTCCGGCTGTTCAAAAGGTTCTCCTCCCAGAAAAGTCACTCCCTCAATATCTTTTTGCGCAGCTATATCGGCGATAATTTCTTTTACCTCAATTAATTTACCGCCGCTATGCGGCCAAGTATGAACAGCCTGACATCCTTTGCAATGCCTTGAACACCCTTGAACCCATATGCAATAACGTGTACCCGGGCCTTCAACTTTAGTCTTTTTGAGAATATTGAAAACTCTAAGCTTCATAAATCAACTTTTCTTTCCTGGAATCGTTCAATTTTACCCGTATTTTTAATTTTATTCACACATATTAAATTTATAAGCTGATCCTGCATATGGGGTTTTATCTTTAAGAATGCAAAAAACTCATTGATATTTTTAAAACCGTCAATTTCTTCTCTTTTTTTTATGGATTTCTTAGCCATGATTACGCTAATACCTGGTAAAGCTGCAATTTCTTCTTCAGAAGCATTGTTGATGTCAACTAAATTTCCGGATTCCGGTTTAATCTTTGCCGGAATAATATTTTGTTTTTCAGGCATTTCCATAATTTTTTCATCTACTACAAGATTATAACGCCTACAATCTTCTATCAGGCCATCATAAGTCTTGTTGTAGCTAAAATTTATACAAAACATATTCCAGAGTTCAATCCAATCATGAACATTTGATTTTACGACCTTAAACGTCCTGTAATCTCCGCCATCAGGTTTCTTTTCCACACCTATTATAGTCATTTCATCAATCATACTAATATAGCAGTATTGATTAGAAAGTTTAAGATTACTCCATATATCGTCATAATGACCAAGAAAAGCTTTTGCTGCATATAGAGCAGCCTTTCGTCTACTAGTAGTACCGCTGTCTACAACGTTTTTCTTAGAGAAATATGTAAAGCATACATAAGAAAATATAAATACCACTGAAATAACAATTGATGGAATTGGAAACATTGTAAACAATAATATTAATAAGGCTATTGCAGTGCCTATTAAACGCATTTTTTGCATTTACCATATCCCTCTTTAACAGATTGTATAAACTTTTCGATAGTACAATCCCGCACCTGCGAGTGACAATATTATATCAGGCATAAACGCTGCGAGCATAGGTGTTAATGATCCGGCTTCTCCAAAAGATATTGACAGAGCTCTAATTAAGTAATAAGCAAAAATAATCAGAATACTAAACAAAAACCCTCTATTATACCTTACTCTCGGAGGAGTTATCGCTAACGGAACACCTATCAATACAAGTACTATAGTGGTAAGCGGTAATGCTATTTTATCAAATAAGCTTATTTTCAAAATGTGTTTATCCGGAATATCTGACTTAGCAAGAACACTGCAGAGCTGAATGAAATTATGCTGGTTTGCAAGATTCTTATCTAATTCTTTTGTCAAATCCATTCCAAATTTAATATTAGTATGTTCAAAAAGAGTTGTATCAAGTGTTTTTCCACTATCTGTAACCGTATATATAGCACCTTTTTGGAATATCCATCCACCAGGTGTTGTAGCGCCTTCTCTTGCTTGAAGCACTTGTATTGTTCCTTCCTTAGATGCATCTAAAACAGTTATATTATGCAGTTTTGAATCTGTGCAGTCACCAACATAGAATAAACGTTTAAGCAATCCGCCTTCTTTTGTTTCTTTAAAAGTAAAGTTCTGTTTACCTTCCGGAACATTTTTCTGACTAAAAGCCACACCCGCCAGCTTTGTTGATAATCTTGTTGAAAAAGGTACAACAGTTTCATTAATAACAAAGCTTATACAAGCCATAACAATCGCAAAAATAAATATTGGTTTAGCGATACGGTTCAACCCGATTCCGCACGCTCTCATTACAGTTATCTCTGAACTCAAGCTCAAGCCGTTCAACGTCATTACTGTTGCAAGCAATACTCCCATTGGAATTGTCATCACAAAAACTTCCGGAAGGTGAAGAATAATCATAAGAATTGCATACTTAAAAGGAATGCCGTACATTGAAATTTGTTTGATAAGAGTTATAAAAGTATCGGAAGCAAAAATGATTGAGGTAAAAACAAGTACACCCATAATAAACATCTCAATTACCTGCTTAAGGATGTATTTATCCAGCCTCTTCATATTTTTTAGATTATATATTATATTCTTAATCAAATCCTTCATAAGCTCTAAAATATTATACCAGAAAGGGGGAAATAGGCAAAGCAAAATACAAAATTATTTCACCTCTTTAAGGAATTTTACAAAATAGGATGCCATTGCAGGGACAGTACTTAGAATAATCAAAACATTCATAATGCCAAATTTTTGTGCAACAGCCCCTAAAACCGACATACAAAGCGCTACCGTACCCACACAAAAACCATTGATAAACCCGGCCACAATACTTTTATACTTCGGCAGCGTCCTTTGTGCCCAAACCATAGTGACAGGCTGTGCAAGCATTGTTGTAAAACCTATTATAAAAAATACTAGTATAGACAAAACCGGCTGTGTTTTATAAATTAATCCGAAAATTAACATCATTGGGAAAGTTGCCCACATAGAAAAATAAACTACAGGTTTTGAACCAAATATTCTTTCAGCTTTAGGGCTTAAAAATGAACCTAATGCTCCGGCAAATACAAATAAGAATAAAGCAAAACCTATATAAATAGGCGAATAACCCATTGATTTCCATAAGAATGGAAGTAATATACAGGAGCTGCTGGTTATAAGAGATTTCATCATTGCAACTAACATCAAGTAGTTCATTTGACGACAGCCAAGAATTTCTTTAAAAGAGATAATAAAATCCTTGTGTTCAGGCTGCTTCTCTATTCTAGAAAGCTTTGGTACAAATATAAACATCATAAACGCTAAAGCAAGCCCAAATAGAGAAGTATAAGAAACGACATCGAGCCCCAAAAACTGGGTTATCCATGTTGCCATAAGAGGGCCGAATGCAAAGCCTAGCGAGCCCATGCTCATAAAAATACCCATTGTATTTGAACAATCTTTACCGGAGAAGTAATTTATAAACCCCATTGCCTGAGGATGGAAAAAGCTTCCGCCCAAACTGCCTAATATCATAAAGATAAGAAGTATAAATACATTCGGTGCAGCAGGGGTCAATGGAATAAACAGTGACGCCAGTATTACCCCCCAGAATATAAAAAATCGCTTCAAAATATTGTCTGCAAAAAAGCCAAATATAGGCTGAAGCATTGATGAACAAATGTGTGAAATACTAATAATAATAGTAGCAACTGCCATTGAAAACCCGAGTTTTGCTGCAATAAAAGGCATAATTGGATTTAAAAAACCGCTGTATACATCCGCAAATAAATGCGCCAAACACAGCCAAATTATAGCATTTTTTGTATTTTGTAAACCTTTTTCCATATCTATATTATATTTCAAGACTAATCATTTTTTCAATTTATCAAATATAGCTTCTATACTTTACACTATTTTAAATTTAACGTTATAATAATTGTATGCATTCAGAAATAGAAGATAAAAATTTAAAAATGGTAGGGCTGGAACTCATGTTCCTTACCCCGGAAAAATACAGCCACGAAGACGGTATTACTGCCGTTGAGCTTGCTAAGCTTGTAAATCTGCCGCTGGACGAAGTTAAAAAGAAACTACAGATATTAAAGGACAAAAATATAGTTAGAGTAAAAGGCATTAACCCTAAGTACTGGCTCTTTGACGAATATAATTTTCAAAGATTGGATGACGATGATGATATTTTTCATCTGCTCTGCAACTTTGAGGACGTTGATTTTGACAGATATTTTACATACTGATGGGGTTATATTATGAAAGACAGAGCTGAATTATATCAAGAAATTAAAAAATTTTTTAAACAAGAAGCAGAACCACTACTAAAAAAATATGAAAAAGAAAGAAAAGAAGATATGCTGCCGGTTCTTCTTCAACGTACCTGTATAATAACAGCTCTGCTTGGTTTTTTAGGCGGTTTTATTTTCCGATACCTTATAATACTATCCATTATATCAGGTATTATACTAATATCATATTTTGCCTTTTCTAAAAACAAAAAAATAAAAAAAGTTACAGTTGCAGGGAAAACAACTTATTATTTAGATATTGAAGATGACTATGAAATGATAATAAAGCGCGAGTTGATGCCAAAATTTCTCCAGATATTTGAAAGTAATTTAAAATGGCATAAATATAATGACACGGCTGGAAGCCCGCAAAACTACAACCTGCAACTCGATAAACTTGAGATATTTGCACAATCCTGCATTAAAACTTTTGACGATATAATTTACGGACATGAACTTGATGTGCCGACAGATATAATTGAAACAAAATTGGGAGTTGGACTAAATAATATCAGCACTGTAGCTACAGGTGTATTTGCTGTGCAGTTTATTCCATTTGTAGTAATAGGAGTAGTAATTGGTCTTTTCCTTCTTGCTACAGTTTTTCCCTGGATACTGCCATTTTTAGTTCTAGGAATTCTACTGGCACCTATCATTGTACCGATTGTCCTTATCAGCCGTGCAAAAAAAGCTGTAGAGAATTCCAGAAGCGTAATTCTGCGTTTCAAAATACCAAAACGCATCAAGGCGCACACAGTGATTTTTGAAAAGCAATATGCATTTAAGCCTAAAAACAAGATTAAACCTTTTCAAAAAATAGTACTTGAGGACATTGAGTTTGAAAAGAGATTTGATACATATTCAACAAATCAAGTTGAAGCACGTTATCTTCTTACAACATTATTTATGAAAAGGTTTGAAAACCTAAAAACATCTTTTAAAGCAAAAAACATCAGAGCAGAGTTTACAGGCGAAGAACTAATAGTACTTATACAAGTAGACAAAGACATGTTCCAGATGGGAAGTATCACAAAGGAAACCACGTTTTCAACATTCATTGATATGGCAAACGAAATATGTTCTGTTCTTGCAATTTCCAAGCAGTTGAACCTTGATTCTAAAACCGGTTTATAATTATTATTTCAGTTTTGAATACACTTCAATAAAGTATTCTATGCTTCTGTCGTGTTTTAATTCTGCGCTCTTAGGAAAGAAGCAGCCCGGAATCTGACCGGCTTCTCTATGATGTCTTACGCATTCGCAGCAAATTCCCCTGTTGCCGCATTTTGTTGCAGAGCAAGTACATTCCAATAAATTCTCTTCTCTCTTACACTCCATCCTTAATCTCCTCTTTATCCAAATGCCCTTTCGAAAACTCACACCCGCAGTAATTCTGGCGATATATACCCAATTTCTTTGAAAGAGTATTCGTTTTTAAGAATCCGTCTTTTTTCTTAAAATCTATTGCAATATACTCCAAATCACCTGCTACAGATTTTGCAATCTCTGTAATTTTAGAAAAGTTCTTATGCGGACTAATTACAAGCGAAGTTGTAAAATACCCTATACCCAGCTCTTTAGCTTTTTGGGCTGCTTGTTTTAATCTCAGTTTTATACACTCATCACAGCGTCTGCCCCGTTCCGGCTCATTTTCAAGTCCGTTAGCAACTCGCAAAAAATCTTCATGCCGGTACTCTTCTATAATTAAATCAACCCAGTGATACATACACACAATTTTTTGAGCTTCTAAACGTCTTTCAAATTCTTCTTTTGTATCAAGATTTGGATTACAAAAATATACAACAGGTTCATATCCCATCTCCTTAAGTAAAGAAATGGGATATCCTGAACAAATTCCGCAGCATGCATGTATTAATATTTTGTTATTTTTTTGCACCATGCTTAACCAAAATTTCCTTTAGCTCATAATAAGGTTTGACACCGACAATTTTTTCTCCATTTACAAACATTGTTGGTGTAGCATCAAGGCCGAGGTCTTGAGCTTTTTTCAACTCGGTTTCTATTTCATCCATTGTCTTTTGAGAATTCATGTCCTGCTGTAACTTTTCAGCATTTAAGCCTAGTTCGGAAGCAATTTTCCACACGTCCGCCTCATTATATGGCTGATTTTCATATAGCATAGAACTCATTCCCCAGTAATTTTCCTGATTTCTTGCTGCTATTGCGGCTTTTGACATAAAGCATGCTCCCGGGTGCATATTCACGCTTATATATGGGTTACATTCTTTATCAAACGGGAAGTTGTGGTGTACAACTTTTACATTTGAAAACTCGCTCACTGCCTGATGCAGCATTATATTATGAATATAACATAGAGGGCACACAAAGTCGGAATAAAGTTCTACAACAACAGAAGCATTCTCAGGTCCGAGCTGGTTACCGTTAACTCTGTATGGATTATAAGTCATTTTACGATACTTCATGATTGATTTGCTTCTCTTGATATGAGGAACAAAATTATATGTCAGTCCGCTGTAGCACAAGAAAGAAGCGGCTAAAATCACAAGTACAATAAAGGTTTTTGTATATTTTTTTGCACCATCAATAAAGTCCCTGAAAGTATCTATGATAGAATTTCTAGAAAATGCGACCAGTGCAATAATTAAATCAATAAAATATGTTATCACGCATAAAATACACAGCTTATGTATTTTAAAGATACTCAGACCGGCCAGTACCATTGATACTGTAAATGCGATAGTACCAAGAACTGCTATATAAGACATTGGATTTTTAAAGACTTCTAGAAATTTTAAAAATCTAATTCCTTTTAATTTATCAACAATAGTTAAGAAAAGTATTGTTATATAAAAGAATATCCCCCAATAAGCAAGGGGTATTCCCCAGAACTGTGATACTGTTGATCTTGCGGCTCCGTCACAATCAACAAACTCACTTATAGAACAAAAGCTTGATAATGCATATTTTTCATAATTAGCAACATAATAGATGCATGCAAGTTTTATCGATAACGCAAGTCCGATGAGTGCAAGAATCTGTACTGTTAATTTCTTTTTATCTATATTCATACAATTATGCTCCCGTCTAATCTACACTACTAATTCTAATATATAATAATCTTTTTTCAATAATATAAATGCCAAGCAGGCGTACTCACATAGTATTAGCCCGGCTATCCTATTTAAAGCTTATCTAAAATAATTGTTAAGATTCATTACAAAATCATACATTCTAATGATTTTATTTAAAAAATATACTGCTAATATATAACTATACTCCTTAAAAAACGACGATACACATATCCCTAATCAACAGCTATGCACGATAAAAAGTTCATAGCTTTTTTTTTTGCGTGAACGAACGCAGTGACGCAGAATTATAATAACTGCAATGCTATAGCTGGTGTTTGGTTTGCCGTAGCCATAAGCGTCATAGCAGCTTGCTGCAAAATTTGGTTTCTAATATAAGCACTGCTTTCTTCTGCAATATCTGCATCGAGAATGGTTGACCGGGTTGATACTAAATTATCATACGCAACTCCAATCTGTTCTAACGCACTTTCAAGCCGGTTTTCTATTGCACCGATTTTGGTCTGTTCGTTTTCAATTATGCTCAAAAAATTATCTATTACAGCTAAAGAATTCGGAGAATTGAGCCCTGAATTTAAAATATCATACAGGCCTAAATTTTCCATGTGCATTGTATAGTTCAATATTGAAGAATCTGTAGAATTTATACCAACTTGAAAATCCCAGTTTGCAAAAGCAAATGTATCAACAACATCGCACTCTTTGAAATTACCAAGTCCACATACAGGCAAACCAGCAACCTTGCTTGAATCATAATAAGAATTTGTCAAAGATATATTAGAAGACAGACTTCCAACAAATATCCCTGTATTATTAGTTCCTTGCACACTTCCGGCAACATAGTTGTTGGACATATTGTGTCCCCAACGCTCTGCTCCGATAATTCCGCCAGAAGCTACGGATGAGCAGATAGCACCGCTATTCCAAGAGGCTCGCATATATATATCTGCTAATCTGAGATTTTTCACCTCTGAACCACTTGCAATTTTACCAAATAATCCTTTACCACCGCCTCCACTATTAATATACAGATTAGAAATCGTATGTCCGTTTCCATCAAAACTTACTTAGAATGGATTATCTCCTGAACCAATCGGTGTCCAACCTTCACCTGAAGAATATATACTCAAATCAATATCAGCTGCCAGAACAAATTCTCCCCCTGTAACCTTCCCTGCATTTACCATTTCTGCCAATTTTGCCAATTCCCCGACACTCGAAATTTTATACGCACCGTTTGAGATTACCGTATTTGAATCCACTGACGATAACGCTGTCATAGAAGATGTATCACGAACTTTGACTTCCTTCAAAAAGCCCTGTGAATTTAGTTTTAAGTCCATTGCATCATTGTGAAAGTTTACTTCATCACCCCAAAGCGCAATGTTATTATACTTACAGTTACTTTTTTCCCGACAAATTTCACGGATTAATTGTTCAGCTTCTTTATTCAAAGCTGCTATTGAACTTGATGCACTAGTTCCATTTGCCGCTAACACAGCAAGATTCATTAACCTTAAGCCTAGATTTGACATAGTCGACAAACTCTTAGAAGCGGTTTGAACAAGCTCTAAGCCCATCATTGCATTATCTTCAGCTACCTGATATGCACTAATCTTACTTGATAATTTTGTATTAATTGAATAATTTGCAGCATTATCTTTCGCATGATTTATCTTAAAACCAGTTGTCATACGTTCGATAGCTGTATTTAATCCGTTGGTTGATGCCTTTAAGCTGGATTGCACTATTAAGCTTGATAGATTGGTGTTAATTTTCATGTTAACACCTCGCTTAAAAGCCCTTATAAACTAGAGTACTTTACCCCCTCCCCCTACAGCCGTAAGGGTTTCAGGGATTTTGATTAAGCGCTTTTTTACTAAGCTTCTCATTTTCGACAACATATCCTTATATATATTATATTCCACATTTAAATAATTTATAACAATAAATTTACAAAATGTTACAAATCCTGCATTAACTCTTGCCATTCACTAAAGTAAAATCTATGTTATATTAGTAGTATGCAAAGAAGGACGTATCTTAACGGAAGTGTAAAAAATGGGAACATTATGCGATGGCCGATAAACAACCTCGTTGTTTACATTGCACCTATGAAATTTTACTCAAAACCCGGAGAGGATGCCAAGTACAGAAAAATGGTTATGGATGCATTTTCAGTATGGTCGGCGGCAACTGGTGGAAAATTAAGGTTTAAAATAACAAATGTTCTTCTGGAATCTAATATAAATGTTGATTGGAAAAGAGTTGACCGTCAGGCTCTCGGTCACTGTTATTTCAGCTGGGATGCACAGGGAAGGCTCTACGGAGCAGAAGTTTCTATCGGTTTAACAGATGGAAGAATTCACCAGAAATATGACAGTGATATTGAAGTTTATCACACCATTCTGCACGAAGTTGGACACGCACTGGGATTAAATCACAGCCCTTACAAAGAAGACATTATGTACACGCCGCATCAGTACGGCGTTGCTTCGCTTTCTGCAAATGATAAATACTCCATTAACTGGCTCTATAAGCTTCAAGCCGGAGCTTCCGTGAAACAATTTGCTGCAAAATATGGAATTTCTACTTCTTCTGACCTTGATTCGGTTATTAGAAAAATTGATGAGAAAAATAACAGTGAGCCAGAAGCAGAAAAAATGATGATTTCGACAAGACGAGATTTATTGGAAGAAGCCTCTAATATTGGGGATTTAAAGAAATATAATATGCTTTTGCAAAATATTTCATTATCATCAAATATTAAGAATTATTTAAATAATAATCGAAAAAAATGAAATTTTGGCAATTTTTATGAACAAAATGTTTTTATTAATCTATAAGGTTAGTAAAATTTAAGGTTATTTAAATGATTGATCCAATAACATTTAAAACCAATGTTGCGTATAATAAGAAAGTTGAGCAGAATCCGGAAATTCAGTCCCCAAATCCGCTTAGACTTAAGGCAAACTTGTCCAGCTTAACAGCTCTTTCAAATTACAATCAAGTCCTTTTGAAGCCAAAATTTGACAAGGATTCCGCAGAAATTTTGAACAGAGTTGGTGAAATGACAAATATTTCGCCGGATAAATTAAAGCTGCCTTATAGTTTCAAGCTTGATGAAATAAATGGAGAAAGGATTTACGCCAAAGACGGCAGACTTAAAGTAATAAGGGAATATGAAACTGATACAGTTAGACAATACTATCCAGCAGATGATAATATTCATGCCGGAAAAATACTGGAGATAGATAAAAACAGCGGTACAATAGTATCTAAAATAGAACCGGTTATACAGCCGGATGGAACTATCAAAACAAATATAATTGTCTTTGACGGCAAGATTAACAATAAATATACAATGTTTCAAGTTGAAGACAACGGAACAATAAGCAGTATAACTGAAATTTTTGAAAAGGGGAAAAACTTTAGGACACTATTTAAAAATCCTGAAACTGCAATCCCTGAAAGATACGTTGAAGCACATGAAAATAAAGATGGTGAGTTTGAAGTTATTGACTGCAGATTAAATCCTGAAGTACAGGAGATTAAACGAACAACTGCTGCTAAAGAAGTTAATATAAAATATGAAAATAACCAAAAAATTATTGATGTAAAGAGAAAAATTCCTGAAGTGTAGTTATTCTATATATTTGCCGTCAAAGAGCTCTAAAACCATTTTTTCCTGATCGGATTCTTCACGCTCTATATTTTTAGAAGGAACATTTTTTTCTTCCACTGCAACAGGTTGCGGCTCTGCTGCTTGAGGTACCGGTTGTGGTTGTGGAGCAGGTTCTTCAACTGTCAGCTTTTTTTTTTCTACAACGGCATCATTTGCCTGCGGAAGTCTTACAATAACCTTTGAATCACTTTGGTTAAACATCGTATTTGCTGCTTCTACAAGCATTTGTTTCTTGTTCGTATCATTTATCTGCGAAACTAGTTTATCATTTTTAAATGTTATTATAACTTCATCCGGCGAAATCTTAACAGGAGAAGCCAGATTTAATAAGGCCTTTGTAGCAGGACTCTTAATATTCATAAGAAGTGTCTGCCATAAAGATTGAATATCATTACCATCTGGTTTTCTTGATACCGGCGGAGGCGTGAAATCTTCTGACGGCTCTGGCTGCGGTTCAGGTTTTACAACCGGAGTTTCCTGCGGAGGTACCGGCGCCGGTCTGGTTACAGGTTCAACAGGCCTTGACACAGGAGCTTGCAGCGGAGCGGCTTGAACAACTGTTCTCGGTGCCGGAGCAACCCCTGTTCCCTCAAGAGCTTTTACTCTGTTTTGCAAATCTAACAAAGTTGTATTCTCTGTCATATTAGCCAGATCAATCATTCCAACTTCCAGCCACAGGTGCTGATTTGAAGCCATTTTAACTTCTTTGATATAATAAGTTATTCTCTCAAGCAAAAATACTATCTGATGTGTTTCAAGCAGTTCTTTCTGCTTTGATAGTTCTTCGACTTGCGGTTCGTTCAAGCCCGTAAGCTCGCATAAAAGTTCTTTTCTGCAATTCTTTACAATAAGCAGATTTTTAAAATATTCAGACAGGTTCGTCAAAATTTGCAGCGGTTCATTACCGGAATTATAAATATCGTTTAGAATTTCTATCGCTTCATTTGGTTTTGCATCAATGATTTTACTGCTTAGTTTATTCAAAATATCAAAAGAAATTCTGCCAAGAATAGCATTGACATCCTCTGATGTAACCTGTTTTGAAACACCCAGCAAGCTAAGCTGATCTAAAAGAGAAATACTATCTCTCATTCCGCCTGCTGAATTTTTGGCGATTGTAAACAAAGCATCGTCAGAAATGTTTATTTTTTCTTCATCGGATATATATCTTAAATGCTTAACAATATCCTCTGTAGTAATTCTTCTAAAATCAAACCTCTGGCATCTGCTTTTTATAGTATCAAGCACCTTGTGAACTTCTGTTGTTGCAAGTATAAATATTACATTTTCCGGTGGTTCTTCAAGCGTTTTCAAAAGAGCATTAAACGCATGATTTGTAAGCATATGAACTTCGTCAATAATATAAATTTTGTATCTGCCGTTTACAGGAACGTACTGAATCTTTTCAAGAATACTCTGCGTATCCTCTACCTTTCTATTACTTGCAGCATCGATTTCAATAACATCAATCGGCACAGAGTTTGTAATATCTCTACAGCTTTCACACTCACCGCAAGGATGAATTGTCGGCCCGTTTTTGCAGTTCAAAGATTTTGCAAGAATTCTTGCAGTAGAAGTTTTACCGGTTCCGCGCGGACCTGTGAATAAAAAAGCATGTGCAATTTTGCCAAGCTCAATTGCACTTGTTAAGGTTTTCTTGATATGCTCCTGACCTACAAGTTTATCCAGCGTCTGCGGACGGTATTTTCTATATAATGGTACATAATTCCCGCTCATATTATTAGTCTAACATAAAAATCTACTTAGCTATATATTTCTTTTTCTTTGTATCAAATACAAATGTATTATAACCTTTATCATTTACAACAAAACGTATTGAATTATTAATATCTGTACGCAGAATTGTTCTATCTCTCAATATTGCAACAGTATAAATCGTAGGGTGTCCGAATTTATTAATCCCTGTAGAAATAAGTGCATACTTCGGATTTAAATACTCAAGCATTTCTTTGTTCACGACTCCGTTAGCACCATGGTGACCTACTTTCAGAACAGTGATATTTTGCGGTAAATAATTTTTTAGTTTCATAAATGTATCAACTCCGGAATCTCCGGTAAAAAGCATACTAAAATTTTTATAATGTAAAAGTGTCAGTACAGAAGATTCATTATCTCCGACTCCGGATTCATTACAAATGTAATTCCTGATAACCAGTCCGTCTTTATCAATTACTGTTTGATTATTTTCGGCAAGTATAAGCTTCACGCCCTTTAAGTTTGCCGTTTTGTAGATTTGCTTTGCTGCATTAGAATCATGGTTTAGAGAATTTACATATAAATTTTTAACACTTACACCTTCCATCAAATCAACAGCACCGCCGCAATGGTCATTATCAAAGTGTGTAACTATAATTGTATCAATATTCTTAATTCCCCTATCCATGAGATATTTTAATATCAGCATCTTTGCTTGAGATTTACCGCCATTATACCCGCTTTTTGCAGTGTCAATCATCAAATACTTATTATCCGGAGTTTTAATAAGAAAGGCGTCAGCATTTCCTACATCAAACGCTGTTATTTCAAGATTGAGATTTGGAAAAGATATCTGTGACAGGCATAAAACCAGTATCAAAACCGGCAGAGCCAGTTTAATCGGTTTTAAATAATTTTCTCTTATATTTTTATCCATAAGAGCTGTTATCAAAAGTAAAACAGCATAATATAAAATAATTTGAAAAACAGAAGGATGTGTCGTTTGAATAGCTGCATTGGGAAGTTTTCCCCAGAAGTCAGAAATATTCACAAGAAGTGTCAGCATAGGGTTTAAAACAAAATCAAAGCACCTGCATACAAACGGCGGAGTAATCGTTGCAATCAAAGAGCTTACAAAGCCACCAAAACTTATAACTGAAAGTATAGGAACACTCATTATATTCGCAAATACTGAATACAAACTTATATTATTAAAGTAAAAAATTTGAATTGGCATTACCCATAATTGAGCAATAATTGGAATACTCACTGTTCCTATAATCCAGTTAACGAATTTATTTTTCCCCCGCATAAGAAAAGGAGTCATAATTAGAAGTCCGAATGTCACTATAAAAGAGAGCTGAAAACCTACGTCATTTATGTACATCGGATTATAAAGAAGCATAAGAAAAGCGACAAAAGCAAGCAGGGAAATACTATGCGCATCTCTGTCAATAAGTTTGCCAATTAAAACAAAGACCAGCATAAAAGTTGCTCTGACAACAGAAGCCCCAAGTCCGGTCATTAGTGAATATACAATAACCATCACAATACCGGCAAAAATATTTACTTTGTAATTTACTTTCAAAGCAGAAAGGAAGAAAAAGAAGAATGAAAATATAAACGCAACATTCATTCCTGAAGCAGCAAGAATATGCAAAAGGCCGGAATTAATAAAAGATTGTTTTATGTTCTCCGGCGGAGAAACTGCATCATCACCAAACACAATACCGCCAAGAATTTCTAAATTCGGACTGGTTAAATAATTGGAATGAATACTTATAATCTTTTCTCTGTAATCATTTATCCATTGCAAAACTTTTTCACGGGCGCTTAAATCACTATTCAGAAATACCGGTTCTGCTCCTTTGGCGCCATAAAACACTGCATATACATTAAAGTTCCGCAAATAATTTCCGTAATCAAATTGAGAAGGATTACCTGCCTTGAAAGGAACTGACAAACGTCCTTTTATTTTATAATAATCATAAATTTTAAGTTTCTCGTTTGTATTTAAAGTCACAAGAACTTTTTCATTATCAAACTCTCTTACATTACCATCATACTCAATTTTATTAACCTTAAAGAAAAAGCTGATTTTATCCTTCCCTTTATCCTGCGGTATAGAAAGAATTTGGCCTGATATTACTGAATTTACAGGTGCAAGATTTAAAAGTTCATCCGTATCCTTTAGGCGTGATGTTGTATTATAAATTCCAAAATAGAATATTAAAATCCATATAAGAATATATTTAAGTTTAAAATAATCTTTAATCAGAAAAGCAGCAAACGCAAATGTAATCAAAACAGAAAATAAAAGAGTATGCCCGCTCAAAGCCGAATACAGCGCCAGAATATAGATTCCGGCCGTTACCAGCATCAATAGATTTTTGTTGCGGCAAACAACTGTACATAAATCTTTTATCATAAAATATCTACTCTAGTTCAGAGCGTTCAATTTCCTGCTTGGTAGTGAATTTAACAATATCACCTTCTTGAATATCATTAAATTTAACGAAAGACAAGCCGCATTCAAATCCCTGAGCAACTTCCTTAACGTCATCCTTAAATCTCTTAAGCTGGTCAACAGCACCTTTAAAGATTTCTTTACCATCCCTGTAGATTGTTGCAGTATCGTTGCGGTTAATTTTACCTTCTGTTACATAACATCCGGCAATCTTCTGAATTTTACCAATAGTAAATATCTGTCTGATTTCAACCTGACCCGTTGTTATTTCTTTAACCTCCGGAGAAAGTAATGAAATCATTGTTTTTTCAATATCTTCAAGAATTTGATAAATAATATCATATTTCTTAATAGTTACGCCTTCTCTTTCGGCAGCAGCCAGGGCATTAGAGTCTTCTTTTACAGTAAATCCAAGAATTAAAGCATTTGAAGCAGATGCAAGCATTACATCAGCCTCAGAGATATCACCAACACCAACATGAATAATCTTAGTCACAATTTCCTTAGATTCAAATTGAGCAATAGCCTGAGAAACAGCTTCAGCAGAACCGTGCGTATTTGCCTTGATAATCAAATTCAACTGCGGTACATCGCCCTCAGCATCGCCGGCTTCTCTTCTCATATGAGCCGGAAGCATAGCATCAAGACGCTTATTACGTTCTTTTTCTTTACGTTTTTCAATAATCGCCTTCATTTCTTTTTCATTTTTTACAACTTCAAAGAAATCTCCGGCGTTAGGAACTTCTGTTAAACCTAAAACCTCTACAGGTGTTGACGGTTCTGCTTTTACAATTCTTTCGCCGGAATCGGAAAGCAGAGCTCTCACTCTTCCGCAAGCAGTACCAACAACAATGCAGTTTCCTGTTCTCAAAGTACCATTCTGCACAAGAAGTGTAGCAACAGGTCCTTTACCTTTATCAAGATTAGCTTCTATAACTACACCAGAAGCCTCTGCCTTAGGATTTGCTTTCAAATCCTGCACTTCTGCAACAAGCAGAATATATTCTAATAGCTCATCAATACCGGTTCCCTGCAAAGCAGAAACGTTAACTGTAATTGTTTCACCGCCCCAGGCTTCAGGCACAAGACCGTGTTCAGTTAACTGCTGCAAGACTTTATCAGGATTTGCACCAGGCTTATCACACTTGTTAACAGCAACAATAATAGGAACTTCTGCAGCCTTTGCGTGGTTAATAGCTTCAATTGTCTGAGGCATTATACCGTCATCAGCCGCAACGACAAGAATTGCAATATCCGTTGCTTTAGCACCGCGGGCTCTCATTTCTGTAAAAGCTTCGTGCCCCGGAGTATCTACAAATACAATTTTCTTTTCATTTTTATTATCCAGATAAACAGTATAAGCACCGATTGACTGGGTTATGCCGCCAACCTCGGTCGCAACAATTTTGTGTTTAGAAGCTCTGATGCTATCCAGAAGCGTTGTTTTACCATGGTCTACGTGTCCCATAATACTAACAACCGGAGCACGTTTCTTCAACAATTTTTTATCAACTTCTGTCAATGCTTTTTGCTTTTGTTCTTTTTCAAGTTCTTCTTCAATATAAGCATCTAAATCTTCTTCAAGAACTTCCAATTCATACTCTGCGCAGACTTTCTTGATTGTATCAACATCAATAAGCTGGTTTACGGTTGCCATAATACCTTGAAACATAAGGAACTTAACAATCTCAGCAGGTGTTTTATGAATTTTATCTGCTAATTCGCTGATAGTCATTGCTGCATTTACAACAATCTGCTTAACTTCTGCCTGAGCTTCTTCTTTATGTGATTTTTTCTTATGTTTTTGAGCAGCAGCCTTTTCTAGAGAAATCATTTCCTGATCTTCTTTTTTAGAATTAAAATCTTTTTCCTTTTTCTTTCCATCATTTTTTCTCTTAGAAGGGCCGCCTTTGCCTTCGTATATTTCCTGAGGAATGATTCTTCTTTCTACAAGTTTTTTCTCGTTGCCTGCCTGTTTGTTAAACGGCTTTTTGTCACCCTTAGATGGTCTTTCCGGTTTTTCTACAGTATTTACCGGTTTTGGAGGAGCTTTACGCACAATTTCAATTCTTGACTGGTTTTTAGGATACTCAATTTTTGTACGTTCAACTCTTACTACAGGTTTTTCAGTTTTTTTAGGTTCTGCTTTTTCTACAGCTTCGCTTTTTTCCTGAACAACAGTTTTTTCGACTTTTTCAATACGTTCAACTTTTTGAACTCTTTGTACACGTTCAATTTTTGGAGCAGCCTTTACTGTTTCTTCTTTTTGCGGTTTTTCTTCTACAGGAGCAGCTTTTGCCTTTTTAACAACAAAAGCTTTCGGTTTAGAAGTATTCTTTTTAGGTGCAACACCTAAATGCTCTTTCAGTTTTCTAATCTGTGTCGGAGTTACAGTATTCGAGTGAGATTTCACAACAATTGAAACCTCGGCGAACTTTTCTATAACCTCTTTGCTGGTTAACCCAAGTTCTTTTGCTAATTCACTTACTCTTATACTGTCCATCTAATAGTCCTTTCACATCAGCGTTTGTTCTTAACGCTTTATTTAATTTTGATTTCTTTAATGCTGCTTCAATACAACTTTGATTATAACAAAGATATGCAGATCTGCCAAATGTTTTGGAATCGGGCTCTATAACAATATTTCCGTCCTTATAGTCTTTTGTAATTTTTATTAAATTTTCGCGCGGTTTAAGTTCTCCGCACCCGACACACTTACGAAGCATTTTTAAGTATTTACCTCTGCAAGTTTTTCAAGCTTAAGCTTCTGGTCATACTCAACCAGCAGATTAATTAATTCGTCTAAATCCCCGTCAATTACAGTCCATACGTTAAGGTTCTGTCCTATTCTATGGTCTGTAAGTCTGCCCTGCGGGAAGTTGTAAGTTCTGATACGTTCGCTTCTATCACCTGTACCAACCTGTGAGCGTCTAAGGTCGGTAATTTCCTGCATTTGTTTTTGAACTTCCATATCATAAAGTTTTGCTTTCAAAATTTGAAGAGCTCTTTCTTTATTTTGAAGCTGAGAACGTTCTTCTGTACAGAAAATCATAATTCCTGTAGGTTTATGGAAAACTCTTGCAGCAGTTTCAACCTTGTTTACGTTCTGTCCGCCAGCTCCGCCGGAACGAGCAGTTGAGATTTCAACATCATTCATATTAAGTTCAACTTCAACGTCATCAACCTCAGGCATTACAGCAACAGTCGCTGTAGAAGTATGAACTCTGCCCTGGGATTCCGTTGCAGGAACTCTTTGTACTCTGTGGACACCTGATTCATATTTAAGTCTTGAATATATGCTGTCGCCTTTCATAGAGATAATAACTTCACTCACTCCGCCGGCTTCACAGTCTGTTTTACTCAAAATTTGTGTCTGCCAGCCCATTTTATCTGCATAGCGCATATACATTCTCATTAAATCGCCTGCAAAAATGTTGGCTTCGTCGCCGCCTGCACCGCCCCTGATTTCAAGCATAATGTCTTTATCATCCATCGGATCTCTAGGAAGAAGAAGTATCTTCATTCTTTCTTCATAATCAGGAAGCTTTGCTTCATTTTCTTCCATTTCTGCCTTGAGAAACTGTTTCATTTCTTCATCTTTTTCTTCATGAATTAATTGTTTTGCATCTTCTATAGCATCAACAGCCTTTTTCCAGGCATAATATAACTCTACAGTTTCTTCCATTGATTTTCTTTGTTTAGATAAATCTCTGAACTTATTATAATCAGCTATTACATCAGGATCAGACAAAGTCTGGCCTAATTCTACATATTTCTTTTCAATCTGAACGATTTTATCCAACATATCTTTCATATATTTTATTTCCCCTTTGTCTAATTTCAGCATAACAAAAAAAGGGATAAAGTAAATATATAAAAACGGCGCGGACGGAGATACCTCCGTCCGCGCCGTCCGAAACTATGTCATCCTTTTTTCTCCTTTATTTATTATAGTCTCTGCCATTGATAGAATGCAATAAGTTTCGTACGTGTTTAAATTCATACTGCTCCTTTCTTGTAACAATACTTTTGAAGGGAAGGAAGAGTTCCATTTTACAAACTTGATTATTTATTGGAAGTGTATTAGAATACCAGTAAATAATTTAGAGTTGAGGGAATTAGTTGATATGAAAAAAGCTTTAATGATTGCGTCTGTATTATTCATTGCAGTTGTTTCTACTGCTTGTATAAACAATATGGCGGTGCAGGAACTTAATAATAAGGCTGCTGAATATATGCAGAAAGGCGATTATGAATCAGCTATGAACAGACTTCAAGCCAGTCTAGATTTAGACTCAACTATGTATGAGACGTATTATAACCTTGGTGTTGCTGCAATTAATGCAAATAAATTTGAAAAGGCAATTGAAGCTCTTGAAGGCGGTATAAAAATAAAACCTGATTATGCAGATTTCTATTACTCTCTGGGACTTGCTCAGACAAGCCTCGCTGATGAAATTATAGAAAATAGCGAAAAAGAACTTTCAGAAGGTGAAAAAAATGCAGAGATTGTAAATACAGAACCTAAAAAAGAATTATCTGATGAAGATAAGGCTAAGGTTGCTGATTTAAAAAAACAGGCTGCCGAAAATCTAACTAAATATCTGGAAATGAACCCTAATGGAGAAGATAAGCAGACTGTAGAAGAATTAATTAAAGAAATAAACTCTTATTCAGAAGAAAGTTCTGCTAAGGTAGAAGAATAATGTTTACATCACCATCACAAATCTTATGCACCATATTTGGTGTTAATATATATTATTATGGCGTCATAATGGCACTTGCGATTGCCACAGGAGTTCTTGTAGCTGATTGGGCCGGAACAAAGTATTTTGGGCTAAAGAAAGAAACCATTATTGATTTAGCTCCGTATATAATAATCTTTGGAATTTTAGGTGCAAGAATTTACTACTGCGCTTTAAATTACGGTTTTTATTTAAGATTTCCGACCGAAATAATTGCAATCCGCCATGGCGGAATTTCAATACACGGTGCAATGCTGGGCGGAGCTTTAGGATTGTGGCTGTTTGCAAAAAGACATAAACTTAATCCGATTAAATTATGTGACACTTCTGTCATTGGACTATCTATTGCTCAGGCAATAGGCAGATGGGGAAACTTTTTTAATTCAGAAGCTTTTGGTGCGCCGACAAACCTTCCGTGGAAACTCTATATAGCACCGCAGTACAGACCAATACCTTATCAGGATTACCAGTATTTCCATCCTGCATTTTTATATGAAAGTATTCTGGATTTAGCAGTTTTTGCAATATTACTTGTACTTACAAAAACCGGAAGATTAAAAAAAGACGGCAATTTAACATTAATATATTTGATTTTGTACTCTTTGGTCCGCATATTTGTTGAAATGTTCAGACTTGACAGTGTAATGTATATATTAGGTGTTCCGGTTGCAATATTTGTATCCGTTGGTATAATTATTGTATCAACAGCAGTGTTTATTTATAACGTAAAGAGAGGTTAAGCATGAAAAAACTATTAACAATATTATCATTATCTGCATTATTAATGACTACAGCAGCATATGCAGCTCCAGAAGCTCAGAAAATTGCTGTTGTTGATATTCAAAAAGTTGTGGCAGCATCATCACAGGTAAAAGCTCTAAAAGCCTCACAGGATGCTAAAAATAAAGAATTAACCGCATTCATTAAAAATGCACAGGCAGACGTAAATAAACAGACAGATGCTAAAAAGAAAAAATCTCTTGCTGAATCATATGAAAAACAGCTTAAACAAAAAAGAGAAGCTAATGTAAAAGAATATACAACTAAATTAAAAGCAGCTGATGCAAACATAACAGCTCAGATAGGTAAAAAAGCTACTGAACTCGGATACACAATGGTATTGCCTAAATCTGCAGTTGTTTGGGGCGGAGATGACATCACTGATACTATATTAAAGGTTATAAAATAGAAACAATGAAAGCAGTTTTATTTTACGGTCCGCAAGATATAAGATATGAAGAAACCAGAATCAAACCTTTAGAAAAAGGGGAGATTCTGGTTAAAATTCAAGCAGCATTGACCTGCGGAACAGATGTAAAAACTTTTAGACGCGGCCATCCTGTTTTAATAAAAAATATCCCGTCAGGTTTTGGACATGAGTTTTCCGGTATTGTTGAAAAGGTTGCTGACGATGTCAAAAATGTTAAAGCCGGTGATAGAGTTGTATGTGCCAATTCTGCTCCTTGCGGAGAATGTTTTTATTGCAAACGCGGAGAATATAATCTCTGTGAAAATTTAAATTTATTAAACGGCGCATACGCTGAATATATTGTTGTTCCGGAAAGAATTGTAAAAAAGAATACTTTGATTTTACCTCCTAGTCTTCCTTTTGAAAAAGCAGCTTTTTCAGAACCGCTTGCTAATGTTGTACACGGAGTTGAAAGAACAGGAATTAAAGCAGGAGATAGTGTTGGTATAATAGGCATCGGGCCTATTGGTTTAATGTTTGCACGTCTTTGTAAATTAAAAGGAGCAAGAGTTATTGTAGCAGGTAGAAATCCAATTAAGCTTAAGCTTGCAGAAGAATTTGCACATGCAGATGAAATCGTTGATTTAAAGAAATACTCCAATCCTGAAATAATTTTCAAAGATTTTTCTGATGAGAAAAAAGGACTTGATGTCGCAATTGAATGTGTTGGTATGCCGGAGATTTGGGAACTAATATTCTCCTGCGTTAGACCAGGTGGAACTGTTCATTTCTTTGGCGGATGCAAATCAGGTTCTAAAGTGTGCTTTGACACAACGAAGATGCATTATGGCGATATGAGATTGATGAGCGTGTTCCATCACACACCTAAGTATTTCCGTCAAGCTCTTGATTTAATCGCTTCCGGCGACATTGAGGTTGAGAAACTTATTACAGCAGAACTTCCACTTGATAAAGTTGAATATGCCATGCAGCAGCATATTGCAGGAAATGCAATAAAATTTCTAATTAAACCTTTCAACTCTTAATTTAACAATTCTGCTGGATTCTGTTTCTGTAACACAATACGAGAAATATTCATCTTGTATCTGGTCATTTGCCTGTGCAATTTTGCCGAGTTTTTTTACAAAATACCCGCCAATTGTTGTTACATCCTCATCGTTTAAAGCAACATTGAAGAACTCGCAGAATTCATCCATACGCATTTTTCCGCACACTTCAAACACATTTTCTGTTAATGGCTTTGCATCAACTTCCTCATCTTCGTCAAATTCGTCCTGAACTTCTCCGAGAATTTCTTCCATAATGTCTTCATGAGTTATAAGTCCGCTTGTTCCGCCAAATTCGTCTATTACTACGGCAATCTGCGATTTATGTTTTTTAAATTCATGAGCCACTTTATCAATAGGCGTTGTTTCTGGAACGAACTGTATCTCTCTTAAAAGAGCTGTAATTTCAAAATACTGATTTTTTACAATAAGCGGATAGATATCTTTTATGTGGATAAAACCTATTATATGATCCAAATCACCTTCATACACAGGATATCTTGTATACTGGTTTTCTATAATTATATTATTGAGTTCTTCAATAGAAATATCTTTTGCAACACAAACCATATCCGTTCTTGGAACCATAACCTGTGCAGCTGTTAAATCAGAAAATTTAAAAACATTTTGCAATATTTCCGCTTCTTTTTCATTAAGTACACCACCCTTGCAGCTTGCATCAATAAGCATATTTAACTCTTCAGTAGTATGAACCATATGGTGTGAATTTGCAGGTTCTATGCGGCATAAACGGAGCAGAAAATTTCCTAAACCGTTTAACAAAAAGATTAACGGTGCAAAAACTTTTGTAATAACAAACATTGGTTTAGCGACCCACAAGGTAGTTTTTTCAGGGTATTGAAGCGCTATTGATTTTGGCATTAATTCGCCAATCACAACATGAAGAACCGTTATCATTGCAAATGCTGCTGATACAGAAACAGTATGCGCCGCTATAGTATCCAGCTTTCCCGGAAGGAACGAAAAAAGCGGATGTATAAGCGTTGCCAGTGTAGATTCACCAACCCAGCCTATACCCAAACTTGCAATTGTTATACCTAACTGAACTGCCGCAATATAACGGTCAATATTTTTTACGGCATCAAGGGCAAGTTTTGCATTAAAGTTACCTTCATTTGCCAGCTGCTGTATTCTTGTCTTCCGCACACCAACCAGCGCAAATTCCGCAGCTACAAAAAAACCATTCAAAAACAATAAAAAGGCTATTACTAACAAATTAAATAAAAGCATTGTTTTATAATACTATAAATTTTATAAAAAATCAAAAGGCGGAAAATCAGCCTCTTAATTACTTGCAAAAAGTTTCGGCATAGAACACGCCAGATCCGAAAGCACCACTGTGTTTCTTAATAATTTCCATAGCCCCGTCATAGGTAACTTCTCTTGCCCAATCTCTCTGTAATTCACATAAAACCTGCATCCAGGTTACAGGGACTGCACCTGCCTGCATCATTCTGCGTACACCAGCTTTGTGAATTTGCTTGGACTGACCGGCTGATGTATCTTCAAGAAAATAAACTTCATAACCTTCTTTAAGCATCGAAAGCACTGGAAAAGTTAAACAGACCTCTGTCCAGAGAGCACCTACTATAAGTTTCTTTCTGCCTAATTTCTTTATTGCCTCTCTCGTTGGCGCATCTTCCCACGTATTAAGAGTAGTTCTGTCATAAATAGGAAGATTTGGGAAAACTTCCGTAACTTCCGGCACCATTTTACCGCTGAAACTATCTGCTCTAACTGTTGTTAACACTGTCGGAATGTCAAAGAGTTTTGCAGTCTTGCATATGCCGGAAAGGTTATTTAATAAGACAGCTCTATTCATAGACTCGACGCCGAAAACCATTTGCGGCTCATAATCTATTAAAACTAATCCTGCATTTTCAGGACTTAGTAATTCATAAATCCATTTACGATCGAACATTATTTACTCCTTATTTTTGTAAACAAAACAGATTAATATCAAAGATTATATTTTATAATCCGCCAACTTAACAAAATACTTGATATACTTGTTGGTTTTAGTTATCATTATTGATACAGACGAAAAGGTAATTAAAAAGGGGATATTTATGAGCGGACACTCAAAATGGTCAACAATTAAACATAAAAAAGCTAAAACAGATTCTTTGAGAGCTGCTGAATTTCAGAAATTTTCACGTGAAATTATTGTAGCATCTAAACTTGGCGGACCTGACCCGGCAGGTAATTTCCGGCTCAGAACTGCTATTGAAAAAGCAAAAGCAGCAGGACTCCCGAATGATAATATTAAAAGAGCTATTGAAAAAGGCTCAGGAGCCGGTAACAATGAAAACTACGATGAAATGATTTATGAAGGCTATGCAGCCGGAGGCGTTGCTGTTGTTATTGAAGCTATGACTGACAATAAAAACAGAACAGCAGGAGATATTAGAAGTTACTTCACAAAATTCAACGGTAACCTTGGCGAAACTGGATGTGTAGGCTGGATGTTTGATAAAAAAGGATGTATTACTTTCAACAAAGATGATGTTGATTACGAAAAATTATTCGAAGCGGCAATAAACCTTGATGCAGAAGATATCGTTGAAGAAGATGATGAATATAAAGTTTATACTTCAATTCCAAATCTCCAGCCTGTAGCTGAAGGACTGGAAGCAGAAGGATTTAAATCAACTTCTGCAGAATTTACAAGAATTCCGCAAAATACAATTGAAGTAACAGATGAAAAAACTGCTATTAACATTATGAGATTACTCGGCAGACTTGAAGAACACGATGACGTACAAAATGTTTATGCAAATTTTGATATTGATGATAGTTTAATGGAAAAAATAGAAGCATCTCTATAGGGGTAAATGCAATAGGGTAAGGAGGAAACAAATTATGATGAACATGATGAATATGATGAAACAGGCTCAAAATATTCAGAAAAAACTGAAAGAAACACAGGATGAGCTCAATAAAATGGATATTTCAGGCGAAGCTGGAAACGGCTCTGTAAAAGTTATCTGCGACGGTAAAGGTTTATTTAAATCAATTAAGCTTTCAGCAGAAGCTATTAATCCTGAGAACCCGTCTTCTGTATCAGAAGATACAATTGAAATGTTAGAAGATATTATCACGACAGCTATCAATCAAACTTCAGGAAAAGCTATTAAGGTTATGGAAGAAAAAATGAAAGCTGTAACAGGCGGTATCTCAATCCCGGGCTTATTCTAGGTGCTACGCACGTAGACATTAGGGCGGCTAGTTTAGCACAAATACTAAACTGGTTTTTGGTATGAC
>ENA-OUQW01001372-OUQW01001372.1-human-gut-metagenome-genome-assembly--contig:-NODE-1372-length-25421-cov-5.042616_pt1 | contig 25421 bp, 19 predicted proteins | sample MGYA00248464_ERZ548849 | MGnify/ENA primary metagenome ERZ548849 (study PRJEB26491, sample SAMN04978193) | human gut metagenome | host: Homo sapiens | study: EMG produced TPA metagenomics assembly of... | reverse complement strand
GCTCCGTTCTTTATGCCGTATACGTCTTTGCTCTCTTCTGCGCTGATTGTAATGTTGATTTCCTTGGTGTTGGTTAAAGTGAGGCGTGAGGAAAGATCTGTTGCCGTTGCCCGCCAGCAGCCGGAAGCTTCGTCGGCAGTGCATATCGTCCCTTCCGGACATTCGCTTTCGCCGGAATAATAGCCTTTTGCCGTGTCGCAGGCATAAGTGCAGGTGTTGCAGACATTGTCGCCGGACTGGTTTGCGGTCGGGGTCGGCGTGGCAACTTTTCCGGTTTGTTCGGGGCAGGTTACATACTCGCCTTCCGGGCAGGCCTTTGCGTTATCTTTGTCCGGAACAAAGCATCGGTTTTCCAATTTGCAGGTATAGCCGGGATTTGCCTTTTCGCACAATATTGAGGTATTGTAGGAATTTTGCGCTTCATCGCAGCCTTGGATGATGTAGCATTTGCTTTCCGCATCTTGAGTGCAGGTACCGGTGGGGGATACAATTTCGCAGCCTTCTGAGTTTGGATAATATCCGGTGGAGGAACCGCCACACTCGTATTCGCAGCGGTAACATTCGGCATCGCCGGCAAAGTTTCCGGTTGACCTTTCCGTTGTAATCATTCCAGGGGTTTGCGGGCACTGTCCCGATAGATACTGGCCGGCGGGGCAGGTTTTGGCAGTTCCTTTGCCGGTACAGCCGTTTTGTACATAGTCGCACTCGTAGCCCGGATTGTAGTTGGTGCAGTCGCGCGGCTTGGTGTAGAAGCCTTTGCTGGTGTCGCACTGGCTGCGTTTGAAACAGCCGGATGCGGAATCTTCGGCACAGATGTATTCGGGCTGGGCAATCAGACAGGCGTCGTTGTCTTCATAATACATATTTTCGGTATCGCAGCTATAAGTGCAGGTATAGCATTGCTGCCCGCCGGAGAAGTTTTCGGTCGGTTTTGCTTCAACCGTGTTGCCGGTTTTTTCTTCACAGGAAAGGTATTCCCCGACGGGGCAGTTGCGGACTTCTCCCTGAACGTAACATTCGTTGTCAAGTTTGCAGTAATATCCCGGAAATGCCTTTTCGCAGTCGCTCTGCGAATCATAAAGGTTCTGTTCGGTGTTGCAGGTCTTTGGATAGTAGCAGCCGTTGCTTTCCAGAGAGCATATTTTCTGCGTATGTGCGGTGTTGCAGCTGGATTCGTCCGGATAATAGCTGGCGGCGACGTCGCATTCGTATTGGCAGGTATAGCACTGCTGCTCGCCGGACATATTGCCGGTCGGATCGGAGGAAACCAGTTTTTTGCCGGTGATGACAGGGCATTCGGTGTATTCCTGTTCCGGTTCGGACGGGCAGGGTTTTACTCCGCCTTTGACATAACAGCCGGCGGAAAGGGTACAGCTGTAGCCGTTGTAATACTCTTCGCAGCTTTCCTGTTTATTGTAGAAATGGTTTGCCTCGTCGCAGGTTGAGGTCTTGTAGCAGCCGGAAGGAACGTCCATGGCGCACAGCCAGCCCTGATGAGCAGCGGTGCATTCTGTTTCTTCGGTATAATGTCCGGTATCATTGTTGCAGGCGTAGGAACAGGTGTTGCAACGGTATTCCCCGGCATAGTTGTCGGTCGGGGTCGGCGTGACGATGTTGCCTTCTTTTTCCGGGCAGGTGACGTATTCATTTTCGGGGCACTCCAGCGCGATGTCTTTGACGTAACAGCCGTCTTCGGATTTGCAGGCGTAACCGGTATTGTTTTGCATACACAACGGCAGGTCTTCGTAATAGCCCTGCTTTTCGTCGCAGCCGGTCGGCGTATAACATTGCGACAGCCCGTCGAGGCTGCAGGTGCGCCCTTTGTTGTTTGTTGTGCAGAGTTCGTCGCTGGGGTAATAGCGTTCTTCGGCGTCGCATTGGTATTCGCAAGTGTAACACTGGTTGGTTCCGGACATATTTTCGGTCGGGACATACTGGGTCGTGTTGCCGGGTTTGGAGGGGCATTTGCCGGAGGTATATTCATTTTCCGGGCAGGGGGCGGCATCGGTTTTGACAAAGCAGCCGGATTCGGGGTCGGTTTCGCAGATGTAGCCTTTATTGGCATCTTCGCAGACGCCCGAATTGGGGTAATAGCCCTGGTCGGTCAGGCAGGAATAGCTGCAGCGGTAGCAGGCTTCTTCGCCGGCATAATTGCCGCTGGCGATTTCATCAAGCTTATTGCCGGGTTTTTCCGCGCAGCCGCCTTTGGTGTATTCATCCTGCGGACACTGGCGGGCATCGCCTTTGACGTAACACTTGCTGAGCTCATCTTCCTTGCAGAAGTAACCGGTATTGGCAGCCTCGCAGGAGCCGGAGTCATTATAATAATTATTCAGTTCGTCGCAGTCTCCGGCCTTATAACATCCGGACGTTTCTTCAACATAGCAGGATTTGCCCGGGTTGTTGCGGGTGCATTCGCTCTGGTTGCCATAGAACCCCTCGGCGGCTTTACAGGTATAAACGCAGTTGTAACAGGGATTTTCCCCAGACATATCTCCGCTTTCCTCTTCGGCGACCGTCGTGCCCGGCTTTTCGGGGCAGAGGCCGGTTGTGTACTGTCCCGTCGGGCATCTCTTGGGGTCGCCTTTGATATAACATTCGTTATAGAGGGTACAGGAATACCCTTTGAACGCATTTTCACAGTCCTCCAGCCCGGAGTAATATCCCATGTCGGTACGGCAACCTGATACCATAAAACACTGCGAGCTGTGGTCCAGGGCGCAGGAACGTCCGGTATTGGCATTTTCGCAAGTTTCGGCATCGCTGTAATAGCCTTTGGCAGAGATACAGGTGTATTCGCAGGCGAAACATTTTTCCTCGCCGGTGAAATTGCCGCTTTCCTTTTCTTCCACGTCATTGCCGACGCGGTCGGGACAGAGGCCGGCAGTGTATTCGCCGCTGGGGCAGGCTTTGGGAGCGCCTTTGGTGTAGCAGCCAAATTCTTCAACGCACTCGTAGCCTTTGAATGTGCTGGTGCAGGCGCCAAGAGAGCCGTAATAGCCGCGGCTGTTGTCGCAGCCGGTCGGCGTATAGCATCCGGAGGAACTGCCGTATTCGCAATAATGGGACGGGTGCTTTTCGGAACATTCGGCTTTTTCGGTATAATACTGGTGTTCCGTGTCGCAGGCATAGGCGCAGGTGTTGCAGTATTCGTCGCCGGATTTGTTGTCGGTCGGGGTCGGCGTGGCAATGTTGCCTTCTTTGCCTGGGCAGGTAACGTATTCGCCGGACGGACACTGTTTGGGCGCACCTTTGACATAACAGCCGTTTTGAGTTTTGCAGGCATAGCCGTCGTAGTATTCTTCGCAGGTTTCCTGATCGTCATAAAAATTCTGCGCGGCGTCGCATTTGGACGGCTTGTAGCAGCCGGAAGCAGGGTCGGCGGCGCAAATGTACTCGGGCTGGGCGAGATTGCAGGCATCCATGTCTTCATAATAGCGGCCGGCGGTGTCGCAAGTATAGGCGCAGGTGTTGCACTGTTTGTCGCCAGACCAGCTGCCGCTTGGGGTCGGCGTGGCGATATTGCCGGTTTTGGGCGGGCATTCGGTATATTGCTGCTCGGGTTCGGACGGGCAGTTCAACGGATCGCCGCGGGAATAGCAGCCGTGGGTATTTTTACAGCTGTAGCCGCGGTTGGCTGCCAGACACGGGGCTTCTTCTTCATAATATCCGTCTTCCAGGTTGCAGACAGACGTTATGTAACAGCCTGACATGCTGTCCGGAACGCAGGTAAATTCAGGAAAGGCAATGTTGCAGGCGCCTTCGGACTGGAAATAGCCCTGCGTCGTGTCGCAGGTGTAGGAACAGGTGTAGCATTTTTGTTCGCCGCTCATGGAACCGCTTTCTTCCTCGGTTACGTTGTTGCCGTCTTTGGGCGGGCATTTTCCGGCCAGATACTCGCCGGACGGGCAGGCTTTGGGGTCGCCTTTGACGTAGCAGTCTTCTTCCAGTTTGCAGGAATAGCCGTTGTTATTGTTTTCACAGGCGGTCTGCTGGTCGTAGTGCCCTTTGTTTGCATCGCAGCCGGCAGGAACATAACAGCCGGATTCGTCGTTTATTTCGCAAACTTTGGTCGGGTGAGCTTGGGTGCAGTCAGAATCGCTGTCATAATATCTGTTTTTTGTATCGCAGGTGTAGGCGCAGGTGTAGCAGGCGGCGTCGCCGGCAAAACTGCCGCTGGGGTTTTCCTGAGTGGTGTTGCCCGGTTTGGTGGGGCAGAGGCCGCCGGTATACTGTCCTTCGGGGCAGGCTTTTTCGGTGTTTTTGGTATAACAGCCGCCGGTTTCACGGCAGTTCCATCCGGGGAAGGCGGCCTGGCAGAGGTCGTTGCTTGAATACCATCCGGCGGCCGTGTTGCATGCTCCGGGAATATGGCAGCCCGACGTTTCGTCAGCGGCACAGGTGCTGCCGGGGTGGGCTTTCAGGCAGGAGCTTTGGTCGTCGTAGTAGTTGTTGGACGTATCGCAGCCGTAAGAACAGCTGTAGCAGGGCAGTTCCCCGGCGTAGTTTCCGGTGGCGCTCGGGGTAGCGACTTTGCCGTCCTTTTCAGGGCATTCGGTATATTCGTCCAGCGGACAGGTTTTGGCTTCGCCTTTAATGTAGCAGCGGTTTTCGGTCAATGTGCAGTTGTAGCCGCGGTTGGCGGTTTGGCAGCTTTCGTCTGTGTCGTAGAAATTTTTTGACGTGTTGCACGAGTATACACAGGCATAACATTGATTTTCGCCGGAAAATTCTCCGGTCGGCTTAGGCTCGACATTATGTTCGGGGCGGGTGGGACATTCGGTGTACTGCTCGTCCGGGCAGTCTTTGGCATCGCCTTTCTTATAACAGCCGTTGGACTGGATGTCGCAGGCGTAACCGGTGTTTACCTGTTCGCAGTCTTGCTGCTCCTCATAATATCCGGCGGCGGTGCTGCACTTGGACGGGATATAGCATCCGGTCGAGGGCTGCAGTTCGCATTCCATGCCGGTGTTGGCGGCGGTGCAGGAAGGCTTGTCGTCATAGTGTTTGGACGCGGTATCGCAGGCGCCTTTGACATAGCAGTTTGAGGGGCCGTCAAGATTGCAGACGTGTCCGGTGTTGGCGGCGGTGCAGGCGCCGTTGTCGTCATAATACCCTTTGGACGTGTCACAGCCGGTAACGCGGTAGCAGCCGGATTCTTCTTCAATGCCGCAGGCTTTGCCGGTGTTGGCAGTCTGGCAGGAGCCGTTGTCGGGATAGTATTTGTCTGACACTTTACATGTATATATGCAGGTAAAGCACTGATTTTCCCCGCTCATGCTGCCGCTGGGCGATTCCGAAACGTCGTTGCCGGTTTTGGAAGGGCATTTTCCGGTCAGATATTCGCCGACGGGGCAGTCTTTGGGGTCGCCTTTGACGTAACATTTGTCGCGCAGCTCGCAGGCATAGCCGGGGTTGGCGGTTTCGCAGTCTTTCTGTTCCTCATAAAATCCGGCGGCGGTATTGCAGCCGGAGGGCTTGTAGCAGCCGGAGGCGTCGTTCAGGCTGCAGAACTGTTCGGGGTTGGCCTTTTCGCAGCTGTCTTTGAGGGTGTAATATTTGTTTGTTTCGTCGCAGGTGTAAGCACAGGTGTAGCACTGTTTGGCGCCCGACATATTTTCGGTCGGGGTCGGCGTTACTTTGTTGCCTTCTTTGGACGGGCATTCGGTATATTCCTGTTCCGGTTCGGACGGGCAGGGCTTTTCGCCGCCTTTGACGTAACAGCCGTATTGGGTGGTGCATTCGTAGCCGACATAATAATCTTCACAGCTTTGCTGTTCGTCGTAATAGTGCTCGTCTTCCTTGCAGCCGGCAGCGACGTAGCAGGAAGAGGCGGGGTCTACGGCGCAGAGGTGGCCGGTGCTGGCGGTAAGGCAGGCACCCTCTTCTTCATAATAGCCGGCGGCGGTGTTGCAGCCGGAAGGGACGAAACAGCCGGTTTCGCCGTCTTCGGCGCAGAATTTGCCGGTATTGGCCGCCTGACAGGCGCCGATATCATCATAGTGTTTTTCCGCAGGGTTGCAGCTGTAACGGCAGGTGTAGCAGGAAGCACTGCCGGACATATTGCCGGAAACAATTTCGGTAACGGTGGTGCCTTCTTTTTTGGGGCAGTTGCCTTTCAGGTATTCGCCGACCGGGCAGTCTTTGGCGGTTCCTTTGGTATAGCAGCCGTTGTCCGCAATGCAGTTATAGCCTTTGAACGCGTTTTCGCAGAGGGTAACGGTGCCGTAATAACCGAGAGCGGTGTTGCAGCCTGACGTTTTGTAACAGTCGGAGGCTTTGTCAAGAGAGCAGGTTTTGCCGTAATTGTCGGCGGTACAGGTCTGGTTGTCTTTATAATAACCGAGCGAGGTGTTGCAGGTGTAGACGCAGGTGCCGCAGGCAGACGGGCCGGCGTAATTTCCGGTTTCGTTTTTAACGACGGTGTTGCCGGTTTTGGGTGCACAGGATGTATATTCGCCGTCCGGGCAGGTTTTGGCGGTGCCGCGGGCAAAACAGCCGTTGCTTTCGATGATGTTGTAGCCCGGAAACTGGGCGGTTACCTCTTCCCGCGTGTCGTAGTAGCCCTGACTGTTGTCGCAGCCGGTTACCTTATAACAGCCGGAGCGCTCGTCCCTGGCGCAGCTTTTATTGGTATTGGCGAGGATACAGGCAGAATTGGTGTCGTAATATTTTTTGGAAACGTCGCAGCCGGAAACGCGGTAACAGCCGTTGGACTGGACGGAGCAGGTATTCCCAACATTGGCGGAGGTGCAGTTCAACATGGAATCATACCAGCCGCCGTCGGTGTTACAGGTATAGGAACAGCGGTAACAGCGGTCGTCGCCGGAGTAGTTCGGCGTGGCAATCTGGGAAACATTTTTTCCGTCAATCGGGGGACAGCTGCCGCTGACGAACTGGTTTTCGGGACAGGACTTGGGGGTGCCTTTGACGTAGCAGCCGTTTTGCAGAACCGCATTATAACCGGGGTATTTGGCGTTGATTTCCGCCGCCGTGTCGTAGTAGCCGCCGGCATTGTCGCAACCGCCGGCCTTATAGCAGCCCGAGGCGGTGTTCATGCCGCAGGTTTTGCCGGGGTTGGCGCTTTGGCAGGAGCCGTGGTCGTTGTAATATCCCTGTTTGGTGTCGCAGGTGTAGGAACAATAGTAGCACTTGTCGGCGCCGGACATGCTGCCGCTTTCGGTCTGGGTGACGGCATTGCCGGGTTTTTGCGGGCAGTTGCCGTTAGTGTACTGGTTGTCGGGGCAGGGTATCGGCGCGTAGGTGCAGCGGTAACATTTGAGCGTACCCGAAAGGTTGCCGCTTTCAGTCTGAGTCAGCGTAAAGCCCGGGCGTTCGGCGCAGGAGGTAGCTTCGCCGTTCGGGCAGTCAAGAGCAACGTCGATGATAAAACAGCCGTTTTCGTGCTGTTTGCAAGAATAACCCGGGTAGGTGTTCATACAGGTGTTTTTGTCCTGATGAAAACCGGCTGCGTCATTGCACGTGTATTGGCAGGCGTAGCACTGCTCATTGCCCGAGTATGAGGAAGAGGGGATTTCGGTCAGCGATGTGCCGGCTTTTTCCGGGCAGCCGCCCTTCAGGTACTGTCCGGCCGGGCAGGCGGCGGGAACACAGGTATTGCCGGATTTCTGCCAAAATCTTTCGCAGGAATCCAGTTTCAGCTTATTTTCACAGGTTGAGCAGATGCCGTGCTCGGGGCAGGCGTCAAGCGGATAGTCGGCGACATTGCATGACGGGCCGGAGGAGCCGCCGCCACCGCCGCCCGAACCGAGGGCGAGCGCTCCGGCGCCGACCGCGGCCGCACCCAGAAGGACGAGTCCGGTGTTGATACCGCCGGTTTCTTTGATGATTTTGCGACACTGCAAATCGGAATCGTCATGGCAGGGAACCCTGACGGAAGCGCCGAACTGAAGCAGAAGCTTGTAAGCGGAGTAGTCTTTCTGCTGCTGGGCGATGCAGAGCGCAGTGTTTTGGGTAACGTAGTCTTTGATGTTGATGTAGCGTTTGAACTCTTCAAGGCGGGCAATATTGGCGTTTTTGGCCCAAAGGTACAGGTGATACGGCGTCAGCCTGGTTGCCGCCGCAGCAGTATTTATATTGATTATCATGACCAGGGAAATCGCACTGAGCACGTTTCCGAGGCGCCTAATTAGCCTTTTCAATAAAAAGTCTCCGCTTATACACCTTTGGCGTCAGTTTATGCCGGGAATAATTAATAATCGGTAAAAAATATACGAAAATGTTTGTATTGAGTCTAATAATGAGTCTAAAACGAGTCTTTTCAGAGTCTTAATATGATAAAAAAGTTGTTTGTATCTTTTATCCGACTCGCAATTTTGCAAATTTTCTGGCAGGCAGCCATGAGACTGTTTTTTGTCAATAATAAACTGGTTATCCGTCTGATTTTAAAAATAAAATTAAAGGTTTATTTATAATCGGGGAGTAGAATTCCCTTATTGGCGAAATAAAAATTTGCACGGCGGAATTTTATCGGCATGGTGGAAATTTGCGAAACGAAGCTTTATTGGTAAAAAAAAATTTGAGAAAAGGAAAAGACAATGGATTTGCGTAAAATGACAGAGGATTTGGTTAAGTTCAGAACGGAGACGGGGAACGCCGCCGAGATTGACAAATGCCTGGCATATATTGCCGCGAGTTTTGACGGTACGGGCGCAGTGGTTAAAATTGAGCGGTTTGACGATGCAAGCCCGGTCATTTACATCAGCAACAACGACAGTATGACGCAAGATGCGCTGGTGCTCGGACATATTGATGTGGTAAAAGCGGCGGACGGCATGTTTGCGCCGAAGATTGAAGACGGCAGAATGTACGGGCGCGGAACATTGGATATGAAGTCTTTTGCCGCGGTGGCGATGAATTCAATGCATTATGTGCTGGAGCATAAGCCGGCGGTTAAGTTCGGCGTTATTTTATCTACCGACGAAGAACAAGGCAGCAAAAGCACGCACGCGTTTATGGCGCGCTATCCGGAGCTGAACGCCGGCGTAGTGCTTGACAATGACGTGGGCGGCGATATCGGCGTTATTATCAACAAATGCAAAAACCCGGTGTTTGTCCGGCTGACGGCGGAAGGCGTTCCGGCGCACGGGTCGACGCCGTGGGACGGCCTTGACGCCAACGAGATGCTGATGCGGACGATTGCCGGGCTCAGGCGGTTTTATCCGTACTTTGACATTAACAGCGGCAAGCCTGCAAATACCTGGATTGATACCATGCATGCGGCGCGCATCAGCGGCGGCGATGTTTCCAACATCATTTCCGGGCGGGCGGAGGCGCTGTTGGATATCCGGCTGACGGAGACATCAACGGTTGAAGATTTGGCAAAAAATCTGCGGGAAGCGTGCGCTCCGGGCGTCAGCTATGAAATCGTTTCCGCATCGACGCCGGTGGTTATGAGCGAGGATAATCCGCAAATTCTGGCTTATAAAGGGCTGGCAGAACAGGTAACCGGGCGGAAAATCGTTTTCGAGCAGATTGGCGGGGCAACCGATGCGCGGCTTTTTGCGGAAAAAGGGGCGACGGTGATAATGCACTCCGGTACGGGCGAGGGCATGCATGCCGACGGCGAATATGTGGTCTGGCAGTCGGTCGAAGAGCTGGCACGGATTCAGATTGAATACCTGAAAAGTCTGGCGAATGCTTAAAGCGGGAGGAAATACCGGGCAGCGGCAGGGGCGGGAGACGGAGGCAAAACCGGTGTTTCCCCCTTTGCGGCCGATGGCGGCGGAAGCTGTGGAAGAAGAGGAAATCTCCTGCGTTTCCGGCGAAGGGCTGGCATTTGCCGAGGCGTCATTTGATTTATCGGAATTTGCTACGGTTCGGCTCTCGGGCTGCAAGTTCAAAAATTGCAGCTTTTACCGAACTTCGCTGGTTAAGGTATTGATAGAAAACTGTTCTTTTGCAGGCTGCCGTTTTGAGGGCGGTTACTGGCAGAATGTGTTTGCTGAAGAGAGCAAATTTACCGGGTGCGATTTTAACGAAACTGTTTTCAAAGATACGGTGTTTCGGCGGTGTTTGCTGCAATATGCCAATCTGAACGGGAGCGTGCTGCGACAGGTGATTTTGGACGAAACCCGGCTGACGGATTCCGAATTGAGCGAATGCAAGGTGCAGGGCTTACAGCTGCGAGCGGCGGATTTAACCGGGACGAACTGCTTTAAAACATATTTTTCGGGTACGGATTTGACAGATACGGAAATCGGGGGAATAACCCTGTCCAAGGACTTTGCCGAACTGCGCGGTGCTTTGATAACGCCGTATCAGGCGGGCGGGCTGGTTAAGCTGCTGGGGATAAAGGTTCAGTCCTGACCGGGATGCGGCCGGGGCAATTGGGGAGCCATACCGCAAAATAGAGAAGGGGGGCTATAAAGAGAAGGGGAATATTATTCCCCTTCTTCCTCGTCAACCGGCGCTTTGCCTTCAATAACATATCCTTCGGCAAACCAGGTACCGAGGTCAATATCGGCGCAGCGTTTGGAACAAAACGGGCGATATTTGGCATTGTCGGTCAGCTTGCCGCAAATCGGGCATTTGTGTACTTTGACCACTTTGCCGGCATTGACTGCTTTGTCGGCGGCGTTTGAAATCGGAGAACCGGCAGTGCAAACCGCTGTGTCAGATGCGGAACAAGGTGCAGCGGCGGACGTGGATGCGGCCAGGGATACCGGCCGGTTTTCCGCGGATATTTCCGGAGTGCGGGATTTATCCATCTTATGGCTCCACGCGTCCGGTTCCGCCACAGGTCGGGCATTCTGCCGAAAATTGTTCCAACAGGGTCGGACGGCGGCGGCGGCGCAGAATTTCAACATTTCCGGCTTTGCTTAATCCCAGAACGCGGGCGCCTTGCGCATCGCCGGCGAGTTCTTCGTCCAAGACGTCCATAATGCCGCGCATAAAGCGGTATTCGCCCGAACCGGCAAAGTCGATGATGATTTTTCCGGCCAGGTTGCGCAGCAGTATCTGGCGGGCAATTTCCACGGCGGCTTCGCGGTTTAGATTGTCGGTTTCGCCGCGGGCGACATTGCCGGCGCTGTCAACGTCTATGGCAACAAAAGCACGGGTTTCTTCAATATGGATTTCTCCGCCGGACGGCAGCTTTACCGTTTTTTGCATTGCTTCCTGCAGCATATCCTGAATGCCGAAACGTTCGCTCGGATCAGCTTCGTAACTGACGGTGCCGGAGAAAACGGCTTTGACCTTTTCTTCCAAATTATGGTCGTTGACAACAACTTCCCGCAGGGTGTCCCGATAACGGCGAATGAGGTCAAACAGAGGGTTTTCCTTTGCGTAAAGCAGTGCCGGAGCATTGGCGGAACGGGCTTTGACGCGGATGTTTTCATAAATGCCGCGCAGTTCGGCCATTTCTTCAATCACGGCGTTGATATCGGCATCGGCGGCAGCGGTGCGGACGACCCAGCCTTCCTGCTGGGAGCTTACGTTTTTCATAACGGCGTCGTGCAGTTCGCGCGCTTTTTCTTCGTCGGTAATTTTAGTCGAAACGTCAATAAAGGTGCCGAACGGGCGATATACCAGATAGGTTCCGGCAATCTGGACGGCGCGCACCAGTTTGGCTCCCTTGTCGGCGCGGGCTTCTTTGGAAACTTGGACGACAACGCACTGCCCTTCGGTCATATTAACTTCCAGCAGTCCGCGTTCCTGCGCGTTCATGAAAGCTTCTTTGTCGTCGCCGACATTGACCATAAAACCGGTTTTGTCATCGGCAAGGCTGACCTTTTTTACAATTCGGCCGAGGTAAACGTTTCCTTCGGCGGCGCCGTTTTCGTTAAACACTTCAAATTCCCGGAGCTGTCCGCCGTCCAATACGGCCAGGCAGGCATCCACGCCCGATTTTTCGTAAACTATCGTATCTGCTTGTATCATTGTTGCTATGCTCCTTGTTTAAGCTTGCTTTTGCCGGCCGCCTGTTTTCAGCGGATGCCGGCTCCGTTGAGTAAATTTCTGGTTTCGTACAGCGGCAGACCGATAACGCCGGAGTGCGAGCCGATAATTTTTTTGACAAAGCCGGCGAGCAGCCCTTCGATTTTGTAGCCGGCGACGCCGTGCCATTCGCCGGAAGCGACATATTCGGCGATTTCGGCATCGGTCAGATGTTTCATGACGATTTTGGTTGTTACCGTTTTCTGGCTTATGTGTCCGCTGCGGTCAATCAGGCAGACGGAAGTAATGACGCGGTGCGTCCGTCCCGACAGCAGACGCATAACGGCTGTCTGTGCCGCATCATCGGGCGACTTCTGGATAATTTTGCTGCCGACGACGATGACCGTGTCGGCGCTCAAAACGTTTTCGCCGGGGTTGGCCGCAGCGGCAGCCTGCGCTTTAGACAGAGCCATGCGGCGGATGTACGGCAAAGGTTCTTCGCCGGAAAACGGAGTTTCGTCAATACCGGCAGGGCGTATGTCTTTGGGGAACATGCCGATTGATTCAAGCAGCGCGCGGCGCTGCGGCGAGCCGGAAGCCAGTATGAAATCTTTGGTCTGCATTTATATCTGCTTATGCCTCGTCATCGTAGGTTTTTTCCATGCGTTCGTGGCGTTCCTGCGCTTCGACGCAAAGCGTGGCAATCGGGCGCGCCATCAGGCGGTCAATGCCGATTTCCTCGCCGGTTTCCTCACAGTAGCCGTATGTACCGTCTTCTATGCGGTCAAGCGCCTGGTCGATTTTTACAATCAGCTTGCGGGCGCGGTCTTTGGTGCGCAGGTCAATCGACTTGTCGGTTTCCAGCGAGGCGCGGTCGACGTCGTCCGGCTGGTTCAGACCGCCCTGACGGAGGTCTTCCAGAGTTCCGCTGGACTGGTTGAGCAAGTCTTTTTTCCAGTCAAGAAGCTTTTGCCGAAAATATTCCAACTGCATTTCATTCATATATTCTTCTTTTTTGTTCGGAACATAGTCCGGCGGCAGAATGATTGAGTTTCCCATTATTTTCTCCTTTGCTTTTCCTTAAAATTCAGCCTCTAAAAAATTTAAGTTTATGATAAAATAGCAATATCAAATCTAACTGCAAGCAAAAAAAACGAGTAATCAACTATCTGTACCAATTTTTTGCTTTGGGGCCGGGCGGAGGGAAACACAGGGGAAAATCAGCTGAATATCCAGGTAATGGTATTGTTGTCTTTTCTGTTGCAGGCTTTGAGCAGCTGCTCCAAAGAAGGACGGATACCTGTTGATACGCCGGCGGCAGCTTTCATCTCGTAGCGAGTATTTATGTTTGACGTGTCGTAGAACGAACGTTCATAAAACCAGGCTGTTTCACCATTGACAATCAGAGCGTCCATGTCCGACCCGTCGCCGTAAAACTGTCCCTGCGCCAAAACTTCAACGCAGCCTTTTTGATAAACCGTTTCAAACGTGATATAGAAAAGATATTTGTCGTTGACGTCAACGGAACCGTCGCCGACGGGGCCGAATTCGATTTTGCCGCCGAGGGCGTGGCGCAGGTCGCGCATATCCAGCGGGACGGCTCTGTCGTTCTGCATTTTTTGCATATCAAGTTCGCTATAGTCTTCGCTGGCTGCCGTATAGGTGATGATGGCCTTTTTGAGGTCAAGAATCTGCTGGGCGATGCGCCCGGTTTTATATCGTCCGAACACTTCGCTTGCATATGAAGCGAGAATGGCGCCGAGCGTGCCCAGAATACCGATATACATAATCGTTTCCAGCATGGTGTAGCCTTTTTCGCTGCCTGTCGTCCTCATGGCGCATCTCCTTTGTCCTGTCCGCTTGTTGCGGCTGCCCGTCATATCCGGTCATTATATCAGAAAACCGCTTAAAACTCAATAGTTTTGTTTGATAATCGCGATATTTTCCTATACTTTTTAATTTAATAAGGTTAAAAATATGCTTAATTTCAAAATAATTTTTCAGGAGAGGAACAGATGCGGAAAAAAGTGTTGATTATCGGGATATTTCTGGCGGTTTTCGGGGCGGCGTGGGGCGCCTTGTATCTGATGCGCGGCATTGAGGAGCCGGCATTGGAGCCGGCGGCAGCGATTACGGAGGAGCGGCAGGTCAGCGACTCGGTACATTCGTATGCGGCGGAAGACTTGGCTGCCGGGTGCCGGGCGGAAGATAAAATCTTTTGCGCGATAGAGCAGGTAATCAAGTGCACAATGGCTCCGGAACTTGAAGGGTGCGACAAGGAGTATGTTCCCGGTTTTGTGCTCGGAAAGGCCGAAGAAACGCCGCGGCCGCGGCATATCTCGTTTGAGATTACCAAAATCAAGCCGATTCCCGGCAGTTCGGACATTTCGGTTTATACGAAATCCGATTGTGATGCGGTTTGGTTCGGCCTTTGCAAGGGAACGGTCATTTATTCTCTGACGCAGAAGGACGGCCGCTGGGCGGTTACGAATATTTACGCTTTGGAAATGTAACAGGCGGGACAATACGCTGAAAAAACGTGTGAATCGGGTATCGTGCCGAAGATGCGGAGAGAGCAAAACGGCAGGGAAAAGTTCCGGCGGGCAGGCCGGAGCTTTTTTTTGACAAATTTTTTGTTGACAAAAATAATTTTATGGAGTATCAGCATAGCTACATTTCATATTTTTATGAATTAGTTAATTTTTTTGTTTCACTAAAAATTTTATTTTTATGGAAAAATTTCAATTGAACAACGGCATGTCTGTTGTATTTGCAGGTCACTCAAAAGACTACAGTGTATGTCTTAGTGTTAACATCGGTCATGTGAATGAACCGTCTAAAGGCATTGCGGCTTTGTTTGAAAAAACGCTGCTGTTGCAGGTTAAAGGCGTTATTCCCGTTTTTGGCGGAACGATGACAGCCTATACGACCGGCGGCGAAGATTTGGAAGAAGCGCTGGAAAAAGTAGCGCAAATTTTTAATTCTACCGTTATCAGCGAAGAACTGGTGGAACAGGCGAAAGCCGCGATTGTCAAACAGACGCATGATACTGCTCCGCTGACGATGCGCCGCATGAAACTGCTGTATAAACATACGGCATTCGGTGCGGACTGGGTGGTTACTCCGAACGAATATCTGCTGAAAATCGAATCGTATACGGCGGAAGACGTTCGGGAGTTTGCAAACACCTACTACACGGCGGCAAATGTTGTGCTGGCTATTGCAGGTCCGAAAATTCCGCTGGCCGATATGAAGGAGGCTGTTGCCCATTGCTTGGGAAACGTTCCGGCAGGAACCAGACAGCCGAAATTTAACGGCGACATTTATACCGGAGGCTTTAGCCGGATGGATGTGAACAGCGGTGCGACCCGTTTGATGTTCGGCTGGGATGTCAGCAAACTGACGCTTGACGATTCTCCGGCAGCGAATGTGATGATGTCCATGTTTTGGCGACGTCTGGAACGCGCTTATGCCGAAGCCGGCATAGATGCGCAGGTGGAGTTCAAAATTGCCGGGTATTACGGTTTGCGTACCATGCGGGCGTTTGTTATGTCGCCGGATGCGGATGCCAAAAGCCTGACGAATGTGCTTATCGGCGCAGTCAACCGCATTTGCGATGTGGAAGCAACGGAAGAACGTATGGAAAAGTCCCGCAATGCGGCGATGGTCGAAAAACTGGACAAATATGAAAAGTCCGACGACAAGGCGCTTGAAGTCGCATGGCAGACAATCGGCCGCGGCAGTATGTATAATATTGCCAACCGGATTGAGGAAATCAAGGACATTGATGCCGATGCGGTCAGAATGTTGTCCTTGCGCGTGTTCCGCGGCTGCCGTCCGACATATATTGTCGCTGCAACACCGGAAACGGATGCTCTCTCTTATCAAGAAGTGCTTGAAAAGCTGGGGCTGGAAGACATGCTGAAAGACGATGAAAAAGCTTAAAGGCTTTGCATCAGAATGTTGAATTGTGCTGTTGACGGCCGGAGATTTATATCTCCGGCTTTTTTGCTGTGTAATTTAAAATGCCAAGCCCCCGGTACAGCGTTTTGCTGCAGCGGGGGCTTTGTGTTTTTTTGCTTACCTCTTATCTTTCCATCTCACAGCCTAATGTTGCTGCCAAGGCCCTTTTGATTTCGGATAAGGGGTATTTGTTCAAGTCAATGGCATCAACGTTAACGCCTAACTCGGTCAGGACGTCTTTTTTCTGTCGCCGGCTGCTGCCCATCAAATCGTCATACATCCGCTGACGGGTCGGGTAATCGGCATTGGCGGCGTTACTTTTTGCCTGCTTTACGCTTTCGGCAACATAAGCGTCCAGCCTTTCGGACATGGCCTGTTCGAGTTCGGTCAGGACGAGAAGGTTGACGTCGGCTTCAAAATACTGGATGCCAAGGGTATCCATGGCCTGCTTTCTGCTGGCGCGTCCGCGGCGGAACAAGTCGGCATAAAAACCGCGCAACTCGCTCAACTTCATATTTTTGGCCTTGGCAATGGCACGCTCGTAAGATTCCTTGAATTTCATGAGCTTGCCTTTTTCAGGGCCGAGACGCATGACGTTGACATAGGCAATGCCCAGTTTTCGTCCCAAGCCGCCGCATTTGCGGGCGTATTCGTACTTTTCCTCCCGGTCGTAAGCTTCAGTCTGCGCTTTGCGGACGGAGGCTTCGCTGACAACCGCGTCATGAATTTCCTTCAGCGGATTGTCTTCGGAGAGGAAGATGCAGTCCGCGGCCGGAACATTTCTTTTCCATGTGCCGTTGTAGTAATTTTTGACCGAAAATTTGTTTTTGCCGTCTGTCCATTCGCTGACAGCCTTGTGCGGCCGGAGTTTCAGAAATTCGCTGCGACGGGCGTAAAATTCTTTTTCGGTAATTTCGCGCAGCGAATAGGTGTTGACCTTTTCGGTACGGTTAAAGACGTAAAAAAAGTAATAGCCGTTGACGCGGAAAATTTCTTTGTCCGCAATGTTGTTGTTGCTCGTTGTCCGACAAGAGAAACGAACCGTTTCATCAATTTTGACAGCAAAACTGATGAATAGTTTTTCAGTTTTCATAATACACAGAATTTTTATAGTTCGACATAATTTTCTTTTTAGCGTAGGTACAATAACATATAAAATAGACAAAAACAAGTAAAATTTGCAAAATTTTAGAAAAAAAGTATGGATATATACGGGGGCAGGGCTGTTCGGAGCTGGACTGTTCGGAGCGGGACTGTTCGGAGCGGGACTGTTCGGGAAGGGGCTATTCGGGACGGGTGTTGGCGGAACGCCCCGGCAGAGCGATGTCGGGCGGAATGGTGCCGTTTGCAGGAACGGTATGCCAATATTTAAACAATTCCGGCGCCAGCATATCGGCGAGGCGCAAAATCTTTTCGGTAGCTTCGTTGTCGTAAAACTCCGAAAAGGCGGCGAAGACCAGCCCGTAGACGACGGCACGGTCGATTAACGGCTGCTGCATGGCAGGCGGGGTGCCGGAAACCTGATTGAGCGTCTGGTTCAATTTGCCCTCAAGATACAAAAGCGTAGTGCGGACGCGGTTATGGTTCAAATCGCGCAGGAGTTCCTTTTGCCTGCCGTCTTCGCGGCTGATGTTCAGAAATACTTTGAACGAGTGAAGCATGGCGTAGAGGTGGGACGTTGCGCAGGAGGGCAGGTAATGGCGCAGAATTTTGATGATTTTGGCATCTTCGGCACGGTTTTTTATCAGCGAAAAAATGAGCTGGAAGAGGTGAAAGCCTTTCAGGTCTTTTTTGTTAAGCTTGATGTATGCGGCGACAGTGTTGCTTTTGGAGGTTTGGAGTTCTTTTTGCAGGTTATCGATGCGGGCGGCGGAACTGTTGTTTTCAAGCAGGCGGTTCAGCTTTTTTTCCAGTTCGCGGATATCCGGTTCAGGGGCGGGCTGTTCAAGGGGTATGGCGGCAGGGGCTGTTTTTTTCCGCCTTTTCGGGCTGATGTCAAAAAACAGCAGGACGGGTATGGCTAACAGCAGTACGGGAATCAAATACTGCGTGATGGACAATAACAGGTTTAACACAGCTTCGCATTTCCTCGTTTAGATGGTACGGATGTTCCGGGCGGTTTGAGATGCGGCCGGTGCCGGAGCGCTTGCCCCGGTTGGGGGGAAGAGACGGCGGCGGCCTCCTTGGCGGCGGTTGCCTTGACAGGCAGAAATATAGGCGTGCCGTCATCTTTTGCAACCTAGACTGATTTATGAACGGACGTGCTTAAAGTTTTGCTTTTAAATAATTCTTCAGTTCTTCGTCTTCAAGCATTTCGGCGTAGGAAAGCGCCTGTTGCAGATAGGTGCGGGCCTCTTCGCCGCTTCCTTCGCGCAGGGCAAGTTCCGCCAGATTATTGTAGTCGATGGCGGCGCCTTTTATCCGGTTCTGGCTGTTTTCCAGATCAATGGCCTGTTTGAACAGGGTGCGCGCGGTGTTCAGGCGGTCTTGGCGAAGGTTTATCAGGCCGAGCAGGGTATAGGCGTTGGCGGGGTAGAAGGTCGTGAAAGCCGGTGCCTTTTCTTTTATCAGGGCGGTCAGAATCCCGGCACTTTGTTCGTAATCGTCAGAAGCGTAAAGAATTTCGGCTTTGAGGTACAGGTTTTCGAATATGCCGGGGCGGTGGCTGGATTTTTGGTGCAGGGCAAGCGCTTCGTCGGCGCGGCACAGGGCTTCGGAATATTGCTTGCGGCGGAGGCTGATGCGCGCCAGCATTTCGACGGCAAAAGCGCGGGCCTCCGCGGATACGGCGTGGGGCTTTGAGAGAGCCTGCGCAGTGGCTGTGGCAGGGGCGGTTGTGTCGGAGGCAGCGGTGGCTGAGGCCGGGGCAGCTGTGTCGGGGGCAGCCGCGGCGGCGATGTCGGAAATGGTTATGTCGGAGGCTGGGTGTGGGAAGTTTGTGTCGGAGGTTGGGGGCGTGGTGGTTGTATCGGTATTGGGTTTTGGGTGAGAGGGGGTAGAAACGGTGGCGGAAAGTGTTGCTTTGGAGCAGGCGACAGCGGAAAAAACTTCGGCGGCGCGGTCGTCTTCATGCCGCAGATAAGCTGTAAGCCCCTGCCAGTTTTTGACGTCGGCTCCGGTCTGGATGAGGCTGTGCTCCGCGCATATCCGGGCGGCGGCGGCGAGGTATTCTTCGGCGGCGGCGTAGTTTTCACGGCCTATTTCCGCCAGGCCGAAGTAGGCTTCGGTTTCAGCCTGTTTGGCGGGGATGCCGAGCTCCTGCCAGATTTTTTTGGCTTCGCGCAACATGGTAAAGGCAACGTCAAATATGCTGCTGATACGGTATATCTGTGCCAGCGCCATATAGCATTCGGCTTCTTCCCAGGCGAAACCGTTTTTCTGATACAGCCGAAGCGCCTGCGAACAGTGGGCAGATGCACTGTACATATCAGTCTGGTAGAGTTCGCCGAGCGCGGTGAGCAGCAGGAAGTCCGCCTTGAGCGCAGAGGGGACGGGCAGCGGAAAACGGAGGAACGCGGGAGCGGAAAGGGGCACGCGAAAGAGTACGGAGGCGGGGGATGGCAGGCGGATTTGTTCGACGATATGCTGAAATTCGGCGCGGCGGTTTAAAATACGGCATAATTCGGCGCATAGCATCTGCAGCCGCCAGTTGTGCGGCGCGGCGCGAAGGGCCTTTTGCACTTCGGGCAGCGCGGCGGCGGGAGTTTCGGCGGCAAGGGCGGCAAGACCGGCTTCCAAGGTTTGCGGCAGGCGGAAGAAACGGCGGACGCAGCTTTGCTTTAAGTAATATGACGAATAGAACAGGGGCAGGTCTTTTTGCCGCAGCGGGTGCAGGCTCGCGTCGGCGGCAACCCGGCAGCGGTGGAGCAGGCGGATGCGCGCGGCAAAACAAAGGATGGCAAGCCCTCCAAGCAGCAGCGGTATAAAAAATATGTCAGTCAGCGTTAAATCTTGCAAAATCTTTACTCTATATTAGTTTTTTAACCCTATAATGCCGGGCATAAAAGAACGGGCTTCCGGCTGCGGCTGAAGGGTTGCCGCACAGCGGGAAATGCCGAAACGAAAGCCCGCAAAACCGGGGAAACGCCGCAGCGGATAACCGCTAACCGCCGGGGCGGGGGCTGCAGAATCGGAAATACCGGGCAGACATCCCGGGACGGCAGTCCGGTATGCGGGGCTTTTAACATATATGTAGTATTAGAGGATATTTTTTAAAATGGCTATTACGAAATTAACTTCCGAGCAACTTTATCGCAAATGCGACGCGGCGAAATTTGATTTTACCACGACGGCGGATCTGGAAGAACGGCTGTCGGCGCTGGGGCAGGATCGCGCCATCTGTGCGGTGGAACTGGGGATAAACATCAAATCCCGCGGCTACAACCTGTTCTGCCTGGGGCCGGAGGGTACCGGGAAGACCAGTCTGGTCAAGCGCATTTTGGAAAAAGAGGGCAAACAGCGCCCGACGCCGGACGACTGGGCTTACGTCTATAACTTTGACGAGCCGCATAAGCCGATAGCGGTCAATTTTCCGGCCGGTGCTGCGGCGGGTTTTGCCAAAGATATGGAAGAGTTTGCGTATGCGATGGAGCACGATTTGCCGGAGGCGGTGAAGAACGAGCTTTATGAAGAGCAGCTGAGCGTTATCCGCGAGAAATATCAGGAAAAGCGCAACGATTACGTCAAGGTTTTGCAGAAAAAAGCCAAAGGGAAGAAAGTTTCGCTGCTGCATATGCCGATGGGGGTGGTCGTGGCGCCGATGAAAAACGGCGAAATTATCAGCCCGGACGTGTTTGATACCCTTTCCGACGACGAGAAAAACGAGATTATGGCGGATCTGAACGCCATGCAGGAGGAAATAGCCCAGCATCAGGACGATGCGCCGGGCTGGGAAGAGAAGCAGACCGAGGAAATCAAAAAGTTACAGGAAAAGCTGGTTAAGGATGCGATTAAGAAACCGATTAACGACATAAAGCAGAAATACCGCGGTAACAAGAAAGTCGCCGAGTATCTGAAAGCGGTGCAAAACTATATTTTGGAAAATATTCCGAGCTTTGTGCCGAACTATGACCAGGACAGCAAGCCGCAGACCGAAGAAGAGCCGATGGCAGGGCTGCTGAGCCAGCTGAAAAACCAGCAGGAAGAGGACAAATACAGCAAGTTTAAGGTCAATGTCGTGGTTAAGAACGTGCCGGACAGCGGGGCGCCGATTGTGCTTCTGGATCACCCGACGCAGGGGAACCTGGTCGGCAAGGTTGAGCGTATTCAGCAATTCGGCGCGCTGATTACCGACTTTACCCTGATTAAGGGCGGAGCATTGCACCGTGCCAACGGCGGCTTTCTGCTTATTGACGCAAGGAAACTGCTGTTGCAGCCGTATTCGTGGGATTCGCTGAAACGGGCGCTGGCTTCCAAGGAAATTAAGATTGAGGCGCCGAGCGAAGATACGAGCTTTTCGACGATTTCGCTTGATCCGCAGCCGATACCGCTGGACGTCAAGGTGGTTATGACCGGCGATGCGGAGCTGTATGACCTGTTGAGCGAACGCGATCCCGATTTCAGCGACTACTTTAAGGTTGAGGCCGACTTCGGCATGATTATCGACCGCACGGACGAGAATGAAGTAGAATACGCCAAGCTCATCGGTTCGCTGACGAAAAAGAAAAACCTGAGGTCGCTGAACAAACAGGCGGTGGCACGGGTCATAGAATATTCGTCGCGGCTGGCTGACGATTCCGAAAAACTGACGGCGCACGTTTCGTCTATCGGCGATTTGCTGAAAGAGGCGGATTACTGGGCACGCAAGTCCAAGGCGAGCCAAATCGGCAAGAACCACGTCGATCAGGCGATAAAGTCGCAGATTTACCGTTCCGACCGCGTCAACCGCGCGATGCTGGAGCAGATTGACAAGGGGACAATCCTTTTGGATGTCAAGGGCGAACGGGTCGGGCAGATTAACGGTTTGGTCGTCTACAACTTTACGCGCAATTCGTTCGGCAAGCCGACGCGGATTACGACGCAGGTACGGCTCGGGCGCGGCGAGTTTATCAACATTGAGCGCGAAGTGGCGATGAGCGGACCGATACACTCCAAGGGCGTGCTGATTTTGCAGGCGCTGATTGCCAACCGGTTTGCGAAACGGTCGCCGTTGTCGCTGTCGGCATCCATTGTGTTTGAACAGTCGTACGGCGGCGTGGACGGCGACTCGGCTTCTTCCACCGAATATTACTGTATGCTGTCGGCGATTGCCAACCTGCCGATTAAGCAGTCGCTGGCGGTTACCGGCTCCATCAACCAGTTTGGCGAGATTCAGCCCATCGGCGGCGTTAACGAGAAAATTGAGGGCTTTTTCGAGGTCTGCAAATACAACGGGCTGACCGGCAAACAGGGCGTGATTATCCCGCGCACCAATGTCGTCAACCTGATGCTGCGCGAAGACGTGCTGGAAGCGGTTGAGAACGGGCAGTTTTCGATTTATGCGATTGACGACGTTGACGACGGTATTGAGCTGCTGACCGGGATTCCGGCGGGCAAGGCCGATAAACGCGGGCGCTTTCCGAAGGGGACCGTCAACTATATGGTGCAGCAGAGCCTTGAGGAATATTACCGCGATTACGTCAAGTTTGCGAAAGAAACACACGGCGCGGTTTAGAGAGGCGAACCGGTATAAGGCTGACGGCGCGGTGCAAAGAAACGTCCGGTGTGGGACGCAGCGAGAGATGCGGCGGCGTAGTCAAGCGGCCGGCGCGGCATAGAGGGCGGCCGGGTGTTCGGTGTGACAGGGGTGCGGGCGGTTCAGCCCGGATGTTGTGTTACGGTTCGGTAAAAGGCAAAATTGCAATAAAAACGCCATAATTACAATCTGTTGTGCTATTATATATAGAAAAAGCGGTTTTCGGGCTTTACAAAAGCGGAGAATCGCTTTATACTATCTGAACATTCTTTATTTTTAGGTTTTTTATAATTTTTTTTATTATGAGTAAATCAGAAGTTGTGGCATTATCGCTTATCCGCGAGGCCGAAGTAAGCACTTTGAGTGCAGAGAAAGAAATGCAGTTTGTGCAGGTGTTGAACAATGTAACGCTGGTTGACGCACGCAAATTCCTCCGTTGGTATATGGAAAAGACGTCGCAGTTTTATCTGTCGTGTCTGGAATATCTGCTTGACAACAACCCGACGCTGTTTACGTTTGCGCTCTCAATGAGCCGCGGCGGCTGGCACAGACGGTACAAGGACAAAAAGTATCTGGTGCGCGGAACGTCGGACGATGTATTGGCGCTGCAGAAGCATTTGCTGGACGAAAAGTTGAATATCCGCATATTGTTTGCGTATGCGGTTAATTACAACATTGCGCTTAAACCGGAGGTTTTGGCTGTCGTTAAACAACGTGCAGAGGCGGAAGCTGCGGCAAACGGCGTTTCGCTTGACGAACAGATGGCTAAGAAGTGTGTCGGTTATGCGGCTATTTATGACCATCAACTGCATCGTCTGGACCGGATGCGCAAGCAGAGTGCCTGATGGGCATACAGCGTTTGCCTGCATTGCGGAAAAATTCCGGCGGATATGCGGGCAATGTGCTTGAGAAAATGCAAAAGCGCGGCAGCGATGCCATGAAATGAAAGGCAGCAAGCCTTATTCCCCCATTGCTTTAGAGCAGCGGGGGATTTTTTTGCGCAAAAGATGTGAGGCGCGGGATTTTTTTGTGTGCAAAAATGCAAGGTGCGGGATTTTTTGTTTGACGAAATCGGGAAAAGGGCATACCATTTTGCCATATTGAACTTTTGGGAAAGGTATTGCAATGGAACAGAGAATTATTGACGTCAACGGCGTGAAACTGGCAAACAACCTGCCGTTCGGGCTTTTGTGCGGGCCGTGCCAGATTGAGAGCAGGCAGCATGCGATTGACATTGCGGGGGCAATGGTCGAAATAACGAAAGAACTTAATATCCCGTATATTTTCAAGGCGTCGTTTGACAAGGCGAACCGCACTTCCATTCACGGCGCGCGCGGCGTCGGGCTGGAAGAGGGAATGCGTACTTTTGACGAGATTAAAAAGCTTTACAATAATCTGCCGATTGTTACCGACGTACACGAAAAAGAGCAGTGCGCAATTGTTGCGGAGCATGTTGATATGCTGCAGATACCGGCGTTTTTGTGCCGGCAGACGGATTTGGTCGTAGCTGCGGCGAAAACGGGCAAGGTTGTCAATATCAAAAAAGGGCAGTTTCTGGCGCCGTGGGAAGCGAAAAATCTGGTGGTCAAGTGCGACGAATCGGGAAACCATAATGTCTGCCTGACCGAGCGCGGCACGAGCTTCGGTTATAATACGCTGGTTACGGATATGCGCGGGCTGCCGCGGATGGCGGCGGATACAGGCTGTCCGATTATTTTTGATGCGACGCATTCTGTGCAGCAGCCGGGCGGCATGGGCGGCAGTTCCGGCGGACAGCGCGAGTTTGCGCCGGTGCTGGCACGGGCGGCGGTTGCGGTCGGCGTGGCGGCGGTGTTTACGGAAACGCACGAAAATCCGGACAAGGCGCTCTCCGACGGACCGAACACGATTGCGCTCAAGGATATGAAGGGCGTACTGGAAGTCCTGAAACAGTTTGACGAAGTGCGCAAACGGCTGGATATTTTTTAAGAAAAATGTATGGCTTTTAACACAGAATATTCCATATGTCGGTTCTGTTATCAGAGGGTTGGATAGTTATAATAAAGCGTATCAGGCCGGTGGTGTGGCAGCAAGGGCTAAAATTATATATGATGATTGTAAGAAACAGAAATAGCTGACTGAAAAATAAGCCAGGGAGATGAGCTGATGAAATCGCATTTTAAAAATATTTTGCTGTTAGGGGGCATTTATGCGGCTGGTTCAATAACGTTGGCTTATTTTTCCTCTTTTGTTGCGGAGGCGGCCGGTCTTCTTTGGCTGGCAGTATGCGCAGCGGCGCTGGTCAAGCTTGTCTGGACAAAGAAACTCGGGCTGTTGGCGAAGTTTGCGAAACGCCTGCCCAGACTGGCGTTTTTTCTGACGGCAATCGGATGGCTCCCGTATGCGGTTACGTTGTTTTCTTTTGCTTTGTCTGTCGCTGGTACTGTGATAACGGGCGAATTGGGCAGACTGGCGTTGATTAACATTTATAATCTCAGCAGCTATGTTTGGACAGGCGGGCTGGTGTTTTCACTCGGTTATGCCGTGTACAGGGTGTTTTACAAAAAGGATTATGATGAAGACGGTGATGCTGAGTGTGTCGAAAATTCTGCAATAGTTTGATAAAGAGTGCAAACGGCCGGATATTTTTTAGAGGATAAGGCCGGAACGCCCGCGGTTGCAATGGCTGCGGACATTTGGCGTATAGGGGGATGGCGGTGCTGATTAAGCCTGTCCGGATAAAGAGGTCGGGGTGTTGGTAAAATTTGAGAGGCTGCAGCCGTCGTTTGGATGTTGTATATCGGAGTTTCTTTGTCTTGACTTAATTTTGTTATGAGGTATTGTAACCATATTATGATTATCAAAGATGAAGGATACGTTTTAAGTGCAAAGCAGTACGGCGAGAAAG
>ENA-OUQW01001330-OUQW01001330.1-human-gut-metagenome-genome-assembly--contig:-NODE-1330-length-26125-cov-5.778865_pt1 | contig 26125 bp, 41 predicted proteins | sample MGYA00248464_ERZ548849 | MGnify/ENA primary metagenome ERZ548849 (study PRJEB26491, sample SAMN04978193) | human gut metagenome | host: Homo sapiens | study: EMG produced TPA metagenomics assembly of... | reverse complement strand
TCTCCATATAGGGAAAGGCTTTTTTATTATAAAGTATTTTACTCTAATTGTATAGAGGTTTTTATAATATAAAAAATACCAATGCCCAAAAGACATTGATATTCCTAAATTTGGTGCACCATCTCGGAATCGAACCGAGGACCGCCAGATTAAGAGTCGACGCGACATTACATAAAGTTATAAATCTTAAAATGCTTTCTTTTGAACATTTTATCATACAAAAGTAGTGTTTACAAGTGGTTTTGAAGATTTTAAAAAATTTATTATAGTTTATTAAGGTTTACCAAAGTTTATTAAAATTTATTATAAAATTACAAAAATGGGGAATTTTTTAGGTTGAATTTGGTGCATATTCCCCAATTTCGACTAAATTTTTCTTGCATATTGTAGAACATAAAATCTTAAAATAGTGCAACTTAAATGTACTATTTTTTATAAGAAGGAATGATTTAAAATGATACAATTTATAATTGGTTTAATTGTAGGGGCTAATGTTAGCCTCTTTTTATATGCCTGTATTATTGCAGGAGCAAAGTCAGATAAGGAGGTGATTTATATTGAAGATACGCAAAATTATAGCAAAAAGCAATGAAGAAATTGCAATACTTGTAAAAAAAGGACATGAATTAATTTCAATTACCATTGATTCCAAAGGTAATATTGAGGTAAATGGTTTTGGTGATGATATGGTATTATTAGAAGAAATTGCTAATTTGCAATTAAAAAATCAACAAATGGAAAATAACCTTATAGATACCATTATGAGAATTGAAGACATAGATGAAAAAACTTTTATGAAGGATGAGGAGGAATAATTTTGAAAGAAAAAAGGTATTATTGGTTAAAATTATATGATTCTTTTTTTGATAACAAAACAAGTAAATTCCTTCGTAAATTACCTGATGGAGATAAGATACTATTAGTTTATTTAAAATTACAATTAAAACTTCTTAAAAGTGAAGGAATTTTTGTATATGAACATTTATGCGATAGTATGGCCGAAGAAATTGCTTTAACGCTCGATGAAGATGTAAATATTATTAAATTATTATTAACAGCATTGGAAAAAACAAAATCTATCGAATTTTTTGATGAAAATACACTTATGCTATCAGAAATGCAAGACTTAATAGGTAGTGAAGGATCAAGCGCTGCAAGAGTTAGAAAACATAGAGAAAAATATAAAATGTTACAATGTAACAGTGAAGTAACAAATAGTAACGAGCCTGTAACAAATCTGTTACGGAGAGATAGATATAGATAATAAGATGATGAATAATATATTTAATTTAATAATAAGTAAAAGCGACAAAATACCTCAAAACTTGTATGAAATAGTAGATAAATTAGAATTTAATTATACTGAAGAAATATTTAATACTCTAAAAGATGATAAAAAAGAAATGCTAAAGGTTATCTTATATACCCTATATGAATTAGAAATAGAAAATTTCCAAAACATATTAGCAAGAGTAAAAAGAGAAGATTTAATAAATTTATATAATCTTTGTAAAAGTTATGATATAGATAATTTTTTATCATACTACAAAAAAACTATTATTAATAAATATACTGACAATAGCACCTAAAAAGGAGATGTTTATATGTTAGATAGTTATATGAATAATATTGAAAATATTGTATCTTCCACCCTATTTATAGGTTTTAAAATTACTTTGATAATATTAGTATCTTTACTGATAATATCTCTAATGTTACTAGCAATAGGGTGTTTGATAAAATCACAAAAGATGAAATCAAAATTCTTAATAGCTGTTCCTAGTTTATTGATAGGAATAATTTTTTTCTTATCAATTCCACCTACCTTTATATATTTTAAGAATTTGATTTAAGTGTATAGTAACTCTCCTTAAAATTTGTCCAAATAATTTATAAGGAGATGATATTTAGTGAATTTTAAAAATCGAAAAAAGCATTTAGTTCCTAAAATAAAAGCAATTGGAACTATGATTACATTGTTTGCTATAAAAGCTAATATGTGCTTTGCGACAGAAGGTGGTACAACTATTGGAACTGCAGAGGTAGAAACAGCAACTGAAAATATAAAAAGAGTAATTACAAGTATAGCAATGCCTCTTGGTGGAGTACTTATATTTGCTAGTGTAGTTATAGCAGCAATAAAAATGATAGCAAACTCAAATAACCCTCAAAAAAGAGCTGAAAGTATTGGTAGTTTAGCCTGGATATGTGGTGGAGGTGTTATATTAGGAGCATCTTTAATAATTGCCGGTATAATCATAAATATTGCAACAAATAATTCTGGAAATTTACTTGGTGGATAGGTGATTATTTATGAGAGTATTTAAAGTTCCTTTTGATATAAAAAGGGAAGAAAAAATTTTTGGTGGTTATTTAAGTTTAAGACAAGTTGTTTATTTAATGCTTGGTGCATCTAGCCTATCTCTTTTTGCTACACCATTACCAATAGCATTAAAAATATTACTTATCTTTTTTATTATAAGTTTCTTTTTATTGTGTACTTTTTTGAAAATTGGTGAGCAGAACTTTGATAAGTTCTTTTTTTATTTCATTAAATATCTCTTTCGCAAGAAATATTTTGTATATAAGAGGTGTTTAAAATGGTAATAATGATTATATTTTTAGTTTTAACTGTTCTATTTATCATAGGTACAGTTATTTATTTAAACAATAAAAAGAAAAATGTAAATGCACCAAAGCATAGTGCAGAAACAAAAGATAAAGATAAAAGTAATAAAAAAGGAAAAAAACAATTAACAGATATTTTGCAGATAAAAATTAAAGATAATATTATTTGTTTAGGTAATAGATATTCAAATGTAATTAAATTAGGAAATATTGATTATAATATGCTATCCATCCGTGAACAAGACGCAATAGAAAATATATTAATACAATCTGCATTATCAATAGATTATCCAATACAATTTTTTTCTACAACAGAATTTATTGATACAAGTAAAGTTGTTGCATTATTAAAGAAGAATAGTATTCAAAATTCAAAGATTGAAGAATACAAAAAATATTTAATAAATTATCTAGAAAGTTTAATGGAAAATAGAAACATATCTGTTGTTAAAAATTATGCAATTATATCTTATGATGGAACATATGAAAATGCTATTGAAGAATTAAATAGAAAAGTAATGTCTTTAAAAGGAAGTCTACTTCGTGCAACAATAGTTTGCGAGGTTTTAAATGAAGACGAATTATACAATTTAATTTATAGAGAATTAAATAAAAATTCAACAATAAATGCTGGAAACTTAAAGAAAGGAGGAAAGAATTTATATGTTGGGAAAAAACAAAAAAAGAAAACAGATAAACATATTTAAAAATATACCAAATTTAATGGATCTAATCTTACCAGACGAATTACAAGAAAAGAAAGATTATTTAATTTTAGGTTATAATAAATTTTCAAGAATATTTGTAATGACAGTATATCCTGAACAAACTTGGGTTAGTTGGTTAGACGATTTATTTAATATTGGAAACATTAATATTTCAATAAAAATTGAGCCATCTTCTAATGGAAATGTAATAAATCAATTAACAAAAAAGTTAGTCCAAAGTCAGTCTGAATATGCAACTTATTCAAGGCAAGGAAATATATTACATTTGCCAGAATTAGAAAAGCAAATAAATGATTTAGAAGAGTTACGAATGTTAATTCAAACTAATCAAGATAAATTATTTTATGCAACAATATTTATTACTTTAAATGCAGAAAATTTAACTGAACTAAATGAAAAAACAAAAATATTAGAAAGTGAATTAAATAAGAAAACTGCAATGATAAGAACCTTAACATTTAGACAAATAGAAGGACTAAAAAGTATGTTACCAGTTGGAGATAGGCCAATTCCTAATTATGAAAGAAATATGGTTGCTGGTGGTATTGCAACTTTAATACCTATTTCAAATCCTAATTTATCACATGATACTGGGATTTTTGTTGGTAGAAATATGTTTACAAATGCCCCTGTCTATATTGATACATTTTGTCGGTCCTCCCCAACTCCCTAACCCTCATACATTTATTTGTGGTACATCAGGAGGTCGGAAAAAGTGTAGCATTAAAAACTTTGGCGGCACGAAATATTGCAACAACAGGATGTGGTGCATTTTTTATTGATGTTGAGGGTGAATATTCAAATTTAACTAAAATGCTTGGTGGAAAAGTAATTAAAATAGAGCAAGGAAAACCTGCAGGTATAAATCCATTTGAACTTGAACCAGACATAAAAGGAAATCGAAGTTTTTTGAATATATTAGATAAAGTTGCAGAAATAAGAGCACTTTTAGCAACAATATGCAGAAATTATCAGGCTAGAACACTTAATTCAACAGAAATAACTGAAATAGAAATTGTGGTAAATCAGTTATATAGCGAAAAAGGGATAACTACTGATGTTAATTCTCTATATGAAAGAAAAGGTGGAAAATTAGATAATGGAAAATATGCTATTGGAAAAATACCAAAAAAGATGCCTACCCTATCAGATTTTCAAAAGAAATTAAAAGCAAGAGGGAAATGTAATGAATTAGCCAATTTATTGATTCCGTTTTTAAATGGTAATTCTTTAGGCTTTTTCGATTGTGAAAGTAAAATTACATCAAATGAAGATATAATCTGCTTTGATATGTCAGAAATAAAAGATGAATTTACAAAATTGTATTCTTCTTTTGTAATTCTTACTTGGGTTTGGCAAAAATATGTATTAAAAAACAAAAATAAAAAGAAAATTATAATTTGTGATGAGGCATGGCTATTTTTAAAATTCAAAGAATCTGCTGAATTTCTTGTAAATGTTGCTCGTAGACGGTAGAAAATATAATGTTCCGTTATTTATTGGAAGTCAATTTATAGACGAATTTTTGAATTCAGAAGAACGGAAAAACAATTATAAACATCTGTCCTACTAGATATATATTCAAACAGACTTCAGGATGTGTTGATGAAGTTGTAAATTTCTTTAATCTATCTGAAGGTACAAAAAACTTTTTAACTACTGCTAATCCAGGTGAGTGTGTTATAAGTCTTAATAACAGTGTAACAGCAATAAAATTTGTAATTACAGATTATGAAAAAGAGTTTGTATTTACTTAAAAGGCGGTGATAATATTGAAAAAAGTTTTTAAGATATTTTTAATTATGACTATAATTTTTACACTCATCTCCCCCATTTCTTTTTGTGCAGATGATGTGAAATTTAAAGACCAGATAAAACAAGAAGATGGCTCTTTATTTGAAAAAATAATTGCAGAATGTATTCGGTGGGATAGCTCAAACTATATTTGATTTTACAACTGGAAAAGATGCAAATGTTGGATTTAAAGATTATGATACATTGATATTTAATAACAACCAACAACTAGATAGCCTATCGCCATTTACTGAAGATTTATGGAATAAAACCATGGACTGGTACAAAATTTTTGCAGGAATTTCTGGAAGTTTGATTTTAATTGCAGTTATAATATTGTCTTATAAAATTATGCTTGCAGGTATGAATACTAGCAAAAAAAATGATGCAAAAGAAAGTTTAATTAGGTTGTTGTTTGGTGGTATTGCAATATCCCTCGCACCACTATTTATTAGATTTCTACTATTTTTTAATAATAGTCTAGTTTATTTATTAGTTACATCTGTTAATGGTTCTTTAGATGGCTTTTTAGGAAATAGTATGTTGACCTCAATAAGGACTGGTAATGCAATAACAACAGCATTGGTAATTTCAATGTTTATATATCTTTTTGTAAAGATAAATATAAAATTTATTGTTAGACAATTTACAATTATAATATTTACTATTTTTACACCTATTGCAACGGGACTTTGGATAATAAATAAAAATGTTACTGCAGCATCAATTTGGGCAGGTCAAATTATAATGAATATATTTATGCAGTTTATATACTGTTTTTTATTTTTGATATATCTTGCATTTTTGCCATCTGGTGGTGGCTGGGCTATCTCTCTAATATGGGCTATGATGATACTTCCACTTGCTGATACATTACAAAATTGTTTACAAAACTTAACAAGTAGAATTGCTGGTATTGATAATGAACAAATGTCTAATAGAGTTATTGGTATGGGAGCAATGCTTGGTTTTGGATTAGGTGCAATAAAAGAACAATTTAAAACACCAAAGCAAAATATAAAAGATGTAGGCAATACAAATACAGGATTTAAAGGTTTTGTAGATAGAGCAAAATCTATTATTAGTCCTGGAATGAACTTAAGTTCTGAAGAAGACTATAACGGAAATATAAATCCTATTAGAAATGTAATACCAAAAGAAACGCCAAATACAAATACTGAAAAACAAGTCAATAATGTAATTAATAATAGTAAATTAAACACAGTAAAATCAATTACTGGAGCAACTATAAAAACAGGTGCAAAGGCTACCAAAAATTATCTTGAATTAGGTGCCAAAATGGCTGAAGGAGATTTTACTAAAAATCCATATAAGATAAACTACAATAATTCAAAAAGAGAACAAAACCATACTGAATATATGAATAATATTTCTAATGCAAAGAATAATGAAATATTAAATACAGGTGATGACAATGAACTTTAAGGAAAACGCAAAAAATAAAATTAATAAAAAGGCAAAAAAATTTGTTTTTAAAGTCATTAAACCATTTTTACCTTTTATAATAATTATTGTTGGTTTATTTTTGGCTATCTGTACCATTGTTGATGCTATATTTGTCCAAGAAGTACAATCAGATAACTCTTCTATGTCAGAAACAGAAATTGAAATAAAAAATCAATGTATTTCAAAAGCAGAATACTTAAATACATGTAATAACTTTATTGGTTCTGAACCAACAAATTATCTTCTAGATGTAGACGATAGAGAAAGAGATAAATGTATAGAATGGTCGCATTTATATAGTATAATGGCTTTTTATAATATGACTTATAATACAAAAATAGATAATGTTTTATTAGAAAAAGTTGCAAATGAATTTAAAAGTACATTTATATATGAGCAATATAATACAAAAATTGAAGAAAAGACAACTGATGAAAACGGAAATGAAGTTATAACAACTGAAGAACATACTCAATATTTATTAATCGAAAGTGATACTATTATAGGGCATTTTAAATATAATTATACAGAAAAAACAACTGAAGAAAACGGTATAAAGACAACAAAGAAAGTATTTGATAATGAAGAATTAATTGGTGATAAATATGATAGATTAAAAAATTATTTAAGAAACACATTGCATATACGCGAAAGTGATTTAGATACTGATGTTCAAATTGTTATTCAGGCCGCTAATGGCTATTATGATGGCGAAGAAAATACAAATTGGTTACAAGGAAATTCCTCTTCAAATACAATTATAACTGATGGTAAGGGATTAATTTCAAAAGGAATGTTTATATGGCCAATACCAGGTTATACAAATATTTCATCACACTTTGGTATGAGAGTACATCCAATAACAGGAGCATATAAATTACATAGTGGAACTGATGTTGGAGCGCCAATTGGTGCTAATTTCGTAGCAATGGCTGACGGAACAGTAATAAAAGCAACTTATAACTCTGCATATGGAAATATGGTTATGATAGACCACCGGTCAAGGAATAGTAACATTATATGCACATGGTTCTGAAATTTTAGTTAAAACAAATCAAGTTGTAAAACAAGGTGAACCAATATTAAAAGTTGGTTCAACAGGATATTCAACAGGACCACATGCACATTTTGAAATTAGAATAAATGGAAATTTTGCTAACCCTGAAGATTATTTTGAATAGGAGGATTTATAAATGGTATTGATATTTACAGATAATGAACAACTAGATATTGATTTAAACAAGAAAATTGAAAATAGTAGAATTGTTTATTATCCAGACTATATTTTAGAAGAATCAAAGGCAACAGTATTAATTGCTACGGTTCAACCAAATAAATACAATTTCAAAGACTTTATGTTTAAAGTTCGAGAAAAAGATATACAAGTTATTTTACTTTTAGAAAATGAAAAACAAAAAGAGTTAAATGATGCTCTAATTCTTGGAATTTATGACATTATATTTGACCCTTTTGATTTAAAAGATGTCATTGAAAAAATCAAAACACCAAATTCATTTTCTAAAGTTTCAAAATATATAAAAAAATTACAAGAACTAGATTAATATAGTTCTTTTTTTATGCAAATTGAAGGTGGTGGTTTTTATGCTGTAATTTACTTAAAAAAAAACACAAAAGACAAAAACAAAAGGTAAAAAAATTTATAAGGAGATGAATTAATATGAATGAAAATATTAAAGAAAAATTAAAAAAAGGTGTAGCATATAGTGCTATATTATTATCTGTTGCAACATTAGGAATTGTTGGAGGAAATACTTATGCAAAATATTTTACAAAAATTGATGGTGAAGGAAATGCAGAAATTGCAAGATGGTCTTTCAGAGCAAATAACACATCAACTGTAATGGAAAAGATACAATTAAATAATGTATATAATACAAACATTTTAAAAAATAAAACAATTGCTCCAGGGACAAATGGTTCTTTTGATATTGTCCTAGATGCAACTGGTGCTAATGTAGCAATAGATTATTCAGTTACATTTGATAATTTAGTAAACAAACCAACAAATATGAAATTTACATATGATGGCAAAACATCTGATTCATTAAAAGGTTTGGAAGATGTATTAAAAGGAAGAATTGCACTAAATGATGCAAGAACAAAAACTTTAACTATTAAATGGGCTTGGGATTATCAAACTGGTACTACAGCAAAAGAAAAAGAAAACAACGATAAAATAGATACAAATGACTCTGGAAAAGATTTTTCTTTTGATATAAAAGTAACAGGAACACAAGTAAATCCACAAGGATAAGGTGAAATATGAAAAAGACTTTAGGTATATTAATTATTATGGTTATTATTATTTTATCAATATGTGTTATCAAAAATAGGCAGGTACTTTGTGAAAAATTACCTGTAAGACTTTTAATTGTAAAATCTAATAGCATGTACCCCACTTTGCAAAAAGGTGATTTTATACTAATAAAAAGAAACAACGATTATAAAAAGGGTGATATTATAACATATGATTATGAAAGCAATTATCTTGTAACACATAGAATTATAGAAAAAAATAATAATTTTTTTATAACAAAAGGTGATAATAATAACTCGGAAGATGACAAATTCATACAATTAGATAATATAAAAGGCAAAGTAATACTTATATTGAATAGAAAAAATCAAATTTCAATTTTTCTACTAATGATTTTTTTAGTATTATTTTGTCTTTTTAAAAATAATAAGGAGGATTAAAGTTATGAATATAAAAAGCAAATCAAAGGTTATTATTCTAATTATTCTTATTATGATTTCAAGTTGTTCTGTTGTTTTCGGTAGATATGTATTAGAAAGTGAAAAAACAGAATTTGCAAATATAAATATAAAAACATGTGATTTTAAAATTAGTAATCTTAAAAAATATGGAACATTAGATTTATATTTGGATGGGCAAAAAGTCTCAACATCAATTTCTGATTTTAACAGAAAAATAACTATTGGGACAACATACGAAATAAAAAATATTAAAGTAAATGAGGGTTATATTTTAGGAACAGATATAAACTCATTGAAAGGTACTATAAACAATAATACAACAATAAATTTAAGTTTCAAGACCACTTCTTATAGTATTTCTTATAATTTAAATGGTGGTAACTTGACAGGCAAAAATACAAATTATACTGTTGAATCTGATAATTTTACATTACCTACACCAAGCAAAAACGGATATACATTTACAGGTTGGACTGGTACAGGTTTATCAAGTGCAACTAAAACAGTTACAATTTCAAAAGGTTCAACTGGAAATAGAAGTTATACCGCTAATTGGACACCTACAAATTATAGCATTTCATACAACTTAAATGGTGGCTCAATTTCAGGGCAAAAAAATTCATACAACATTGAAAGTAACAATTTCACATTACCAACTCCAACAAGAAACGGATATACATTTACAGGTTGGACAGGAACAGGCTTATCAAGTGCAACTAAAACAGTTACAATTTCAAAAGGAAATATTGGAAATAAAACATATACTGCAAATTGGTCTGTTATAAATTATAGCATTTCTTATAATGCAAATGGTGGCTCAATTTCTGGTCAAAGAACTTCATACAATATAGAATCTGCAAGTTTCAATTTAGTTACACCATCAAGAAATGGATATTCATTTAAAGGATGGACAGGAACAGGTTTATCAGGCGCTACTAGAACAGTTACGGTAGCAAAAGGAAGCACAGGTAATAGAAGTTATACAGCAAATTGGGTGGATGATATAAGACCAACAATTCACGGTGCTTGGATAACAAGTGGACCTACTTATGAGGTTCGTTCTTCTGGATATGGTTACAGAGTTAATATTCAAGTTTCTTGTTCTGACGCTGGTAGTGGTATAAATAGAGTTCTTACTTATTATGATTTAAACGGTGGTTGGGCCGGTGAAACAAATATTACAGGCTCTATGAGAGATTCTTTCTGGTTTAAGCCAGGCTATCGACAAATAAAAATTGTTGTATATGATAACGCAGGAAATTCATCTGAAACTATTATTGGAGTTCAATGTGGATAGTATGACTAGGAGGTAAAAATGAAAAATAAGAAAAAAATTATAATTTTAATTATAGCATTATGCTTAATACTATTTATTCTTAGTATTTTTTCAACTGGTACATATTCAAAATTTTTTGGAAAAATATTAGGCGAATCTAAAACAGAAATTGCAGAACCAGTTTTTGTTTTAGAAAATACCGATAAAAAAATTGTTGATAATTCTAATCAAGAAGTAGATTATTATTTTAAAGTGAAGAATTATAATAATTCAAGTATCAATGAGGTAAATTTAAAATACATACTAGAGATTACACCAATTCAAGATAAGGCAATTACTTTAACATTATATAAAGATAACCAAAAAATAGATTTGAATAATCAAAAAACTGCATATATAGAAATTGGACATACAACAAAACAAGAACATCAATATAGATTAAATGTAAAATATAATAAGAATAATCAAGAAAATAGTTATGATATAAATAGCAGTATCTTTATAAAAGCAAATGCTATACAAAATTAGACAGGAGTAAAGATATGAATAATCAAGAATTTTATGGTATTCGTATAAATAAAAAAATACCAAAATTAAAAGATAATAAAAATATAAATAAATATTATGGCTCTATAAAACCAAGTTTTGAAGGAAAGGCTTATATTATAGAAGATTGCAAAGAAAAACAAGAACTTACAAGTAATCGTAGATATAGAAAAAAAGGAAAACATACTATAAAATATATTAATTCAAAACATGAAAATTATTTTATAGACATAGAAATAAAAAGTCTTAAAATATTATGGCTTTTTTTATTTTTGTTAATTTTATTGTTCCTGATAATATCTCAAATAAAGATGCCAGAAAAAGATTCAAATGAATATAATATATCAGAATCAATTGATTTTGATGTTAATTTGGAAGGGAATAAATATGTATTTGATATTAATTACGGAGATACAGATTATAAAAATGTTTCTTTAACAAGTAATTCAAATGATAATAAATACATATATCCTGGAACTAGCGGAGTTTTTTATATAAAAATTAGCACTAAAAAAGGCAACAAAGATATGATTTACTCTATGCAAATAAGAGATGAATCAAACAAACCTCAACTATTAAAATTTGAAATTGATGGGAAAACATATAATTCAATGGAAGAACTATCAAAGCATATTAATGGAACTATGAAAAAAGGTACATCAAAAGTATTAAAAATAAATTGGTCTTGGAATTATGAAAATGGTGATGGAGATCAATTTGACACAAATGACGGTGAAATATTGGATAATTATAAGGTTTTAATGAGAATTATTGGACAAGCCAAGGAGGTTTAAAATGAAAATAAAAAAACTAATTATAATAATCGTAACAATAATGATTATTATTTCTATAATTGCATTAATAATTACTATGAATGTACTAAAAAATAAAAATAAAATTGATGAGGCCTACAATATGATAGAACAGAATAATATTCAAAACACAGAAAATAAGGATTTAGTGCTTTCAGATGGAACAATGGGAATTATAAAAATAGAAAAAATTGGCTTTGAAGGTCTAATACAAGATGGGACTGACTTAAAAACATTAGACAATTATGTTGGACATTTTAAAAATAGTAGTATTTTTGATGGGAATGTTGCACTTGCAGCACACAACAATAGTAAATTTTGGAAAAATTTAAATAAACTATCAAATGGAGATAAAATAATATATACATGTTTATTAGGTTCTAAAACATATGAAGTATTTAATATAAAAATTATATCTTCAGATGATTGGAGTTTAATTCAAAATTCTAATAAAAATATAATAACATTAATTACTTGTGTGCATGGAAAACCTTCTGAAAGGCTTTGTGTGCAAGGGGTTGAAGTATAAAAAACTTTTTTTATTTTGAGCATTGTCAAATTTATAAAAAAGATGTTACCATATATATAACAAAATAGAAAGGGTGATGTCTTATGAAAACAAAGAAAATATTAATTGTTATAATTATTTTATTATTAATCATTATATTTTCATGTTCATTTATAATAATCAAAAATAAATTGACAAAAGAAACAACTGAAAGCATAGAAAATCAATTAATAGAAAATAATACTACAAATGAAATTGAAAATGTAATTGTAGAAAACACTATTGTAGAAAATGAAGTTGAAAATGACACAGAACAAAATGAAATAAAAAATGAAGTTGATCAAAAACAAGAAATTACAGAAGACAAAGGAAAAACAGTTGTTAGTAATTCAAATGAAAATCAAGATAAAAAAGTACAAACAACATCAAAAAATACTTCAAATACTTCTCAAAAACACACTTCAGTATCTTCAACAAATAACAATACTGGAAGTAAAAATACTACAAAAGCAACAGAAAAGGAAACTGTTACTGCAAGCGCACCAAGTAATGCGAATACCTCTAATAGTTCAAATCCAACACAAGCATCAAAGAACAATACAGATGTTGGTGATAAAGAAGTAAGAAATGATATTATGATTAATAAAATAAAAAAAGTAATTGAAAGTAATCCATCTGAAAATATGTTAAAATTTGGATATTCTATTCAAATAGATTCATCAATAAAAAAACAGACAAATCAATTTACTTTTACAGAGTCAAGAGTTCTTAATTATATAAAATATTCTTTTGGTACAATAAAAATATATGCCGAGGATTGGTATAAAAATGGAACATATACAATGACTGCATGTTATATATTATAATAATAGACACTTTTTAAGGTGTCTATTTTAAATTGTCTCCTTTAATAATTTGCCCTTCATATACAAATTTATAGGAGGATTTTTAGTATGAAATTAACAAAAAAATGTGTTGCTTTATTGTTGATTTTACTTGCAATATTGCCAACATTCTCAAACTATGCTTTAGCCGCAACTGAAATAAGTTCGGCATTAGTAAAAAATGGTGGTGATTGCGGATATCACCTACAATTTTTTGATACAAAACAAAACGCTTGGTCTTATATAATTACACATTATGCTTATTATGAACATGACGGAAAACAATATCCTGCTTATTGTCTTGATAAAGACTCTCCGGGAGTTGGTACACCAGAGGCTGGTAATCAATATACTGTAAATGTTAATGATGTTATAAATGATGTTAGAATTTGGAGAATTGCAATAAATAGTTACCCATATCAAGCACCAGAGTCTTTGGGTGTTGAAAATTATTTAGATGCTTTTGTAGCAACAAAACAAGCGATTTATTGTATTATATACAACAGAGAACCAAGCACTTATTTTAAAGGTGGAGATGCCAGAGGTGAAGCAATAAAAAATGCTATTGTACGATTAGTTGATATAGGTCGTAATGGAAGTCAAACACCAGTTAATACAGATATTACAACAAATAAAATTGGCACATTCAAAGAAGATGGCGAATATTATTCACAAGAATATAGCGTTAATAGTCCAGTAGAAACAAGCCAATATATAATAAAAAATACAAATGGATTACCTAATGGAAGTAAAATAACAAATATGTCTAATAATGAACAAAACACATTTAGTGGAAATGAACATTTTAAAGTTAGAGTTCCAAAATCTCAAATAACAACAGACTTAGATATAACAATACTTTTACAAGCAAAATGCAAAAATTATCCTGTTTTTTATGGTAAATCAACTGTCCCAGGAACACAAGATTATTTGTTAACTTTCGACCCATTCGGTGATATAACAGGAGTAGCAAAACTTAATGTAAAAGCCAACACAGGAAAAATAAAAATAGTTAAAAATGATATGGATACTAATAAACCAATAGAAGGAGTTACATTCCAACTTTCTAAAAAAGATGGAACAGTAATTGCAAATAGTACAACAAATAGCAATGGTGAATCTACATTCACTAATTTATATCCAGGAAGTTATGTATTAAAAGAAATTTCTACAAATGCAAACTATATATTAAATGAAAAGGCATTTGATATAAACGTAGAATATAATAAAACTACATCTCAAACTATTACAAATGAGCATAAAAAAGGTAATATAAAAGTTTATAAAGTAGATAAAGACAACAAAAAAGTTGTATTAGGAAATGTAGAATTTCAATTATATTCTGAAGAATTTAAAAAAGTAGTTGGTACTTATTATACTGATGTAAATGGAGAATTAGAAATAAAAAATATTCGTACAGGAAACTATAAATTAATAGAAACAAAAACTAATAAATGGTATAACCTTGCAGGTGATACTCAAATTAAAGTTGAATGGGACAAAGAAACAACAAAAACCATTGAAAATGAACTAAAAAAAGGTCAAGTTAAAGTAATAAAAGTAGATAAAGACAATAACGAAGTAAAACTTGAAGGTGTTGAATTTGAAGTATTAGACGAAAACAATAAAGTTTTAGAAAAAATAGTTACTGATGAAAACGGTGAGGCATTAACTTCTAAATATGCAATAAGAGATTTTTCAAAATTAAAATTAAGAGAAACAAAAACATTAGAAAATTATGTATTATCTGATAAAGTAGAAACAATAGAATTAAAAGAGAATCAAATTTCTAATATTAAATTTGAAAATGAAAAAATAAAAGGAAAAGTTGAAATTACAAAAGTTGACTCAAAAGACGAAAATAAAAAATTGGAAGGTGCAAAATTTGGGTTATATGACGAAAATGATAATTTAATAGAAACATTAATTACAGATAAAGAAGGAATTGCATTAAGCCAAGTATTATACAAAGGAAATTACTATTTAAAAGAATTAGAAACTGGTTCAAACTACTATTTGCTAAATGAAGATACATTTGAATTTGAAATTTCTAAAAATGGTGAAACAATTAAGAAAACAATAAAAAATGAACCTGTAGATATTACTGTAGATGTAGATAAAGTTGGAACTACTGAAATAAAACCAAGTGAAGATGTAAATTATGAATTTTCTAATGTAGCAAATAACTCTAATGTTTATTTAGATAATTTTAAATGGTTTGATTATATACCAACTGATTATATAAGATTACAAAAGATGACAACTGGTACATGGAATCAAGAATTAACATACAAAGTATATTACAAAACAAATAAATCAGATGATTATGTGTTATTTAAAGAAAACTTAAATACAAACGAAAATTATGATTTAGACTTTACACAAATACCACTTGCAGATGATGAATATATTACAGAAACAATGTTTGATTTTGGAAAAGTGGAAAAAGGATTTAGAGAAAGTACTAAACCTACAATGAATTGTAAGTCTTTTGACACACTAAAAGATAATGATACATTTACAAATCACACAAAAAGCATTGGTACATATTTTGGAGTAACTGCTGAAGCAGATAGTAAATGGACAACAATTACACATATTCCAGAAGAAAAACACGAAGAAATATTGCCTAAAACAGGAAAATAGAATATGTTTATAATCTTCCTAAAAATTACCCTTCAAAAAATAAATTTATAGGAGGATTTTTATTATGGAAATATCAAATATTAAAATTTTTAAAGCAAATCAAAGAGGAGCAGTATTAGCATATGCAAATGTAATTTTAGATGGAAAATTTATTATAAGAGGAATAAAATTATTGGAAACAGAAAAATCTGGAAGATTTATTGCAATGCCTTCAAGAAGAATTACAAATGGCGAAAAAAGAGCATATAGAGATATATGCCATCCATTAGATTCAAGCGTAAGAGAAGAATTAACTGAAAAAATATTTAATGCGTATGAAGAATTTATTGAGGATTAGAAAAAAGTTAAAGTAAATCATTTTATTGCCCTTCAAAATTAGTTATGAAAGGATTTTTTTATGATTATTAGTGATAGACTAAAAAAACAATTGAAAGATTTAGAAGAAAATATAAATACAATTACTTATAACCACAGTATTGTTGGTATTCAGTTAGAAAATTTTTTAAAAAATTTTGAAAAAGCAAGATATAATTTATTAGAGGAAATTAAAAAACAAAACGATACAGTTGAGTATGAATACGAAAAAATTAGAACAGTTGATAATGACTACACTGCAGAACTAAAAAATGGTATATTAAAAATATATATTCCAGAAACAATGCCATCATATAAAAACATAAAAACACATGCTCATAAAAGAATTTTACTCAATATAAAAGAAGTTAGTCAAGAATATGCAGGTACTTTTCAAAATGAGGTTTTTATTTTTATAAAAGTATTTGATAATATTTTAGGCTGGGATATTGACAATAAATTTATTAAACCTATATCAGATGGTTTGATTTATGCTGGAGTTATTAAAGATGACAATATTAGTAAAATGTTTTATTGTGCAAAAGGAGAATATTCTGAAACTCCACATACTGAAGTTTATGTTTTCGATGGTAAAAATATAAGTGAATTTTTAGAAAAGTACAGTACATAAAAATAGCCTTTTTTATGTATTTTTTTGTATATAAAAAATGGCTAGATTAAAAGAAGTAAAAATATTGATTTTATAATACTTTCAAAAAAATAAAAAGCCATTTCAAGTAGTGCAGGTAGGTAGATGACACGATAGTGTCGACTATCCTACCACCCTATACAATTTTTTTAAAATTTATAAGGTGGTTATGGAGGTGATTAATTTGAATTTTTTTCCTAATGGTGAAGAAGAAATTGCTTTAATAAAATTTGTATCACAATACCAATATTTGAATACAAATGATGCAAAGTATTTCTTCAAAACCGTTGATTATTATAAAAAAAGAATCAAGCATTTAGTTGATAAAAAATTTATTAAAAGAAGTAAATCTTATCTTATACTAGATGAACTCGGAATTGAATACGCTAAATTACTTGGGTTTGATTATAATCCTGTTAATAGAAACGCAAAATATAAAAATAGATTATTAAATTTAAGTAATATAGGTGCTTTTTATCATAATTGTAAAACTGTAAAATTTACTCCTTCATTTTCAATAAAAGATAAACAAACATTTACAACAACAGGAAGAAGATATATTGGTGTATTTGATATAAATGGAATAGAATATTTAGGTTATCAGATAAGAGCAGAACATGATGAAAAATATATAAAATCAATTATGTACGATATACAAAAGGAAATTAAATATAAAAACATTATAATATTGGTTAATGATATAAAAAGAATTAATTTTAACGATTTTTGTTTTGGTATAAATCAAGTTGTTGTTTTACAAGATAGCGAAGAAAATCGAGAAAAATTAAAATACTTAAATAGTGTAAACTGGTATAAAATAATAAATGAATTTTATAAAAATAAGGCTTATTTATCAGAATATAATTTCTGTGATTATACAGATTACAAAAACAAATATATTTCTTATTTCTATTTTTTGGATACAGAAAAAATTAATAGAATTAAGTATTTTTTAAGAGAAAACGAAAATAAAAATATAGATATAATTTGTGATAGTTCTCAAAAAGAAGAATTATCAAAAGTATTTCCAAATGCACATTATATAATTTTAAGTTTGGAAAAATATATTGATAAAGAACGCAATTATTATGATTAAAAAAATTTGCTTTTATTTTTTTTTATTTTTTTGTTTTATCTTAAATATTGCCATTGATATAAACCTAAATAATTATATTAATATTTTGGAATTAGTTTTTAATAAAAAAATATATCTTACTTCCAATTTATATGCTTTTATTTGCTTTGTATTTGCCTTTATTTCAATTTTAATATTATTAGATATAATACTTGTCTTTAAAAAGAAAAAAGACGAAAATATAGGCATTAATTTTAAAACAGAAGATGGCACTCATGGGACTGCTAATTGGATGGATGAAAGTACAATAAAAAGCATTTTAACATTAGAAGATATACCTGGAATAATATTAGGAAAATACAATGATAATATAGTGAAATTACCACTCAAGAGTTATTTTAATAAAAATATTTGTGTATTTGGTAGTTCTGGTAGTATGAAGACCATTCGGTTTTCTTCTTGTTAATTTGTTAGAATTATCAAGATATTCAAAATCAATAATTGTAACGGACCCTAAAGGAGAAATATATAGAAAAACTTCAATTTACTTCAAAAAAATAGGTTATGTTGTAAAAGTTTTGAATTTAAAAGATATGAAACATTCCGACAGATGGAATCCACTTGCAGAAAATCAAAATATTAATGATGTTCAAACTTCAAGTGATGTAATTATATCAAATACACAAAGGCATGATAAAGGTGGAGATGAATTTTGGCCGCGTGCTGAAGAAAATTTATTAAAAGCATTTGAATTTTACTTTTTAGAAACATTATCAGATAAAAATAATTTAACAAATGTATATAATCATATAGCAAGTGGAGATATTAAAGAAATTGACGAAATATTTAAAAAATTACCAGATAATAGCCCTGCTAAGATGAGTTATAATATATTTGCAAGTGGATCAGATACAATAAAAGCAAGTGTAATTACAGGTCTTGGTACAAGACTTCAGACTTTTCAAAACGAAGAACTTCAAAAATTAACAAGTGAAACTGATATTGATTTGGAGTTGCCTGGTAGGAAACCTTGTATTTACTATGTTGTAACTTCAGATATGGATTCAACATATGATTTTATTTCTTCATTGTTTTATACATTTTTATTTATAAAACTTATACGATATGCTGATTCTCGAAGTGATGGAAAATGTGAAAATGAAGTATTCTGCTTTTTAGATGAGTTTGCAAATATTCGGACAAATTCCAGACTTTAACAAAAAAATATCAACAGTTAGAAGCCGTGGGATTTCTTTAATACCTATATTGCAAAATGTACGGTCAATTTAAAAATAGATATCCGAATGATTTATGGGAGGAAATAATACGGTAACTGTGATACAAGAATTCGGAATGGGTACAACAGATGTTTTAACAGCACAATATTTTTGCTCTTTAATTGGTGTTGCATCCGTAGAAAGTACTTCAATAAAAAAATCAAATTCAATAGAAGGTGATGTGGCAGAATATGGTCAAAAAAGTATATCAACTCAAAAAAGAAATTTGCTTAATGTAGACGAAATATTACGAATACCTTCAACTAAATTATTAGTAAATTTGAGAGGAAATAATCCATTGTTATTAGATAAAATGATATATACAGAACATCCTATTTCAAAAGAACTTAAAGACTCTCCAATTAATGAGTATAACCCTAAATGGATTAAAAATAATTCTATGATTATACCAGAAATAAAAAAGTTAGATAAGAATATTAGAAAAAAAGAAAAGCTTAACTGGGATACATTTTAAATTTTAATATAAATTTTTTTCGAGCATTGTTATATATTAACTTTTATGATATATTTATAGCAGTTAGGAGGTACTTATGGGATACAGTAAAAAAACGACTAATTATATTAAAGAATTAAGGAAAGTTAGGGACTTACCTAAAAATGAAAAATTAAAACATATGCTAAAATTTCAAGAACAACAAAATAAAATAAATGAAGAAAATGTTAAAGTAGAAAGTTTTTGCCCAATAGGACATTCACTACCAACAACTATTATTCACAAGCCAGAGAAAAAAACTGTTGTTAAAATCAAATAAGGAATGGAAGTGGTATCTATGGTATTAACGTATAATTATGGAGATTTACAAGATATAAAAAATAAAATACAGAAAACTAAAAAAATGAATGATGAGGAAATATACGCATCTATAAACTCATATAAAGATACTTTAAATTACATGTATGAAAATGATTTAATAATTAATGCTACAAAAGAAAATTTAGAAAATGAATTACAAGAATTTGCAAATAAATTATTATCACAAAAGAAATTATCTTATAAAAAGTTAGATGAAGAATATCATAATCAATTTTATACACATTATATAATAAAACCAAATGAAATAAAATTAAAAATAAATTAGGAACATTGCCAATATGGTAGTGTTTTTTATTTTGGAGGTGAAATATTGAGTGAACTTACACTAAAAGAACTTTTTAGAAGTAAAGAAGAAAAAAGAATATTAACAGGAAGAATAAGCGGCATAGAAGATGAGTACTATAAACTAAAAAATAAAAATATTCCTTGTGCTGTAGTGTGGTATGACGATATAAAAATACTTATTCCTAGTACACATTTAGGAATAAAAAAAGTAAATAAATCTATAATTCGTGGAATGCTAGGCGCAGAAATTGATTTTATTGTTATGGAAATTGATGAAATATCCAATATTGCAATAGCAAGTAGAAAAGATGCAATGGAGTTAAGGCAAAGCCTTGAAATTCCAAAATTAAAGAAAAATGATATAGTAAGGGTAAGAATATTAGCAGTTGGAATAAAGTATGTTATAGTCGATTTATATGGCAAAGAGACCATAATAAAAGCAGCCAACCTAAAACATACTTTTATTGTGAATTGTAAAGAACAATTTAAACCCGGAGAATATCTAAAAGTTAGAATTATTAATATTGATACTGAAAAAGATATCTTTGAGTTAGATGCAAAATGTTTTCTAGAGAATCCTTTTAATAATATTCGAAAATATATAACTGAAAATGGAGAATATACTGGTAAAGTAATAAGTTTTCCAAAACAAAACAGCGGAATTATTGTTCAATTGGATAATACAGAAGTTACATGCCTAGTAAGAGTTCCTGCTCAATTTAGAACATATCCACATTTATATGATAAAGTGTTAGTAAAAGTTACAGAAATTAAAGAAAATAAAAAATTTATATACGGTTATTTAATGAGAATTATTTAGGAGGGCTTAAAAATGATAGATAATTTAAAGATAGAAAATTTTTTGCAGGACTTTGGCTGTGCTAAACTGGAGCATTTACAAATTTTATTTGGAGAAAAGAATAACAATTTTAAAGGTGTCTTAAGAGGTAATAATGTTAGCAAAAAAGAGAATATCTTTGTTCATAATACTAGAATAATTAATAACAATATGCTTGTTGCATTAGATATATTATGCGAATATAAAAAAAGAAAAAGACTTAATAGATATTACTTAGGATATGAACCGGTTATAATAAGTTTTTTGAGCAATGAACAATTACTATATCACATAATTGTAGCAAATAATGAACAAAAAAAGGGAATTGTAAAAAAAATAAATTCCTATCCCCTATCACTCCCCAAAGCAGATAAATTAATTTTGGCTTTTCCTGATAGGGGAGAAATAGAAAATATCGACTGTAAAATTCCTTTTCTATATTGTACTTATCCTGGATTAGAAATACAAAATTAAAAGGACTAGATTTTAGTCCTTTTTGTATTCATCTGAATATACATATAAATTCCAAACAGTATCTTTTTCAACTACATTTGAATATATTAAATTTCCTATTTCATAAGGGACTCCTTCTGAAGGACCTTCATATAGCACTTCTTTATCATTATATATAACTTTTATATTCAATCCTTTAAATGCACATACTGCTAAATATTTTTTCATATTTTTATACCTCTATTTATTATAATCATTATTATTTTCGTAAAATTCCTTTATTATTTCTTTTGCCTCTAATAAATTAAATCCGTTCTAATCGTGCCTTCTCAATCATAAATCTAATTAGCATTTGTTTTTTACCATATTTAGAACTCAATTCATTTACTACATTTTTTGATATTATTTCATATATTTGTACTATTGATTCTTCCGTAACTTCCATTTTTATCTTCCCCTATTTAAAATTGCTACTAAAACTTCATTTGATTGAACTACATTATTTTTTCCATTATAAAAATATTCTTCATTTTCTCTATAAACCGTGTATCCTAAGTTTTCTAATCTTGTGGCCATTTTTTCTGTTACTTCAGGAATTTCAAATGTTCTTGTTTCCGTTTGGGTTATTAACTTATAATATTCAATTTTAACAATTTCTTCATTTTGATTTATTTTTTCATCTACTAATTTTGTAATTAAATCTAAATTCATTTTATAGACTACCTTTCAATGTAAAACCTTCCAGTTCTGCTTTTGCTTCAATATGTTGTATTTCTTTGCTATTTAAACCTAAATTCCTAAGTTTAGTTTTTGTTATATTAAGTAATTGCTCAATAATATTAATTCCATTGTCGTTTAGAATTGACAACACTTTACTATTTATCATTAATTTATCAATTTTCTCGTTTTTTGTTAACATCTATACCAACTCCTGTTTTTAATTATACTATTTTTTTATAAAATTATCAATTAGATTATAAAAAATAATAATATTCTTATATAAAATTATTGACTTTTGTTATTTGATTTGCTTTAATATATTTAAAATATAAATTTAGGAGGCCAAAATGAACAAATTAAACAAAGTATTAATAATAATTATAGTTATTTTAGGTATTTCATTATGTACTGTGTTAGGCTTTTATTTGAATTTAAAAAAGGACTATAATAAATTAGAAGCACAAATTCTATTTAGTCAAGACGGCGAACAACTTGAGGATACTGGAAACTTTTTATTTCAAGAAGAAGGAAAATAATATAATAAAAAAATGCGAGGAATCCATAAAAGATTCCTCGTTGATGTTTCAGCACACTTGTACGATATTATTATCTTATTAATACGTTACAACAAGTTGACCCATTAATACTTTTCATAAATCAAAAAGTCAACACTTCCTTTTCCTTTATCATTGTAAAAACTTACCCAATATGTTCCACCATCGCAATTTCCAAGAACCTGAACATCCTTTTCACCAACTAATCTTTTGGTATAAAGAATATTGGTTTTATTGTTTGCATGGCAAACGCTTACTCTGACGCCAGATGTTGGCTTAACCCACACACGTAATCTTGCACCCTTATGAGGTGTTACTGCATAGTAAATACCACCAGTTGGCGTTTGTAAACCAGTTCTGTACATCAAGCCGTTAGGCATATCTGATGTTAAACTAATGCCATTATCTGATAACAAACTGACGTCTGTGCCTACTTCTGAAAAATCAGAAACGGTTGTAGACTCTGTTGCCGTGTTGCTTTCTGCATCCGCAGGTGTTACTTCACTAGCAAACGCAGGAACAACAGCTGTAAACAGCATTGAAAAACAAAGCATTAAGCTTAATAACATTTTACGCATATAAAGTCCTCCTATATGTGCTTCAACATCATTAAAAGTATATATTAATAAGACAAATATTATTATACGACATTTTTCTCAAAATGCTGTATTTTTTTTACAAAACGTCCAAAATAGTTTATAAATATGACATTTTATTTTATAAAACGACAAAAAAATATATAAATCAAAGTTATTATATATTTTTTTATCATCTATTTCTCTATTTTCAAATTTTTATAAGCATATCTCATAGACTCCAAAACCAACGAATTAAAAGATATGCCAGTTTCTTCAGAAAGTTTATTAAAATCATTAAATAAATCTTCTGGAAATCTTATAGTTCTTGGAATATTTGCATTTTGTTTCTTTACTTTATCTATCTTTTGAAGTTTAAACATTCTAGTACCTCCTTGCAACCATATATTGATACCATTATTATAACCATTGTGGTTGTTTTTATATATAACCTTTGTGATACCATTGTGGTTGCAATAATTCTGATTTTATGTTATAATAAAAATATAAAATTTGTTAAATAAGGAATGATAAAAATGAATAAAGTAAAAACAGATACATCTGAAATATATAAAATACTTAATGCTTTAATAAAAGATAATAAAATAAAATTCAAATTCAATGACAATAATTTAGTAACTCTTGACCCTATATCTGTAATAAAAAATAATACCAACAATACAATTGAAATTGAATTTAGAAATGTTGTTAAAGAGCATTTAGAAGAATTAAAAAGTATATTAAATAAAAAAGAATAGTTTTGTAACTATTCTTTCTTATTTTTTAATCTAAATTTTTTATTTTAGAAATACAGTTTTTGCAAATCATTTTTCCATTTATTTCTTTAAGATGGTCTTTGCTATTGCAAAAAGTACAACCTGGCTCAAATTTTTCTAATACAAGTTTTCCATTTTCAACATGAATCTCCATTGGATCTTTTTCTTTTATGTCTAAATTATTTCTGATTTCAATAGGAATTACAATTCTTCCTAATTCATCAACTCTTCTTATCATACCTGTGTTCATGCAATATTTCTCCTTTCTTTTTTATTTATTTATAATTTTTATAAATTGCTTTTTCCTCGACAATACGGGCAATTATAACCTTCTATTCTTGAAATGACAGATGCCTTATAATTATGTCCATTTACACACTTCCACCAAAATATCTTTAATGAGTTATTTTCTACTTTATCAGGTGTTAATGTGTTTAAATCATAATTCCATTCCATTGCAAGTGTTGGATTACACACTTTGAAGTTTTTTAATCCTTCATAATATTCTTTTTTGTTACAGATAGGACAACCGCTATCTCGCCTTGCTCTGTTACTTATACTCGTTTCCCATTCATGTCCTTTTTCACATTTCCACCATACATATTTATTTGTATATGCACCAATTTCTGACGGTTTTAATTCCCCATTTCTTTCATAATTCCATTGTTTTGCTATTTGAGGTTTTATTGTTTCTAAATCGTTTATACCGGCCACTATCATACGTCCAGAACAATACGGACAACCATTTCCGCCTGTCCTAGATGCAATTGTTGCTTTCCATTCATGACCTTTTTTACAACGCCACCATACCTTTAAGTGAGATTTAAAAGTTACCTGTTCTGGAGATACATCTATATTTTTTTCATAATTCCATTCTATCAATAATTTAGGGTTTTTAGTTTTTAAATCAGTTAATCCAGGTATTGCCTTATGTCCAGCACAATACGGACAACCATTTCCTCGTGTTCTTGCACAAATTGTAGTTTCCCATTCATGCCCTTTTTCACATTTCCACCAAAATGTTTGATTAGAATTTTTTGTAAATTGATTTGGCTTAAATGCACCATTTTTTTCATAATTCCATTGTTTTGCGACATTAGGTGCTGTTGTTTCTAAATCATTAAAACCAATTTCTACCCTTCTACCTGCACAATAAGGGCAATTTGCTCCATAATATCTGCTACTAATTACAGCCTCCCAACTATGTTTTTTTTCACAAATCCACCAAGCTTTTTGGTTACTTGCACACAAAACATCCGTTGGTCTTAAATTACCATTTTTTTCATAATCCCATTCTTGTGCTAATTTCGGACTCATAGTTGCAAGGTCATTAAGTCCTACAATTATTTTTTTCTTGTTACATGCCGGACATAATTCACCTGCAAATTTATTATAAATTGTTTCTTGGTATATATGTCCATTTTTGCATTTCCAATACACTGATTCCTTACTTGTTATTTCATATTTGGTAGGATTTTTTCCTATATTTTTAGGAAAAAACCACTCCTTCATCAATTCACTAAATGAAGATATATACTTTTTTTTATTCAAGATTTTTTTCATTTGACTTCTCCCTAAAAAACAAAAAAAACTACATTTTTCCAAAAGTAGCTTAAATAAACTATTAAAAAAAGTCAATATACTCGTATTATGTATGTGTCAACTTATCGTTGGCAATTTTTAATTCTCCATTTTTCAATGTTTTT
>ENA-OUQW01001308-OUQW01001308.1-human-gut-metagenome-genome-assembly--contig:-NODE-1308-length-26630-cov-3.639059_pt1 | contig 26630 bp, 22 predicted proteins | sample MGYA00248464_ERZ548849 | MGnify/ENA primary metagenome ERZ548849 (study PRJEB26491, sample SAMN04978193) | human gut metagenome | host: Homo sapiens | study: EMG produced TPA metagenomics assembly of... | reverse complement strand
TCCGCAGACTGATTTTCCTGCTCCGGGGCCACAGACTGCTTCTCCTGCTTCGCTTCCCCGTTTGCCGGGTCTGCCGCTCCCTCCACGGCCGGGGGCGTCTGCGCCGTCCCCTCCGTCTCCTCTGCCAGCGCCGCCGTGGGCAGCAGCGTCAGGCACAGGGCCAGCGCCATGAGACAGCTCAAGATACGCTTCTTCATAGATCTCCTCCTGTTCGTTTCCGTCTCCGTCCGATTCTCCGCAAATCAAACCGTGCCCGGTGCACCGGGCGCTGATACTGCCCATGCCGGGCACACTAAAAAGCGGCCAGCAGCTAATGCTGCTGGCCGGGAAAACTTTATATTTTTTCGCTGTCCTCTTGACGGGCAGCGATTCACACACTGCGCCACTTCGCTTAAGATTTTTTATATCTCCGCATGATGCCTTTTATACTGTCCGCACAATCTGGGCGATCATACTCCACGGAGCTCCTTCAAACAGAAGGGTATTTCCAGACAAGCTTGCAGTCACTCTTGAATCCAGTTTTTTCAAGAATTGCATTGATTTCTTCTACTGTCAGATTGTATTGCCAGTATTTGATGTCTTTGACCGGATTTCCATTCTTGAAAGGACCTTTATAATAGGAATATGACTCTTCCGGTTTATTTTTTCCAATCATCCAGGCATTTCCGCTCTGATCCTCAAATTGTCCGTTTGCAAAAGCTCCCACATAAAGAGTCCTGACAAGTCCGTCTGGAAAGTATTTGACCATGTAGGCATTTCCGGTGTTGTCGTTGAAGTGTCCATCCGAATTTACACCGCAGTAATATCCCTCTATGTCAGTGCCAACGACACTGCGAAGATCATCAGCAGAGATCATGTCTTTTGCAGTCACGCTGTCAAATTGGAAATTTTGATCGTAATTTCCGTTTCGGAAGTAATGCCAGGTCCGCCCGGTACTGAAGTCATCCTGTGCGGTTCTTTCCGAGAAAGTCCAAACCGCTTGGCCGCCTGTCGTTGTATCTGGAAACGCCTGCTTGAAATTAAGCAGTTTTCCGTTCTCATAGACAGCGTCTGTAATGAGTTTCAGTGTTCCGTTTTCATAGATATTAACGAGACAATCTCCGTCCCAGCGGTTCTCTTCATCGAATTGGCCGTAAAAGAAAACATTCTGCTTTCCTTCGTGATAGGGAAGTAAAAGCTTGATGTCGCTCAACTGATTAGCCGTGAATTCGGCTCCGTGGTCGTTGTATGCGACAACGCTGGCCGAAGTTAATATAAGTCCTCCGCTTTGCTCTACTCTGTTGACCTCACCATACGCATAAGTGATTTGCTGCTGAACTTCCGCAGACGGTTTTAAATGCAGGAATGGAAGGATGAGGTTTTCCAATCTTGTAATATCATCCCCCACGTCTTCGATATCGCCACTTATATCTGACTTCGTTTCATCAATCTTTTGATTAAAATTCGACTCAACGGTATCTATCCGACTATTTAGATCATCAACGTTTTTTTCAATATTGTCCATGCGGACCGGGAGTTTGGCAGCATTTGAAAAAAGTACAGTAAGTACGGCAAGCACAACAGAGCTAATGAGGGCGCTAATGCTGCCTATGACGATTCCCTGCTTAAATTGTTTGGATTCTGCGTGTTTTTCTTCCTTTTGATTCCCAGAATCAGACTTCGGCTTGCTTTTTACCATTTCCATGTACTGACTCCATCTTCTTTCGGCAAATTCTGACTGCATTGTACAAGCTTCTCCCATTTTTGTCAATGTTGTAAACGAGGACGTACAACTCCTCATTCCGTTCAAAACTTTATACTGTTTTATTGCGAAAATACATCCGAAAATTGGAACTGTTGGAAAAGCGACGTTTGATACAGCGTGTCGAAAAAGTCTTTTCGCCACGCTGTGCAAGTTTTCAGAACTTCACAAAAGTTCTGAAAACTTAGGATTTCAATGGCGCAGGACACCCTTCTTGGGTTTCCCGCGCACACCCTTCCTTACCGTTGCGGAGAATTTACCACTTTATCGACAGTCTCGATAGCAATTGTTTATTGGGGAGCCGCAGCAAAGCCCCCCAAATCTCCGCTGCGGCTCAACCCTCACGGCATTTGACGAGGCTGCAAAGACGCCCCTTCATGAACTATGATAACACACCAAAACCGGACAAATAGGACAGGTTTTCTAAAATATTGTATCAGTAGAACGGATTTTTCTCAATCGCTGCGGCCGTCCGCAAAACCTCTTCGAGCGGCATGCCGGTACATGTGCTCACATCTTTTGCAGTCACGAGGTCCGGATAGGACACGATGAACCCACAGCCGCGCTTTAATCTGGTGGACGGACTCTCGGATTCAGAGAGCTTTTTCTCCATCAAGTACAACATACCGGCTCGCTTGGCCCGATGCCACTTCTCGGCATCATCGCAGCGCCCAACAATCCAGCGGTACAGGTCGGAGCCGTCGACGCCGTCGTAGGCCCCTATAATGATGGTGGACGCTTCAAGGCTGCACATGATATTCCACACCACGTCGATATTGTGCTCCATCCCGAACTCGAACGCTCGTATGTCTTCCAATTCCATGGCGTCCTCATCCATGCCGGCGCCGGGCATCCTTAGCAGCGTACACGCATACGCGCACAACTCAGTCGATTCGGGCTCGTCGTACCCATCATCCGGGCATGGCATATCGATTTCCCCGGCTATTACGGCACGGGCCTTCTCCGTCATATCTTTACTATACTTCCTGTCAGGTGACGATATCCTCTTCCACCATCTGCGTTATCTCCTCTGTGGATATACGGCGCTGGCCATACACCAAGCGGCCCTCCTGTTGTAATAGGTTCTCCGGCTCATCCCCAGTTCGCTGGCAGCAGCAGCGGCGGAGATCTCGCCCGCCATCTGGCGCTGCACCACGTCACGGAGCAGTTCCTCGTCAGCCTCGATGCGGGGGCGGCCCTCGGTGTATTCCGGGTCAGTCTCGCGCCGTGCAGCCTTGCCGGACTGGGTACGTTCCACGATCATGTCGCGCTCGTACTCGGCAAACGCCAGCATGACCGTAACCATCATCTTCCCCATGGGCGTGTTATCCGCGATGCCCATGTTCAGCACGTTCACGCGGATGCCGCGCTCCACGAGGTCTCTGACAATTCCGGTGCCCTCCGTGGCGGTACGGGCAAATCGATCCAGCTTGCACGCAACGAACTCATCATCTGGCTCCAGCGCAGCCATGCACGCGTCGAACTGCGGCCGGTGCATCTTCGTTCCGGTGTACGCATCGAGGTAGATATCCTCCTCGGCAACACCGGCAGCCATGAGCTGCTTCTTCTGTTCTGCGAGGCTCGTGCCGTTGCGGGCCTGTCCGGCCGTACTCACGCGCCCATAACCCACTCTCTTCATTCGTCCTCATCCTTTTCGTCATCCGGAACCGGATTGCTGGGGTCCACATAATCCAACACGAACTCTTCCGGATTCCGTGCTCTCTTGCTGGGAGACCGCTTCGGCCGGAGTACAATCTCATAACCAACTATATCAGCAATTTCGCAGAGTGTGTCAGTCCTGATAGCAGGCCGCATCAGTGCAGCCGAAAGAAAACTCTGGTCTCGCCCCATATTAACGGAAACCGTTTTCAAATTCGTTCCGCAGGTCTTAAATAAATCGTGCATGAGCGCCTTTAGCCGCATAATGTTACCTCTTAATATTTTTTAAGTTTATTATGCTAATAATTGTTAGTCCCGTCAAGTGGCAATGACATAATGGCAAAATGACGGCCATTTCCTTGATATACACGGTTGGCGCCCCGCAATTTTTCCTTGTTGTACCCCTCAACCGCCCCCAATGTTAAAAATCCAGCCGAAAAATGACACTCTGGGCAGTTCAAAGCTGCCCGATTTTCTGGCAGGCAAAAACGCTAACAGTTGTTAGGCTTCCTACACTGCGCAAAATGTTTTTGAGTTTCTGCACACCTGCGCAGTCTGGCAGCCTTTTCAGAACTGAACGCAGCAGCAGAGCTATTATATGATGTATGCTCAGTTCTGAGCGTGAAGCCATGCCGCCGATCTTTCCATAAACGCCAGCCGCCGCTATCGCCGTTCAAACGCCCTATGCCCTTCCCTATAAAACGGCCCGTTGTAGGCGCTTCTGCTGGCTGCTGGGGGTTTGTTCCCTCTGTGTGTCTTCGTCTGCTTTTGCGGGTGAGCCCTGCGGTCAGTTCTGAGCGATGATTCAGAACTGACCGTAAAATTCCCTCTATCACTCAGTTCTGAAGAATCGGCTCGAAAGCAAAAAAGTCCGGGCCTCCCACCATTACGGCGGGAACCCCGGATACTTAACCGATCCCATGATCCCGATACATAATATCCCCAGGATGATGGAGCTCATATACAGCCATCTCATCCGGCGCGCTCCTCCCTGTGGAGTGCCCGGCAGATCCGCAGCTGCCCCTCCAGCGTCGCCTGTACCGGCCGGATATCTCATCAATCATCATGATAAGCGTAAATGTTAAGCTTATACCATGTGCAACACATATTGGTATGCGGCACGTTTTTCTACACACAGATTTGATTGCAAGAGTGGTATATATGACACGTTATCTGACGACCACACTTTATTTATTGCAAACGTAATGTGTGGCCGTCAGCTTTCGCACGGAGTATGACGGTTTTGACCTCTCGACAGAATGTACTTGATTTTTAGGGAACAAATTGATAAAATCAATTCCACAAAAGTTCCCTATAAGGAGGACACACCCGTGGGAAATAACTATCCCGAGATCCGAGAGTTATTGCAGCAAAAGGCGGACTATCAGGCACGGCTGAACCTGCTGCCCTATGATGGTTCCCCAGAGATCAAGGAGCAAGGCGGCAAGCAATATCTCTATATCCGCAAACGAATCGCCAGCCGGCTGACGTCCGAGTATGTGGATGTCTATTCCGATACCCTCTACCAGACGCTGCTGCGAAATGCCAGAGAAGCCAGAGAACTGAAAAAGCAGATCCGGCGGATCGAGAAGCAGTTGGCTCAGCAGGGCTACACGGAATCAGAGCTGTCTGACCGGGTCATACTGAATATTGACTTCGCCCGCGCCAATATGAAGGCAAATATCTACGATCAGGCTGTTCTGGAAGGCGTGGCGACTACCTTCCCGCAAACGGAGGACATTATCGAAAACGGTCAAGTCAATGGCATGACGGCAACAGATGTGCAGAAGATCTTGAACCTCAAGCACGCGTGGGAGTTCGTTATGGACAAGGATGTGGTGTCCTATCCCACAGACTACTCCATTCTCTGCCACATCGCTCAGCTGGTCAACGAGGGCTTTTACACCAATGGCGGTCGTATCCGGGGCGTTCCTGTGACCATTGGCGGCACCAGCTATGTCCCACCCCTGCCCATTGAGCAGTTGGTCAAGGAACATTTGGAGGACATTCTGCAATCCACCGCAGAGCCTGTGGAGGTAGCAATCCGCCTTTGCCTCTACTGCATGAAAACGCAGATCTTCAACGACGGTAACAAGCGCGCCGCCGTGATCTTCGCCAACCACTATCTGATCTCCAAGGGCGGTGGTCTGTTGGTGATCCCAGAGAGCCATGTTCCGGAGTTCAAGCGCCTGCTGGTGCGTTATTATGAGGGGCGGGATGACGGAAGCATCATGACTTTCATGCGGGAGAAGTGTTGGAAGGCGTTTTAAAATATATTAGGGAACTTTTGAATCGGAATTTGGCAAAAAGGTTCCCTAAACAATACTCCTAAAAATCACTTGTCTTTCATTGAAGTATCTTGAAAACGACAGGTAACGGCCAATAGCACATCTATGCACCATTTGTAAATTAGGGCTTCAGAAGCATGCGGAAAAAGGAAAGCAGTACATCATGTGTACCAGCATGATGCCCCCGCAAATCCGTTATCCTCTATAGCCCCAAAAGTTTTGGGAACTAACTACTACCGCGAAAATCGATGCGAGTCTTGCAGCACAAAGCATCTTTTGAGATAGGCACTTATTCGTTGAAATATTATCTGACAAATCCAGGAACAGTTCAATGGGCTTCTTGATTTTCTTCCAAAATGATGTATAATATCCATTGAAAAGTTGTAAGATAATACAGGTAAGTTTTCAACGGAGGATGTATCATGGAGATCAAACGGGAACGCTATTTGAGCAAGCTCATCTCCTTTATGTGGGATGGTCAAGTGAAGGTCATCACAGGTATTCGCCGCTGCGGTAAATCATATCTGCTGCACACATTGTTCAAGAATTACCTTCTCGGCGAAGGGGTGGCCGAGGACCATATTCTGTCCTTTGAGCTGGACTTGACCCGTGATATTCGCTATCGCAATCCGTTGGAGCTTGCGGCTCATGTCCGGGAGATCGTAGAACACAGTACAGACCAATATTATCTCTTTGTAGACGAGATTCAGATGTCCGACGAAGTTCCGAATCCCTATAATCCGGACGGAAAGAAGATTACCTTCTACGACGCGCTCAACGATTTGAAGTCCTTGTCCAACTTGGACATTTATGTGACCGGAAGCAACTCCAAAATGCTGTCCTCCGATATACTGACTGAGTTCCGGGGACGGAGCGATGAGATCCGTGTGCATCCGCTTTCCTTTGCCGAATACTATTCAGCCGTAGGCGGTGATAAGCAGGATGCCTTTGAGGACTATGCCTTCTACGGCGGTATGCCGCTGATCCTGTCCCGTCCCACGGATGCCGCGAAAATGGCTTATCTGAAATCGCTGTTTTCTGAGGTCTATCTGAAGGACATTGTAGAGCGGAAGAAGATCAAGCGTGAGGATGTGCTGTCCGCGATTCTTGATCTGCTGTGTTCGTCTATTGGCTCTCTGACCAACCCAACGAAGGTTGCTGCCGCCATCAACACAGTGCAGAAGCGTAGCGGTGAAAATGTCGTTGCCTTGAACACCGTGAAAGCCTATATGGATCACTTATCGGATTCCTTCCTCTTTACCGAATGCAAGCGCTGGGATGTGAAGGGCAAGAGCTATTTTGACTATCCCAACAAATACTACTGTGAGGACATTGGACTGAGAAATGCCCGTATCGGCTTCCGCCAGCAGGAAATGACGCATATCATGGAAAACATCATTTTCAATGAGTTGATGATCCGTGAATGCGCCGTTGACATCGGCATTGTCTACGGCAACGAGAAAAATACCAAAGGAAAGGTCGTGCCGGTCGCGCGGGAAATCGACTTCATTGCAACCTCCGGTGGCAAGAAGACCTATATCCAGTCTGCCTACGCATTGGGAACAGCGGAAAAGGCGATCACCGAGAATAAGCCTTTCGCGCTGACCGGTGACTCCTTCCCGAAGATCATTGTCCGTCATGACATCCGTAAGCGTTGGTATGATGAGGGCGGCATTCTCAATATTGGCGTCATTGACTTCCTGCTGGATGACACGCTTGTCTGAATCCTCTCAAAATAAAACTGCTCACCGTGATTGGCTCATGGTGGGCAGTTTTTCGCAGTACACCACATACCTCTCCCGCCCACCGCTGGCGTAAGGATGGCAGGTCAACAGCGTCAGCAGGTCGCGGTCTTGCTGTATCTTGATCTTGTCCACCTCGTGGGGCTGGATAATCTGAATGTCCGTTACGGTATAGGTCAGCGTTTCCCATAGATTCGTCAGCTGCACGGTGTCTCCAACCTGTAAGCGGTCTATATGCCGAAAGTAGTCCGCGCCGCGCCATCCACGGTGACCGGCAATGACGCAGTTGGTGTTATCCCCACCGATGGGCGCGGACGTGTTGCCCAGCACCGCCGCGCCTGCGGCAAGGTGTTCATCGGATGCACCCAAGTAGACCGGCATGGTCAGTTCCATGGTGGGAATTTCCAAGACGCCTATTACCTCGTCCTCGATGCCGTAGACAGTCAAGTCGGCGGCGGGCTCCTCACAGGCTTCAAGGTCGGTGAGGTTGCACTGCTTTTCTGCGTAAAGCTGGCGGTTATACTCTTGTAGAGCCGCCAGCAGTTCGGGATATTGCTGCTCCGGCTTTCGTTCTTTGAGGAAGCTCTGCACGGCGGCGTCTGTGTCGGCTTGCAGCCTATGTCCTGTGAACGCCGGCCACAGCATGACGCAGATGCCCGCCACGGCCAACAACAGTACCGCCAGCAAGAGGTATGTCTTACGCATGGCGTTTCCTCCTCATCAGGAAGTATCCGCCGCCTGCAACAGCTACCGTGCCAAGACCGATGCCCAGACCGGTAAGGTAGTGCCGCGTCCACGAGGACGCGGCTGGTTTTTCTGCGGCGGCAGATGCTTCCTGTTCGGGGGTATAAGGAACGCGGTGCCCACGAACTAAAAGTCGGTGGGTGTTGATGGCAAACGGCGTACACGTCACCAGTGTAACCAAGTCCTTGCCATCCTCAATTTGCAGCAGGCTCGTGTCTGCGGGCAAGACTGTGTTGATGCTGTCTACTTTATAGGCCAAAGTGTCACCCAGCACATGGATGTAGAACACATCGCCCCCTGTAAGCTGGTCGATGTCCGAAAATAGCTTGGAACTCGCCAGCCCACTGTGCGCCGACAGTACCGCGTGGGTACTGCTACCGCCTACCGGCAGAGACGTGCCGACCACATGGCCGACCGACTTTTCAAGCGTGTCTGCCTCCGTACCGTGCTGCACCGGCAGATACACTTTGATTTTGGGAATGTCCACATAGGCCATGACGCCGCCCACCGTGAGTTGTTCTTCATACGCCAAGGGAGGGGCGGAAGCCCCTCCCTCTGTAATGGTCGCCGTGTCGGACAGCATGGCGTTGTACTGCTCTGCGGCTTCCCGCTGTGCAGTCAGTTCGGTTTTGTCGGTGCCTTCTATGGCTGCGGTGTAGACGGTTTTCACATCCGAATGATACTTTTCACTCAGAAGTTCTCCCACCAATGGGTAAAGCATCAGGCCCAGCGCCGCAACGCCGCAAGCCGCCGTCAGTAGCCAGCGTTTCACTGCTCGTTCTTATGCTTGCGGCTGCGGATCACGATAAACGCCGCCGCGCCCAGCAGCGCCACGCCGCCGATGGTGAACATCCACGTGCCGTAGCCGCCTGTCTTGGGCAGATTGAAGCCGGGGTTATTGACCACGGTCAGAGGCACAATGGCGTTGCCGTCGGTCATGGTAACGTCCTTGCCGTTGACGGTAGCAGAGGCGGTCAGCAGCTTTGCGCCGCACTTCTCACACTGCCCATTCTCAGCGGTCTTGATAACGATCTTGACCGCGTCCCTCAGCAGCACATAGCCCTTGTCGGTGGCAATTTCGGTCAGAGAATAGGTGTCGTCCTCCAAGCCATTGACCATCACATGACCCTGCGCGTTGGGAACGAAAGTGGTGGCATCTGACTTCTTGGCGGCGAAGCCCTTGGCGTAATACACGCCGTTCTTCTGCTCAGCAATCACATACACATCGTCGGTATCGTTGTGCAGCAGGAACTTCACGTTCTGCACCTTGCCGCCGTTGTCGCTGAACTGCTTGAGAACGTCGATGCCGTAGGTGTAGACATGGCAGCAGTCCTCCAGCGTGTCAAAATAAGTGGCGTTGGTGCGCTTCCAAGTCAGCACGACATCGTTGGGGTTGTCCTTGTCGCCCATCTGGGCGTCGGCGGTCAGTGTGGCGGCGTAGGTGATGCGCATGGTGCAGTCGGAATAGCCCCGCTTCACGCTGTCGGTGTAAACGCTCTCAGACTTGTTGATCTCGCTCAGACCCGCCTCGGTCATGCGGATGGTCATGGTGTTGGCGGTATCATCGTAGGTCACGGTGAATTTGCCGGAATTCTCCGCCCAAGTGGTGATCTTATCGGTGCAGCCAGCGTCCTTGAAGAACTCGATGACTACATCCTGTTTATTGTAACGGATGCCCTTGGACATGGTATCGACGTAAGTATACTCACTCAGGCTGGTCGCCTTGGAGGTAATAGTGGGCAGGGTGCTGATGATCTGATAGTCGACCACATCACCCACTGAGGCGGTGGCGGTGTGGGCGTAACCGTCCCCAATGTCTGTCAGGCTGCCGTTGTTCTTGCCGGTAGAGTTCTTAGCTTCCTGCACGGTCTTGTCCAGTGTAGGGTTGCCGGTCTGGTTCTTGGGATAGACAGTCACATCATAGTTCCAGCCTGCGCAGTCCACGGTGGTCATGGGCAAGGACACGAAGAAAGGGTTGCAGGTAGAGGTGACATTCTCCGGTACTCTGGTTTCGACAACGAGGTACAGGCCCTGCCCAAGGTTTTCCGCAGAGGTGTGACCGGCAGCGTCCGTCTCGGTCATGGCCGTGCCGTTCTTGACCGCAGCTTCCAGCGCATTTTTCACCGTGGTGGCATTGGCAGCCAGCGCAGCGGCCAGCTTGCCATTCAGCACATCGCTGGTGTAGTAGTTTTTTCCGTTTTCGCTCTTGTGGGCATCCGCGGCGGTCACGCCGATGGCGGGCAGCACCGCGTCCGCGCCGTCAAAGCCGTACAGCACACCTACCCGGCGCCGACCATTCACCAGCTCATTGTTCATGGCGATGTCCGCCACTCTCAAATAGGTGAATTCCACGCCCTGCACGGCATATTTTGCCAGCTTGTCGATGACGGCGTCGTCATGCAGGCCGGTGCTGACATAGGATTCTGCGTCCCACGCGCCGTCCGCGCTGGCCGTGGTGATATCGTACTTGTAGATGTTCAGGGACGCTCTCTTGCCGGTGTTGATGGTAGGCTCTGCGGCAAATGCCGTGGTCATGAGGCCGATGGCCATAAGTGCCGCCAGCAGCAGCGATACTATGCGATGGTTCTTTTTCATGTTCAGTTGTTCTCCTTCCTGATATTAGATTTTTTGCAAAAATAAACACCCATGCAGAGCATGAGTGCCGCAAGCAGGAAATATGTTGTGAATCCCGTGCCGCCTGTGAATGGCAGCTCAAATCCTGCATTGTTGCAGAGGGTGATGGTGATGTCCGCTGCATCCGCCGTCAGCGTGCCCACCTCCACCGGCTCAGGCAGCAGGGTATATCCGACGGGCGCTTTCGCCTCGGTAATGCGATACTGTACGCCGGTCTTGAGATTTTCCCACTGGGCAAGTCCATCTGCACCGGTGGTGACACTGCCGACTTCCGTCCATGACTGTCCGTCCGCAGAGGTTTCCAGCAGCAATTCCGCCCCGGCGAGAGCCTCGCCTGCGGCATCTACCTTGCGAACAGAAATGCTGCCCACCTTGTTGGCTTTGAAATGGATATACGCCCACACGGGGTCGGGCAGGGTGGTCAGTGCGGCACACGACTGGAAGTTGCTGCCGTTGCTTGGCTCCAGCAGCACGGCCTCTGTGCCGTCCACATCCAGGGAATAGCCTTTTTCGCTGCTGACATAGCCGTCCAGCTTTTCGGCGGCCTCCTTGGTGGCGGTCACTGTCAATGTGTTGCCTTCCTGGCGGATGGTCACGCCGCCGATGTTGCAGCCAAAGGAATACTGCGACAGCACGCCGTTGGTGTCGGTGACCGTTCCTGTGTACCGGCTGCCGTCCCAGTCCAGCTCGATGGCATTGCTTTCGCTCAACTGGTTTCGGTACCGCACCGCAAAGCTGGGGAGCTTGCCGTGCTGCATCATGCGGTCAATGATGGTGTCGTAGGCTTGTCCCACGCCCGCGTCCACATAGCGGAACATCCGATGGCAGGTGGTGTCATTCAGTGTATAGGGGTAGGTGGGACTGCGGTAGCCGCAGACAAATTCCCAGATAATGGCTTGGGTCGCCAACTGCGCATAATCGGGATTCATATCAAATGTATAGCTGCCGCCGTGGCCGTAGGCCAGTGCCAAGGTCACCGCATAACGTTGATTCCAGCTCAGAGCACTCCAGGACACGGATGAGTAGCCCAAGGCAGACCCCGAGGAGGCTGCGGCAGGCTCCATGCAGTAGGCAGGCACCGTCTTGCCGGTATCACTCCTTGTAAAGTATTTCAGCTTCGTGCTGATGAATGGACCCCACTGGGGCACATTGGATTTGTCCTCATAGTAGTGATAATTTCTGCCGCCCGAGATGGTGCCGGAGATGGTTTCAGCGTGAGCTGTCACAGCGGACAGCCCCATGAGCACCGCCAGCAGGCACACCAGCGTCAGCAGCTTGGGAATGGTTTTCTTCATAATGTCCTTTCTCCCGACGCAAAAGCCGGCAGCTCACGCTGTCGGCCTTCTGTTGGGTATTCGATTTTATCCGTACAGCACCACCACGATGTACTCGTCCGATGCTGCGCTATAGCGCACGGTGCAGTTGAACCGTGCATAGGCTCTGACGGCATCCGCACTGTCCATGGCTGCCAAATACTGGAAGGTGGCGTCCACATTGCCCCGTACCGCGCGGTTTAGTGCCTCCTGCCCGCCGTTGGCCGCCAGCCACGCCACGCTGTCTGCCGTGCCGGGGAAGTAGCTGGTGTTCTCCGCAGTCAGACCGGTGTCAATGGTCACGCCGCACTGCGCTCTTGCATACTCGTTACCCGCCCGGATAGCCTCCGCAATAGAGTAGATGTTCCCGCTGGCGGCAGGCTTAGGCGTAGGGGCAGGTTCGGGCTTAGGCGCAGGTTGCTCCCCCTGTTTCTCTGCCGGTTTCTGTGTAGGTGCCGGTGTGGGTGTGGGAGTAGGTTTATCCTCCGGTGCAGGCGCGGGTATTGCCGGCTCTTTCGGTGCAGCGAGCGGTGCCGTTTCAGCGGGTACAGGCTGTTTTTTCGCGGCTTTATCCGTATTCTCCGCACCCGCCCGCTCAGGAGCGACGCTGCTCTCGGATGCATCGCCTCCATCTTCTGTTTGCGGCAGCAGAGATTCGGCCACCGTGCGCTCCTCTTCGTTCTGCTCGGCCTGACTTGCTGCATAGGCAGAGACCTTGGTGTTGGACTCAGACGAATCCGAGACCGGTGCCGGCTGGACTGCGCAGCCTAACAGACACACGGCACTCGAAATTAGTGAAACTAAACGCATTCTTTTTCTCCTCATGGGCGTTCTCTCCTTTACGTAAATATCGCAGCACTGTTTAATGTGCTTTGAAGATATTTACGACTGGAGCCTCGCCTTTTTCAACACTATGTACTGTTGTTTGGGTTTTGCAGTGATTGCATTTGCCGCTCGGGCGCGAAACGCTGCTCTGCCTACCACATATAAAACACCCTCTTCCTGTATGCGAAAGACCGCCGAGTTACCACCCGGCGGTCTTTACAATTTTGACTGTACCAAGTATAGCACATGGTGATTTACGGCGAAATCGCAAAACAGTGCCAATCCATTGCCATACCCTGCCGATACCGTGTCAGATCAGACATGCTGCTTGATAATTCGGGTGATAATCCCCAGCGCAACGCCATGTTCCTCATCCAGGTGGGTAACGGCAAAGCTGACATCATCCTTTCGTCCGGGTCTGCGCCGATCATAGCAGGAATGTGCTATGGCATTGGCCCCGTTGCTAAGGCGGATATACACAACGCCCTTATGGATATGGGTGACCTTCCCGGCATATTTGCCCTGAATACGGCATTTCTGGAGATTGTCATTCTTGCTGTTGCCGGATACGCTTTTGATGTCGGCTTTAATTCTGATACGCTCCGGCTCCGTGCGGTCAATCTCCAGCACGCGTACCAGAGTCTTGTCGCCCACAGCATAGCGGTCATGAGCATCGCCGATCCAGTCCCACGAAAGGTCGCGAGCCAGAATTGATGTCTCCACGCCAAACACTTCGACCCGGACGACCTGCTCCGCCACGGCGATCACACGGGCTTCTACCACGCGTCCGTCATAGATACGATACTGTCCGTCACTGTCCTTACCGAAATAGTAGATCTGCTGCTTCTTCAGCATGGCATCCTTTCGGCTGGCAACAACGGTTCGGCTTTTGGCGTCGATGCCCTTGACCATAAGATCCACCTCTGCGCCCAGCATCTTATTGAGGATCTTCTGGTGTCGAAGGATCATCTCATTATAGTCAGCACCGTACATATCTGCCGGGAAGTCCAGCACCATCTCCTTCAAGGGGATCACAATGCGGAATCCCTTGTAGTCCACAATGGCAATGGTTTTCCCCGCCTCCGTTCTTTCAATGCCGCTCAGCATACCGGAGAGCATGCGCCGGGTGCGGTAGGCATTGTGGATCTCGTGCCAGATAATGTCCTCCATCTGCGCCTGCGTTTCCGCTTCGCCCCGGGCATCCAAAGTCAAAATATCTCTCTGTTGGACAGCGGCAGGGGCAGGTTCAGCAGAGGCGGCAGCATCCTCAGTAGGCGGCGTAGCCTGCTTCTCCACCTCTACCGTCTTTTTTGCAGCGGTTCGTGGACAGTGCGCTTCGGCTTTTCAGAGGGCTGGGGATCCTCCGGCACAGTCACCACTTCCGCAGGCTCAGCGAGAACACTCTCTGTAGGTACAGTATCCTCCACAACAGGATCGGCTGCGGTTTCCGGCAAACACTCTTCTGTCACCGGCTGTTCTGCCGCTTCCTCGGGGACGACGGGAAGTGCCGGTGCTTCCGGCATCACGGCAAGTTCTTCTGTTTTCTTTCTCGGCATATTACTTTCCTCCTTAGCTCACATTTTGGTTGACATGATGGAATCCTTATCGGTTTTTACAAACTCACTGCGCCTGTTCGGCACCTTCTTTGACTTAATAGGCTGCTCTGTTTGTTTCGGTGCGGGCGAAAACACAGGGCTTTTACGCCATTCCGGGATATGGGCGGAGGCCTTGCAGTCCCGCAGTTTCTTTGCCTCGTAGTGATTGGTATAGTCGTACTTATCTACCTGCAGCACCTTGTTGCCGCGTGCGATGACCAGCGCGCGGTTTACCGGCAGGCGCAGCACCTCATCCATAGTCAGTAGCTTGCGCTTGCCCACGCCGCTGGTTTCGCGGAACTCCGGCGTGTAGTTGCTGATACGCCATGTACCCAACTGCTTGGCCTTGCTGGAGACATGGACGCTGACCTCCCCGGTGCGGTCACTGAGGAATTTGGCAGTCAGCTCATCGGTGCAGCCCAGTGCAAGCTGATAGTCGCAGCAGCCCAATATCTCCTGCCATTGGTTGTAGGGATACCGGTTCTGCAAGCCCGCCAGATTCTGAAACACGCAGCTCATGCTGACGCCCCGCGAGCGGATCACACTGATCTTCCGGCTCAAGTCTGGAATAACGCCGCAGGCTGTCAACTCTTCGCCCAGCACATGAACGGGGACTGGCAGCCTGCGGTCGGCACAGTTTTTATCCGCGTAACGGATCAGCTTGATAAACGCGAAGGACAGAAACAGGGACGTGAGAAAATCAAAGGTGCTGTCCTGATCGGATGTGATGCAGAAATAGGCACAGGGCTGCTTGCCCGGCAGCTCCATGTCAATTTCATCATGGCTGGTGATCTGGCAGATGGGCCGATTCTGAAACACCTGCAAGCGGCTGCCCAGCCCAATGATAACGCCGCTGCGCACCGTATCTGAGGATTGGCTGAATAGCGCATAGGGTGCTCTGGCAGGATGGCTGGCAGGCAGCATGGAAAAACGGTTGTCCAGCTCCTTCTCCGCGTTCAGCACCAGCAGCTTATAGACCTCACCGATGTTCCGGCTCTCCGGTGGATAACCCAGCGCCACATACAGTACCAGCGCTTTCAGGAGGTTCATCTCCGCGGCGTTCCAGAAATGGTCGCCCTTTTCGCTGCCGGTATTCCTGATGATAATGTCGCAGAAGATCTGCGCCATCAGCTCATCACCCTCAATCTCCGCCAGGCAGTTCCATGAATCAGAGTTCTCCGGCTGGATCAGGTTGAACACCTTTACCACGTAGCCCTTGCTGCGCAGATATTCGCTGGTCTTTTCGTAAAGCTCCGATTTCGGGTCGGTGATGATCAAGGACTCCTTGTGGCCGTTGTGGGTCTCGGACGCGCTTTGCAAAATGCGATTGATGCAGTAGGCTCGCGTTTTCATGGAGCCGCTGGCGCCGAACACGGCGATATTGCCGTTAAGCCGGGAGTTCTCGGGAATACACACCACCTGATTGTCCAGCTTGCCCAGTATGACGCCGCTGTGTTTGCGGATATCGGACACCAGATCAAGGACGCCCTTCATCTCCGCTTTCTCCATGAAACCAGCCGTTCCGTAGGTGCCTTTGTTGGAGTAGGTCAGGTTGCGCTCCGCGTCATACTCCCCAACATCGGAATAGCCCATGCGCATCACCATGACGATCAGCAGGCCCAGCAGCAACAGGCAAAGCCCTACGCCGATGAGCCCGCTCTTACTGAACAGTGCTTCGCAGCAGGCGGAGAAGGACAGCACCGGCGCGGCCGGGGAGCTTCCGTCGCCTGGCGTTCCGCCCGCGTCCTTCCACTGTTGATAGTTCCGGACGAATTGCGATAGATAGCCGCCGCCAAACAGCAGCCCCACCAGAAAAAGCGGGAGCGAGAACAGCAGACTTCGCAGTTTCTTTTTCTCTACGGCAAAAACCTCCTTTCAAACGCATCAAAGTCAATGGCCTGCACAACGGCCCTGTTACCGCAGTAGCGGCGCAGCACTTCGGCCTGATGGTCGAAGCAGATCAGGATGCCATAGCGGTCCTGAAGCCGCAGTGCCGTATCGAACCGCCTGATCCGCGGCAGGTCACAGTCATAGGCGAACAGCACCGGCGCACCATCCGGCGTCATGGCGTCATTCTCCACTGTTCCACTCAGCTGCCGGGGCTCCAGATCGAGGAGCAGCAGCTCGCGCAGGTCATTGTCTAGTTCTTTATCACAGAGGAGGCGCAGCAGCACCTCTCCATGATGGTCGTTAGTCAAGAAGCAGAACTGCTCATAGCTGCCATCCAGAACGAAATGGTTTTTGCCACCCTGATCAGTCAGCAGCTCATAGGCCAGTTCCATGCTATCACCCAGCAGGAGACCCCGCACCGCATCCGGGTGATACTGGTGCGGCATTCGTTCACGGCACAGCACCGTCTGCATGAGTGCCTTTGTCCGCATCTCAGCTTTATAGCTCCATTTCATCAGCGCATTGCCCATGTTGTAAACCACGTGGATATGCTGCGGTGTCAGTAAAACGCCCACGGACCGGGCACCACGGATTTTAACAAAGGTTCTCCCCATCTCCTTGATCTCACGGGAGGTGTAGAAGACAGGTGCGCAGATGCTACCAATCTCTGTTTCGTCGGGGCGGAATACGCCGGGTTTTTCATCGCGGAAGATATTAGCGTTGGCGTTACGCATGGTGATCAATGTCTGCGAGACACGGTGGAGTCGAAGCCGCTGCTCCGGTTCACTCCTGATGTGGTTGGTGGCGCAGGATCCGGACAGGTAGAAAGAAAACCTCTCCGGGTTGTGCTCCAGCAGCAGCTTTTTCGCCGCGGCGGTGAGCCGGTATCCACGCAGTCCGTTCTTGTAGTAGGACAGCAAAAGCCGCTGACGCTTCAGCGACTTGACCACGTTCTCTTTGTAGCTGGTGCCACCGGCGAGTCTGCTCAGTTGGCTGGCCGGCAGTTCACCGGACAGGGCGACCAGCGCCAATAGCTGATAGGCTTGTGATAGGCTACCGGGAGCTTTCTGTGGTAGGGTACTCATACTGACCACCTCCTTCTGGTGTGCAGTACCCAGACTGCCATGACCACGGTATTTTTCGCCCGCACCGGTCATGTGAAAATGCCCAGAAACACAGGCTTTGCCGTACCATTGTCATGTGTACTGTTTTTGATACGGTCGAAACACTATAAATCGGATATAGATCTGAGCCGATTCTCGCGGTCCGAAAGCCAGCCCTGAAAACGCTCCTTATCCATCACCGACACGCGGGTACAGTCACTGTCGCCGATATCCGTCGTGTTATAGGCATCGCACAGCAGACCCGTATCATCCTCCATAACGAAGGTGGCAATCGCATCCAAAAGCTGCTTGAGCTCCAGATTGTCATAGTCACGCACCCGGTTGGGGGACAGCTCGCGGCTGTAGATATGAGAAAAGCAGACAACACAGTGCCGGAACTTGGGCAGCGTGTGTGTCTGCGCATACTTACTAAGCGTGTAGTAGATGGGGTCTGTCAGATACTCGCAGCTATGCTTCTTGCTCTTCTTAGGCAGTAGGCAGGGGAGCGTGATTTCCAGTATGCCATCTTTCTCTATAACAGAGATGCCCTGCATGACACCAGCTGATGTCAGATACTCGGCTTTTCGGATGGTGGTCGTCTCATAGATCAGGTGCCGCAGCCGGCAGGCAATGACCTCACCCCGCAGTGCGGCCTCTGTGGACAGTATTTCATAGCTATCTGAATGCCGCTGGATATTCGTGTTGTCCATAGCGTAGAGCGTGTTGGACAGGCGGGTGATCTCATTCAAAATGCTCTCTATCCGCTGCGAGAGGGTGGCTCTGTCCACAAGGTTCCTCCTTCCTGAAGTACTGTACGCAGCCCTGGTCATCCACCATGCAGTAGGCGGCGATATGAGGGATGTGCAGGTGCTGCATTTGGTCTTCTTCCTCAATGATAACGAGCCGTCGCCCGGAATCATCTTCCGCGACCAGTGCGTGCTGCAGCAACGCTTCCTTACCCGGGCCTACATAGACGACCTCATATACCTCTCCATCAGCGAAGAATACCAGCTTTGCCGGCATATTGTCGGGGCTGTGATACTCCACCTTTTCGATAAAGTCCAGCAGCACCCATAGTGCCGCTGTCAGTTCTCTGTCCTCGCGGCAGTCAGGGACATCTCCGTAGCAATCCCGGTCAGTGTTATAAAATATCCGCTGCTGCTTGACCAGATAGCGCAGCAGGTTTTCAATCACGCCCTCCTTGCCCGGATACAGGCGTAGAAGCTGGTCACGGCGCATGCAGTGATAGACGGTTATGTTCCGCAGCAGCCCTGCGGCCTCCTGTCCATAGATCTGCTCTCTGTTTCTCATAGGCGGCACCACCTCCGTAATGCGTATTAACTCCGTATTATATGCGTATTGATTTTGTAATGCGTGTTATCTCCGTATAAACGCCGTATTAGGCTTCCGGTCGATTCATGCGGCGCAGCAGGTCAAGCAGCTCGCGGCGGTCTGTGGTAATAAGGTCGCGTTCCAGTGGGCTGGCCTTGATTTCCACCGTGATATTGTTGTTATTGCTGCTGATCAGGCCATTGCCCCGCTCAAAGTGGGTGATCTCCATGACCTCCGCTTCGGAGAGATGCAATACCTGCTGAACGCGCTGGGCTTCCTCGTCCTCAAGATTCAAGATGACTTTGGTGCGGCAGTTGTTGATGATGCCCTTGCCGTACTTGCCGTTGTCCAGGGAGAAGAAGTCGTTCAGATCCTGCGTCGCGCAAATGCCGCTGCCGGAATAGGCGCGGATGGTCTTGAAGATCTCCAGCACCATCTCGGCCGCAAGACGGTTGCCGACGCCGAAGGTGCCGGAGCCGCCGCCAATGAGCTGCCAGCATTCGTCGATGAAGATGGCCTTTTCCTCCGTGCGGTTGGCTTTGGCTTTATCCCACACGAAATCCAGAGCTACGAACATGCCGATAGGCAGCAGATCGCCGCTGAGTTCCGAGATGTCCAGCACCGTGAACTTGTTATCTAGATTCACATTGGTCTGCTGGTTGAAGGTGCTGGCCGAGCCGTGTACAAAGCGGTTGATGATGTTGGAAAGGCGTTTGGTATCGCTCTCCTCCCGCAGTACATCGTAGAGGTCGCCCAGCACAGGCATCTGGCGGTAAACGTTGGGGTTATTCGGATCACTGAGAGAAGCGTTATCATGGGTGATACCTTTCCGTGCGTAGGTACGAATCAGGGCATCGTCCAAAAGCTGTTTTTCCTCATAGGACATATCGGGGATCAGCAGGGCAAAGAAGATATGAAGCCGCTGAATTTTTGCTGCCAGCTCAGAGCGTTCGATACCGGGGCCATCCAGCGTTTCCTCCACGGACTTGTCTATCTTGCGTATCTCCAGCACGTTGATGCAACTTTTGGAGGCGGGGGAGATACTGATAAACTCGCCGCCTGTATTGACGCAGGCACGGTGGAACTCATGACCTTTCAAGGGTGCCAGCATGAAAACCTGTATGCCCTTACGCCGCATACGGAGTGCCATCAGCAGGATCAGGAAGGTCTTTCCTGCGCCGCTGGTGCCGCATACGGCAATATTGGCGTTTTTATAAACCTTGGAATCAAAGATGTCGATGATGACCGGAGAGTTGTTGTACTTGTTCAGGCCGAACAGGATGCCGTTTTCGTCGCTCAGCTCGTAGGACGTAAAGGGGTAGCAGCTTGCCACGCCGGTGGTCAGCGCATTGCGCTTGGAGCGTTCAAAGAGGTGCTTTTCCATGCTGACCAGCGGCAGCGACGATAGAAACGCCTGCTCCTCATGAAAGGCGCAGCTGCACACGTCCATATCACGGGACACGAGCAGCTTTTTCAGTTCATTGACCTTCCATTCCAGTTCATCCACTGTGGGAGCTGTCACTGCGATCAGCAGATTCAGGTAATAAAAGTCCTCGTTGTTGCCCAGCCCTTCCTTCAGGAAGTAGCCGCTGCGAATGGCCCCATCCAGATCATCAAAGTCTGTGTTTGTATCGCTGGCGTCCTTGATCTTACTGCGATTGATACGAAGCTGCTGTCCCAGCCGCTGCACCATGCGGGCTTTCGGCTGGCGGCTGATGAACATATCCAGATCAATGCCATCCCCGGCGTTAACGATAAGGGACAGCCAGCCGGCCGGCACCTGCGCCTTATAGCCAGTGGAGGGCACCAGCAGATAGGCATAGTAGAGTCCGTCAATACAGATATGCCGCCCGTTGGTGAAGTCGATGCTGTCAGGGGCGAAAAACTCTGTACAGGGAATGGCGTCGATCTCAGATTCCAGTCCTTTCTCCTGATACTGGGCAACGATCCGGCGAACTCGATCCGGCAGCGATGTAGTGGTGTTGCGGCACAGCAAATGGTAGAGGGTATCGATCATAAACTCATCGTCGTTTTCCGGGATCAACACCTCATTGCCGCATTGCTTGAGATAATTGACTGCGGTGCGGGCTGCCGTTTGCAGGGAGGCGATGGCCTCCGCTTCCTCGTTATCCCGTTTCCGGCCTGCCCATGCCTCATATTCAAATACCATGAAGAACCGGCGCGAGGTGGCTTCCCGTGCACCGATCCGGTCAATGAGCGTCAGGTAGTCCCGCTGCAGCAGGCGACAGTTTTCATCGGTTTCTCGCGCCATCTCCCGCTGCACGATCTCTCTGTGCCGGTTCAGGTCGGCACGCTTGGCAATGACCTTGATCTGCATTTTGACCGGGCTGATCTTCAGAAACGAAATAAACGAATAGATGATGTTTCGCTGCTCTCTGGCACTGCGCAGCAGGAAGTTGATAGGTATAACTTCGACAATCTTCAGGTAACGGTGATCCCGTGTGTAGATGATGCCGTTTTCGATCTTCTCCACAGGCAGGTATTCCGCCACTGGATTGATGTACTTGGGCGCGTCGTCACCGCTCTTAGCTTTTCGCTTCCTGCGTTTTTCCCGCTTGTCCTGTTCCTCTTCATTGCGTGTAATAACACGGCGGTTGCAGAGATATTTCAGAACAAGAAAGATAAATGACGAGAGGCTTTCGCCGTTGATGCCAACCAGTGCGATGATGCCAAGAGGCAGTGCGGTTAGGCACAGAATGATGATCTTGGCAGTCAGTGTCAGTGCGGACACCGAAAACACCGGCATGCCGATAGCCAGCACGATAACCAGTGCCTCGGCTGTATTGCGGAGCTTCAGCAGTCCGCCGAAAAAAGTCCCGCCCTCAATAAAATTGGGTGGGATGATATAGGTGTCATATTCATTTGGTTTACTCACATTTAGTTCTCCTTCCTACCCTATAATCCAGAAAGGCCCACCAGCACCGGCACGGCCGCTGGCTTCATTCAGGATGATAGACAGATCCCATGCCTGTTGGCTTCGGGTATAGTTGGCAGGGTCGGCCACCCGTATCTTTCCGTTCTCCACACCGCGCAGCACGATGAAGTGTCCTGAGCTGGTGAAATGACCTTTCAGCATGATTGCCACCACCAGCTTTCCTTGAGAGAGCGCATCCACAATACGCTGCCCTTCTGTTTTCCCGCAACCCTGTACCGGAAGCCCCCACTCCTTGGCAGCACCGGGGATCAGCGAATGGTAGGAACCGCTTCTACTGCACCAGTAACCGTTTTCATAGGCCCAACGTGCCATCTCAACGGGATCGACCGTCTCGCTGGTCAGAGAAGATACCACCATTGCCATACAGGTAGGCCCGCAGCCGTAGGTGCCGATGTCGTCGGTGCCGTAGGGCTTGCTCGCGTACCGCTTGTCCAACTGATTATAGTAGACCACCTGCGTCGCGCCATCCGAGAAACGAATGTCGCCCAGAGATACAAGGCCGGTGGACTCGGCAGGCAGCAAGCCCTGCATCATACCATCGCCCAGGAATACGCTCAGGTTCTGGGCGTAGTTTTCCGCCAATCCCTTTTGTTCATCCGACATAGCGAATATCTTATCCTCAAAATAGGCTTCTCCGTTGTAGACAATGGTATATATCTTCCATATCTCCGTGACCTCCGTTTCCGTCACTGTGACCTTACCGGTTTTGGGATCCGTATTCGTTTCCGTTACCGTAGTCGTGCGAGACTCCTCCGTGCTCGCGAAGGTATAGAGAGCGTCCTTGGCCTTACGGATTACGTCCTCCATATCCTTGAGGGAGATAGATGTGTAGTCCTGATTTTTGGCGGCACAGTACATGGCAATGAAGCGGTTGGCGTTGTAGGTCGGGGAACTTTCGTATGGATTGATGATCTCCTTCTGGTCAGTGCCGGAAGCGGTAAAATCCGCGTCAATCCGGGCGCGAACATCCTCCTGCCCTTCCTCCAGCAAGTCGCTGATTGCCTGCGAGATCTGATTGATGTTCTCCACAATGACGGCGTTGTCGTTAAGAATCGGTGTGTCTGGACTTCCTTCAACCCCTGCCTTGGTCAACCCGCCGAAGATCAGGGAGGGCAGCAGCATGATGAACAGGACGGGAAGCACCAGCAACCCGGCAATGATGGTAGCAACCGCCTTGCGATGTGTCCAGAGTGCCGCTGCCGCCGCACCGTAAGGGCCTGCGGCAGCAGCACCTTTTGCCGCGCCGCTTACCATTTTTCCTGTCTTGATGGCGCCGCGCACGGCACCGGCAGCGTGTGCGCTGATCTCAGCGGCTTCGTTCAGACCGTTGCGTTCTTGCTGGGTCATATCAGGTCTTGTCCTTTCTGCGAGGCGGGTCAGGCAGACGCCGAATCAGGCTCTCACGATAGGAAATGCCGCCATCCGGATTCTGATAAGGCTTTTTCTCCACTATGTCCTGTGCGTACTGCCTATACCACTTTGCGCCATCCACGGTGGTGACGATAGTGTATTCCCGTTTTGGCTCCATATACTGTTCAGTGCTGTACATGGCAAAGGCACGACCGTCAGGTTCTTCCTCAGAGGTCTCCGTGCCGGTGATATACCCACCGCCGATCTCCACATTGGAGAAGGTCGGAATATCCGCCGCGCCTTCACCAAGAGCCGTATAGCCCATATAGGACATGAGAGCGTCCGCTGCCATATTGCCGGACATGACATCCCCTGATCCCGCGCTGCCGGTGGCAATCCGGCTGATAACGTTATTGGCAATATCGCCGCCCTTGGTCATAGAGGCACGGAACGCCATGCCGCCAACGCCGCCGCTGCCTGTGCCGGTGGCGTTTCGGTATGCGCCGTTATAGAAGCTGCGATTGGCAACACCGGCCAGACCACCTTGCAGGAAGGTGTTGCTGTCACCGCCATTGCCACCGGTGCTTCCGGCTCGCCCTGCATTACCGCCTCGACCGCGTCCAGCGACGCCACGGGCGGCAGCAGTGCTCCGCGCGGCCAGCATCGCTTCTGCCAGCATAGAGCCGCCTGTATGACCCACATTGATGCCAAGGCCCTGCATGAAGCTGTCGATTTTCTGTGAGATCTTCAAAAATGCCACTGCGCACAGAAACCAGATAAACAGGTTTCCGGCCACGCCTTCTTTACCGGAGGCTGAGACCTGAGACTGCACATCTGATTCCGTCAGAGCAAAGGCCGGGATTGTGAGCGCACATATAACCAGTACGGACAACACGATCCCTGTGATGTATTTCGTTTTTTGATTCATGATCGTCTCCTATAGGGATAAGGGGTTTGCCAGGAAGGTTCCCACCATGGTGATGAACAGGCGAAGGCACCATGCGTTCATCAGCAGCAGAAACATCTGGCCGCCGAACATCCGGCACCACGCCTTGAAGATGTTGGAGGTGCTCTGCGCCGCGCCCGTAGCAAAAGCCACCGGTGCCGTGAATACCAGAACGCCCAGGAGCACATAACGCTCCGCCGCCTCAAATAGCAGCTTGATATAGTTCCACGCCAATATGAGTACGAGGATCAGGGCGATTAGAGCCACCGCGCCGTTGGCACAGACCCCAAGGATGGTAAGTATGACCGAATTGAAGTCGGCAAAGTTCAGTGTGGGCAGCTCAGACGACATGATCCACGCGTAGGGTGTCCCGCCGATTTTCAGTATCAGCTCCACGATTTCATCTGCGAAATAGGCCAGCAGGATAAACAGCACGGAGCGGATCGTCAGTTTTACCGGGTCTTCTGCCTCTACGCCTGCTATAAGGCCGTAGTTCTTGAATAGCTGCCAGATCAGGTTCAGCAGGATCATGCCGATAGCCAGTGCCACGAAGATGTTGTACATCGTCTCCGCGGCAGGGAAGTAGCGCAGGAAGGTGGTCATGTCGCAGCCCAGAGCCCCCAGCACAGAGGTGTTGATAAGGTCAAGACCGTACATGACCTGTTCCGCGATCCATTCTACAATGCCATCTAATATGCCCATAGCACTTCTCCTTTCTCAGCCGGGCAGTTTGGCGTTATCCGTTCCATCTGCCATCTGCGAAGAAGGGCGTCACATAGGACATGATGAAGCCCAAACCGTTAAGGATCGCCCATGTGATGATGATACGCTTGAGCCATGCGCGGCTCTCGTCCACAGTGCGGCCATTGCGGGAGAAGTTCATCATCAGCAGTGCCACCGACGCGGTGACAATGGCGGCAATGGTGGAGATAAGAAGAATCTGGTTATAGACATCCTTCATGATCTCATTGGCCTTCTCCCAGACGGTGGCGGCAAAGACAGGCTGGCAAAGCATTGCGGCCATGGTCACGCCCGCGAAGGCCGCATATAGTGCCATGCCGGGGCTTGCCCTGTGGAGATGTGTCTTGGTCAGGTCATGTTTTTTCACTCGTGATACCTCCTGTGATAGAAAAGATGTGGAGGGGCTACTCTCTAAAAGTCGCCCCTCTTGGACTGCCCAAATACCCGGAAACAAAATAACACCACCCCGTAGGATGGTGTTACTCGTATCGCCTTGGCATAGTTTTGAGCATACACAGTATAGCACACTTGGATTTACGCCGAAATCGCAAAACCGTGCCAATGTTGTGGCAAGAGGGTGCCAGTAAGAATTGCAAATAAGTACAAGAAAGGTTCTTTACAATTATTTGCAGACAATGTGGACAATTTGCTCAATTATTGTTATAATAAAAATATTCAATTTACGCATTAGGAGAGAAAGATATGGCGCAAGCTAAACATGGCTCGGATATTGAAAACACACAAGACGATCTTCTAAATAAAGCCCAAGTAGAATTTCATTCCGTTATTAACACTTTTATTCTTCCACTTTGTGATTCACGGGGTAACCTGAAGCTTGTTAAAAAGCCTTCAATGAATACTGCTTTAGTTTCTTATGTGGAAAACGGAAAGAACAGTCCCTGCTTGTATTTTTTCCCGTGCATTTCCCGAAACGGCCATACAACACCATTTTGTTATAAGGTAAAAACATATTCCTCCAAATCTATAGTTAAGCGTCTCAATGTCATTCTAAGGGAACTCTTAAAAGTCACTGAATATAATTGCTTCGATGGTAAAATACGAAAGCAACGTGACTACGGGAACGGCAAGCGCAGATACACATCATATAAGAACAAGACCCTCCAATTGGCATTTGAGCTTGGTATGTGTTCTTGGCTGGCTCCACACGATGGTGCATTCACACTACACGCCATGTTGTGCCGCATGGAGGAGTGGGCCTCAAAAACATATGAAGGGAGCAGTGTTCCGTTTGGTTTTGTAGTAGACTTTGACGCGAAAGCAAATAAAGACGCTGCCAGTTACTTGAGTTTTCTGCAGAATGACTGCAGTGCCGTTTTTACAGACGGTGTATTTTCTGGAATAAGACTGGATCAAAAAGGTAGAGTGCTTTCGTTTATAACACGGAATACCCCAATTAAAAATCACCAGCCAGAAAACGAAATGTTTGTGCCCTATCAGTTTTCGGATATCGCACAACATTGTTCCGGCAATGCAATTGGCGTTATTGTTCTGACTAATGGCGAAATACTCTTAGTTAAAAAACGTGCCATCTGCTTTGCTAAGCGAGGAACAAAATGGGTATCATTTGATTGGGATCGTATACGCTCACAGCTACTGCCTTACTTTTTGACAACCGAGAATGCTGATATAATCGATATTGAAAGAAAGATCAAGATTATTTACAACACAATACTGGATGTATCGTTTTCTCATGTTGGAGGTTGCTTATCTATCATTGTCCCTGGCATAGATGATGACGAAATATCTAAGG
>ENA-OUQW01001304-OUQW01001304.1-human-gut-metagenome-genome-assembly--contig:-NODE-1304-length-26685-cov-16.263725_pt1 | contig 26685 bp, 19 predicted proteins | sample MGYA00248464_ERZ548849 | MGnify/ENA primary metagenome ERZ548849 (study PRJEB26491, sample SAMN04978193) | human gut metagenome | host: Homo sapiens | study: EMG produced TPA metagenomics assembly of... | reverse complement strand
CACTTTGTGTATGAATTAGTTGGCTAATTTTATTCTATTTACTGAATATCCCTATGATAGATCGACTTATGGTAAAGAAAGAGGCTCTACAATGCAGTGGAAAGATTTACTCTGAAGAGTATAGGAGAAGGTTTGGGACCAAGAATGATATTTTCAGAGTAGAGAAAAATCCGACTGACAACAGTAAACTTGTACTGACAATAAACAGACAGCCCATCTCTGACTGGTTTAAGGAACAATGGGACAAACTAAGGCAATCCTTGCGATCCACCGTGCAGGAAGAGAAGAAAAGCAAAGGATTAAAAATGTAATCATCACAACAAAAGGAAAAATAAAGCAGTCTAATATAAGGCTGCTTTATTTAAAAGCAGACTAATACAAACAAAATAATAGTCCTCTATCATCATAGATTTTCCTCCACACGCATTTTCAAAAAAGATTAGTGAACTTAGTCATTTTATAATGAGCAAATATTAAAGAAATTTTTCCATATATCTGCCGATTTATAACTACCAATAGAGCTTGCAGGAACATATAAACAACAATCAATGTATACTTTGCTGTCAAATGCATTAAATGAATATTTAAATTTTGGAGGTGTTGTACCTTCACAATAAATCTTATTTAATTTGCCACATCCATTAAACCCATTTATTAAGGAAATGCTGAACGGAATAGACACTTGTTCTAGTTCTCTTAAATATCTTAGGGATACCAATTCTTCTACACCTTTTCCTATCTCAAGTTCCTTTACGGGAGCATAATCTAATAATGCACCTGCTGAGGTATAAGATTCTGACACTTGAAAATTACGACCTATATAAACATATTCTATAGGAGAATCACAAAACATGGAATAATTTACAACTCCACCAGTACCTCCGCCAGTGTCCACAGAACCTCTTCCCGCTGTATATACTAATGTGGAAGCACCATCCTCAAAAATGAGTTCCTTAAGACTTATACATTTGTCAAAAGCTCCATCACCCATAAAAGTTACACTAGATGGAATTTTCAAAGAAGTAATCTTTGTTGCACCTGATAGGAGGTGACTATCAATTGAAGTAACACAAGAACCTAATTTAATATCTTCACATTGAGATAAATCTGAAAATCCGGGATTCCAAGGCCAATGATCGATAGTCCGACCTATGTATAATTTTCTTATTGGGCAATTAACAAAGTATTCTGGTACATTGTTAGAGGAACAATAAAAATATAATGTAGAAGTACCATCTTCTATTATGACCTCTGATAATTTTATACATTCATCAAAGCTCCTTTCGTAAAGGGTTTTAACGGATGCTGGAATTGAAATTTTTTCTATTAGGCTTCCATAAAATGCAGCACGCCCAATGTATTCAATATTCCTTCCTAAAGTAACATTCCCTATGTTTGAACGATAAAATGCCCCATCATCGATACTTGTTACAACAAGTGTTTTCCCATTATACGTAACTCTGTCTGGGATATTTATATCACCAGAATAAATGCCTTCACCACCTACTACAGTAGCCGTAAGGTTTTCTATAGATAATATTTTGTAAAAAAGACCTTCGCATTCAAAATCATAATTTTTAGGATATTTTTTGATTTCTTGATTAATTATCAATTTTTTACTAATGTTCTCTCCTAAAAATACAATTGTTGCAGTCCGTTTACTTGTTGTCTTATTTTCATCTACTTTTATTATATATGTTTTTTTGCCACCAGTACCTTTATCCTCATCATTTATTGTCATAGAGACCCAATCATCACTAATATTATAAATGTAAGTTATATTAGATGTTACGGATAAATTTATAAATCCTCCAGAGCCTTCAATGTTACAAACTGATGAAGAAAGTTCAATAAAATTATTTTGTTTTTGCTGAATTGTAACAGACTGCTTATCAAAGCCACATTCTATTGTTACAATAGCATTACGGTCGCTATTGGTTGAATTTTCATATACTTTCACAACAAGAACTTGATTTCCTGAATTTCCAAATGTTGGAGATAGTTCACACCATTCGGCATTTGTAGTGGCTGACCATTTAGCATTTGTAGTAAAATGGATTTCTACTATATTTTCTGAATTTGAACAGATAAAGCTATTTTCTTCTAATTGACTAATTTTTGCATTTTCAGGACTAATGTTTTCTTCCGAGCAGGACAGTAAGACAAAAGACACAACAAATACAGGAAGTATAATAAATAAAAATCGATTCATTGTAAATACTATTTATTTTTGTTTTCCAAGATGATAACATCGTTTGATGATTCTTGACCTAAGTAAAAGTATCCTTTTTTTGCCAACTCATTAACCAAATCATCATCCATATATTGACGCATATCTACGCAACGAGGAGATTCTACTACATTATGCCATTCGAATTTAATTTTCTTTTCGTTTTTACATGAATCAATATGTTCGTATATTTTCTTCTTAAAATTAAGTACATATTCCAAGGAATCCTTACAACGAAAGTCTATATTTTCTTTCTCTTCATGCAAGCGGCTAAGTTGTTCACTTACATATTTTATAAAATCGCTATCATTCATATTAAATTCAAAAACTATATTTGTTGAAATTTTCCATCCTCTATTCAGTTCAGCGGAAATCCGCTGAACCATCTATTCTGGCATTAACACAAGTATATAAAAAACAATAACCCTGAAGTTTGCTTGTTCAGCAGGGACAACAGGGTCTTACGCTTGCAAATATAGTCATTAATTTCTTTCTTTGCAAGAAAGATGCAAATTTTAAACTTTATACCAAATGAAATATGATGAATGTTTGCAGGTTCTTTCTCCTGCAAGATTAAATAAATACGCGCAAGCAAGTGGTAATGAAAAAGCCAAGACTTTGCGTTTATACCAATACAACATCAAGTTGAGCCAACGTTTTTACGGAGTTATCGGTATGTTTGAAATAATGTTACGTAATGCCATAAATACTCACTACAAACAATATTTCAACGATGAAAATTGGATAATCAACCAAGCAAGACCCCATGGATTACTTGAACAGGAAGCTTCCGAAATAGTACGCATACAACGCACTTATACAAATATGGGAGCGTACAACAACGATAAGATGGTAGCTTCCTTTACATTTGGTTTCTGGACTTATCTGTTTACAAGACGCAATTACCGCATAGGAGGAAAAACGCTTCTTCAAATATTCCCAAACAAAGCGCATGGTTTAAAGCAAACAGACATCTACAACCAACTGACTGCCATCCGTGAATTTCGTAACCGAATAGCACATCATGAACCTATCTGCTTCAACGCTACACGTGCCATAGATACAAAATATGCCAAAGAGCATTATGAGTTAATACGAACCTATATAGAATATATGGGATTTGATTCAGATTCTGTATTGCGAATGGTAGAAAAGCCCGATTCTATACTAAAGGTAATAGATGGTATGAAATAAATACCACATCTTTGGTGGGATACATAAGGATGATTGGGAACAATTTGGGAACAAGTTACAAAAAAGAAAAGAGCTAAATATTTGATTTACAAATACTTAGCTCTTTTTCTTGTACCCAGACCCGGGATCGAACCGGGATGGGTTGCCCCACTGGTGTTTGAGACCAGCGCGTCTACCGATTCCGCCATCTGGGCTTAATTGCGGTTGCAAAGGTAGTTGTTTTTATTTAATAAACAAAATAAAAAGGCGAAAAAACAGATAAATCTGCAATTTCGCCTTTATTTTTGGTTGTGTGTTGCTCAATTGTCTGCGATAATCTCCAGTTTTTGGCTTTTAGTGCGGGTTTTCATCCACGCCTCAATCTTGGCGATTTCTGTGTCGGCAGGTTTATTCTTGAATTCTATTGTAGACAGGCAGATTGTGTCTGTTGCAACAGAGTCCCCGTCAATTGTACACTTGATGCTGTTGCTTAGCGACAGTGACTTGACGTTAGGGAAGAGCACAGCCATCTCTTTACTCAGTTCGACGGTTAGAGCCTTGAATCTGTTTTCGTCTTCAAGTTTGCCCTTCAGACTTTCTATCAGATTCTGCTGTTCCCTTATTTCCTTCTGGCTGGTTTCGTAGAAATCCTTGAGCACAATGTTCTGCAGACCTGAAATGTCGATTGAATCGTTGTTTATGCCTTGTATTATGGCAAGCCTCGCATTCTTCAGATGATATGTTGCCAGATGCGCTCTGGCGTTGTCTATCATTGTTTGTGACACTTCATCGCCGACTATGGCAATCTTTATGGTCTTGTTCTTATAGGAAATCTCCTTGCTTATAATCTGGGTATTCGGAAAGTTGAGCTCCTTGTTTATGAATTCAGTAGCCGAAGAGTTGAAAATAGTCTCTTTGACGATGCTGTATGTCATGAACACAGATGGAGCAATCGTTACAGCCACTATGAGGAATATATATTTCTTGATGAGGCCTTCGCGCTTTTTGTCCATGTAGGCTTTCTTCTGGAACTTGAGTGCTCTTACTCCTATGAAAGTTGCCAGACTTATGAAAACCGTATTTATGAAGAAAAGGTAGAAGGCACCGAAGAAATAGAGCCATTCCCCGTTGGCCAATCCGTATCCGGCAGTGCAGAGCGGTGGCATGAGAGCCGTTGCTATTGCCACGCCTGGAAGCACATTGCCCTTGTCTTTGGCACAGATGGCTGTGATGCCGGCCAATCCGCCGAAGAATGCGATGAGTACGTCGTATATGTTCGGCGATGTTCGTGCCAACAGCTCCGATTGAGCCTCATGCAGAGGCGTCAGAGTGAAGTATACTGTAGCTGTTATGACCGATATGCCCGTAGCCACAGCATAATTCTTTAAGGAACGTTTCAGCAGGTCGAAGTCTGTTATGCCGACAGCCAGTCCCATACCTATAATAGGGCCCATCAGAGGTGAAATGAGCATGGCACCGATTATGACGGCAGTCGAATTGACGTTGAGTCCAAGCGAAGCAATGAATATCGCGAATATCAGCACCCACAGGTTTGCACCCTTGAATCTGATGCCTCCAACGATGGATTCGACTGTTTGCGCCTGTTCATCCCTTGTCAGCGGCATCCTGAAATATTCTTTCAGATAGTTTACGTTCATATTAAGAATAAATGTGGCGTTGAGTATTATTATAAGTGTATTGATGCAGTTTCCTGCAGAATGTTTATGACAGACCTTCTATCAGGCCGTCCACAATGTCTATGCGCTCTGCCTGCGGTGATTTCGGCAGTCCCGGCATGCGCAGAATGTCGCCTGCGATGACTACTATCATTTCTGCACCGCTGTTGATTACAAGGTCGCGTATGTGGAATCCGAATCCTGCCGGTGTGCCGTACAGAGTTGGGTCGGCAGAGAACGAATACTGTGTCTTGGCGATACATACAGGGAATTTCTCCATTCCGAGTTCGCTGATTCTCTTCAGCATCTTTTCTGCTGTCTTTGAGTAAGTGACGTTTCCTGCTCCGTAGATGCTCTTTGCCACTTTCTCAATCTTTGTCTTCACATCGTCTGTATCCTCGTAGCAAAGCTTGAGAGGCTCGGAAGGATGTTCTTCTATGGTTCTAACTACTGTCTCGGCAAGTTCTACGGCACCTTCTCCGCCTTCCATGTAAGCGTTGTTTACGGCGAATCCTACTCCCTGTTCTTCGCAGTGCTTGCGTACAAGTTCCAGTTCCTCGTCAGTGTCGGTTGCATATCTGTTGAATGCCACAACTACAGACTGGCCGTAGAGCTTCATGTTGTGTATGTGCTTGTCGAGATTCTTCAGTCCGAGAGTCAGGCCTTCGCTGTTTGGCTCCTTGATTTTGTCGAGCGCTACGCCTCCGTGCATCTTCAGACCCTGTGTGGTAGCTACGATGACAGTGAGTTTCGGCTGGAGTCCGCTCTTGCGGCACTTTATGTCGAAGAACTTCTCAGCTCCAAGATCTGCACCGAATCCGGCTTCTGTCACTACATAGTCGCTGAATGTCATGGCCATCTTTGTTGCCAGAACGGAGTTGCATCCGTGTGCGATGTTGGCGAATGGTCCGCCGTGTACGAATGCAGGAGTATTTTCTGTCGTCTGCACAAGATTTGGATGTATGGCATCCATGAGCAGTACTGTAATGGCTCCTGCCACACCCATATCTTTTACGGTGAAAGGTTTACCGTCAGAAGTTATTCCCAGCAGAATGTTCTCTATTCTGCGTCGCAGGTCGTTTATGTCTTTTGCCAGACATAAAATAGCCATTATTTCGCTTGCAGGAGTGATGTCGAATCCGCTTTCCTGAACTGTTCCGTCGGTTTTTGCACCAAGTCCGGTGACGATGAATCGCAGGTTGCGGTCGTTGACATCAAGAACTCTTTTCCAAAGCACCTCTTTCAGTGCGAATCCTTCTTCTCTGTGCTGATAAATATAGTTGTCCAGCAGGGCGCTTATCATGTTGTGTGCCGAAGTTATAGCATGGAAATCACCGGTGAAATGGAGATTTATCTTTTCCATAGGCAAAACCTGTGCATAACCTCCGCCGGCAGCTCCTCCCTTAAGTCCGAAGCATGGTCCGAGCGACGGCTCGCGCAGTGCTGCTACAGCCTTCTTGCCGATCTTGTTGAGTCCTAGCGCAAGACCTATCGACACGGTTGTCTTGCCTATACCGGCTTTTGTCGGTGTGATGGCCGTTACCAGAATCAGATTGCTTTTCTTTACCTTCTCTTCGTCGATAAGATCTTCAGGCACTTTTGCCATGTATTTGCCGTAGTGTTCGAGCTGTTCGCTCTTAAGTCCGATCTTTGCGGCCACTTCGTCGATATGTGCCAGTTTGCACTCTCTTGCTATTTCAATGTCAGTTTTCATCTTTAAAGTTTTGTATATTGGCCAGTTAAAATTTTTAATATGAGACAAATGTAATTTTTTTTTGATGAGAAACCCGAGTTTATGCCTTCATAAAACCGACCATTCGTCGTTTTTTGTCCTTTATAATGGCGTTTTACGCAGGTTTGCAATGTATAAGTATACCTGTCGGTTGATTTGTATGCAGGTCCGGCTGTAGTTTTCCAAGGGCTCGCAGACAGAATTCCGAGCGCCCGCAGTTTTTCTTCCGAGCCCTCGTAATTTCAGTCTCGAGCGTTCGAAAAAGAAGTGTCGCTTTTATCCTCGCTTTGTCCGCAATGCTTGATAATGAACTTGTTTGCAAGTTAAAAAGGGCATTCAGGCTTCATTCTTCCGACTTTTTTCTGTTTCTTTGCGGCGTCAAAAGCATGAATGGCTTTTGACTTGTGCAGATAAGGGTTAAAAAGATATATATACTTATGAAAAGATTCATGTTGGCGGCCGTGACAGCCTTGACCGCCTTTAATGCAGCAGATGCTGTTGAACTTTCTGAAACCGCAGAAAGAGCCGGTGAAGTGCAGGCAACAGAGGCTGTAGATACGGCATCGGTAAAGAAACGTGGAGGGATATTCTCTGATTTTGTACAAAACACGACTTTCGGCGGATACGTAATCGGCAAATATTCGGTAGATGACCGCAATCCTGATCCTCAGAATGGTTTCAGTTTCCGTCTCATACGTCTTTATGCCGACGGAAAGATGGGTGACTTTGCCTATAAACTTCAGATTGACATGACCGGGTCTGCCAATAGCGGAACGTTATCAAACGAAAAGTCTCCGCATGTAGTAGATGCATGGATTGAGTGGCAGCGTTTCAGTTTTGCGAAGATCAAGTTCGGACAGTTCAAACGCGGATTCACCTTTGAAAACCCGATGCATCCTTGGAACTACGGCTTTGGGGGCAATTCGCAGGTGATATCCAAACTTGTAGGCTATTCGGACCGCAGCGGCGAACACTCGTGCGGAGGCCGTGACTTCGGAGCTCAGGTGCAGGGCGATCTGCTCCCTGTTGCATCAGACCGTCATCCTCTTTTCCATTATCAGATCGGCGTATTCAACGGTCAGGGCATAAACCATTCGGATGCCGATTCGCGCAAGGATGTTATAGGAGGTGTGTGGGTTAATCCTATAAAGGGACTCAGCATAGGTGCTTTCGGATGGAGCGGAAGCTATACGAAGAGTGGCACTACTGTCGACCGTAACCGTTGGGCCGTAGGACTGAATTACACCGGTCCATTCCTCGTGCGTGCAGAATATGTCGGTTCGGAAGGCGGTGCAATAGGCTCTGACGGTACAGTTAATGAAGCTTTGGGCAATAAGGCCGACGGATGGTATGTTTCTGCAGGAATGCCTGTGTGCAAGAATCTTGAGCTTTTCGCAAAATGGGATGTGTACCGCGAAAGCCGTAAAAGCAGTACAGCCATTGAACAGTATGATATTTCGGCCAACTGGCATATTTATAAGAATCTGATGCTTCAGCTCAATTATTATTTTACTTGCGACAAGAGCTTGTCTACAAGAAATTCGGGAGCTGACAGATATTACAATACAGCCGATGTGCAGGTGTATTTCCGTTTTTGACGGAAATGCATCTGTGCATTTTTTTTAATGCACTTCATTTAAGGGTACAAAAAAAGGGGTTCATAACCCCGTCTGCATCTGCGGTCCCGGCGTTTCCGGAACGGCTTGAGTCAGTGATGATGACTATCTCTGTCAGATTCTTCCAACGCTTGAGATGTTGCTCACTACGACCAGAATGGCCATCACTGACGCGATAATCAATTCAAATGTACCCATAATTAAAAATTTTGGTTGATAAATTTCGGACCGGCACTCTTGCCTGTCCGCCGCAAATGTAGGAATCGGATGCTGCATCAAGGTTTCTGGAATATTAAAATTTTGTTCCTTCCTAATGTGGAATCCCAAACCATACATTTTGTTCATTCGCCTTCGCTTTGGCTGAGATCATAGCTGTAGTCTATGTCGTCCCAGACATGTGTTCCATATTCGTCTTCCATTTTTTATTCTCCTTTCTTTTCAGTTCATTATCAGTTTTATCAATTCGTTGTCTTCTTCATGCATTTTCCATACATATCCCCTGCGTCTGCCGGTCATTCTGATGAAGCATCTTGAAAAACGTATAAGCAACGCCGTTTCTTTCAAAGCCTCTGTAATAATCTTTTTTGCCATATCCATATTACTAGATTTTTTATGAGTGTCGGTAGATACTTGCTCCGTCTGCATGAATCTGCTTTTGTCATAACCATCCCGTTATGTGTACGATGGCCTCGCGTATGAATGGCAGAAGCATGCCGGCGATGGATATCATGATTGAGAGTGCTGTCAGGTATCTTAAGATTATCAGTCTTGTTTCCATAACTGCCTTTCTTTTTATCCGATACAAATATCATAAAGTATTATTTCGATTTTATGTCTTAGGCGTTAAGTTTGTGCTGCAAGTGCTTTTTATTCTTTAGCTTGTTTTGGGGGACTGTTTTGAAACGAAACAAGGCGGCAAATCAGGATTGCAACCTGTCTGCCGCCTTATTTCGTTTCTTATATATAAGAAGGGATGTTATTCTCCGTCCTGGAACTTGACAACGCCTCGTATCATGTGTCTGAGTGAACCGATAAGTTCCTGTGATTCCTGAATGATGTTGACGAATACAAGCATCGCTTCAAGATTGGTTGAAGAATCCTGCATTGAGTCAAGCATTGCTTTTCTGTGTCTTGACAGGCTCACCTGAAGCGACTGGCTGTCTGTACGTATTGCATCGGCCAGTGAGAAGTCGTTCTCCTTAAGCATCTGCTCTGTACGCTCAAACAGGATGATTACGGCATCGCGCATTGCGAGGAACGGTTCTATAGAGCTGATTGGTACAGGCGAGAAATTGTTTCCTACGTGTTCACGGCTAGGATCGTTGATACGCTTCAGACAGTAGAGCATCTGTTCGCATGAGTTGGAACCGAGGAAAAACCATGTGTTTCTTTCTATCGCCTGCATAGGGTCGATCGAGCGCATACCGATAAGCTCGCGTCTGCGCTGGCGTTTCCACTCCTTTCTTCCCTCCTCGATGTCGTCCTTCACACGTTTCAGCCTGCGGTATTCCTCCTGGAAGAATGCATCGGTTGTCATCTTGTATTCTTCCCGAATGAATTTGAGGAGAGAACTGTGGCTCTCGCGTATGTGTTTGCAGAGAAGATCCCAGATGTCGGCTTTGCTGCGCGATTTCACCATCTGTGTGAAAGTAACATCAGTTTCGGCCTCTTTTGCTCTGCGCGAAAATACGATGTTGCTTCTTACGAGTATCGCTATAGCCGCTACGATAAGTATTGCCATCATCACGAAGCTGCCGTAGAACATCAGCATTGTAATTACGAAGCAGATGACGAATGCTACACCGGCTGTGATGAACCATCCACCGATTACTGAAAGCATTCCGGTGATGCGGAATACTGCGCTCTCACGGCTCCAAGCCCTGTCGGCAAGGCTTGATCCCATTGCAACCATGAATGCTACGTATGTGGTGGAAAGAGGAAGCTTGAGCGATGTACCTGCGGCGATGAGCAGACCTGCGACAACGAGATTTACCGAGGCGCGTACGAGGTCGAATGCGGCTCCGTCCTTTATGATTGCTTCATCGCTGTTGAAGCGGGTGTTTATCCAGCGTGACACGCCCTTTGGTACATATTCTGATATGTATTGTGTGACATTCATTGTCGTGCGCACGATAGTACGTGCAACTCCTGAGCTTCCGAACATTTCGTCGCCTTCGTCCTGACGTGAAAGGTCTACGCTGGTCTTTACCACGTTCTGAGCCTTTTTGCTCATGAAGAGGGCTATAACCATTACCAAACCAGCACCTACAAGGAATATTGTCGGTGTATGTGCCGATTCATTGAGAGAGCCCATCATAAATGTATAAGGATTTCCCGAACCGTTTGCAGTGAAATCCAGGTATGAAGAAAGTCCTGCCATAGGTACACCGATGAAGTTTACAAGGTCGTTTCCTGCAAATGCCATGGCGAGTGCGAAAGTTCCAAGAAGCACGACAATGCGGAATACGTTGACTTTCATATAGCTGAGCAAGGTCATCACTATGCTTGAAGCGAGAAAGCAGAGACCTATTACGCCCCATGCATTTTCATTGATAAAGTGCATGAGAGGAGTGTCGTTGAGGGTTGAGCCCTTGAGGCCATTGATGAGCAGGAACCATACTATGCTGGTTGTTGCTATTCCGCCGAAAACACCTATCTTGACTTTTGATTTCTTATTATAGGTGAAAGTAAATACGATTCTTGAAAGCCATTGCAATATGAAACCGAAAATAAATGCTATTGCAACTGAGAGGAATATTGCCAAGATGACGGAGAGTGCTTTTTCTGTGTTGAGCAGTTCTGAGAATGAAAGGAGACCTGACTCATCATTGTGGATTTTTATGATAGAAAGAGCAAATGAACCTCCTAAAAGTTCGAATACCATTGAAACCGTCGTCGACGTCGGCATTCCGAGAGAGTTGAAAATGTCCAGCAAGACGATGTCGGTGACCATAACTGCAAGGAATATGCACATCAGATCATAGAAACTGTAGTATGTAGGGCAGAAGATTCCATGCCGCGCTATATCCATCATACCGTTGCTGAGTGATGCTCCGACGAAAATGCCGACGGCGGCAATACCTAAAATAACTTTGAATCTCGCCGCCCGTGAACCTACAGCGGAGTTGATGAAGTTTACGGCATCGTTGCTCACTCCGACCGAAAGGTCGAAAATGGCCAGTGCCATCAGGAAGCCTACGATTCCCAAGAAAATTGTTTCCATTGTTTTGTGAGAATATTTGTTGTGAATTTATTGCGTACAATGAATATTTCCCATTCCGGTTTTATGTACCATTCTGTGTGGAATGGCCCGTTTACCCGGCGAAATTATAACGTTTTTGTTATATTGTTTTTTCAAAAATGTTTCAATTTTGTTACAAGAGCCTTGGGCGGATGTGCCATCAAAGTTTTGCAAGTTTAGGCGCTTCATCTTCTTTTGCGACTTAATGGCCTCAAAAATACATATTAACATTGATTTTATGAAGCAGTTTTTAAATAAAATTCGAGGCCTTTTGATTTTGTAACGAGATTGCAGCACAAATAATTCAGCTTTGTTGTATTTTTGACAGCAAATAAAATTCAGTTATGGAAAAGATACTAGTTGTTGATGATGAACAGGACATATGTGAGATCCTGCAGTTCAATCTCGAAACGGAAGGCTATGAGGTTGATGTGGCAAATTCTGCAGAAGAGGCATTGAAACTGGACCTGAAGAATTATCAGCTTATTCTGCTTGATGTCATGATGGGCGAAATATCCGGATTCCAGATGGCGCGCATAATGAAGCAGAAAGAAGATACTGCCAATATACCTATTATATTTATAACAGCCCTCGACAACGAGAACGATACGGTGAAGGGCCTCAATATAGGCGCAGACGACTATATCGCAAAACCGTTGTCTATGAGAGAGGTGAAGGCACGTGTCAAGGCTGTGCTCAGAAGAACCGCCAAGGAAAAGACCGTAGAGGCGGGAGAACATACGACAATCGGGTATGAAGGACTGAAAATTGATGTGGAAAGAAAGCTCGTGACTGTCAACGGCAAAGAGGTGCAGCTCACCAAACTCGAGTTTGAACTTCTGCACATGCTGGTTTCGAATCCGGAGAAGGTTTTCAGCCGCGAGAAGATACTTGAGACAATCTGGCCGGACGATACTATTGTTATGGGACGTACCGTCGATGTGAATATAACGCGTCTGCGCAAGAAAATCGGTGAGTACGGCAAATGTATAAAGACCAGGTTTGGATACGGATATACTTTTGAACGTATCTGAAATTCCGTTTGCCTATTTCATATCTCGTTATCATGATAGCGAGATGACTGCGCGTCTACTTTTTATATATAATATGTAAGTTTTATTTTTTTATTTATTTTGCCATGAATTACGTAAAAATGAGAATGCGGATAGGATTCTCTAAAAAGCTTTATTTAAGTGTGATAGGGGTCTTTGTGCTGTTTGCGGTATGTTTTGTACTCTTTCAGTATCATAGAGAGAAAGCGTACAAGCTGGAGCTCATGCAGAACAGGATGCAGATATACAACTATGAGATGATGGAAGCTCTCGGCAACAACATCATGGAACAGAAAGCTTTCATGGATTATGTCGCCGCGCATCATCGTGAAGGCATACATGTTTGTGTCATAGATACTTCGGGCAATATAATGCTTGACAGCAATGGAGGGGGTAAGAAGATACGATTGAGGAATTTCAAGAACCGTCCGGAAATAAGGCAGGCTATGAAGTCTGGCAACGGGTATGGCATATATGGAGGCGGAGAAGATGGAATGGGGCCGAAGAGCTTCTGTTTTGCTACGTATTTCTCGGATGAGAATATTGTGGTAAGTTCTTCTGTTCCTTATAATTCAAGATTAGAACATAGTCTTGAAGCTGACAGTCAGTACCTTATATTCGCTGTAATAGTAACAATACTTCTCGGTTTTGTCCTTTATAGAAATACACACCGTTTGGGTGAGCACATCAGACATCTGCGTAACTTTGCGGCAAAGGCTGAGGGTGCAGACCAGCTGGATACAGAGCTTCAGATGGATGTTCCTGATGATGAACTGGGAGAAATCTCGCACAACATCATTTCGCTTTATTGGAAGCTGAAGCATAGCGAAGAGGACAAGTTGCGTATAAAGCGCCAGCTTACACAAAACATGGCCCATGAGCTGAAGACACCTGCGGCAAGCATACAAGGTTATCTGGAGACGATAATCAATAATCCGGATATGAGCGAGGAGCAGAAGAAGCATTTTATCGAAAGATGCTATGCACAGAGCATACGCATGTCGAAACTGCTCTACGATATGAGCGCATTGACAAAGATGGATGAGGCCGGAAGGCTGCAGATGTGCGAATCGATAAATATTTCCAGCCTTGTAGCTTCCATTATGGAAGATGCTGAGCTGGACGTGAAGAAGAGGAATATGAAAGTTGTGATAGATATACCTTCCGATACGGTCGTGAAGGGCGATATGACACTGCTTTATTCCATATTCAGAAATCTTGCGGACAATGCCATTGCTTATGCGGGAGAAAGTGCGTTGCTGAAGATACAATGTGCCGATAAAGGCGATAGATATATGTTTACTGTGGCCGACAACGGGCCAGGAGTTGAACCTCAGCATCTTGCACATCTGTTTGAACGATTCTACAGAGTCGACAAAGGGCGAAGCCGCAAGCTTGGCGGTACCGGATTGGGAATGGCGATAGTAAAGAATGCCATAGTGCTCCATGGAGGAAATGTTGTCGCCAAACAAACTCCTGGAGGCGGTCTTACGATAGAATTTGACATAAAGAAAGATGCATCGGAGAAGAATGCCTGATGCCGCGCTTTCAGAAAAGAAGAATTGTTGTTTGCCGTTCAGATGCGCAATGTAAAGCGTCTGGACGGCAATTTTTTTATCTGTAAATATATTTTTGATTACTTTATGTCATTTGTTGCGCATGTCATGAATCAAAAATCTGCATTTGTGGTTTCATTTTGAGAGACTAATGTTAAATGTATCCATTTTTTTGATATTTTTTTTCCTGACCTTGATAAAAAAGGCTAATTTTGCGCCCGTTAAAGTAAAAAAGTCTAATCTAACAAGTCAGATTTGTGAGAAAATATGTAACAATCGCGGTCTGTAGTTCGGATTTGTAGTTTTTTTAAGACTTTGCTGCTTTGATTCTTCATGGCAGGCTTTTAAGAAACGTGTCCTTGTTTTATGATTGAATTCCAGTGATGGATGTTGGACATTTTTAGAATAGAATGGCAAAAAGGTAGGAATGGATGTTCAATCCGTTTATATATTAAAAATAGGTTGACGGCTTTTGTCGAGATCGATTGATTTATAGAAATCATAGACGTGGCTGTCGTTTATTTGGAAACTATGCTGAAAAGATTACCATTAAACAGTTGAACGGTGGTTTGCAGAATGTGTCGGGCGTATTGCTGATTTCGCATGTCGGCGGTTGGAGCAATGCTTCTGGCTTTTTGTTGTGGCATTGATTGAGAGAATTGAAACATTTATATTTTTATTAACTAAAACTTTTTAAGAATGAAAAAAAGAGCATGGTTGTTCCTTACTTGCCTCTTCGCAGTGGTAAGTATGGCGTTCGCCCAGAGAACGGTGACCGGTGTTGTCATCGACAGCAGCACTGGCGAACCTGTTATCGGAGCTTCTGTTCTTGTGAAAGGTACTACTGTCGGTAATGCGACAAACCTCGATGGCCGTTTCACAATCAACAATGTTCCGGAGTCTGCAAAGCATCTTGTTGTTTCATACATCGGTATGAAGAAGACTGAGGTCGCTATCAAGGCCAACATGAAGATTTTCATGGATCCTGAGGATGCAAGTCTCGATGACGTCTTGGTTGTTGCTTACGGTACACAGAAGAAATCAGCATACACAGGTGCAGCTGCTGAAATCAAGTCCGACAAGATTGAAAACCGCCAGATTACCAATGCCTCTCAGGCTCTCGTCGGTACAATGTCTGGTGTGCAGACAATACAGTCGAACGGTCAACCGGGATCAAACGTTTCTGTACGTATCCGCGGTATTTCTTCGATTAACGGTGACAATTCACCTCTTTGGGTCGTTGACGGTGTGCCGTACGACGGTGATATCACTGCCATCAATACAAACGATATCGAGAGCATGACTGTGCTCAAGGATGCCGTTTCTACTTCTCTTTACGGTTCTCGTGGTGCCAACGGTGTAATCATGGTCACTACCAAGAAAGGTAAGATGGGAGAGGCCAAGATTACACTCGATGCAAAATGGGGTTCTGTAAGCCGCGAGGTCCGCAACTATGACGTTATACGCAACCCGGACCAGTTCATGGAACTCGCTTACCAGTCTCTTTACAACGGATATCTTTACAACGGCGGATATTCTGCTGATGAGGCTTTCCGTCTGGCAAACCAGAATCTTATCAATCGTCTAGGTTATCAGGTCTATACAATTCCGCAGGGACAGTACCTCATCGGTTCCAACGGCAAACTCAATCCTAATGCAACGCTCGGATACAGCGACGGTGAATATTACTACACTCCGGACAACTGGGAAGATGAAACATTCAAGCCTCAGCTCCGCCAGGAATATAATGTAGGAATCTCCGGTGCCAATGAACGTCTCAACTACTATGTATCTTTCGGATACCTTGATGACGGCGGTTTGGTAGAGAATTCAGGATTCAGAAGATTGTCTACCCGCGCAAATGTAGAATACAAGGTCAAGGACTGGTTGAAGATTGGAACCAACATGGGATTCACTCATACAAATTATGACAGCCCTAATAATGATAAATCCGGCAGTACTTCCAATGCTTTTGAAATTGCAAACACTATGGGTCCTATCTATCCGTTCTACGTACGCAATGCTGACGGACAGATAATGCGTGATCCTGCAAGTGGCAAACCTATGTATGATTATGGTAATACTACAATGAATAGTACTAACTTCAACCGTCCTGCGATTGCAGGTGGTGGAGCGCATCCTATATCAGACTTCACTTACAGCAAAAATGAATCCAATATGGACATCTTCAACGGCAACTGGTATGCTACAGCTGATTTGTCTCATGGTTTCTCGGTTACAGCACGCTTCGGCCTGCACTCAGACAACACTATCTTCTACAATATGCAAAGTCCACTTTACGGACAGATGGTTGCTTTCGGCGGTTTCATTCAGAACCAGCAGTCACGTGTAACTTCGTTCGACCACCAGTATTTGCTGAATTACTCAAATACATTCGGCAAGCACTCTGTAAATGCTACTGCAGGATTCGACGGCTACCAGTACAAGAACCAGTCATTCTATATCGCGGGTTACAACATGTACGACCCTAACGACTATACTGCAGGTAATGTCATAGATGATAAGAACGGTACAGGAGGTATAAGCAAATATAACACTGCCGGATATTTCATCACTGCAAACTATGACTACGACCAGAGATTCTATGCCAACGTAGGCTACCGCCGCGACGGTACATCTGTCTTCGCTCCTAAGAATCGTTGGGGTGATTTCTTCTCTTTCGGTTTCGGCTGGAACATGAAGAAAGAATCTTGGCTTAAAGATGTCGATGCTGTCGACCTCTTGAAATATAAGATTTCTTTCGGACAGCAGGGTAACGATAACCACGCTGTAAACCTCTATGCTTATCTTGACCAGTACTCTATATCTGGTGCTGATGGAGTTTTCTCTGATGGTGTTTTGTCATTCAAGGGAAATGAAGATTTGAAGTGGGAAAAGACAAACAGCTTCAACACTGGTTTCGACTTCTCTTTCTTCAAAGGTAGACTGAGTGGTTCTGCAGACTTCTTCTTCCGTGCAACTAGCAACCTCCTTGACTACAAGAGAGTGGCAAGTTCAAACGGTTATACTTCAATACCTGTAAACATGGGTACAATCCAGAACCTGGGTGTTGAATTTGACCTCACTTATGGAATCTTCAGAACTAAGAACTTCAACTGGGATGTAAACTTCAACATGACTCACGTTGCCAACAGAATCCACAAGCTTGCTCCTGAATACAACGGCGAATATATCAACGGAAGCAACATCTATAAAGAAGGTGGTACAATCTACAACTTCTATCTTGTAAAGTGGGCCGGCGTCAGCGAAGAAACCGGTGAAGCCATGTACTGGGCTAAAGATGCTGAAACAGGCGATTACTACAAAACTACAGATTATGAAACAGCTTACAACACAGCACGTGAAGACAGAGGTAGCGCTCTTGCTAAACTTTATGGTGGTTTGAGCACAAATCTTTCATGGAAGGGTATAGATTTCTCTATCCAGACAAGCTGGCAGATAGGTGGCAAGATGTATGATAATGGATATGCAAGTTTGATGCACGGTGGTACTTCTACTACAATTGGTACAAACTGGCATAAGGACATTCTCAATGCTTGGACTCCAGAGAACACCAATACAGATGTTCCAAGACTTGACTACAGCGATCAGTATGCAAACAGTCTTTCTACAAGATTCCTTACAAACGCAAGCTATTTCTCAATCGACAATATAACTATCGGTTATACACTTCCTAAGAAATGGACAATTCCTATGGGTATTGAAGGAATCAGAGTATATGGATCTGCCGAGAATCTCTGCATTTTCTCTGCACGCAAGGGACTCGACCCTCGTATGGGAATCACAGCTGCCGGCAACTCTACATATTCTTCACGTAGAGTAATCTCTGGAGGTATCAAGGTTACATTCTGATTTATGAAGATTGAATATAATAAAGAAAGAAAAGATTATGAAATATAGCAAATATTTGATGCTCGCCGCTTCGACAGTCCTCTTTGCCAGCTGTTTGGATACAGAACCGCTTGGCTCTACCAAAACGGAGGATCAGAAGAATGAGGTTTACGAACAGGACCCATCAAAGGTGATGGCGAGCGTGAATGGAGTATTCTCCACTTTTTCACAGATATATACGATTACAGGAGATCATTATGATTTCGGATATCCGACTATAATGTTGACTCTTGATTCGCATGGTATGGATATGCCGGCTGAAGATATAGGCTACAACTGGTTCGCAACATCTTTGGGATATTACGATATGTCTTATACTTCACGTTCTACAAGCTATATATGGAACTTTACATATAAGCAGATAAGAAGCGCGAACGAAGTGTTGAGCAAGATTGATCCGGCAACAGAAAATGCAACATTGCAGTATTACATGGCACAGGCTCTGGCTATGCGTGCTTTTGACTACTTCATGATTGCTCAGATCTATCAGAACAACTATTCTTCCGTTGATCCTAAGACTGCTTTGTGTGTTCCTTTGATCACTGAAAAGAACAAGGAAGATGTTGCTGTAAACGGATGCCCTCGTGCAACAGTTGAGGATACTTACAACATGATTCTTGCAGATATCGATTCTGCTGTTGTACTCTTGGACAAGAGCGGAGTGAAGCGTTCTGACAAGAGATATATCGACGGTGTAGTAGCTAGAGCTATCAGAGCAAAGATCTACCTCACAATGCATAAGTATGATATGGCTCTTGCTGATGCAAATTACGTCATTGAAAATTCTTCTGCTACTCCTTATACAATTGATGAGCTCAAACGTCCGATGTTCATCGCTAAGGAAGAGAATTCATGGCTCTGGGGTATAAATGTCGATGAGACTCAGGACGGTGCAGTGGGACTTGTCAACTTCCCTGCACACATGTGTTCTTTCGTACGTTCTTACTGCGAGGTCGGAGCGTGGAGAAGATGCAACAAAAAGCTCTACAACTCAATTCCTGCTACAGACGTACGTAAGGGCTGGTGGCTCAACGAGGATTTGACATCGCCGAACATAACTCAAGAAGAAACGGATTTTCTTGCCGGAAAGTCGGCTCCTGCATATACTAATGTGAAGTTCGCCGCATATAACTATGAATTGGATCAAACGACAAATGCAAACGATTTCCCTCTCATCCGTATTGAAGAAATGTATCTCATCAAGGCTGAGTGCGAAGGTTATACTTCACCAGCTGATGGAGCAACTACTCTTACAAACTTTATAAAGACTTATCGTGATCCTTCATACAGCTTTACAGCTTCATCTTTTGAAACACTTCAGGATGAAATCTGGAGACAGCGTCGTATAGAATTCTGGGGCGAAGGTTTGTCATGGTTCGACCTTAAGAGACTTGATAAGGACGTTGACCGTAGAGGCGGCGGCTATGCAATGGAACTCGTATTCAACATCCCTGCATACGTCAACGGTGAGCACAATCCTGTTTTGTTGTATCGTATCCCTCAGTCAGAGGAACAGTATAATCCTCAGATTACTGACGAAACAAATAATCCTATAGCTACAAAGCCGGATTATGTGAAGGATGAAAATTAAATTAATATTTTAAACGAACAGAATTATGAGACTGTTAAATAAATTAGCTTATGCACTTTGTGCTGTCGCATTGTTGTCTTCTTGCGGTGATGACGATGAGTATAGCCGTGGTGAATATCCATTGGATGGATATGAAAATATCTCTCTTCCTGGTACAGTCAACATAGAGATTGAACCTACTGAACCGACAACCTATACTGTTGAGGTGTCTCGTGTGAATACTGAGGGAGAGGCAACTATGCCGGTAGAGATAACAGACAATACTGACGATGTATTTACTGTTGAACCAGTTGTCTTCAAAGATGGTGAAAGCAAGTCTGTAATGACAATCAACTTCCCTAATGCAGAGGTTGGTAAGTCTTATCATCTCGCACTTAAGGTAACTGACAAGAACTTTACTTCACCATATGATCAGGCAAACTACCTTGATCTCACTGTTTCACGCGTTAAATGGAACAACGTAGGATATGTGAATGATGAGGAAGGCAATATCTACTGTGAATATTATGATGACTTCATGACTGGACTTTACGGTATTTCTGGTGATCTTACCACATATATTCAGGTTCAGGAGCGTGATGACAAACCAGGATATTTCAGACTTGTTGACCCTTATAGAGCTTATGCTAAAGCAATGGGTTCATATGATGAGGATGGTGCGCCTCATTACATGTACATCGATGCTACAGATCCTAAGAAGGTTTACATGCCGTCACTCTTCGATTCAGGTATGACGCTTGATCCTAACTATGGAAGTCTCATTATGTGGGATATGGCAGGATATTATCTTGCAAGAAATGACGAGGCTTCTGCAGCACAATACTACGGAAAGTACGAAAACGGCCGCATCACATACCCTAAAGGTGCACTGCTCGTAGGCGAAAGTCTCGACCCTGAAGGAGGCCTCTATCCTGCCAACAACACAGGCAACGGTGCTTTCTATCTTCAGATTACCCAGCCAGAGGTACAGTATGTAGCTGACCCGAGGTACGACTTCGACTGGGAGGAGCTCTTCTCTGCCGGCCAGTACACTTCCGAAATCCTCGGCTATAACGGTACAGCCGCAGTGTCGAAGGGTACATGCTATGTTACAACCGACGGATGCGATACAATATTCGCCAATACATACGGAGACCTGTACAAGATTACAAATCCGTATGGAACAAATGCCGACATATATTTCACTGTAAAGAACGGTGTAGTAGGTGTTCCGGGAGCTGATTTCGCCGCTCAGGCCACAGGCATAACCGTATTCGGACAGAATGTATATGCCAGAATCAATTCTGATGAATCTTCATTCTCGGAGAAGCTCATCAACCTCAACATTACTTACACCAACGAGGACGGTTCAATCGAGTACGGAAGCGGCGTTGATGTTATATCCAACATCACTTATTCTGAATGGGGACAGGGTATCTTCACATACAATGGCCTGTATGGTGGACAGGGTCTTGTACAAATCTCCAAGAGGGACGATGCCGAAGTCTACAGGCTTCACGACCTGTTCGAGGAAGGCTACGACATTGATTTCACATGGAACAGGGAGACCAACGAAGTGGCAATGGAACCTCAGTACGTATGCGAGATGCAGGGATTCAAGGTAGGAGTTATGGACCTCGAGTCATCAGGATTGGCTGATATGGCTGTCGAAGAAGGTTATGTGGAAGATCCTCGTTCGTACTACGACCCTGCTACCAATACATTCTACTTCACTACAATCTATGTTGATCTTCTTTCCGGTCAGGTACTCGGGGACGAAAGCGGTCCTCTGATCGGCGACAAGGAGACACTTGAGGTTGTATCGACAGTCGAGAACGGCAAGCTCCGCACAGTTTCTTTGGGCGACAGCTTCAAGAAGGTTGCCAAGACAGCCAAGGCTTCTTCTGTCCGCAAGTTCGGCAAGAAAGTCAATGGCGTCGGTCTGACACCGAAGAAAGCCGGCAAGGCTTCGATGAGCAGAAAAAACAATCTTGTCAGCTTTGCAAACAGATAAGATTTGTTTTCAACAATATTAGCCTGGGATTCAGTTCCCGGGCTTTTTGTCTTTAAGCGTATTCATAAAGAAACAATCAATGAAAAAGATTCTATTTACAACTTTGGCCGTTTCGGCTGTAATGGCGGCTTTCGCCGAGCCGATTGGCCGCGAGGAGGCTCGTGCCATTGCTTCTGCTTACCTCAACAGCGTGCGCAGGCAGACGGCGGAACCCGTTCTTGCCTTGTCGCAGAACGAAGTGAAAAGCATCAAAGCCTACGGCATAGTAGATGCTCCGGCTTTCTACGTGTTCAACGCATCCGACGGCCGCGGATTTGTGGTAGTGTCGGGCGATGACGATTTTCCGAAAATCATAGGATGTTCCGATGACGGATATTTCCCTTCAGACGGCAACATGCCGGAAGGTTTGACTGACCTGCTTTCCTCCTACAGCCAGTATGTGGCCGACGTAAGAAGCGGAATAGCTGATGCACCGCAGATTGAAGCCGACATGGCAGTGTCAGCTTCTTCCACGCCTGTCGTCGGTCCTCTATGTACGTCCAGATGGAGCCAGGAGACTCCCTACAACATGTATGCTCCTAAGATTGGCTCTACCGCTTGTCCTGTAGGATGCGTGGCTACGGCGATGTCGCAGCTCATGTACTTCTGGAAATACCCTGAAAGGGGTAACGGACAGGTCAGCTACGAAGTTCCAAATTACGGCATTCCTATCAGTGAGAACCTGAGCGAGAGTGTCTACGATTGGAACAGCATGAGCGATGCCGTGACGAACAGTTCTTCAGAGGCCTCCAAGGAGGCTGTTGCAAAACTCTGCTATGATGCCGGCATTTCCGTATCGATGCAGTATACCCCTTACTCAAGCGGTGCATTCGACCTCGATGCTTTGGCAGCTCTTGTCAACAATTTCGGATACAGCTCTTCTGTACAGTTGGTCTACAGAGACTGCTATGCCGGTCGTGTAGAGTGGGAAAATGCCTTAAAGGCTGAACTGGAAACAGGCAGACCTGTTTATTTCTCGGCACAGTCTCCAAGCGGTGGCGGCAAGGATGCCGGCGGTCATGCTTTTATCATCGACGGATACCGTTCTGATGGCCTTGTTCATGTGAATTGGGGTTGGGGCGGTTCATATAATGGATATTTCAACGTGTCGAGACTTGATCCGGGCAACTATGCTTTCACTGCCGGTCAGGCTATGATGGTTGGTCTCAGACCAGCATCAGAGGGTGCGGTCGAAACCCAGTCTGTGCTTTATCTGGAGAGTGCTCCTTCGCTCAGGATTACCGGAACTGATAGAGATTCTGAATTCAGCGTGTATTTGAGTGCCGCATATAATATATGCAGTCCAAAGTCGCCGGTGTCGTGGACAATCGGTGTAGGTCTTTATAGACCTGACGGCACTTTTGTTGCAGATGTCTGCGCAGAATCCGAGTCTGACAGAACCGTAACTGATGTTGAGCATTTTTATGGTTTCGGCAAGGCGACACTCAGATGTCAGATACCGGAGAGTATTCCTGAAGGCGATTATGTTCTTAAGTTGTCCACTAAGGAAGTCGGTTTCGACAGCTGGATTCTTCCTGCAGTTGTTGGCGGCGCATCCAAAAACGAGTTCCCTGTATGGGTCACTTCGAGCGAACTCCGATTCAACGAAGTTTCTGCCGGCATTGACGGTATAGGCTCTGATGATGCTGATGTTGTTTCCAAAGAATGGTTCGATCTTTCGGGACGCAAGATAGAAGCTCCTGTTAAGGGTCAGACGTACATCGAACGTGTTACTTTGAGTAACGGAAAAGTTGAGAGCGTCAAGAAGATATTCTGATAATATACTTCTGTATTGAATAAATCCGTTGCGGGTGTATAATCCGCAACGGATTTTTGTTTTATATAATTGCAATGAACAATGTTGTGCTTTCAATTGTTCATTGTTTAAATTGCGAATTTTATTAATTGCGATAAGTTATACTGTAATTTTTGAGAAGCGTTATTTCTATATTTTAATATATTGAGTTGGGAAATCTTATTTTGTTAATTTTAAATTATGTAACTATGAAGCGTTTTTTTGTAATCTTATTATGGATTTCATTTGTTTTCTGTGCATATTCGCAACAAGAGAACATGGATTATGTTGAACATTTAGCACCCGTCTCCAAGTCTTTTGATGTCTTAAGGCCTAGAATATTGCATTCGGCTTTATCATTAAGTAGTAAGTCTGAGGTAACAGAAAATAAGCAGTTGTATCAATTAAAAAAGGCTCCGGTTTTGATGCGTGATGGCGTAGATTTAGGAGTAACAGATACGATGCTTTTGAGTAAAATGACACATAAGGAAAATGGTATAATAAAAAGTACTGTTGAGATAACTTATGATGAATATGGTTTGCGTAAGACTTATGTAGAAAAGGCACCTGACGGAAGTATAATTTTGGAATATAAATATAATTACGTTGTCGGTGATTTCAATTATTGGATATCTCGTGAAATATATGCCAGGAGTCCACAGACCGGAATCAATGAGTGGACTTTTGTATCTTATGTTGAACGTGATATTGATTCACAAAAACGTCTGATGGCTGTACGTGAATACATGCAAAAGAATAGTAGTAATGGAGCTGCTGAACGTATCTTGGAATCAGCCGTCGTTTACGATTATGAACATTCGAAAGATGGTGTGGAGATATATAATGCAAGATATGACGATAGTGGCGAATTGATATACGAACTTGAGTATAAATGGTTTGAACCAAAGAATGATTATATACTTGTCCGTCATTTTAGTGAAAACAGAATTCGCGAAGAAGTAACAATTGATGAGACTTCGATTCATACGAAAAGTTATTATATGATAGGAATGACAGAAGAAGGTCCTTTCTGGTATTTAGGCCATGAAGAATACGAATATTATGGAGATAATATCGGGCATATGAAGATAGATTATGATCAGTATGGAAATATTATTTATCTTGACGGTTCGTATTATTCACTGAAATATGAATCCAATGGCTGTGTCATTAAAACATATTATACATACAATCCTGCTGCAGGATGGGAACTTGTCGGGCAACGCGAAATTTTTGAGAACTGTTTTAATGAGGAAACACATAGTATCTCTTTGAGGTTTGGAGTGAATGCAAAATATACGGTGGAGAGCTATGACGAATCAGCCGATGTTTGGAATGTGGACTATTCGGATGTTTCAGAATGGATATATGGAAATATTTTGAAGACGACAAGTCTCGTTGGCGAGTCAACTTCTGTTAGTTATGGAAAATATGCCGACAACGGCGGATATATTATATATATTGCAGATGTTCGTTTCTTTGAAGATGGTAGTTTTGTTACAAGTAACGAACCTGTTGATTGTCCTGACGAACTTGATGAAGGATATAGAACGGAGGCTACAACATTCTACGATTCAAAAGGCAATGAAGCAAAAAGAATAATTGTCATATATTATGATGCTCCATCATCACTTGGTCAAATGTGGCCTAGTGCAAAGCTTTATGGATGGAATGGAACGGCATGGGAAAGGATCAGCAGTTTTGACTGGTATTCAAAAGCTTCAGAGAACCTGAGATATAATTATTCTTATAATTCGGAAGGATACATTGAATCATCGGAGTTTTACCAGTATTACGACGATAGGTATGTACTTGTGTCTGACACGCGTACTTCGTATTCTGATAATGGATATACAAATGAATATTGGAGTCTGAAAGGTGAAATTGGTATGCCTGGTGCAGAACTTTCAAAGGTGAAATCTGAGGAGTATTCTTTGTTGGAAAATGATACAGTATGCTTTACAGTATATAATTATTCCGACGATAATGTCGTATCTTGTGTAAGGACTAAGTCTAAGGATGAAATATATTGGTATTATATGTTTGATGGAAACTCATTTGTCTTATATAATATACAATATTTGCCTATATATACAACCTATGAGAATGGCATTGAAACAACGATAGAGCGATATATCGATAGTAATTGGAATATTGTTAACACTACTAAGAGCGTATATGGAGTTATAGATCATGGTATGAGTTTTTACTCTATTATAACTCCTGAATATTTGAATGACAACGATTTGCCTGGAACTGACATCTACAAAACAAATATGGTTTCTGAGATAAACGAAACATATGAATGGGATATTGATAAGAATGATTGGGTTGCGAAATACATTGACAGTTTTGTCTGGAGTGTGAATGACGGTAATATATCCTTATCTTATAGAGTGATGGATTCTAATGGATTATACTATGATGCCGAAACTAACTTTGTATTGGATAATAAGAATAGAGTCATGAATTATGTGCAGGCATTGAAGTATTCAGAGGATGGAGAAGCTGTTGTTTCTGAACATGATGCTACATATAATGAATATGGACTTCTTGACACGCATATCATCAAGACCAGCAAGACAGATGAATATAATTATGAATATTCTAAATTCTCTATTAATGCAAATGGTATAGATGAAGTAACACCTGAGATGGCGGTGAAAATTGACGGAAAACTTATCAGTTGTAATAATAATGATTTGTTGGAACTTTATAATGTTGACGGAACCAAGGTTGCTTCGGGGCGTGGCTGTGTTGCGGCTCCTGCATCTGGAATATACATCTTAAATGTTTCAGGGAAAGCACTTAAGATTGCTATAAAATAGTACCTTGAATATAGGCCAGCTCTAGTTGTATAACAGGAGCTGGCCTTATTTTCAAAAAGATTGACATATTTGTAAATATCATTCGAATCTGAAGCTGTCAAATTTCATAAGGTCCTTGTCTTCATTACCGTAGAATCGAACTTTTATCAGTGTTGTGCCTTGAACTAGTCCGTTTACTTTTGCCGAAATTTCTTTATACCCGTTGGCGGAATTAATTTAGTGCGTATTTAATTCTGCCAATAGGCTTGTTA
>ENA-OUQW01001270-OUQW01001270.1-human-gut-metagenome-genome-assembly--contig:-NODE-1270-length-27281-cov-7.827775_pt1 | contig 27281 bp, 18 predicted proteins | sample MGYA00248464_ERZ548849 | MGnify/ENA primary metagenome ERZ548849 (study PRJEB26491, sample SAMN04978193) | human gut metagenome | host: Homo sapiens | study: EMG produced TPA metagenomics assembly of... | reverse complement strand
AAAAAGATATATGCAATTAATATGCCACTTTACAACGCCTTGTTAAACTAGAGCCAATAACATTATTAACTTAAACATTATGAACAGATTGTTTAAATTCTCTTTGGTGTTTGCAGTCGCCGCTACAGCCTTTTTGGGATGTGCCGACAACGACATCGCGGAGGACAGACGAGTGGTCTATCCGCCTGATGCAAACAAGGAATCAAAGTTCGTCTCGTTCTCTCCGGACAGTGGAGGAGTGGGCACACAACTGATTATCAAGGGTCAGAACCTCGGCACCGACACGAGCTATCTGCGTGTGACGGTGAACGACAAGAAGGCTGCGATAATCGGAGTGAGAAACGATTACATCTACGCGGTGGTTCCTGCGCGCGCCGACACCGGGCTTGTGAAGCTCTATGTGGGCAAGGGAGACAACGTGAAGGAGTTTGTCTCGACAAAGGAGTTCCGCTATAAGTATAAGCGCAACGTGTCGACTCTTGCCGGACAGAACGGCAACGCGAGCCGTGACGACGGCGAGTACGACGTGGCGACATTCCGCCGTCCGTGGGCGCTTTTCCACGACAACGACGACGTGATATACGAGATGGACGAGGGACGAGGCACAAACAAGGACGGTGCCCTGCGCAAACTGTACGAGGGACTGGTCGAGACGCTCATCCAATGCAGCTCGGGTCCGTTCCAGTCGCCCACCGCTGCGGCGTTCAATGTGGCTCAGGACACCATCTACATGGTGCATCTCTACAATCCCAGCAACTGCACCTCGAAGGTGGGACTGATAGCCATCTCGCGTGCGAGCGGGTTTGTCGACGTGAAGCCTTTGGTGAGAATGAACGACCCCAAGTGCACCGGCATCGCCATAAACCCTGTGAACAACGACATCATATTCAACAACCAGAGCGACGGCTATCTCTACCGTTATTCGGAAAACACCAATATTGACGAGGCGTACACGCGGCTCATACGTGTCAACAATGCCACCAACACCGAGCTGAAGCTCGCTTTCAGCAACGACGGCAGGTATCTGTACGCGGCTGTGAAAAACCGTCACTGCATCTTCCGCATGCCTTACGACATCACTACAAAGACTCTGGGCACTGCCGAACTGTGGGCAGGACAGTGGGACACATCGGGCTATCAGAACGGCATAGGTACGTCCGCGCTGTTCGACCAGCCGAGTGCCATCGAGTTTGACGAGGACGGCAACCTGTACGTAGCTGACAAGTACAACCACTGTATCAGACGGATCACTCCCGACGGAGAGGTGTCTCTTTATGCCGGTATGCCGCGCACAAAAGGATATAAGGACGGTCTGCCCGACGTGGCGATGTTCAATTGCCCCGAGGGACTCACCATCCTGTCAGACCAGTCGATTATTGTAGCCGACAGGGAGAATCACGTCATACGCAAGGTAGTCGTGGAGTGATAACATAACATTACAAATGCAATAAAATAGAAGTTTCATGAAAAAGATATTGTTACTGATGCTCCTGTTTGTCGTTCAGGTGGCTGCATTTGCCCAGGACGCTTCAGTCACCGTGAAAGGTGTCGTGCAGGACAGTAAGGGAGAGCCCATAATGGGTGCCGTTGTCATCGTGAAGAACCAGCCGGGTCTGGGTTCGTCGACAGACGTGAACGGCGCTTTCAAGATAACGACCGGCAAGTATGAGATTCTGGAGGTGACCTATCTGGGATTCGAGAAGCAGGAAGTGCCGGTGGTGAGCATAAAGGATTACGACAATCTTGTCATCGTAATGAAGGAGCAAAGCCAGGAAGTGGACGAGGTGGTCGTCACCGCAAGCGGCGCGCAGAAGAAGAAAACGGTCACCGGAGCGTTCACCACGGTTGACGTGAAGCAGCTCAACGCCCCTTCGGGCAATCTCTCCAACTCTCTCGGAGGTGTCGTTCCGGGTATCATAACACAGCAGCTCTCGGGCGAACCGGGCGAGAACCAGTCTGACTTCTGGATTCGCGGTATCTCCACTTTCGGCGCCAACGCCAGCGCGCTCGTGCTTGTCGACGGCATCGAACGCAGTCTGAACGAGATTCCGGTAGAGGACATCGAGTCGTTCTCCGTGCTAAAGGACGCGTCAGCCACAGCCGTATACGGTAACCGTGGAGCCAACGGAGTGGTGCTCATCACAACGAAGAAGGGTGAGAAAGGAAAGATACGCATCAGCGGTAAGCTCCAGTACGGCTACAACCAGACAGGCAAACTGCCCGAGTATGCCAACGCTTCAGACTACGCGCGGCTCGCAAACGAGGCGCGGCTCGCACGCTATCAGTCACCGCTCTACTCCGACGAGGAGCTTTATATCATACAGAACAATCTTGATCCTGACCTTTATCCTAACGTAGACTGGCAGGACCTGATGCTCAAGAACGGCGCGTCGCAGTATCGCGCGCAGCTCAGTTTCACCGGAGGAGGTGACAATGCGACATACTATGTGTCCGGTGCCTACTTCAATGAGGACGGTATCTACCGCACAAGAAGCGCGGAGAACAAATACAACACCAACTCTACATATGAGCGTTATAACTACCGTGCCAACACAACGATGAACATCACGCGCAGCACGGTGCTCTCAGTCGGCATCGGAGGCTACCTCATCAACCGCACGCAGCCGGGCAGCACGTCGGCTGACATATGGCAGGCGTTCTCCGAATACACACCGCTCACCACTCCGAGAAAGTGGTCGACAGGGCAGTGGCCTATAGTCAACGGAAAGAAAACTCCCGAGTTCCTCATGACGCAGACGGGTTACAAGACCATCTGGCAGAACAAGATGGAGACTAACGTGAGCCTCGACCAGAAGCTCGACTTCATAACAAAGGGTCTCACTTTCTCCGGTACGTTCGCCTTCGACACATGGAACGACAACACCATCACGCGCTCGAAGTCGCCTGAACTGTGGAGTGCGCAGAACTACCGCGACGGTTACGGCAAGCTCATTCTCAAACGCGAGCAGGACGTACAACCCATGACCCAGACCTCATCTACTACCGGAACGAAGCGTTATTATCTGCAAGCCAAGCTGGAATATGACCGCCTTTTCGCCCGCGACCATCAGGTGAACGGTCTTCTCATGGTCTATCAGGAGGAGAATTCCGACACAAACCTCGGCAGCGACATCATCGCCTCGATACCCAAACGCAACCTTGCCTACTCCGGACAGGTGCGCTATGCCTACAAGTCGCGCTATCTTTTCGAGTTCAACTTCGGCTATACCGGCTCGGAGAACTTTGAGAAAGGCAAGCAGTTCGGATTCTTCCCGGCATTCTCCGCAGGCTGGGTGCTCTCGGAGGAACCGTGGATAAGGAAGGCTTTACCGTGGCTCGAGTTTTTCAAGATAAGAGGTTCATGGGGTGAGGTAGGTAACGACAAGATTGGCGGAGACACCCGTTTCCCGTACATCTCGCTTATCTCCGAGATGGACTCGTCGGGCAGTTACGCCTTCGGACAGTTCGGAAGCAACTACATCACAGGCTACCGCATGACGACGGTCGGCACTCCCAACCTCACATGGGAGAAGGCAACGAAGTGGGATATAGGCGTAGACTGGTCTATATTCAACGGTATGTTCACCGGAACAGTGGACTACTTCAGGGACAACCGTGACGATATCTTCATGCGGAGAAACAACATGCCGCTGTCCACGGGACTCGCCGACCAGACTCCGATGGCTAATGTCGGACGCATGAAATCGTATGGTTTTGACGGCAACATAGCGTTCAACCATAAGATAGGTGAGGTGAATTTCACCCTGAGAGCGAACATGACGTATCAGAATACGGAGATTCTCGACCAGGATGAAGCCGCAAACGAGTTCTGGTATAAGATGAGCCGTGGCTTCCGTCAGGGGCAGACCCGCGGATTCATTGCGCTCGGACTGTTCAAGGACGAGGAAGACATCAAGTCGAGTCCGTCGCAGGACGCGCTGGCAAACTTCCCCATCCTGCCCGGTGACATAAAGTATAAGGACGTGAACGGAGACGGTGTCATCACCGAGGACGACAAAGTGCCGATAGGCTACCGCAACACTCCGGGTCTGATATACGGTTTCGGTTTCAGTGCGGCATGGCGCAATTTCGGAATGAACCTCCTGTTCCAGGGAGCCGGAAAGCGTACGTTCTTCGTGGGCGGCAACGGTCCTCACGCATTCCACGACGGTGCTACGGGCAACATACTCCAGCGCATGGTTGAGGAGGAAAGATGGATTCCGAGCGACATCTCGGGAACCACCGATACGGAGAATCCCAACGCTCCGTGGCCGCGACTCACCTATACGAACAACAATAACAACAACCGCGCGTCCACATACTGGATGAAAGACGGAAGCTATCTGCGTCTGAAGAACCTCGAAATAACCTATGACGTTCCGAGAGAATGGATACAGCATCTGCGCCTTACAGGTCTGCGCCTGGGCTTCATAGGCGAGAACCTGTTCACATGGAGCCCGTTCAAGTGGTGGGATCCGGAAGGAAACAACGAGAGCGGCAACGCTTATCCAATCAGCCGGACATTCTCTTTCTATCTAAGTTTCAATCTATAACACAACAACAAGGTCATGAAAAAGATTTTATTATATATATTTTTGCCGATTGTCGCAGGCGGAATGTTCTCTTCGTGCGCCGATTATCTGGACGTGGACAAGTATTTCTATGACCAGCTTTCCATCGACTCGGCTTTCTCCAAAAGGAAGTATGTGGACGGATGGCTGTCTAACGCGTTCGAGCCAATACAGTATATAACTGAAGGGGAAGGCATGCGCAGGTGGATGAGTGATGACATCGTGAAGTATGAAGGGCGCGACTACCAGAACGGAAACTACAGTGCCACGACAAACAACGGTGACAGCGAGAACCTTCTTTACAAGGCTTACGAGGCTGTGCGCAAGGCTTCCACCTTCATAGACAATGTGGACCGATGCGGCGAACTTACCGAGGTGGAGAAAGCCGACATGAAAGGGCAGATGCGGTTCATACGTGCCTATGCCTACTGGTCGCTCATACGCCACTTCGGACCGGTGCCTCTCATCCCTGAGCACGGGCTCGACGTGAGTCTGTCTTACGAGGAACTGTCTTTGCCGAGAGCCTCTCTCGACGAGATTGTGGCGTTCATCGACCAGGACCTTGTGGTTGCCGCGCGCTCCCTTCCAATGGTGCGCACCGTGAACAACATGGGTCGTCCCACACGCGGAGCGGCTCTTGCGCTGCGTGCGAGAATACTGCTCTGGGTGGCAAGTCCGCTCATGAACGGCAACAGAGACCTCTTCAACGTGAAGGACAACCGCGGACGCCAGCTCGTGCCGCAGGAATATGACGAGTCCAAATGGGCTAAGGCAGCCGCCGCAGCCAAGGAAGTGATGGATCTGGGAATATACGAGCTCTACACCATAGAGCCTTCCCCGGACACCCCCGAGTATGAGCGTCCGCCCTACAACGCCGAGTTCTCCGACAAGAACTTCCCCGACGGATGGGCTGACGTTGACCCTTATCTCTCCTACAAGTCCATCTTCGACGGTACGATAATAGGCTCGAAGAACCCCGAACTCATCTTCACACGCACGAGCAGGGGCAACGAGCAGATAAACCACTGGGTGTCAAACTGCATGCCGCGGACGCTAAGCGGCTCCAACCTCATAGGCGTGTCGCAGAAGCAGGTGGACGCTTACTACATGGACAACGGCCAGACCATACAGGAGGCTGAGGCTACGGGATATTATAAGGAAGACGGTTTCACCACGTCGAGCAACCCGCTCAACGAGGGAGGCGCACCGTTCCTGCCGGCAAACGTGTCGTGGCAGTACGCTCACAGGGAGCCCCGCTTCTATGCGTCGATAGCCTATTGCGGCTCCATATGGGCATGTGCGAGCGCGAATGAGGCACAATACCGCAACAAGCAGATATTCTACTACCGCGACCTGAACGACGGCAAGCAGGGCTTCAAGGAGGACTGTCCGCTCACGGGTATAGGCTTCAAGAAGTTCGTCAACGACGAGGACGCCTTCACGCAGGGCGGCTACCGCATGGACAAAACCGAGAACACGATACGCTATGCGGAGATGCTGCTCATCTATGCGGAGGCTCTCAACGAGCTCACTCCGGGCAAGTCGTACACCGTGGAACGCTATAATGGGGAGACGATGACCGTGCAGCGCGACGTCAACGAGATGCGCTCTGCCATGAAACCCATACGCATGCGTGCCGGAGTGCCCGACTTCGACGATGTGGTATACGCCAACCAGGAGCTCTTCCGCACCGCTCTCAAGCGCGAAAGACAGATAGAGCTCGTGGGCGAGAATTGTTTCAGATACTACGACCTGCGCCGTTGGAAGGATGCGTTGCTTGAGGAGAACCAGCCGCTTATGGGTTGCAACATCAACATCAGCGACGACGTGACACGTGTACAGGAGTTCTACCGACCCACCGTAGTGGCTTCGATGCCTAAGGTGTTCACACAGAGGATGTATCTGTGGCCCTTCCCCGACAAGGAGATGAAGCGCAACGTGAACCTTACGCAAAACCCCGGATGGTAACCATTTTAACACAATGACAATCATGAAAAGAATATATTTCAACAAGATAATGAAAGGCGTGGCTGCCGCAGCGGTGCTCTTCGGGGCGGCGTCGTGCAGCGACGACCTCGACTATGAGTTGTTCACGAAGTACACTTACCTGATGAACAACGGATGGCAGGAGAACATCGAGATGGAGATAAACGAGGACAACACCGTCGACCTGCCCGTATATTTCGGTGTGAACGGCACCACCGGCAACAGCAAGGACATCAGTCTGACTCTCGCAGTGGACGAGGACACGCTTGCCGACTACAACTTCGACAAGAACAAGTATGACGAGGAGTCTTACTATCTGCTGCTGCCTGAAGACTGCTATGCCTTCGACAAGACCGTCTACACCATTCCCGCAGGCAGTCTCAATGCCGGAGGAGTGTGCAAGATAGACCTTAACAAACTGCGCGAGCACAACATTTACGCCGAGTATGTGCTCCCTATCAAGATCGCGACGTCGGAGGGTGAGCCTGTGGGACCGTCCAAATACACCAAGGCTCTTTATTTCCTTAATCTGAAAAACGAGTATTCTGGCATCTATTCCGGAAACGGAAACATGAAGCAGATAGGCACGTCTTACACCACGCAGGCTACCGGAAAGCAGCTCTACGCCATATCCAGAAAGGAATGCTATCTGTATGCCGGAAACGTGGACCGTACGACAACGGGTCGCAGCAGCTTCATTCTCAACCTGCATTTCAACGATGACGGAACGATAAAGCTGACGGCTCTGAACGACGCCATAGAACTGAAGGAGATAGCGGGAACGTATAACTTCAAGTTCTATGAGAACACGTCGGACACGCGCAAGCTCGTCATGATGACCACATTATACCTGAAGTATGAGTATAAGGACATCACCATAACCGACCGCGACGTGCGCTACAGCTACGAGGCGACGCTCACCAAGAGCGAGGACGTGTTCAAGTCTGACTATCCGGATGCGTCCATTGAAGTGGAAGATTAGTAATTTTATTTTATTAGTTAGGTTGATGGAGTGCGCGCCGTGAGGCGCGGCTCCTTTTTGTTTTGTGTCGTGCGGTAAGGTGTTATGCCTGTGAGCCTCCGCCGCGCAGTGTCGGCGGCACCGCCGTATGCCTGCCTCCGTCATCGCGCTCACGGTTTTTCCTGCCGCAGACCGCTTTTTCCAGCAGTATATATGATTTCGTTTATCCCGCTGCCCGCCCAAAAGTAGAGACGCAAAATCTTGCGTCTCACGAGCAAGGAGTGTGCTTGCAGGTGAATGGTTATGATGCGTATGGCGTGCGATAGGTTGCGTCTCACGAGCAAGGAGTGCGCTTGCAGGTGATTGGTTGTCATGTGGATGGCTTGCGATGGAATGCGTACCACGAGCAAGGATTGCACTGGCAGTTGATTGGTTATCATGCGTATGGCTCGCGATGGAATGTGCCTCACGGGTAGGAATTGCGATTATAACGGTTTGATTATTGCAGGTATGGTTTGGGCTTACCTACTCGTGAGACGCAAGATTTTGCGTCTCTACAGGCTGGCGCCGTTATGGTGGTGTTATGAAAATATGGGGTATGGGTGGGTGGCGGGGCGATATTGTGTACGGGTGTTTGTCCTTCCGCTGTCTCTCCGTCAAATCCCGGATTGCATATTTATGCAATTCCGAAGTAAAAAATTTTGACAACGGAAAATCGTGAAATAGAAAACGGGAGCATGCGGAAGAGGCTTTTCCGCTGCCGTAACCATGGTATGGAATGTCCGGATGTGGCTCGTCGGGATGCGGAAAAGGCTCTTCTGCGTTGCGGAAAAGGCTCTTCTGCGTTGCGGAAAAGGCTCTTCCAACATGCTGTACGTACTCTTCCGGCAGGCGAAACGGGCTTTCCGGCAGTGTCATACGGGCTCTTTCGCGGTGCGGCGGCAGCGGTTTTATATGGCTGAATGGCGTAAATCGTTGTGTGTCAATGTGATGCTGAAAGTGCTCAAAAATGGCGTTTTCGCGCCCGAAGTGCTGCCCGGACGCAAATAACCGCTTATTTTCGCGTTATGGAATATTCTTATGCATTCCGCGATGTCTTGTTCTGCATATTTATGCATTCCCTTTCACGGCACATCCTTTGTTGTGGATTGCGGTGGTGTTATGCGTCATCGTGTTACGCCTTTCTGCCGTTGCCTGACGCGCGATGGTGCATATCACTCTTTTTCCTTGTTTAATTTGTCGTTTTTATTGGGTAGAACCGGATTTTTGCATTATCTTTGTAGAAGCTAAGCTGCGGCTCGGCAGTATCAAGCCTGGTAAGACTTTGTCTTCCCGTCTTGCTGTTGCTCTCGCCTTGCATTACCTTTGTAGAAGCTAAGCTGCACTCGGGAGAATGTAAGTAAACTTACTCTCCGCCCGTTTGCATCATCCATATCACCGCGTCCGGAAGGGCGGCATGAATTCCGCCGGGTGCAAGATTTATGTATGAAAAATCCTTATCCGATTGCTGAAAACAGAACAGATAACATAAAACCGGAAGACAAATGAAAAGAGCTTTATTATTATCGGCACTGTGCCTTTGTACGTTGGTGCAGACAAAAGCCGCAGACGAGGTTGACTATGTGAGTACGCTCGTGGGCACGGCGTCCAAGTTCGAACTGTCCACAGGCAACACCTATCCTGCCATCGCCATGCCGTGGGGCATGAATTTCTGGGTTCCGCAGACCGGAAAGATGGGCAACGGATGGACTTATGTGTACTGGGCGGACAAGATAAGGGGCTTCAAGCAGACCCACCAGCCCAGTCCGTGGATAAACGACTACGGCCAGTTCTCGGTCATGCCTGTCACGGGTGAGGCTGTGTTCGACGAGGAGAAGCGCGCCTCATGGTTCTCTCATAAGGCAGAGGTGGCGCGTCCTTATTATTATAAAGTGTATCTTGCCGACCACGACGTCACCGCCGAGCTTGCCCCGACGGAGCGCGCTGTGGCGATGCGCTTCACCTTCCCGCAGACCGACAAGGCATATATCGTGCTCGATGCGTTCGACAAAGGCTCGCACGCGGAGATTATCCCGTCCAAGAACATGATTGTGGGCTACACCACGAAGAACAGCGGCGGTGTGCCCGAAAACTTCAAGAACTACTTCGTGCTTGTCTTTGACAGACCATTCAAGTATACCGCCGCCGTCACCGACGGCAACATAGACGCCTCCTCGCTCAGCTCCACGAGCAATCATTCGGGTGCCATCGTGGGCTTCAGCACGAAGCGCGGAGAACAGGTCAACGTGCGTGTGGCGTCGTCGTTCATAAGTCCGGAGCAGGCGTTGCTCAATCTGAAGGAACTCGGAGACGACGGCATCGACGAGGTGTCGGCACGGGGCAGGGCACGGTGGAACGAGGTTCTGGGTCGTGTGGAGGTCTCCGACGACAACACCGACAACCTCCGCACGTTCTATTCGTGCCTTTACCGCTCGCTCCTTTTCCCGCGCAGCTTCTACGAGACCGACGCCGACGGACGTGTGATGCACTACAGTCCTTACAACGGAAAGGTGCTGCCGGGCTACATGTTCACCGACACCGGCTTCTGGGACACCTTCCGCAGCCTCTTCCCCTTCCTCAACCTGATGTATCCCTCGATGAACGAGAAGATGCAGGAAGGACTCGTCAACGCCTATAAGGAGAGCGGATTCCTGCCCGAGTGGGCGAGTCCGGGACACCGTGGCTGCATGGTAGGCAACAACTCGGCGTCCGTAGTGGCAGACGCTTATCTCAAAGGCTTGCGCGGATATGACGCCGAGACGCTTTGGGAAGCGGTGAAGCACGGAGCCAACGCCGTCCATCCCAAGGTGTCGTCTACGGGCCGTCTCGGATTCGAGGAGTACAACAGCCTCGGCTATGTGCCGTGCGACAAGCACAGCCAGAGCGTCGCACGCACACTCGAATATGCCTACGACGACTGGTGCATATACCGTTTCGGCAAGGCTTTAGGAAAGTCTGACAAGGAACTGAAGCAATACCGCACCAACGCGATGAACTATAAGAACGTATTCGACAGCTCCACCAGCCTCATGCGCGGCAGGAAAGCCGACGGCAGCTTCGAGTCTCCGTTCGACCCGACGGCATGGAGCCGTTCCTTCACAGAGGGCGACAGCTGGCACTGGAGTTGGTGTGTGTTCCACGATCCGCAGGGACTTATCGGTCTGATGGGAGGCAAACAGAAGTTCAACAGCATGCTCGACTCGGTGTTCGTGGTCTATCCTGACGTGAGCAGCAGGGGCATAATACACGAGATGCGTGAGATGCAGGTGATGAACATGGGGCAGTATGCCCACGGCAACCAGCCCATCCAGCACATGATTTATCTCTATGCCTACTCGGGACAACCATGGAAGACGCAGTACTGGATACGTGAGGTGATGGACAAACTCTACAATGCCAACCCCGACGGATATTGCGGCGACGAGGACAACGGGCAGACATCGGCGTGGTATGTGTTCTCTGCCATGGGCTTCTATCCCGTGTGTCCAGGCTCCAACCAGTATGTGCTCGGCACTCCTTACTTCAATAAGGTGACGCTGCACCTCGAGAACGGCAACACCATGACCATAAAAGCCGAGGGCAACAGCCGCTCAAACAGATACATAGACAGCATGACCCTCAACGGCAAGACATACACAAAGAACTATCTCACACACGCTGACATCATGAAAGGCGGCAGCATCGTGTGCGCCATGTCGGCTGAACCCAACCGCAGCAGAGGCACTCAGGAGGCTGACTTCCCTTATTCGTTCACCAATGAGATAAAGGGTTCTGAAAAGTAAGACAACATCTTTTTATAAACAAACAAATGATAATCAGACTATGAAACGTAGTTATTTTCTTCTCGTGCTGATGGCAGTCGCCTCACTGGCGTGTGCCCAGTCGCTCTTCGTAGGCACTTACAACATCCGCAACCACAACAGCGGTGACGACGCTGCGGGCAATGTATGGAACGTGAGATGTAAGGTGATATGCGACCAGATCAATTTTGAGGATCCCGACATATTCGGAACCCAGGAAGTGCTTCACGCCCAGTTGGGCGACCTCACCGCCGCGCTCGACGGCTACGACTATATAGGTGTGGGACGCGACGACGGCAAGCAGGCTGGCGAATACTCCGCCATCTTCTACAAGAAAGACCGCATAAAGCTCCTGCGCAAGGGCAATTTCTGGCTCAACGAGACGCCCGACACGCCAAAGCTCGGATGGGACGCCGCATGCATACGCATATGCACATGGGGCGAGTTCAGGCAGAAGGACACGAAGTTCAAGTTCTATTACTTCAATCTTCACATGGACCACGTGGGCGTGACGGCACGCCGCGAGGGCGCGAAGCTTGTGGTGAGGAAGATAAAGGAGATAGCCAAGGGAGCTCCCGTGATTCTTACGGGCGACTTCAATGTAGACCAGAATGACGAGATATACGCCATCTTCACCAAGTCGGGAATCCTTAAGGACTCTTATGAGTGCTGCCGTCTGCGCTTCGCCGAGAACGGAACGTTCAACTCTTTCGACTCCGACCTGAAGTCGGACAGCCGCATCGACCACGTGTTTGTGTCTCCGTCGTTCGACGTGGACCGCTATGGCGTGCTTACAAACGCCTACTGGACTCCGAAAGCAGGCTCCGAGGGACAGTCTCTCAAGGGCAAGGACGCTCCCGGAGAGATAAGCTTCGGCAAGTACGACCGCCGCACGCCGTCCGACCATTACCCTGTTTTTGTAAAGATGCGCTACGCCGGCAAGTAGCTCCCGACGTGCGTCACATATGCCTCCCGGGCTGACACGGCACCATGACTTGCCTGTGTCAGCCCGGGTGTTTTTTGTCCGCCGTCAGAGCCCGTGCGCCGTCCCGGCATGACATCCTTGCGCTGTCTGCCAGTGAGTGCGGGTATATCAAGAATCCGTCTGTTGTGTGTTAGTCTGCGGGCGGCATGCGTTCAGGTTATGAAAAGCCCTGCATCGCGTTGCGCCCTGTCCTTTCATGGCGTCCGGTATGCCGTTATCCTTCTGTCCTGTCCTGCTCTTCGCGCTTTCTCCTCATCTTTTCCTTCAGCTCCTCCCATGCAGCCTCGGTCCGCGGGTCGGGTGTGTGCGAATGTGTCCATTCCTCCTCCCATTCCGCGAATTCCGCTTTGTTGCGTGCCGATTCTTTTATGAATTCAAGCAGTCTCAGCTCCTCCTCGTCGGTCGCCTTGCCCTCGAAGTAGAGTATAGCCAGTTTTTTCATATGATGGTCGTGCTGCATTTTCAGTTTTATATGTATAACAACATAGCGCGGCTGTTCTTGTTATTTTCAGCCGTTTTTTTCATGGTTTTTATCTAAATTTAACATTGTTGTACACCATAAAACCCTTTTCCAGCCCCCGCACGCTTATAGTTCGGCGAGCTGTTCTATTATTGCAGACTTGGCGATTTTTATGTGTTTTATCACCTGATATGCCGACATGCCTGTCTTTTCCTGTATTTCCCTGTTTTTAAGTCTCTCTTCTCTCGACATCCTGTAAACCATTCTGGTTGTCGTCGGAAGGCTGTCTATGGCGGTCTGTATGCTGTTTATCACTTCCTCTGAGATGAGTCCCACTTCCTCTTTGCATCCGAAGTTGATGTTGTACAGCCTTTCTTCATTGCGCAGTCTGATAAGGTCGAGCTTGAATTTCTTTATCACTGTCTTGTGCTTGAGGTGGTTCAGACACTGGTTTCTCACCATGGTGAACAGCATGGCATGTAGTGATATGCCGTCAAGAGACTCGCGTTTCTCGTAGATCTGCATGAAGCAGTCCTGCACGAGGTCCTTTGCGAGATCTTCGTCTTTCACGAATTTCTCGGCGAATTTGCAAAGACGCGGATTCAGTGTGATGAAAAGCAGTCTCATGGATTGCTCGTCACCACAGTCGATGATGTCTTTTGTGGCATGGTAGTCAGTCAGTGTCATATCTCAGATGTTTTGTTGTAGTTAGGCTGTTGTTTGTCTTTTGCCGTGCATGACAGCATATGTTAAGTTATCAGAGTTTGAGATAGAAAGATTGCCTGGAATAAAAAAGACGTGGGAAAATCTACTCCTCGCTTATCCTGCGTACCGGCCTTCGCAATGCCTTAATCAGGGATAAGCAACGCAGTTAGCCCACGTCGTGATATATTTACTCTCGCATGACACGGGCTTACGCCCGTGTCTATTGAGTGAAAATACACCCGTCGTGGACGTTCCGTTGCCGCATCTTCCTGATTGTCGTGCAAGTTTGCGAAGTTTGTACGCAGAAGACAGCGTTCGTAAACGTCCTTTTTTTCTGACAAAATTAACCCACCAGCCCATTACGGGCTAACTGAATCGGTAGCAAAGATAAACAAATCAAAGTTAAAAACAAAGAAAATGTATGTGTTTTTTGGCATAGACTATGTAAATGTTGTTATTTTGTTGTTAATTAAGATGAATGTATGAGTAAAACGGTATTGTGTCATAAAGACGTCGGATGAGTGTCTTTTTCCTGCCGTCATTACTGTTTTTCCGCACAAGCATGTGGCGGAATGCTTTTTATGAGACGTTTTTTTAGTATATTTGCATGTCGCGGTGATGCCGTGGCGGACACTGTGCCGCTGTACTGCCATAGGGATGTTATGTGATTCTGTCCGCCGGATGCTTTCCTCGACAGTGCCGTTTCCTTGTATGCGCGCCGCCCATCCGCGCCCATATCGCAGGGCGGACATCGGGCTGTAGCTCCGGAACGGCTGGCTCGGACACACCGCAGAGAACGTGCGGCGAGCGATGGAAACGCATAAAAATACGCTTTCCGCATGACTCGTTTTTGACAGAATAAAATCGCAAAAGAGAACGCCGGAAGCCCCTTTTCCGCTCTTTCATGACCTCCGTGAGGGTGTCCGGCAGAGCGGGCGGCATGCGGAAAAGCCCGTATCGCATGTTTCCGGGGCTGCGGAAGAGCCTTTACGGCATGACGGAAGAGGCTCAGCGACGGTGCGGAAAAGCCTTTCCGGCGACGCCAAACGGGCTCTTCCGTAAGGCTGAAGAGGCGTGTAAGGACTGCCGGTGTGGAGTAATGGGCTGACAATAAGGCGGTTGTCGTTATCTGCGTGAGACTCGCGTATACGGTGGCAGAGACGCCTTCGCCCGCAAATACGCGCAAAATGAGCGTGTTGCAATGCATATTTATGCACCGCGATGCATGAATATGCAATTGGAGGAGAGTGCCGGAGGCTGGAAAAAAAGATGCCGGCATTTTGGCGGTGTCATACATTTTTTATATATTTGCAGAATTCTTGCATTATAAAAATGAGATGTGGACATGCGTGAAAACAAAAGCATAGTGTTTGACAGCATCTTTCGCCGCACTTACTCCAGGCTCTATTTCTACGCGCTCAGTCTGCTTTCCGACGAGAGCGATGCCGACGACGTGGTGGAGGAAGTGTTCGCCGGGCTGTGGAGACGGATGGACGAGATAGACCTCGAAGACAATATCGAAGGGTTTCTTTACCGTGCCGTGTACACAAGGTCGGTTAATGTGCTGAAACGCCGCAACGTGGATGCCGGTCGTCTCGCCGCTATAGAGGACATAAACAACATGCGTATGGAGTATTACAGCGGCATTAACGACGACCCGCTGCACCGGATGGAGAACGCCGAACTGCGCCGCAAGATAGAGGACACCATCAATATGCTGCCCGAAAAGTGCCGGCAGGTGTTCCGGATGAGCTATCTCAACGGCATGCACAACAACGACATAGCCGAGGAACTGCAGCTGTCCGTGCGCACGGTGGAGGCACACATGTACCGCGCGCTGCGCTTTCTGAGAGAGTGTCTTACGGGGGCGGTCATATTTTTTCACTTTTTCATTAGGTGTTTTTATGAATAGAGTTGTTATAAAAGTGAGAGACTTTATATTTTACTGGACATTTAAGAAGAATATATCATAATGAAAAGACCGGACGAGAATGTGATAATGAGGTTTCTGACAGGGTGCTGTTCCGACCAGGAGCTTGAGGAAGTGAGGGACTGGATCAGTGCTTCTGAGGAAAATGCAGCCGAGCTGTTCAGGCTTGAGGAGATGCACCGGAGGCTGAGCGGGCTCTCCATGTCGGGCAGGGAGGTGGAGAAGGCACTCTCCGGCGTGCACGCGCGGATAGACCGTGCCCGTTCACGCAGGGCGGTCATGGCGCGCCTTATGCGCTATGCCGCCGCGGCGGTTGTTCTCGTCATGATGGGCGCGGGCATGTGGCTGCTGGGCGGCGGAATGGAAAGGCTGGGCGTGACGGAGTATGTCGTGGCGAAGGCATCGGCGAGCACGCCGCGCGAGGTGACGCTTGCCGACAGCACACGGGTATGGCTCAACGCCGGCTCGTCGCTCAGATACCCTAAGAAGTTCGACAAGGCTGAGCGCCGGGTGGAGCTCCAAGGCGAGGGCTACTTCGAGGTGGCGAAGGACAGGAGCCGTCCTTTCGTGGTGTCGGGTGGTCCGGTGGACGTGAAGGTGCTGGGCACAGTGTTCGACTTCAACGTCAACAGCGACCGCAGGATAGCCGAGGTGAGCCTCATGGAAGGCTCGGTCGAGGTGACCGAACACTGCTCCTCGGGCAAGGTCATGCTGCTTCCCGGACAGAAGGCGTTCGTGGATTACGGTTCGGGACACATCACCGTGAGGAACGCCGACGTGCGTCTCGACGCCGTATGGCACAACCGTCTCATACCTTTCTATAATGCCGACGTGCGCCATATAGCCGAAACGCTCGAGAAACTTTACGGAGTCAGGGTGGTGGTGGACGACGCCATAGACGACAGCCACACCTATTCGGGACAGATAATACACAGGAACAGCATAGACAGTGTGCTGGAGTCGTTGAGAAACACCATACCTGTGAACTATCATAAGAAGAACGGAAAGATATACATCGTGCCCGACTGACGGTGGCACATGGCGGCAGACGCGCCGCGCGGCACCTCATACACACCGCTTCAGGACCGTCACAGCAAGCCCCGCTGTGGCGGTCCTGAAGGTTTATGCGCGCCTTGCGGAGACGGGAGAATGGTGGTAGGATAATTTTTTTTAAAAAAAACAACATTACGTTTAAGTGTTTTTACAAAATTCATTGTTCTAATACCAAAGGCAACGCGAGGCGAGAGCAACAGCAAGAAGGGAAAACGCAGTTTTACCGTTCCTGATACTGCCGAGCCGAATCTTGCCTTATCCAAAGGCAACGCGAGGCGAGAGCAACAGCAAGAAGGGAAAACGCAGTCTTACCGTTCTTGATACTGCCGAGCCGAATCTTGTCTTATTCAAAGGCAATGCGAGGCGAGAGCAACAGCAAGAAGGGAAAACGCAGTTTTGCCGTTCTTGATACTGCCGAGCCGAAGTTTGTCTTATTTAAAGACTTCCCCCAAGATAATTAAAAACTAAAAAATAGCTGAACAATTATTTATGGACAACAGTAATCAGTGGAGAAAGCGTATGGCGCGGGGAGTGATGACACTCATGTTCGCAGCCGTACCTATGCAGGGAATGTTTGCTCAGGTTACTCTGAACACCCCTAACACCACTCTGGGTGTGGTGATAAAGAAAATCCAGGCACAGTCGGAATTCAAGTTCTTCTATGACGACGACCTCTCCGACATGCGCGTGAAGGCAATCAACGTGAAGGACGCGGCTCTCGAGAAGGTGCTCGCGCAGCTGCTCAAGGACAAGGGCGTGACGTTCAAGGTGGACGACAAGGTGGTTTACCTCAAACGGGCGCAGCTGCCCCGGCAGCAGACAAGGCGCGGCGGGGAGAAAAGAAAGATAACCGGACGCATCCTCGACGAGAACGGCGAGCCGCTGATAGGCGCGAGTGTCACGATAAAAGGCACCACAGACCGTGCCGTGACCGACATGGACGGAAACTACACGGTGATGACCGACGCTGAGAATCCGGTGGCGCAGTTCACCTATCTCGGCTATAAGCCACAGGAGATAGTGGCTGGAAAGAACAGCGTGGTGAACGCCATGATGGTGCTCGACTCGCAGTCCATCGACGAGGTTGTGGTGACCGCGCTCGGCATAAAACGCGAGAAGAAGATGCTGGGATATTCTGTCCAGGACATCAAGAGCAACGCGCTCAACACCACCGGAGACCCTTCGGTCACGGGCGCGCTTGAAGGTAAGGTGGCAGGTCTGCAGATGAACACGGCAAGCACGGGCTTGGGCGGCTCTACGAAGATAACCATCCGAGGCAACTCCTCGCTCACTGACAACAACCAGCCGTTGTGGATTGTCGACGGAGTGCCGTTCACCGACGACCAGACATCAGACGCCTCGGCATACGGAGGATACGACCGCGGAGGTACATCGTTCGACATCAACCCCGAGGACATAGAGTCTGTGTCTGTGCTCAAAGGTCCTAACGCGGCGGCTCTCTACGGCTCGCGGGCGGGCAACGGAGTGATTCTCGTCACTACGAAGAAGGGCTCTCACAAGCAGGGCTTCGGCATATCATACAGCGGCAACTTCACTTGGAGTGAGGCGGCTGAGACCATCAAGATGCAGAAAAAGTACGGTCAGGGCTCTAACGGGAAGACTGTATACATCTATGATGACGAAAACAACCCTACGGCACTTACCGGCGAGCTTTCCTTCGGTCCGGCTCTTGACGGCCATCTCGAACCGTCGTGGCTCGGCGAAAAGATACCTTATAAATATTATGGAGACAAACTGAAGGACTATTTCAAGACAGGTTTCTCGCAGTTTCACACCGTCGCGCTCGGCAACACCACCGAGAAGTCGCACTTCCGCGTGTCTGTAGGCTTCAACGGAAACAACGGTCTGTTCAAGGACGAGACCCTCGACAAGCTGACAACCGATCTCAATGCCGGAGCGGTGATAAACGACCGGCTGTCGCTCGACGGCAAGATATCGCTCTCACACATGAAGGCGGAGAACCGCCCTTACACCGGTCTTAACGGTGAGGTGGCGCAACTTCTGCTCATTCCGGGCAACGTAAGGCTGGGCGATCTTGCCTCAAACTACACCTCCGCAGAGCGTCTTCACCAGAACTGGTTCGGTCCAGACCAGCAGTATTCCAACCCGTATTACGTCCGTCACCGGTTCCGTAACTCTGACGAGAGATGGAGAGTGTTCGGATATTATTCGGCAAACCTCAATCTGACAGACTGGCTGAAGTTCAACGCCAAATATTCTTTCGACTATTACCGCACGCGCATACAGACAAGCGATCTCGGTCTGGGCGACCAGGCGATAAGCACTCCCGAGCAGAGCTGGCAGGACATGCTGACCAACGACAACATGCAGAGGGGCGAGGAGAACCACTTCGAGCACAACATACAGTTTCTTTTCATGGGAGACACCCCTATTACTCCTAAACTGCGTCTCGGCTATACCGTTGGTTCGAACATAATGTATCTGAACTACGAAATGCTCAACGTGGGTGTGGAGAACATGCTCGACAAGGACAACTGGATATTCAACACAGGCTACCGCCTGGTCTCCGGCGACAACGACGGACACAAACGCGCGATGTATTCCGTGTTCGGCTCGGCGCAGATAGCATACGACGAGTATCTCTCTCTCGACCTCACGGCGCGCAACGACTGGTCGTCCACACTGCCGGCGAAGAACAACTCGTTCTTCTATCCGTCGGCAAGCGTGAGCTATGTGTTCTCCGACTTCATGCGCTCCATAGGCAAACCGCTGCCCAAATGGGTCACGTTCGCCAAGCTGCGCCTGTCTGCCGCACAGGTGGGCAAGGACCCCTCGCCATACAGCCTGTACAACACGCGCAAGTTCAAGTTTGACATGGGCACGCGCAAACCGGTTGTCAACACAATCATGATGAACCGTAACCTCAAGCCGGAGATAAAGACTTCGTATGAGGCGGGACTTGACATGAAGTTTCTGGACAACCGTCTCGGCTTCGACTTCACATATTATTATAACAGCACGAAGAACCAGGCGATGCTCGTGGACGCCTCCGCACCGTGGACACAGCAGTGGGTGAATGCGGGCAAGATAACTAACTCGGGCGTGGAGTTCATGCTTTACGGCACACCGGTGAAGACGAAAGACCTTACGTTCGACCTGACAATGAACATCGCGCACAACCGTTCTACAGTGAAAGAGCTTGCCGACGGGGTGAACAGAGTTTATTTCAACGGCGACCCGAACATGCCTGTAAAGGTGGGAGCCGTGGCTGGAGGGAAGCTCGGAGACATCTACGCCAACAACCTCATGAAGCGTGACGCAAAAGGAAACATCGTTGTCGGAGCGGACGGTCTGCCGCAGCCGGAGAGCGGAAACGGCAATCTGGAACGCTGGCTGCTCGACCATCCCATCGGAAACATACAGCCCGACCTGCTCATGTCCGTCACTCCCACACTCACATACAAGGGCTTCAGCATCACGGCTATGTTCGACATGAAGTTCGGAGGTGATGTGGTGTCGGTGTCGGAAGGTATGGCTACAGCTGTGGGAACGTCGGAGCGCACTGCTTACCGTGGCGAGTTCAAGGAGGTGAACGGTGTCAAGGACTACTGGCTCGTTGTTCCCGGAGTGAAGGAAGACGGCACGCCGAACGACATTCCGGTAAGTGCGCAGTCTTATTATTCCACCATCGGACTGTACAAATCGCAGAGAGGATATGCCGAGGCGTTCGTACACGACGCGTCGTACATAAAACTCAAGGAGCTGTCCGTTGGCTATGCGTTCCCGCAGTCGGTGCTCAGACGCACTCCGCTCACGTCGCTCAGGATGTCGTTCGTGGCACGCAACCTGTGCTTCCTTATGAAACACACACCGGGAAACCCCGACGGCGGATATGACACGACAATGTTCTCACAGGCTCTCGACTATATGGCTGTGCCTTACACCCGCACGTTCGGCTTCTCCGTAAACCTCGGATTCTGACGGCGGAGAAGGACATTAGTCTGTGGCGATACACTTTACCAATGCATAATAAAGAAGCAAAAAGCAATTCTTAAAACTCAAAACAACAATGAAACGCAATACTATATTCAACGGATTTCTGGCATTTGCCGTGGCATGCACGGTATGCTCGTGCTATGATCTCGACGAAATGAGCCATAATCCTTACGAAATAGAGGACAACACAGGTGCTGGAGGGGATAAGGATAATACCGGTGAGGACAACACGAAATATGCCGATGTGAACATCAACTTCACCGTGAGCAAGGAAGACTCCGCCGCACTCAAGACCGCGTTGGCTGATGCTCCGGCTACATTCCGTAACTTCCTTTATGAGGGATATTACAATGATTACCAGATAACAACCAACCTCAGCCATGACATTTATGCCGGTTATGTGGCTAACAACCAGCCGAAACACTCCATGAAGACGCCCGACTACAGCTACGGCGACGGATGGTCGGGACAGAGGTGGGCGCACTTCTACAATGAGAGAAGCTCCGAATACCGCACGCTGTTGAGGGCTTACCGGTTCAACGACAACCCGGGACGATATAAGAACATGTTCTATATCACACGTATATATTATGTGTTCCTCGCCCTGGCAAATACCGACACATACGGCGCGATGCCTTTCCGCGAATATGCGCAGGCACGCATCCCGGAGACAAACAACGTGAAGTACGACTCTCAGGAGGAGGTCTACGACGCCATGTTCAGAATGCTCGAGCAGGCTGTTGACAGCATTAAGCCGGACGACGCGTCGCAGTACAGGATAGACCGCGACGACATCTGCTACTTCGGAGATGTGGACAAGTGGCTCCGTTTTGCCAATACGCTGCGTCTGCGCATGGCTCTCCGCATATCGAACGTGGCTCCCGAAAGGGCGCGGCAGGAGGCTGAGAACGCGCTGAACAACAAGTACGGACTCATGCGGAGCAACGCGGACAACATGCAGACGGTGCCGAGATATGCCCCGACGGAAATGGGCGGCAACGACTCGGGAGGCGATGAGAATGTCCTCGCGATGTGTTCTGTGGCATACGGAGGCGAGAGTGTGATGTTATGGGACCTCGAACAGATGTACCGTAACCTAAGTACCGGAGGCGGCACATATAAGATAAAGAAGGGACGTAACGGCTTTGAGGAGAAGACAATCGACCCGAGATGTCTCGTGTGCTGGTATCGCGCGAAGATGACTTCCACGTCAATCGCCGCCGGAGAGGAAAGCCTTCGTGAGGACTTCGCGGGCTGCAAGCGTGGCGCGCTGGCTCCTCTTATCGACATGGGCATACTCAATTACAGCATCACTCGCACACAGCCGAAGCCTGCTTCAAAGACTCTTAACAAGGATTTCTGGTTCAACTACGCGCGTCCCACCGTATGGCTGGGCTATTCGGAGTCGCTCTTCCTCAAGGCTGAGGCTGCTCTGCGCGGATGGAAAGGACAGGATCTGACAATGGACGCCGAGGGATATTTCCGCGCGGGAGTGCAGGCTTCGATGGACTATTATGAGATAGGCAAGGAGGCGGCGCAGTCGTACATCAGCGGTCTGAAGGCTCTTAACGACGGCACTTTCAGCAGCGGCGACAGGGAGAAGATTCTCGAAGCCATCATCACCCAGAAGTGGATGGCTGTCTTCCCCAACGGTAATGAGGGCTGGGCTGATTTCCGCCGCACCGACTATCCTGCTCTGGCAAACCAGCTCACCAACCTGTCGGGAGGCGATGTGCCCGAGGGTAAGATGATAAAACGTCTGCTTTATCCTAACAGCGAGAGCTCTAACAAGTATTTCAATGAGCATGACGGGCTCAAGGCAGCAAATACTCAGGGCACCAGACTATGGTGGGATGTCGCCGATACCAATGACGGCAGCGGCAACAGACAGCAGCCTGACAATTTCAGAACAACGGCTTCAACATCATCAACAATAATGAAGTAATTGTAATAGTACGGTTTTTTTAGTGTAATTAATTCGGGAGGGACGAGCTTGTTTTGAAAGTTTGTCCCTCATTTTTTTGTATTCTCATGCAGGCGTCCGGTATGAACGGACATGCATGACATGAGTTTCTGTATTGCATCGGGTTCTCTTCCGTATTGCGGAATGGCTGTTATGGTGTGACGGCTCATGCTGTTTGGCGCGGTTGTTTTTGCCGTTTGGCGCGATCGTTTTTGCCGTTTTGCGTGGTCGTTTTTGCTGTTTGGCGCGGTCGTTTTTGCTGTTTTGAGTGGTCGCTTTTGCTGTTTGGCGCGGCAGTCTCTGCCTTGTTTAATTGCATCTTCTACCGTTTGGCGCGGTCACACGCGCTGTTCGGTGTTGTTCATTTTCAGCATTTGTTGCGGAACGGAAGCCCTCACGCAGTCTGTTATGAGCTTTTTCATGGAGTGGCGCACGAAGGTGCGGGTGGTGAGAAGCACTATCCTGCGCGTCGGTATGGGTATCGCGAACGGGTGGACGAGTGCGCGCTGGCTTTCGGAAAGCTGATACAGTGCGAGCTCAGGTATGAATGTGATTCCCCGTCCGCCCTCCACCATGCGCATGAAGGTCTCTATGCTGCCGAGCGAATAGACATTCTTTGAGGTCTGTCCGTCCTTTATTCCGCAGAATCTCACTATCTGGTCGCGGAAGCAATGTCCCTCGTCAAGGAGCCAGAGAAAGCTGTCTGTAAGGTCGGACGAGCGCACCGGGCTTGTGGATGCGAGCACGTCGTTTGCCGAAACATACGCCACGAACTGCTCAAAATAAAGTTCCGTCATGTCGAAATGGTCCAATCCGTCGATGTCGGCTACTATTGCTGCGTCCAGTTCACCGCGTGCCAGAGCCGCCTTTACGGCTTCGGTCTTCATCTCAGATATACGTACGTCGGTCTCGGGATGCTCGGCGAGCAGTCTCGGAAAGAATCTCGGGAGAAGATAAGGAGCGATTGTCGGCAGTATGCCAAGCCTGAACTGACCTCTTGTAGACCTTTTCGCTTCTGCCACAATGTCTTTTATCTTGTTGGCTCTTACCAGTACCCGCCATGCCTGTTCCACCACGAGGCGGCCTGCCGGAGTGGGCGATACGGGCTGCGAGCTGCGGTCGAAGATTCTCAGACCCAGTTCGTCTTCAAGCTTCTGTATCATTGAGCTGAGTGTAGGTTGTGTTACTCCGCAGTGCTCGGCAGCCTTGGCGAAGTGTCGCAGACGGTAGACTGCCACAATGTATTCCATCTGTTGAAGTGTCATATTTGTAGTTGCTGTGTTTTGTTTTTACTGCAAACTTACTCATTCTGCCTGACAATCGAGCCTCATACCGCCTTTTTCATTCTCATAAAATCATTTTTCGCCATGATGATGCCACTTCGCACGATTCATGTTCCGGCATGCCGCATACATCCGTGCGCTATCATTTGCGGGTGTGTTGTGTGCCATTTGGGTATTCTGTTGAAGGAAACACGTCTGCCGTCATTACACCGCGATGTCATCAGAGGAACTTAGAGAATTTTGAATACTGTCTGTATCTGTCTTTAATACATTGATTCACAATGATATATATATAACATATTGATATTGTCTATCGTATGATAGACACATTCTGTTTGCCTTTCATGAGTCATGATACTATCTTTGCAGTGTAAAAAAGAAGACATAGTGATAATAAATAAATATAATAATCAACAATTAAAACATATACGATATGGAATCAATAATCAACGCACAGATGCCTGAGTTCAAGGTGCAGGCATTCCAGAACGGAGAGTTCAAGACAGTAAGCAGTGAAGACCTGAAAGGCAAGTGGGCTCTTTTCTTCTTCTATCCAGCCGACTTCACTTTCGTGTGCCCGACTGAGCTGGTTGACCTGGCAGAGAAATACGACCGTCTGAAAGAGCTTGGCGTAGAGGTGTTCTCGGTAAGCACAGACAGCCACTTCGTGCACAAGGCATGGCATGACGCCTCCGACAGCATCAAGAAAATCAAGTACACGATGCTTGCCGACCCCACAGGCGTGCTCAGCCGCGGCTTTGGCGTGATGAAGGAAGATGAGGGCGTGGCTTACCGCGGAACGTTCCTTGTAAATCCGGAAGGACTCGTTAAGGTAGCAGAGATACAGGATAACAGCATTGGCAGAAACGCTGACGAGTTGCTGCGCAAGGTTGAGGCTGCCCAGTTTGTAGCCACTCACGCAGGCGAGGTGTGCCCTGCCAAGTGGAGAGCCGGTGGAGAGACGCTCAAGCCGAGCATCGACCTCGTGGGCAAACTCTGATTGAGTGCAGCCGTGCCTCCCTGCCGGTGGAGGTCACTTATGCGTGTTCAAGCCATAGCGATGGGAGCCTTTGGAGCCGTAAGGCTCTTCAGGCTCCCATTTGTAAAAGCCCTTTTACCGGACGGGCGGGGAATTTCCTATGCATCGGATATGCCTTATGCCGATGCGGATGAGGCTATATGGTGCGAGGCACAATGTTCTTCCGTACGGCAGTCTGCGGTTTCGGGCACACCGGCTGTTACGGTTCTGTGACATGGCACAGGCACGATAACTGTGTGTCCGGCAATATATATAACGTATAAATATAATAATGTAGATGGCAGGTCGGCTGTCAACCCGATGTGTTTCTGAAGCTGACGACCGTCAGGACGCATTTTTCTGTTGAACGCCCAAATGTGCATGACGACACTGAAAAGCGTTGACGGCTTGCCGACAAAAACGTCATCTGTATATAGAAAGGATGAAAAAATGCTTGACAAAGATATTCTTGAACAGGTGAAGAGTCTGTTTTCCGGACTTAAGTCGCACTATGTGTTGCGCGCGACGGTGTCGTCCGGACATGAGAAAGCGGATGAGCTGAGCTCGTTTCTCGCCGACTTCTGCTCGACCTCTCCTATGCTTGAGCTGGAGAAAGTGCCGGAGGACGGAGGCAGACTGGAGTTTTCAATCGTAAAAGACGGTGCCGACACCGGCATCACCTTCCGCGCCATACCCGGCGGACATGAGTTTACGTCGCTGCTGCTTGCCATTCTCAATGCGGACGGAAAAGGCAAGAACCTGCCCGACGCAGCCATTGCCGCCCGCATAAAAGCATTGGACGGACCTGTAAGACTGCGCACATACATGTCGCTCTCGTGCACAAACTGTCCCGATGTGGTGCAGGCTCTCAATGTCATAACGCTTCTCGGAGGTGATGTGGAGCACGAGATTGTGGACGGCGCACTGTGGCAGGACGAAGTGTCATCGCTCGGCATACAAGGCGTTCCGGCTGTTTATGCCGACGGACAGTTGCTCCATGTAGGTCGTGGAGACCTTGGTGTGCTGCTCGACGAGCTTGAGTCCAAGTATGGTTCATCGGCTGTCGAAGCCGCCGAACCGGTGGAACACCGTTACGACGTCGTTGTTGTGGGCGGCGGTCCGGCAGGAGCTTCCGCAGCCATCTACTCCGCCCGCAAGGGTCTCAGCGTGGCTTTGGTCGCCGGACGGATAGGAGGTCAGGTCAATGACACGGTGGGTATAGAGAATCTTATTTCCGTTCCCTCCACCACGGGAGCGTCACTTGCGGCGGCCCTTGGCGAGCATCTCGGAGCCTATCCGGTAGATGTCTATGCCAACCGGAGCGTAGAAGGCACCGACTTCTCAGGTCCGCTGAAAGTAGTGGAGGCAAAGGGCGGCGAGTCGTTTGTCGCTCCCGCCGTGATAATAGCCACCGGAGCGTCGTGGCGCAGGCTCGGTGTCGAGGGCGAGGCGGAGCACATCGGTCATGGCGTAGCCTTCTGTCCTCACTGCGACGGACCGTTCTATAAGGACCGCCATGTAGCCGTCATCGGCGGCGGAAACTCCGGAATAGAAGCCGCCATCGACCTTGCCGGCATATGCAGCCGCGTCACCGTGCTCGAGTTCGCGTCCGAGCTGCGTGCCGACACCGTGCTTCAGGAGAAGGCGCGCAGCCTCTCCAACGTAGAGATACTTACGTCTCGACAGACAGTACGTGTGGTGGGCGACGGCAATAAAGTCACAGCCATCGACGTGCGCGACCTCACCACCGGTGAGGAATCGACCATCCGTCTCGACGGTGTGTTTGTCCAGATAGGACTTGTGCCCGCCTCCGGACCGTTCAAGGACAGCGTGGAGGTGAACAGACGCGGCGAGATCGTCACCGACGGAGCCGGCAGGACATCTGTGCCGGGCGTATATGCAGCCGGTGATGTGGCAGACGTGCCGTTCAAGCAGATAGTCATCGCCATGGGCAGCGGTGCCACAGCCGCCCTGTCAGCGTTCGACGACCGTGTCAGGGGAGTCCTTCCTGTGGTGTGAGGAAATACGATTGCCGTGTGCCCCGTTTGTTTACGGAGTCATGATACGGCAATGATAAACAACGTAAGCAGGCGTTGTTAAAGAACCTGTCATTTTTAGTCAATTCATTGGGGACTGTTCGCCTTGGCGGCGCGCGGTCCCCTTTTTCGTTTCCTCACACTTCCGTCGCGTGTGCGTAAAACCGTTTTTAAGCTGTCCGGACAGCCTTTTTAAGGTGTTTTACGCATGAATTTGCATTCTTTTCAAAAAAATATCATATGGGGGTAAGTGTTTTCCCATATGGCGTTGTTTAGGTTAATAAAAGGCGGAAAAGCCCATTCCGCACATCGTAGTGCTAAAGACCGGGAATAAAGACCAACATTTTAACAACATAATAACTTATAACTAATCTTTTATTTTTATGAAGATCAAAAAACTACTTGTAATGACTTTCCTGTCGCTTATGGCGGCAACGGGTGCCAATGCACAGCAGCCCTACGGCGGATGCTGGCATCCCGAGGACATCAGGAACTGGTCGCCGGAGACCGATC
>ENA-OUQW01001239-OUQW01001239.1-human-gut-metagenome-genome-assembly--contig:-NODE-1239-length-27966-cov-4.343270_pt1 | contig 27966 bp, 50 predicted proteins | sample MGYA00248464_ERZ548849 | MGnify/ENA primary metagenome ERZ548849 (study PRJEB26491, sample SAMN04978193) | human gut metagenome | host: Homo sapiens | study: EMG produced TPA metagenomics assembly of... | reverse complement strand
CTGAAAATCCCTGTGTCACTGGTTCGATTCCCGTTCGAGGCACCATTAAAAATCGCTATATCAATAGGTATAGCGATTTTCTTTTATCTACACAAGTATTAAATATTTTAAATATTTTAAACATTTTCAATAGTTTAGTGTGTCAAAAAGTGTGTCAAACTTTTAACAAGTTATTTAATTTTTCAGTTGCATTTTTCTTATCTTCTTCGTCTAGATGAGTATATATGTTGAGTAATGTTTTTACATCTTTATGCCCAGTTAAATATTGTGCTTCTTTTATAGAAATTCCAGCTTTGTGTAAAAAAGAAGCATAAGTATGTCTTAATTGGTGATAAGTAAATTTAATGGCTTTAAATTCTTTGCTATTTTGATTTTGACACATTTTTTGTGTGTCAAGCTGGTCTTTATAGTATAACTTATTAATTTCTCTTAGAGTGTATTCTAAAACTCTTCTAATAGATGTTTCTGTCATTAGTTGTTTAGATTTAATAGAAGGGAAGACAAGTTCACTATCTTTATGATTTAATTTCATTTCTTTCACTTTGTCTTGCATAATTTCTAAAATCGGAATTTTTCTGCTAGTTTTGCCTTTAGTACCTTTTATTTCTGGTCTATTTTTCTCCCAGTGAACAGCTTTGTTAACATATAAAGTCCAATTTTCTATGTCTATGTCTTTATATAGAAGAGGAGCAACTTCCTCTCGTCTTATTCCCGTATATAGCATAAAAAGAACCATAAAACATCTGCTATCATTTTCGGCAACTTTCTGTAAATAAGAAATATCTATATCTGTTAATATTTGTTTTTCTTTCGCAATGTGTTTAGTTTGTTTAATGCTTTTTGCTACATTTTTATAAATATAGTCATTGTCTACGGCTTTATCTAGAATTTGTTTAATTGTAAGAAGTGCAACATCTTTTCTTCTAGTGATTCCTTTTTTGGATAAAGAATTTAACATATTAACAATATCTGTTTGCTTTAAATTTTTTAATAATATATTTCCGATATAAGGTTTTATATATAGTCTTATAGTATCTTTATACATTTTAACAGTAGCTTGTTCTTTATCGGCTTTATATGTCTCTAGCCATTTATCTGCCCAAACAGAAATGGTCATGTTTTCGTCATTTGTAATCATGCCATTATTAGATTTATATTTCAATTCTATATATTGTCGTTCTAAATCTTTTGGGCTATCAGAATACAATGTTTTAATCTTCCCATCAACAGAAACTCTTTTCATTAATCTACCATCTTTTCTAGTAGTATATTTAAACATACAAAACATCCTTTCGCTTAATATAATAAAAAATTAAATGCTATATTCTAGCATTTTTCGTTCGTGTTTATTTTTCCATTATCTAAATAATAATTATATGCAAATTTAACCATATTTGGCTCTACATTTAATTCTTCTGCAATATCAAATAAATTATATATTCCTTTTTTAAAACAGCTTAGAATTGAATTTAAAGGTACACACGCTAAAGATTTCCACTTATTAGCTTTATATTCTTGTCTCTCTATCTCAGATTTAGAAGAGGAAAGGGTATAGTATGCATCATAATAGTAATGCCCCAACTCCTCTGCAAGCAAACATTTTTCTTCTTTATATGTATAAATATTAGAGTAGTCCATAAAAATAAATTTATCGATTATTCTAGCTTTATTTTTTTGCATTTTATAATTTACAATATTTATTTTTTCCTTATTTGCTATATTTTCTAAATCTAATAATTCCATTTTATACTCCAATTAATAATTTAATATATTATATTCATCTATATAAACAATTGAATCTTGATTTTCTTTATAGTAATTATCTAGAAATTTAGATAGTTGTGATAATGTAAGATTATAATATTGTAACCAATCTTGAAAATTTTCATATTGTTGTTTTTTTGAATCAGTATCATTATCCGTTATACTAATTAAATCTGCCATTTCATCATTAATAGTATCATTATCATATGTCATTAAAGTTCCTATATATTTTGAATAAATTCGTTGTATTGTAATTCCTTTTGAGTCATTTTCTAAAAGAATATAGTCTGCTGTAGAAAAACTTTCTAATTTTATATCATAACCTTCATTTTTAAACATAACTAATAATTCGGAATCAGTCATTGTAGATGCATCTATATTTTTATTAGATTTTTTAGGTATAGTATTTATTCCAAGATATATTAATAAAACAATATTAAGTAAAATTGAAATAACTAATACTATAATTAAAATAGTTTCTTTTTTATTTATCTTCATTTTTTTTGTCCTCTTTTTGTTTTTTCCATTTAATAAAATCTATTTGCTGTTGTAGTTCTAATAGATCTTCTTTATCTAATCCAGAAGTATCTAAACCGCCATTGTTAGCAAATTTAGTATTCTTTAACTCCTCTGGATTTCTTATATCAGATTTTCCTAAAAGATAGTCAGTTGAGACATTAAAGTATTCTGCCAATTTTATAATTGTATTTGGAGTCATTTCTCTTTTACCATTTTCATAATTTGAAATAGTTTGCAATGTAACATTTAATATTTTTGCAATACTTTCTAGACTTTCATTTTTTTCAAGTCTTAATTTTTTTAATCTATTCATAACATGCTTCCTTTACATAATATACTATATATTATAAAACAATTTGTTTAATAAGTAAACAAATTGTAAAATATTTCCCTTAGAGTGTCAACGATTTTAAACAAAACGTATAAAAAAATAAAAAAAAATATTGACATTTAACAAAATGTTTAATAAAATAACTTCAACAAATTGTTGAGGAGGTGCAAAATGACAAAAAAGACATTGCAAGATTTAAGAATTGACAGTGGATTTACTCAAGAACAAGCTGCAAAAATCTTAGTAATTACAAAAGAATATTTATCTATGTTAGAAAATGGTTCTAGAAATCCAAGTGATGCTTTAAAAGAAAAAATGTCTAAACTATATAATTGCGAAATAACAGATATTTTTTTGGCAACAAGTTCAACAAAACGTTTAAAAAAGAAAAAGAAATAGAGAAGAGGTGATAAAAATGGCAACAAACTTATGTAGTAGAGCAAGAACACAATATATAAAAGTAAAGGACTTAGCAAAAGAATTAGATGTAACAGTACAACATATTTATAAAGAAGTTAAACGCCCAGAAATGGCAACATGTGTAAAAAAAATTGGAAGTGCTGGAATAAGGATAGACAAACAAGAGTATTACAGAGTAGCAGAGCAAATTTATAGATAGAAAGGAGTGAGAGAAAATGAGTAAACAAATGAAAAAATATTGCATAATTGGAAAAGTAGTATGTAGTTTATGTAGTGATGTAATACCTACTTTAGCACTTATAGCAACAGGAACATTAGTGATAATGAAAATATTTATAGGATAAGGAGTGAGAAAATGAAAGAAGAAAATAAACCAAACGGGTTAAGTTGGTTCGCTTTAGGTTTTTCAATAGCCTCTTTAATAGCTGTCTTATTTAAATAAAGCAATTATAGAAATAACTGTTGCTATAATAGAAAGCCAATTATTACATAACCAACTTAAAATTAAAGATTTTGTTAAAGTTTTAGCCTTATAAGTACTTTTATATTTGTTATCTCCAAGAGAAATTATATATTGATTTTTACTTAAAGTTTTAATAATTTCTACAGCATCCATAAACTCGAGATTAAAAGTATTTCGTAATTCATCAAACGAAACTTCAGAATGTTTATTAAAAAACTTTATAAATTTATTAAATGACTTATCCATAAAAATAACCTCACTTTCAAGGTTATTATAATACAAAATTTAATAGAAAGGAAGTGATAAAAAAGATGGATAGATTAGATGAAATATATATTTGGCATATTGTTACATTATCAAAAATGAAATTAGAAAAAAGGAGAATAGAGAACAAATGGAAACAATAATAATATTTTTACTTTTAGCCATTATAGGGATATTAGTAGCTTATGCAATAGTATCTACAGAGATATATAACGACAAAGTAAATAATCTAGAAGAAGAAATTTACGAAGCAGAACGTGAACTGAGTGAAAAATCTAATAAATTAAGATTAATAAAGAATGAAACAGATAATACAGACTTAGCAGAAACAAGTTATTTAGAATTGTATAAAAGTTATAAAAGAATAAAAAAAGTGATTGCTAATGCTCACACATCAACAACCACAAAAAGATTTTTTCAAGAAAATATAAATAAATAATAACACAAAATTTATAAAAATGCAAGAAAAGAGGAATAAATGGATTTATCTAAAGAATTTCATCCCGTGCCTAAACCACCAAAGACAGAAAAAAAGAAAGCAAAAAAGATAAAACAAAAAAGCAGCAAACTAGCAAAACTAGAACGTAATCGTTACAGCATAATTACATACAATTTAGATATTTGCTATATATGTCAAAAATATAAAAAAGATAATTTCGACGAAGTTTTTGGCGGAAGAAACAGACAGACTAGTATGAAGTATGGACTAGTTATACCAATTTGTTTTAAGTGTCACAGAAAATTAACAGATAATCCACTTTTAAAGAAAGAAATACAAGAAGAAGCAAAACAAAAATTTATAAAAAAATATAGTGAAGAAAAATTTATTAAAGAATTTGGGAGGTAAATTATGAATTTTAGAATTGGAGATAAAGTAAAATTATTAAAAGAAAAGATGAACGACAGTCATTGTGACGAAACAATAATAAAATTTAAAAATGAAGAAATTGGAATTATAAAAGAATTTGATAATGATGACTTTACTAAAAATAATATTCAAATAATTTTTAATGATGGTTATTCAAATTGTTGGTGTCATAAAGACGAAATAGAACTAGTAAATAAAAAACCATCTAAAAGTGAATTATTAAAAATGCCACTAGGAACAATTATAAAAACTGATACAGAAGAAGGAAATAATGTCTTTGTAAAAGTAGGAGAAGAAACATTTTATAATGATGATGATGATAAATTAGATGAAGAAGATATCCATGATGATTTAAGCATAGATTTTTTTGGAAATAAAATTATAGAAATACAAGAGCCAATTTGCTACAAGACCATTTATACAGAAAATAGAGAAATACGAGAAATGACAATATCTGAAATAGAAAAGAAATTAGGTTATCCAATAAAAGTAATAAAAGAAGATTAAAGCAACAAAGGGAGCAGACATAAATAATACTGCTCCTATTTTACTAAAGAAAGGAGAAAAGATGGCACAAAAAAGAATGTTTAGTAACTCGGTTGTACAAAGTGATGAGTTTTTGGAAATGCCAGACAGTTCACAAAATTTATATTTTCATTTATCTATGCAAGCTGATGATGATGGTTTTGTAGATAAATGGAAATCAATAATGAGAATGACTGGAAAAAAAGAAGATGATTTAAAAATATTAATAGCTAAATCTTTTGTAATTCCATTTGATACAGGAGTGCTAGTAATAAGACATTGGAGATTAAATAATTATCTACAAAAAGATAGATATAAAGAAACAATATATAAAGACGAAAAGTCTAGATTAACAATAGATAAAAGCAATGTATACAATTTGGATACAGAGTGTATACACAGTATAGATAAGAATAGAATAGATAAGATTAGTATAGAAAAGAATAGTAAAGAAAAAGAACAAGAAGAAAGCGAAAGTTGTGGCGACGGTTTTCAAGAAGACGAAAGTTGTAAAGACGGTCTTCTAACAGGAAAGGACAGTTGTAAAGACGATTTCCAAAAAGTTTCAAAATTTTACGAAGACAATATTAATCTTTTAACACCATACACATCAGAAGTTTTAGAAGATTATACAAAAGAGCTAGGATCAGAATTAGTTATTTATGCAATGCAGATTAGTATAGAAAACAATAAAAGAACAATCAGTTATATAAAGGCAATTCTCAACAATTGGTCTAAAGCCAATATTAAGACATTAGCAGAAGCTAAAAATGAAAATCAAAACAAAAACGAAAAGAAAGATAATATAAAAATTGAGGACGTAGAAATAATGGACACATCTGCTTTAAGCGAAGACGAATATTTAAAACTTGTACGAGGTAAACAAAATGCAGGATGAAGAAATAGAAAAAGCAATGTTATATTATCTAATTTTCGAAAATTACGAATGTGAGCTCATAGATGCAGATTTTACAACTAGATTAAACAAAAAAATATTTAAATCAATACAAAGTTTAAAACAAGCAAAAGAAGAAATTACAATGTTAACTGTAAAAAATAAGTTGACAGATGAAAAAAATATATTAAGTTATTTAGCAACATTAAGTGAGAATATATACAGCACAACTGCAGAGAGTGTATATAAAAAGTTAATTCAATTAACTAAAAAAAGACAAATGCAAACACTACTAAATGAGTCAGTAACAAAAATAAAAGATGCTGAAAATATAGATATAGACATAGAAAAAGTAATAAAAGAGTTAAATAAAATTGAAGATAGAGAAGTTAAAGAAGAAAGTTTAAAAGAGCAGATTATAGATACTTTAGACATGATAGAGAAAAATATGAAAAACAAAAATGATTATAGCTTGTATACAGGAATGCTAGATTTAGATCAATTAACTTGCGGACTACATAATGAAGAGTTAACAATAATTGGTGCTAGACCTGGAATGGGAAAAACAACATTTGCATTACAAATAGCAGACTATATAGCTAAAAAGAAAATACCAGTAATGTTTATAAGTTTAGAAATGTCAGAAGAACAAATTATAACAAAATTAATAGCGAAAGATACAAGAATAAATAGTACAAAAATGAGATTAGGAACATTAACTGACCAAGAAGCAGTAAAAGTATATGAAGCTGGAGCAGAATTAGAAGAAAAACCTTTATATATTACTAGTAATTTAAGAACAATACAGCAAATAGAAGTAGAAGCAAGAAAAATGAAAAACAAGAAAAACATAGGATTAATAATAATCGATTATATACAACTAATTAAAAGTTCTCAAAAATTTAATTTAAGAGAGCAAGAAGTAGCAGATATAACAAGAACATTAAAGTTATTAACTCTAGAATTAAAAATACCAATAATAGGGTTATGCCAATTAAATAGAAATGCAACAAGACAAGAACCGATGTTATCAGACCTTAGAGAATCTGGAGCAATAGAACAAGATGCAGATAATGTTATTTTTATATATCAAGAAGAAGAAACGGATGCAGCAGCACCAGTAGTAACAATAAAACTAGCAAAACAAAGAGCAGGAACTACAGGAAAAGTAAATATGGTATTTAGAAAAGTATATAGCGAATTTGTAAATATAATCAGGAGGTAGTTATGAAAATTATAAATACAGAAGAACTACTAAGATTAAGCGACATAGAAAAGATACAATTTATAAAGCAGATTATATTAGGACAAGCAAAATTTGTAGGAGGAGATGCAAATGAGAAGAAGTAGAGTGAGAGATATAGTTTATAAGATACTAGAAGCAGATACAAGAGCAAGAGAAGATGATAATTATTTAATATATAAAACAGTTAAAGAACTATTTCCAAGACTAGCAGAAACATATTTTAAAACAGCATTACAAACATTAACTAATGCAGGAATAAGTTTTGAGAGTATAACAAGACATAGAAGAAAGTTTTTAGAATTACATCCAGAATTAAAACCAAAACAAAAAACAAGAATCAGAAAAGAAGAAGAGAAAAACTACGAAAAAGAATATAGCAGACATTTACCAAGATTAGATTAAACGGAGGAAAAAAGTATGGAAGTAAAAAGAGAAGAATTAATAGAGTACAGCTATTATGACGAACAAGGAAAGCTAATAGCAATTATTAATAGAGAGAAAGTACAAGAGTTATTAGAAGTAGATGAAGTGAGGTGGAAAGAGTGAATAAAAAATACAGAATAGACATATTTCTTGTAGGTGGTACAACTTATTCTACAACCTTATCCGAGCAACAAAAAGATAGAATGGTTGAAGTTTTAGAAGAAAAAAGAATAGAAAGAATGTCATTTGGACCTGATATAGAAAATAATGACACATATATAGTTAACTTAAAGAATGTAAATTTAATAAAAATAAGTGAGGAAAAATAAATGAAACGTATACTTTTAAAATTGTTATTAATATTAATTTTAGCCACAATAACAGGAATATTAGTCAGTTTATTTGAAGATTATAGAATAAGAGTTTTTATAATAACTTTATATGGTTATTTTTCTTGTATTATTTTAAATTACGAAAAATTTTAAAGAATAACTAGAGAATAGCGAGGAATTAGGATGGATATAGAAGAATATGAAAACTTTAAAAATAAACATTTGCAACACCCAATAACATTTTTAACAGAGGAAAATTTAGATAAACTAGAGGATCATTGTAGAAAAGCAATACATTATGAAAGAGGAGTTGAACATCAAGTAGTCCTTGAATTATTAGAAAGATATAAAGAGTTTTTGACAGAAAGAGAAGAAGATAAAAAGAAAATAGAAGAACTAGAAGATGAAAACAGAGTACAAAAGCATCAAATAATGCAAGTATTCGATAGAGGTTATATACATAAAGACAAAATAAGAGAAATAATAAATAACAGAAAAGAAAGACTCTTAAAGGGAAAGAAAACATATACAAACAAGATAAGAATAAATGAATTAAATATGATAAGTAAATTATTGGAGGATAAATAATGAATGTAACAGATTTAATAATTTATGCTCTATCTAAATTTCCAAAATATGATGCAATAAAATATGATTTTAATTTTGATTATAACAAAACTCCAAAAAATGAAACATGGAAAATTATACCTGACTTTAATTATGAATGTAGTGATTTTGGAAGAATAAGAAATATAACGACGAAAAAACTAAAACAATTAAGAGTAAGTAAATATGGAAATCAAGTTGTATTATGGAAAGATTCAAAAGGATATATATTTACGATATCTAGGTTAGTTGGAAATTTATTTATAAGAGAGATAAATAAAGATGAAAGAGTATCACATATAGATGGAAATATAAGAAATAATTATTATAAAAATTTAAGGATAATATCAAAAAATACAATTTAGAAAGCTAGGTGATAATGATGCAACTAAAATGCAATAAATGTGGAGCAAGTAAAAGAAGTTTGTTTGTAGAAACACAAGGAAATAGAAGAGGACTATATTGTGGAGAATGTGGAAAGTGGCAGAAATGGATAACAAAGCGAGAGCTACAAATAGCAAAATTTCAAGGAATAAAAATAATTAATAATAAAGAAAGCTAGGTGATTAAATGTTAATACCAACAGTAGACATGAAAGAATTTGAAAAAATAGGATTTAAAAAGTGTAAGAAACCTTATGATGGATGTTATTATTTATGTTTTTCGAGAGGTGTACAGTATATATTCTTAAGTCCTGTAATGGTAGATATTGTTGGATGGGAAGACGATGATCCAAGAATACATAAAAGAGCTAATTGTAGATATAGAGATAATAGAACAGCACTAGAATTTTTAGTTGAGATGGCAAAAAAAGATATGATTACTTGTAACTATTTGAAGAAAGTAGGGAAATAATATATGAGTGCAACTAAAGAATATTTAAAAGAATGGAGAAAACAAAACAAAGAAAATATAAAACAATATCACAAAGAATGGAGAATCAAAAATAGAAGCTTATATAAACAATATTATTTAAATAATTTTAAAGGTAGAAGTTTACCAAAAAATCCAGATTATATTTCTCAAGAATCTAATTTAATTGGAAAAAAATATGGAGAATGGACTGTATTAGATGAATATATAGAAAAAACAAACAAAAGAAGATATCTTCTAGTAAGATGCAGTTGTGGTTTAATAAAATGCATTCAAAAATATACAGTTACAAGTGGAGAATCAACTAGCTGCGGACATTGGAGAAGAAAAAAATATCATGATAAATTGGAGAGAAGAGTTATGACAACTGATAAAAAGATAGAACAGCTTATAGCAATTGGAGTAAAGTCAATAAATATAAGCAAAGAAAAGTATGAAAAATTAAGAACAGAAACGAAGAACTTAATAAAGTTGAATGATGTTAAAGTTAATATCGAGGAGAGCAAGAATGGATAAGAGAGATATAAAATTAGGAGATGTATTATATTGGAATACAACTGGTGCTTATAAGACTAATATATCATTACAATGTGAAGTTATTGATATTGGAGAAATGTGGATATGGGTACATGTAAATGGTTGTTTAGCATATAATAATTTCCTTCCAGAAAATTTAAGTATAAAACCTTTATATAAAGTAACAAATAAGAAGAAGGTGAGTAAATGACTAAAGAGCAAGCAATAGAAAAATGTAAAAAAATAATAAATACTAATAATAAAGTTGTAAAAGAAGCAAGAAGAGTAAGAGATATAAATACAATGAACTTAGTAGCTAACTTAGATGATGAAAGCATAGCAATAGAAACAGTATTAAATATGCTAAAAGAAAAAGATGTAGAGATAGAGAAATTAAAAAAAGATTTTAAAATAGTAGATGAAGAATGTAGCAGACTTGAAAGAAAAGAAGCAAAACAAGATAAGATGATAGATTTAATGGCAGAAAGAATAAATTGGCTATGTAAAACTAATGGAATTTTATTAGACAAAGAACATGGAGTGAATTTTGATGAAAAGGATATAAAACAATATTTTGAAAGGAAAGTAGAATATGGAAGATAGACTAGTGATAGGATATGACAAAGCAGAAGGAAGTAGTAAACAAGCATTAACTGTAGCTAGAAAAAAAGGTAGAGGATTATGGATAGTAAATCAATTTTATGATAAAGAGGCAGAAGAAATTTATAATAAATTAACTGAACCAAATTTGTTAGTAAAAGACATATTTGAATTAGAGCAATCACTAGTAGGAAGAAGAGATTGTACAATTTACATTACTAATGAAGTAGATATAAAATTAAATTCTATGTCTTGGAAAAATGAAATAAAATTTAGAAAAATCCAATCTAATTTAATAGAAAGAAATATTAAATTAAAAATATACAATAGGAGGTAATAATAGATTATATGATTGAGATAATAGGAAAAATATTATATTACGTAGGATTATTAGTAGTTATAACGTTATCATTTGTTGCGATATATTTAGTATTTGGATTTTGGTTTACGATTTTTTGTTTAGGTTTAGCAGCAGTTTTGGTAGGAGCATATTTAAAAGATAACTATTAGGAGGTAACAATGAAGATTAAAGTAGGAGAATATGTTAGAACTAAAAAAGGAAAAATATTTAGATATGGTAAAGGTAGAGCATATTTAGGAAAAGACAATAAAATAGTAAAACATAGCTTTAATATAAAAGAATTAATAGAACCTCAAGATATTTTAAAATACAAAATAAAAGATTTTAATTTTAATAGTAAAGGAATAGTGTACGAAGAATATGATGCAAGAAAAGGAGAATATTACAGAATAATAAATGGACATAGACTAGAAGAGGTACAAATAATTGCAATATTAACACATAAGCAATATGAAAGAGATTATTATAGATTGGAGGAAGAATAAATGGCATTAGCTAAAGGGAAATTATATTTTTCAAATAATGATGGAGAATATAAGGAATTAGGAAGTGTAGCAAATTTAGAAATGACTCTAGTAGAAGATAAAGATGATACGGAAATGAAAGATTTTATAAGCAAAATAGAGGATTATGATGAAGAATTAACAATCGATATTAAAGATAGAAAAACAATAAGAGAAATAAAGCGATTATTAAAAACAGATACACAGAAAAAAGCTGAGCGAAGATACAACAAGAAAGCATATAGAGACTTTATAAGAAAGAAGAGGTAATAAGAATGTTTAAGTTAAGAAAAAGAGTAGAAAATTTAGAAAATCAATTAAAGATAGATCCAGTTGTAATTACAGAAGTAGATTTATATAAATTTTATTTAGAAAGAAAAATAGATGAAATAAATGCAAGGTTAAAACATAATTTAAGTTATTCTATAGAACACAATACAGAATCAATTAGAGCAGACGGATGGAGATTTTTCGATATGTCATGGACAATAAGCGTTATGATTAAAATAAGTAACATAGAAATCAAAAAGTTTACTTATGTAACAAATTCCAATATAACGAAAAAGGATATTTACAAAACAATATTAAGATACATAAACTCAAAACCTATAAGTTATTTTATAAAACTAGATAAGAAAATAGAAGATCTAGAGAAACACAATATAGAATTAGATAAAAAGAAATTAAACCTAGAAGAGGAATTAAAGAAAATAATATAAATTGTAGGAGGTACAAAAGATTGGAAATTAAAACCTTAATTAGACTATTAAAAAACTACAAAGAAAATAAAGCTACATTAAACATTAGATTAAAAGAATTAAAGAACAAAAGAATAGAATTAAAGAATCTAGTAGTAGATACTAGTATAAGTGGAATAAATTATGATACAGAAGGAATACATAGTAAAAATACTATATCAGATAGAACAGGAAATGCGATTCTTAAAGAGGACAATAGAAAAATAAAATTAGAAGAGGATATAGCAAAACTAGAAGAGGAAATAAGGAAACTAAGAAAAGATGTGGAAACAGTAGATGACAGATTAGAGATATTAACATATAAAGAGAAACAGTTATTAATTGCAAGATATATAGAAGAATGTAGCTATGCAGATATAGGAAACAGAATATACTATCAGTTGTATAGTGAAACTAGAAGTGAAGATACAATACAAAGAATGATTAATAGAGCATTAAAAAAAGTGTCAAAAATATAGGAAAATGAAAATGCGGTTATTTTGCGGTTAAAATGCGGTTGTTTTGCACTTGTTTTTTCAAAAACAGTAGTTTATAATTTATAATAGCAACAGAAAGTTGTAAGGCATCCTTTTATTATTATTCAAATATAATTACTACATAAAATTGTGACTATATATGTCACAATTTTTTATATTGCGGGATAGAGCAGTTGGCAGCTCGCTAGTCTCATAAGCTAGAGGTCACAAGTTCGAATCTTGTTCCTGCAACCATAAGAGTAGACGTTTTAAATGTCTACTCTTTTTTTATGTACTAGACATTGTGATTCGTTGTAAAATCACCTCCTTTCTTAATGTAAATATTTGATTAAACAAGCTATTTCTAGTGTAGCTTGTTTTTTATTTTAATAAGGAGAGTTAGATGAAACTAAAGATTATAATTTTATATTTATTAATAAAGGTAATGAACATATATGAAAGATAAATTCAATTGGAAAGAATGTATGAAACGTAAATGTGAGCAATGCAAATATTATAATAAATGTTTTAAAGAAGAGAGGAAAATAGAAAATGAAAAAAATAAAGTTTTTAGTAAATGTTCCAGATAAATATACAAGAGAAGAATATAAAGAAGGACAAGTAAAACAATTTAATAATAAAAGAGCAGAAGAAATATTAAAAGCTAGAAGAAATAATGGAGAGCCATATGCAGTTGAAGTAATAGAAAAGAAAGAAACAGCAACAAAGAAAGTAGAAAAAGAAAATGCAATGAAGGAATAGTTATGACAGAAAGAGATAATCCATTAATTGCAAAGAAATACAAAAGTAAAAGATGGCAGAAGTTAAGAAGGCAGAAATTAATATTAAATCCTATGTGTGAAAGATGTGAGAAGAAAGAAATATATGTTCCTGCCTATTTTGTACATCATAAAGAATATATAACTGAACAAAATTACGAAGATGATAATATATTCTTCAATATAAAAAATCTAGAAAGCTTATGCAAACAATGTCACAACACTGAACATTTTGCAGACAAAGTAGAGTACAAGTTTGATGAAAACGGAGATTTAATAAAGAATGAATATTGAACAAAGAATAATAGATAATGAGCTATATACAATAACTATATTGAAAAGCCTAACAGATAAAGACAGAATAGATTTAGAAGAAGGTATTAAATCATTACAAAAACACAAGGATTGTAGTAGAATACATTCTTCTAAGTTTATTATTGTTAATACTCACAAGACCAAAGAAGAGATAGAAGAAATAAATAATCAAGATAAGATTCAAGATTTGTTTAGAGTGTACAAAGAGAATAATAGTCAGAAGTATTATATAAATGATAAGACATTAATAGATGAGTTAAGCAACTTAAAGCTTACAGATAAAAATAAAAAAGAAATAAATAAAAAAATTAATTTAATAAATTATTCTATCAAAGAATTAGAAGAATATAGGAAGAAAGTGGAAACAATCATAGCAAAATAGCCCCCCATAACCCTACAAAATCAATGCCTATGGGAGAACGGTGGGTGGGCATTCGAAAAATACACAAGTTCTTTCGCGTGAGGGGTGTGGTAGATGAACGAAGATGATGCAGTAAAAAGAGCACTCGAAGATGCTCAAAAGGAAGAAATATCAGAAGAGCAAAGAGAACAAATAAAAAAAGAAATAAACAAAGAAAAAAATAGATTAAAGAAATTATACAAAGACTTACCAGAAAACCAAAAGAAGCTAGCAGAGAAAATTATAGAAAATGCAGCCTTTATAGCTGTCCAATTAAGATTAATGCAAGAAGATATAAAAGAAAACGGCATTAAAGAGTTTTACATGAATGGAAAAGGACAATTTGGATACAAAGAAAGCGTAGCATCTAAAACATATAATGTAAGCATAAAAAATTATATGAACATTATAAAACAACTAAATGATATGCTTCCAGAGGAAAAACAAATTAGCGAGGATGATGAATTTGAAAGATTCAATGATTTAACATGATTACATATACAGAAGAATACTATCAATTTTTATTAAAAAATCCAATTAAAGCTTCTAACAAAGTTTTAGCAGTATATAAGAAACTTGTACAAGATTTATACAATCCTAAACAAGTTTCTTTTTTTAATGAAATAACAGAGGAAGAAGAAACACATACTTATGTATTTGATATTAATAAAGCTAATAGACCAATTAATTTCATCGAAAAATTCTGTAAACATTCTAAAGGAAAATGGGCAGGAAAGCCTGTTATATTAGAATTGTGGCAAAAAGCATTTATTCAAGCATTATTTGGATTTGTAGATAAAGAAACTGGTCTAAGAAAGTACAAAAAAGGAATTTTATTTGTAGGAAGAAAAAATGGAAAATCTACTATAGACGCAGGATTAGGAACTTATATGCTTACTTCTGCTGGAGAAGGTGGAGCAGAAATATATTCTGTAGCTACCAAGAAAGACCAAGCAAAAGTTGTTTGGGAAGAAGCTAAAAGAATGATAAAGAAAAGCCCAGTGCTAGCTAAAAGAATAAGAACGCTAGTAAATGGGCTTTTTTATGATGCAACTGAAAGTTTCTTTAAAGCATTAGCTAGTGATTCTAATTCACTAGATGGATTAAATGCTTTTTTTGTAATTGGAGATGAAATTCACGCTTGGAAAGATAAAAACTTGCTAGATGTTATGTATGATTCAATGTCTGCAAGAGAAGAACCATTATTTTTGGAAACTTCTACAATGGGACAAATTAGAGAAAGTGTTTTCGATAATGAATATGAGTATTGTACAGAAGTTATAAATGGATATGAAGGAAAAAGCGATATTGTAGACGAAACAATATTGCCAGTTATTTATGAATTAAATAATCCAAATGATTGGCAAAACGAGCTAGCTTGGTATCAGGCGAATCCTGGTCTTGGAACAATTAAGAATATTAAGGACTTACGAGATAAAGTAAATAGAGCTAAAAATAATCCTAGTGAATTAACAAATTTGTTATGCAAAGATTTTAATATCAGACAAAACGACCAAGACAAATGGATAACATTCGATATTGCGAATAATGAAGAAACTTATAAAATAGAGGAATTATTTGATACTTATGCAATTGGAGGAGTTGACTTATCAAGCACTACAGATTTGACATGTGCAACTTTATTAATTGTAAAGCATAACAAGAAATATGTAATACAACAATATTTTATTCCAAGCGAAAGATTAGAATTTAAAATAAAAGACGACAAAATCCCATACGATAAATGGGAGAAAAGAGGTCTAGTAACAATATGCGAAGGTGCTAAAGTAAATTATACTGATGTAACACAATGGTTTTTAAGAATGAATGAAGAATACAAAATATCAGCAATGTGGATTGGATATGATCCATGGAATACTCAATATTGGGTTGAAGAAATGAAAAATTATGGATTCGAAATGTTTGAAGTTAGACAAGGAGCAAAGACAATGAGTAATCCTATGAAACAGCTTGAAGCAGATTTAATTGAAAAGAAAGTAAATTATAATAACAATCCGATTTTAAAATGGTGCTTATGTAATACAGCAGTAAAAAGAGATGAAAACGACAATATAAGACCTGTTAAAGGACAAAAACAAAGGCAAAGAATTGATGGTACAGTAAGTTTAATAATAGCTTACTGTGTTTTATATGAAAAAATGAATGACTATTTAGTTTTACAGGAGGAATAATATGAAGAAAAAAAGAAGAAGCTTATTTGAGCTTATCTTTAATATAAAAGAACAAAGACAAGACACGATACAACCACAATATAAAATGCTGAATAGTTATGAAGCACAATTTACTACATTGAGTGGAGATACATATGACAGCAAATGTGCTAGACAATGTATTGATAGAATTGCTACTCATGCTGCTAAACTTTTACCAAAGCATATAAAAGGAAGTATAAGCAACAACATTAAAGGAGATATTAATTATTTACTAAGTGTACAACCAAATCCTTTAATGGATACTTACAATTTTATCTATAAAACAGTTTCAATATTGGAAAACGACAATAATGCTTTTGTCTTTATAGCTAGAGATGAAACAGATTTCATAACAGGATTTTATCCAGTTTTAGCACAAAATTATTTTTTGTTTGAAGATGCTGCTGGTAATCTATTTCTAAAATTCAAATTCATTAATGGACAAGAATATTTTTTATTATATACAGACTTAATACATTTAAGAAAATTTTACAATAAGCATGATATTTTTGGAACAAATAATAAAGTATTACAAACTGATTTAGAAACAGCGCATACTGCAAATGAAGGAATAAGTAACGCAATAAAGACTACTGCTAATTTAAAAGGAATATTAAAATATAATGCTGTATTAAAGCAAAAAGATATAGAAGAAAGTAAAAATGCTTTTGTTAGAGATTTCTTAAATCTAGAAAACGAAAGTGGAATTGCTGCAATGGACTCTAAAGCAGAATTTCAAGAAATAAATATGGAACCAATTACGTTAGATAGCGAACAATTAAAACAAGTTAATTACAATATTTTCGATTATTATGGAATCTCTGAAAGCATAATAAGAAACGATTATACTTTCGAACAATGGAATGCTTTTTACGAAGGTGTAATTGAACCTTTGGCAATGCAATTGAGTAATGTATTTACTATAAAAATATTTAATAAAGAAAGTATAAAAAGAGGAAATAAAATAGTATTTACTGCAAATAGATTACAATATGCAAGTTTGACAGATAAGACAAACTTATTAAAAGTTGTAATACCAGCAGGTGTAATTAAGACAGATGAAATTAGAGAGGTATTAGACTTTGCACCTCTTGGAGGAGAAGAAGGAGAAAGAATAGTACAATCTCTAAACAATATAGATAAAGAAATAGCTAACGAATACCAAGGAGGAAAAAACAATGGAAAATAAATATTATGGTTTAGCTAATTTACGTGCATTAGAAGATGATAATAAGCAAATGATATTAGAAGGCTATGCAATTAAATTTAATCAACCTACACAGCCAAAATTCAAAGAATTATATGGATATACAGAAATAATAAGCCCTAGAGCATTAGACGACACTGATTTGTCTGATGTACCACTTAAATACAATCATTCTGATGGAAAGGTAATATTAGCAAGAACAAGAGGAGGTACATTAAATCTTATTAAAGATGAAATAGGATTAAAAGTACTAGCAGTTTTAAATAGAAATATACCAGATCATGTATCTGTTTATGAAGCAGTAAAAAGCAAATTAATAGATAAGATGAGCTTTGGATTTTTTGCTGATGAAGATATGAACTCTTATGATGCAGAAAGTAGAACAATAACTGTTAATAGAATTACAGCATTAACAGATGTATCTGTTGTAGATATTCCTGCGTACGATTCTACAGAAGTGTATGCAAGAAATTTAAAATCTTTAGAAAATATGGACAAATCTAAAGAATTAGAAATTAAGAAAAGAAAATTAAAAGTTTTATTAAGTTTATAATACCGAAAGAGGCTAGCTGGAGAGCTAGCTTTTTCTGACTGGAGAGGAAGATAGGATTTTTATAAAACAGCTGGAGAGCTGTCATTTTTTATTTTAGGAGGAAGTTATGAGCAAAGAAGAAATACTAAAAAGAAAAGAAGAATTAAGACAATTATTAAATGAAGCCAAAACAGAAGAAGAAATAAACGAAATTGAAAAAGAGGCTAAAAAACTAGAAGAAATCGAAGAAAAACAAAAAGAAGATATCACAAAAGAAGAAGAAAGACAGTTATTAACAAAAAGTACATTAAGCCAGTTAAAAAAAGATACTGAAAATTTAGAAAAAAGAAGTCTAAAAGTTAGAGAGGATGGAGAACCAATGGAAAAAGAACAAAAAAGAACATTAGCGCAAGTTTTAGAAAGTCCAGAATATAGAACAGCTTGGGCTAAAAAATTAATGGGAAGACCAGAGAAAGATTTTACAGAAGAAGAAAAGAGAGCATTAGGAGATGCAATCACAACAACTGATACAGAATTTGTTGCTTCTGCTGCTGAAACACAAGGAATTAACAATGGCGGCCTATTTATTCCAAAATCTGTAAGAAGTGACATTATGGAAATTATAACAGATTCAAGCCCAATTTATAGAGATGTAAGAAAATTAAATGTAGCAGGAAATATTGAATTACCATATTTAGATGAAGCTGATGATGCTGAATGGTATACAGAGCTTAAAGAAACAAAAAATGAAGGACAAAAATATGGTAACTTACAATTAACTGGCTGGGAACTAGCTAAAGATGTTGAAATTACATGGAAATTAGAACAAATGGCAGTAGATAGCTTTATTCCATTTATTGTTGAAGAATTAGCAGCAAAAATGGGTATAGCTTTAGTAAATGCTATTATCTATGGAGATGGAGTAAACAAACCAAGAGGAATCACAAAAGATTTAACAGCAATTAAAGAAGGGGAAACACCAGTAGACAGAATAATTGCTACATATAAATCTTTATCAAAAGAGGCTAGAAGAGGAGCAAAAACATATATTTCTACAAATGTAAATATAGATATATGCGGATATAAAGATAACAATGGCAATTATCCATTTTTACAAGGGCTTGCAACCAATAAACTAACTCCTGTAGAAGTAGATCCATACCTAAAGGATGACGATATAATTTCTGGAAATATGAGAAATTATATATTAAATGAAGTAACACCAGTTAGAGTTGATAAAGAATCTAAAATAAAACCAAGAAGAATAGTATATGGAGGTTATGCAATTTATGATGGTGTAGCAAGACCAGAATATTTTGCATATAGTCAAAAATCAAAATAGGAGGAAACTAAATGGACACTAAAGTAAAGTTCTTAAAACAATTAGCACTAAAAGTAACATCTGCGACTTCTGAAGATGAAGTTGCAGGAGAAACAGTGTGCGAAGTACTAGATTACATAGTAAAGAATTATAAAGAAAGTGCTGGTACTCAAGGACCTCAAGAAGATCCAGGAACGCCTGGTAAAGACGGGAAAAGTGTAACTGCTATTGAATTAACAACAGATGAATCTGGAAAAGTAACTGGAGGAACAGTAACATTTTCTGATGAAACTACATCTCCAATAACTGTTAATCAAGCAGGAGTCTAGGAGGCAGTAAATGGATAAATTACTAAAATTAGCAAAACAATCTTTAAGTATAGTTGAAACTGCAACAGCTAAAGATGAAGAAATAAAAATGTGGATAAATGCAGGAATAGCAGATTTAAAAAGACAAGATATCGACACAGAAAAGGATGATAGCTTAATAGATTCTGCTATTGTTATGTTTGTAAAATCTAATTTTGGTAATGTAGATATAAAAGAAAAAGAATTAGCACAGAGAACATATAATTTGCTCTGTGCTAATTTAGGTTTATCTACAGACTATAAGGTGGCTGATAAAGATGCATGATGTTGAATGTATACTATTATCTAAAGAAATTGTGCAAGACGAAATAGGCGTAGAAAAAGAAATAACAAAAGAAACACCTATACCAATTATAAAGCACGAAGATATATATGCTAAAGAATATTATGTAGCTAGTCAATCTGGGTACAAACCAACATTAAGACTAAAAGTAAGTGCTTTAAATTATGAAGGACAGTCAGAACTTAAATATATGGGAATTACTTACACTATTATAAGAGCAACAGAACCTTATGCAGATGAAGTAACTTTAATTTGTGAGAGGAAGATTAAAAATGTCTAAAAGCATATCTGGAGAGATGTTAAGCAAAGAAATAATGAAAGCATTAGAAGGATATGCAGATGACATATCAGATATTGTAGAAAAAGATGCAAATGAAATTGGTAAAGAAGCAGTAAAAACAATTAAACAAGAATCTCCAAAAGGAGCAACAGGTGAATATGCAAAAAGTTGGAGATTACGTAAAGATAAAAAAGGTAAAAATAGTTATATTGTTAAGCTTTATAACAAAGATCACTATCGACTTACTCATTTATTAGAGTTTGGTCATGCTACAGCTGATGGAGGACATACAGAAGCACAGCCACACATAAGACCAGTAGAACAAGAATACAGCAAGAAATTTGAAAACAAACTAAGACAAGATATAGGAGGCTTAAAATGACATTAGAAGAATTAAAGCAAAGATGTATAGAACAAGGCTTTAAATATGCATATGGAAGATTTAAAAAATCTACACAGCCCCCACACTTAGTTGCAATAACAACTGATACAGACAACTTCATGGCAGACAATAAAGTTTATAAGAAGAGACTGCCAATAAAATTAGATTATACATATATAGACAAGAATATAGAAGAACAAAACAAATTAGAAGATATTATTTTAGCGGATATTCCGTGGAATAAAACAGAAGAAACTTACTTGAAAGATGAAGGCATCTGGCAAGTAAGTTATTTTTTTGAAATTTTAATTTAGGAGGAAATGAAAATGGCTGAAACTAATAACAAAGTTTTATACGGCATAGAACAATGTTACATAGCAAAAATAATAGAACAAGAGGGACAAATAACATACGGAACACCTTTTCCTATGCCAGGAGCTGTAGGATTAAGTTTTGAACCAGAAGGTGAAGAAACAGCTTTTTATGCAGATAACATTAAATATTATATTGCGAGCTCAAATCAAGGATATTCTGGAGATCTTGAATTAGCAATCACACCAGAAGAATTTTTAACAGAAATTTTAGGAAGACAAAAAGATACTAATGGAGCAATTTTTGAAAATGCAGACGATAAAACAGCAAGATTCGCTTTAATGTTTCAAGGACAAGGAGATCAAAAAAATAGAAGATGGGTTTTCTTTGATTGTACTGCTACAAGACCAAGTAGAGAGAACAATACTAAAGAAGAATCTGTTGAAGTAGGAACAGAAACATTAACAATAACTATGTCACCAAGAACGTCTGACAAAGCAGTTATGGCATATATAGAACCAAATGACACAAACGAAGAAATATACAATGCATTTTTTACAAAAGTATATGAAAAAGATGCTACAGCAGGAGTATAGGAGGAAATTATGAAAGAAATTACAATATGCAACAAAAAATACCCTATTGATTGTAATGCTTTTACTAGATTTCAATATAAAGAAATTTTTGGAAAAGGTATTTTTTCAGATATAAAAATATTAAATCAATTTTCAGAACAGCAAAAAAAGATACGACAAAAATTAGAAAATGAAAATAAATCAGAAGAGGAAATTCAAGAGCAATTAAATTACTCAATGATGGATAGTTTAGATGATTTTATTGATGTAATTGAAAAGATTGCTTATATACTAATATACACAGCAAATCCTGAAATTGAATCTTTTGAAAAATGGCTTACAAATATAGAGAAAATTGATTTAAGTTCTTCTTGGATTAGCGAGGTAACGGAATTAGCCGTTACCTCCTTTTGTTGATGAAGAGCTTATTGAAGAAAGCAATAAAAAAATAAAAAGCACAGCTCAAAAAATAGAAACTTTAGAAGAGCATAGATTTATAGCTAATTGTTTAAGAATCGGTTTAAGCATTAACGATTTAAAACTATTTAAGTATAAAGATATAGCTAAAATAATGCTTTGTTTTATTGATGACATGGGCAAAGAAGCTAAACCTCGTAAAGCAACACAAGCTGACTGGGATAAATTAGCCGCAAGGAGGTAAAAAATGCCAGGAACAATTAAAGGAATTGTAGTTGAAATTGGTGGAGATACATCTAATCTACAGAAAGCATTAAGTAAAGTAAATTCTACAACTAGCAGTTTGTCTAAAGAATTAAAAGGAATAAATAGTTTATTAAAATTTGATCCTAAAAGCACAGAATTATTAGCGCAGAAACAGGATGTTCTTAATGAAAATATTCAAAAGACTGCTAATAAACTTAAAACTTTAGAAAGTGTACAAGAACAAGTAAAAGAGAAATGGCAAAATTACATTAAGTTACAACCTAAAATAGAACAAATAGCAGAATCAATATCAAAAACCGAAACAGAATTAAGAGAATTGCAGAAAGCTCAACAAAAAGCCAATTCGGAGTTTGAAAAAGGAAAAATATCAAAGCAACAGTATAATGAAATAAATCAAGAAGTTGAAAAATGTAAAGATACTTTAAAAGAATTAAAAAAAGAGCAAAAACAATTAAATGAAACTACAATTTCTACAGAAAACTATAGAGCATATCAAAGAGAATTAGTAAAAACTCAAAACGAGGTAAAAAAACTAAAAATAGAAGCTTCTAATTGGACATCTGTAAGCAAATCATTAGATTCTTTAAGTAAAAAAACTTCAAAAATAGGAGATTCTTTTTCAAAAGCAGGAGGAACAATTACAACAAGTATTACAGTACCAATATTAGGTTTAACAACAGCAGCAGTTAGTATAGGTAATAATTTTGAAAAGCAAATGTCAAGAGTTCAAGCGATAGCAGGTGCTACAGGAGAAGAACTAAAAAAATTAACAGATCAAGCTATAGAACTAGGAGCGACAACTAGCTTTAGTGCTTCAGAAGCAGCGGAAGGAATGGAAAATTTAGCAAGTGCTGGTTTCAACACATCTGAAATAATGGAAGCTATGCCAGGTTTGTTAGATTTAGCAGCATCAAGTGGAGCAGAACTTGCAACTGCATCTGAAATCGCAGCAAGTGCTATAAGAGGATTTGGATTAGATGCTAGCGAAGCAGGTCATGTAGCAGATGTATTTGCAGAAGCAGCTGCGAGAACAAATGCTCAAACAGAGGATATGGGAGAAGCAATGAAATACGTTGCACCTGTAGCGCATACAATGGGAATCTCATTAGAAGAAACAGCAGCGGCAATTGGCATTATGTCTGATGCTGGTATTAAAGGTAGTCAAGCGGGAACCTCATTAAGAGGAGCATTAACAAGATTAACTAAACCAACCGATAAAATGGTTGAAGTAATGGAAAATTTAGGGATAAGTTTTTATGATAACGAAGGAAAAATGAAATCACTAACAGAAATAATTAAAATGCTACAAGATAGTACAGCTGGTTTATCAGAAGAACAACAGCAATATGCTCTAACTACTTTGTTTGGAACGGAATCATTATCTGGAATGTTATCTTTAATACAAAGAGGTCCGAATGAACTGAATGATATGACAAAGTCATTTGAAAACTGTGATGGTGCTGCAGCAAATATGGCAGACACTATGTTAAATAACACTTCGGGCTCAATTGAAGAGATGAGTGGAGCTTTAGAAAGTTTAGCTATTAAAGTACAACAAATGTTAGCTCCATACATAACAGAAGCAGCAAATAAAATCACAGAACTTATAAACAAGTTTATGGAATTACCAGAAAGTACTCAAAAAACAATTTTAGCAATAACTGCTATTGCAGCTATTGTAGGACCAATAATACTAATTATAGGAAAATTGATTACAGCATTTAGTGCTATTTCTGGAATGTTAAGCACAGTATCATCAGCAATAGCTGGGTTAAGTGCTGGAACAGGAACTTTAAGTACTATATTAACAACATTAACAGGACCAGTAGGAATTGTAATTGGAGTAATAACAGCTTTAATTGGAGTGTTTACGCATTTATACAATACTAATGAACAATTTAGAGCAAAAGTTCAAGAAACATGGAACAATCTAGTTGCTCTATTTCAAAATACTGTAATGCCAGTAATCAATAATATTAAAAATCTTGTAATGAGTGTAATAAATACTATAACATCAGTTTTACAGCAATTATGGAGTTTTATTGAACCTTTTATAACTGAAATGTTAACCTGGCTAATGGATTTTTGGAACAATACGGGGTCAAAAATTGTTGAAAACGTAATGGGAGTAGTAAATGGTTTGATTGATATTGTGTCTATGATTTGGAACAATATAATTTCTCCAATAATAAATTTTTTAGTAGAAAAATTACAACCTGTTTTTAGTGTTGTTTTTGGTGCAATATCTGGTGTAGTGCAAGCTTTTGGAAATACAATAGGTTCAGTAGTACAATCCGTGACTGGAATATTTAAAGGCATAATTGATTTTATAACAGGAGTATTTAGTGGAAATTGGGAAAAAGCTTGGAATGGAATTAAAGATATTTTTTCTAATATAGTTTCTGGACTAGGAGCAATAATAAAAGCACCAATCAATGGAATCATTTCAATTATTAACGGAATGATTAGAGGTTTAAATAAAGTAAAAGTTCCAGATTGGGTTCCTGGAATAGGAGGAAAAGGAATTAATATACCAGAAATTCCACAACTAGCAAAAGGTGGTATTGTTGACAAAGCAACTTTAGCAATGATTGGAGAAGGTAAACCAGCAGAAGCAGTAATTCCATTAGATAGAACTTTAACTAAATATATGACAGAGGCTCTAAGAGAAGCGAATGGGTCAAACAATAATATTGTAGTTAATTTTTATCCACAACAAATGTCAGAAAATGAGCTAGAAAGAGCTTTTAATTATATAGATAAAAGATATGGGCTACAATGGTAGCATAAAATGTCGAAAAATGTAAAATAACATCGAAAAAAATAGGTTGAAATAATAATCCTTTATGATATACTGTAATTGTAAAAATAAAGGAGGAGATAACATGGAAAAAAAGCCTATTTATAAGAAATGGTGGTTTTGGTTAATAATAGTAATAGTAGTTATTGCAATTATAGGTGGCTCACAAGGAAACAATGATACACAAACATCTACTAAAACAGAAAATACAAATAATGAAATAGTAGTAGATACTGCAACATCTTCTAATGATAAAAAAGAAGAAGAGGACACAAGTATACCAAAAGAATATAGAAATGCTTTAGAAAAAGCTAAATCTTATTCTGATATGATGCATATGTCAAAACAAGGAATATATGATCAGTTAACCTCTGAATATGGGGAACAGTTTCCAGCAGATGCTGCTCAATATGCTATTGATAATTTAGATGTTGATTATAAGGCAAATGCTTTAGAAAAAGCTAAATCTTATCAAGATACTATGAATATGTCAAAAAGTGCAATATATGACCAACTAATTTCTGACTACGGAGAAAAATTTACTGCAGAAGAAGCACAATATGCTATAGATAACTTAACAGATTAAAATTGAATAAAAAGTAGAAAAAACGGCTTACGAAAATAGATTTTAAGCCGTTTTATTTTATTATTAGAGTAATTATATACCTTAAAAATACAAAAAAGAGCAGTTTTAGACTGTTCTTTTTTTATTCTTAAATGGAGGAAAAAAATGGTAAGACAATTTAGACTTATTAACGAAAAAGGACAAGAATTTAGTTTAATGGAATTACACAAGTCTTGTTTTTTATCCGAACCCGATGGTTTGGGTTATTCTTACAATACTACATACGAACAGATAGGAAATTCCTTTTTCGAAACTTTAAGAAATGTACAGCAAGGACAAATAACAGGAACAGCTAATTTTAGTTGCTACGATAATTATAAAAACTTTGTAGATTATATAGAAAGTTCTGAAAAAATAAGGTTTGGATATAAAATACCATATAAAAATCTTCCAATTAAAGAATATCTAAAAGATGTAAATATACAAAACATTGGAAAAGGTCAAATAGATGTAGATGGAATACTAAAATGTCCAGTCACATTTGATTGCTTAAGTCTGTGGTATGAAGAAAATAAAACTATATATTCTACTTCCGCACAAGCCAACGAAATTCGATGGGATTTCAAATGGGATAGTAAATTTGTAGATTATAACAATAGAACATTAGAATATATAAACCAAGGTCACGTACCAGCTCCAGTTCTAATTAAAATAAAAGGACCTATTACAAATCCTACTCTTACGCTAAAAATTGAAGGACAAGTTTGTCAGGAAATTAAAGTAAATGTAGATTTAAAAGAATATGAAACATTTGAGTATTGCACACAAGAAAATAATTTCTATATTAGAAAAGAAAACACTGATGGCACTTATACAGATTTATTTGAATTAGACAATATAGATCCTTCCAACAATAATGTTATTAAATTTCCAAAAGGAAAATCTTGTGAATTAATTATGTCTGCAGACAACGAAATACTGAATGCAGAAGTTAGTGTTTATGCATATTACAAGGTGGTTTAATTATGGCAAGAAGTGTAACAGTTAAATTTAATAATAAATCGTATAATGCAACATATAACGAAGCAACTGATGAATATGAAGTAGAGCTAACTGCACCTATAACTGGTGGAATATATAATGCACAAATTTCTTGTGTAGATGCAGAAACAACAAATACAACAGATATAGATATTAGGATTTTAAAGCAAGAACAAATTAAAATAACAACAGACGATACATATATGTATATCTTTGATTATAAAGATTTTAGTGTTAAAGATGTTGTTGAATTGTCTAATTATGAAATTAATATAGATGAAGAAACAAATGCAAATACTACAGTAAATGTATTAAAGAAAACAACAGCTAAAGCAAACGATATAGTAATGATTAAGGAAAATGCAGATATTAAATATTGGGGAATTATTCAAGAAATTCAAAACGAAAATGGCTCTAAATTATATCAATACACAATTAAATATATTACTAATATGTTTAATCAGAATGTCATCTTAAATCAGAATATAGTAACTACAAATGAAATAGAAGAAGGATATTATAGAATACACTCTAAGTTGAATTATGACTTTGTATTTGACGTTTTAAATGCATCGTTAGAAGCTGGAGCAAACTTGCAAATATATGAAAGCAATAACACTATGGCTCAAAAGTTCAGAATATCCAAAAGACCTGATGGAACATATAAGATAGTTAATATTAATTCTGGAATGGCTGTTGATGTACAAGGTGCAGTGTTTGAAAATGGTACAAATGTACAAGTATGGACAGACACAGACAATCAGGCACAAAAATGGATTTTCACCAAGAGAGATTATAACTCTTATTCAATATATTCTGCAGGAACTAATCAAGTAATCGACTTAAAAGAGGGAAATATAACAAATGGTGGAAATTTACAAATTTGGGAATATACAGAAGGCGATCAAAAGTTATGGATATTGGAGAAATTAGACGAAGAGATCATACGATATCAAGGAATTGAAGATTATATAGCAGAACAGATTAATAAGAATTTTATTAATAACGAAGACACATTAATGAATAGAGAATATTTGGAAGTAAGAGTAAAAACTCACACTAAATTGAATGTATCTGTTTCTACAATAGTAGATGTTCAAAATGATATATATAACTTACATACATTTATGACAAATTGTACTCAAAATTATAATATTACATATAACGTATTTTTAGAAAACAAAAAA
>ENA-OUQW01001232-OUQW01001232.1-human-gut-metagenome-genome-assembly--contig:-NODE-1232-length-28108-cov-4.344384_pt1 | contig 28108 bp, 23 predicted proteins | sample MGYA00248464_ERZ548849 | MGnify/ENA primary metagenome ERZ548849 (study PRJEB26491, sample SAMN04978193) | human gut metagenome | host: Homo sapiens | study: EMG produced TPA metagenomics assembly of... | reverse complement strand
AATCAATAGCGGAAGACGCATCTGTTGATTACATAAAAAACTCTGTAATTCCAGATTCAAAGGAAGCCCACAGATATAATCTTGATGACTCTGACAGCCAGATAGCCAGTCACCTTGATTCTCACATTGAGGAAACCGACTGTGCCATGTTTCCTGTATGGTTTTTGTCATATAGAAAAAAAGACAGAGTTGCATATGCTACAATAAACGGCCAGACCGGAAAAATTGCCGCAGACTTACCTGTATCTATAGGAAAATTTATTACCGGTTCGCTTTTGCTTACAATTCCTATATTTTTGTTTTTGAACATATTTTTTACATTTCGCCCAACTACAACATTAACGCTTGTTGCGTTTATAGCACTTATTTCTATGATTCTTTACGGAATAGAATTAAAGGAAATCAAAAAGCGTGACGAAGGGCTTGATGACATCGGAAAATATGCTATATGCAATGATAACTTCGACAATAAGCAGCCTGTAAAAAATAAACGGAAACGCTCCTTTAAAAAAGTTAATAATTCAAAATTTTTCAGCATTTTTACTGCATTTTTTATTGTTTTTATTACTTTTAATGTAATGTCAATGACTGCCGCCCTTATGAGCAGCCTTTTGCTTTTTAATTTCGGACCAATATTCTGGATTGCAATGATTATTATTGGCATTGTACTTGTCCGTACACATGAAAAGACTCTGAAGACACTGAAAAATAAATTTGTTATACCGGGTTCACTGCCGTCACTTGCAGCTATTATAATTGCAGCAGTTATTTCGATATTAAAGCCTGTATCAGACCTTTTCTATTATGGTGGATGTATCGGTGCCATGATTGCTGTTGTGTTCTCACTTATAAGTCTTATTAATTATTACAATATGCTTGCAACAAGAAAACTTCCCGAATTCGACAATTATAACGGAGGTGATGATGATGCAGATTAAAAACAGCAGTCTTTACAACAGATTTTTCAAAGTTGTATGATAGTGAGAATAGGCTATTTTCGATAGGTTTCAATGTAGAGGAAAATAAACTAACAGACTCATATTACGACTTACTTGCATCTGAGGCAAGGCAGACAAGTTTAGTTGCTATTGCTAAAAAAGATATTACGGAGAAGCATTGGTATAATTTAAGCAGAACTCTTACGACTCTAAATAATTACAAAGGGCTTATCTCATGGTCTGGAACTTCGTTTGAGTATTTGATGCCTACAATAAACATCGAGCAATACCCGGGCAGTATTTTAGATGAGTCTTGTAAATTTATGATAATGAGTCAGCTGGAATACGCAAGAAAATTGGGAATTCCATGGGGAATTTCTGAGGCTGCCTTTAATCTAAAAGACTTAAATAATAATTATCAATACAAGGCGTTTGGAATACCTTGGCTGGGGTTAAAAAGAGGACTTTCAGACGAGATTGTAACGTCCTCATATGGTTCAATTTTGGCTATTGATGAAGAACCTAAATTAGTAATAGAAAATCTAAAAAATCTAAGTGAAAAGGGAATGTACAATAAGTATGGCTTTTATGAGTCGATAGATTTTACACCTGGCAGGGCGAAAAACGGCTATACGCCTGTAAAAACGTATATGGCACATCATCAAGGATTAATTTTGCTTTCAATAGACAATTTATTAAACAATGGTGTAATAAAAAAGAGGTTTAAGCAAAATCCGGAAATTGAGGCTGTCGACATCTTATTGCAAGAAAAAATGCCAGAAAATATGATAACTACAAAAGAAGAAAAAGAGAAAATTGAGAAGATAAAATATGTAGATTACGAAGATTACACTCAAAGAAAATACAGCAAAATAAACGAAAATTTGAATGTTTCTAATGTTATTGCAAACGACAACTACACAATTGTGCTTGACCAATATGGCAATGGTTATAGTAAATATGGAGATTTGCAGGTTAATAGATATAAGGAAACTGATGAGGCTGAGCAGGGAATAAAATTTTATATTAAGAATATACGTAATAAAAACATTTGGACGAATACGTATTCAAAAAATCTGCGAATACCGGATAAATACGATATAATTTTCTCGCCTGAAGCTAACAAAATAGTAAGAAATGATGAAAATATTCGAACTGTTACAAAAATAATAGTAGATACAGATGATCCAGTCGAAATAAGAAGGCTGGAACTGAAAAACAATGGTGTATCTGAAGAAGTATTGGAAATAACGGCACTTTTAGAACCAGTATTATCAAATGCAATGCAGGATTTTGCGCACAAGGCCTTCAATAATTTATTTGTTTCGTTTGAGTATATAGATTCAATAAACACAATAGTCGTTAAGAGAAAAGCACACACTAACGGTGAAAAAGATGCATATATGGCAGTAAATCTATTTAGCCAGTCGAATGAATTGGGAGACGTAGAATTCGAGATTGACAAAGAAAAATTGTGGGGCAGATGTAATTATAGAATTCCACGTGAAGTAGAAAATTCGATTCCATTTAGTAAGAAAATAGGATATACCACAGACCCAATAATTGCATTAAAGAAAACTGTTGATATAAAACCAGAAGAAACAGCAATATTTGACCTAATAGTTTCGGTTGGATATGATAAAGAGCAAGTAATAAAAAACATGGCAAAATTCATGAACAACGAAAATACGAAACGTACATTCGAACTGTTAAAAGCAAAGAGTGAGGCGGAGAATAGATATCTAGGCATAAAGGGTAAAGACATAGAAGTATATCAGAAAATGCTTTCATATTTGCTGTTTACACCAAAAGTTTCCATAAAAGCTTCGTATGATAGACTGTGCCCAGTATCTGAACTGTGGAAATATGGAATATCTGGAGACTTGCCAATATTAATGGTAAAAATAAAAGACATAAACGATATTGATATAATTCAAGAAGTTTTAAGTGCTTATGAATTCTTTAGGGTAAAAAATATCAAAGTGGATTTAGTAATATTAAATGAAGAAAAAGAATCGTACGAAAATTATGTAAAAGACGCTATACAAAGGGCTATTTTTAATAGAAATTTAGCATATTTGCTTAATATTCCAGCTGGGATTTTCTGCTTGGAAAATATAGAGAAGAAAGACAAAAAACTACTAGAAGAGCGTGCAAACTTAGTAATAAACGCTTATTACAGTTCTCTAGCGCTTCAAATGGAAGACATAGAAAGCAAGATGCTAGACAATGTTAAAGAAACTGTGTTTGATGCAAAACAAAACAATTTTATAGAAGTAAATGAAGAGAAAGAAAACTTTATGGAAGAAGCTTCTTTAAAATATTTTAACGAATATGGCGGATTTTCTAAAGATGGCAAGGAATATTTGATTTGCGTTAACAAAGCCCGTAAGCTACCGACGGTATGGAGCCATATTTTAGCCAATAAAACCTTTGGAACATTAACAACAGAGAATATGGGAGGATATACTTGGTACAAGAACAGTAGATTAAACAGAATTACAGCATGGTCAAATGATCAAGTGCTAGACACTCCATCAGAAATAATATATGCAAAAGACATGGATACAGGCAGAAAGTGGTCACTGGGATTTAATCCTATGCCAGACAGTAACGATTATTTTGTAGTGTATGGATTTGGTTATGCAAAATATATTCACAGTTCTTCGAGAATAAGGCAGACTGTTGATATGTTTGTACCAGAAAACGACAATATTAAAGTAAATTTAATAACCTTAGAAAACAAAAATCCTCAGCGTAAAAATTTAAAATTAATTTATTATATAAAGCCTGTTTTAGGTGAGGACGAGATAAAAAGCAATGGATTTCTACAGTTAGAAATGAATAATGCGTCAAACATTATGCTAGTAAAAAATCTATCAGATGAAAAAAATAACAATCAAGTTTTTATCGGGTGCAGTGAAAAAATAAGCTCATACACTGGAAGTAAAACATCGTTCCTAAAAAATTCGACACTAGAAAATCCAGTTGGACTAGATGAACTTGCTCTAAACAGAGAAAATTCATTTGGAGAGGATGGAATAGTTGCAATTCAAATAAATGTAACAATAGAAGCATATTCAACAAAGGAAATAGTATTCACTTTAGGAGATGCGTCAAACAAAGAAGAATATCAAGATTTGGCATATAAGTATTCAAATGTAAATAACTGCAAAAATGAATATATAAATATAAGAAGACATTGGGAACAGCTAGTAAACAAATTGCAAATAAACACACCAATGGAATCTACAAATATATTGTTAAATGGTTGGCTAATATACCAAACAATAAGCTCTAGAATGTATGGCAAGACTGGGTTCTATCAATCTGGTGGTGCATATGGCTTCAGAGACCAACTACAAGATTGTATGCTTATAAAATATGTAGAACCAAACATCGCAAGAGAACAAATATTACGAAATTGCAGACATCAATTTATTGAAGGAGATGTTGAACACTGGTGGCACGAAGAAACTGATAAGGGAATACGAACCAGAATCTCTGATGACTTGTTGTGGCTTCCATACGTAGTCGCAGACTACATTTCCTTTACCGGAGATTATGAAATTTTAGAAGAAAACCCGTCGTACAAAGACGGACTACAATTATCCAAAAACGAAAATGAAAGGTATGATTTATACAAAGACGCAGACTTTAAAGAAAGTGTATACAAACACTGCATAAGAGCAATAGAAAAGGCAATTGGAATAGAAGATAATGAAGTTGAAAAAATAAAAGTAGGAAAATATGAACAAGATGCAGAACAGAATAAAGGAGAAACTGACAATCTTGGAAAAGAAGGATTAAATCAAACTGGAATAGGAAATTTTGGAGAACATGGTCTGCCTAAAATCGGTACGGGAGATTGGAACGATGGAATGAGCAATGTCGGAGCAAAAGGTAAAGGTGAGAGTGTATGGCTTGGTTTCTTCATGTATGCTGTGTTAAAGGAATTTATTCCTATTTGTGAAAGAATGGGAAATTTCGAGAAGAAAGAAAAATATCAGTTTATAATGGAAGAGCTAAAAAGAGCATTAAATAACAATGCATGGGATGGTAGATGGTATAAAAGAGCCTTTACAGATGATGGAGATGCACTCGGAAGTTTGCAAAACGAAGAATGCAAAATAGATAGCATATCACAAAGTTGGGCAACAATTTCTGGAGCAGGCAATAATGACAAAAAATATATAGCAATGGAAAGCCTAGAAAACCATTTAGTAGACAAAGAAATAGGAATAATAAAATTGTTAGACCCACCATTCGAAAAAAGCAAGTTAGAACCCGGATATATCAAGGCATATTTGCCGGGAACAAGAGAAAATGGAGGACAATACACTCATGCTGCAACTTGGACGATAATTGCTCAAACCATGCTGAACTTAAATGACAAAGCATATGAAAACTTTAGAATGATAAACCCAATAGAACATGCTCGTACCAAAGACGAAAGTAGCAAATACAAAGTAGAACCATATGTAATAGCAGCAGACGTGTATGGACAAGGAAACCTAGCTGGCCGTGGAGGCTGGACGTGGTATACAGGTTCAAGCAGTTGGATGTATATTGCAGGAATAAAATATATTTTAGGATTAAATATAGAAAATGGATATTTAAAAATAGAACCACACATACCACAAAATTGGGATAATTACGAAATAAAATATAAATACAAAAATAGTGTAATCAATATAAAAGTAATACGTGGAAACATTATTTTAGGTCTAAATAAAAACAGCGAAAAAACAGGAGAAAATACTGCCAACATCACAAGCATAAGCAATACAACTATTGTAAAACAAATGATATGTAATGGAGAAGAAATACCAGAAAAACAAATTAAAATAGGAGAAAATGGAGTATACAATATAGAAGTAATAATATAAACTTTCGCCCAATAGGGACGCCCCTTTTTGGGCGAAAATACATAATTATGAGCAAATCAATAGTCAAAATTATTTATGAAACTTAAATGTAATAATCTAGTAATAATATTGAAAAAAAGCTTTGACATATATGCGAGGTAGAGTTATAATAAGGGCAAAGATTTTGAACGGAAATGGTAGCTGAAAAATTATTGTTATACCATAGAAAGGATAAAATATGGAAAAAAGAGAATTAACATTAAACATTAGAGAAACAAATGAGCAAGCAAGAAGAAGAGTCTATAAAAGCAAACAATTACAAAAAAAGATATCATTATATAAAAAGTTAGGACTTGGAGCTGCAACAGTTAGCTTGGCAGCAGGAATAATTGGTGGTCCAATAATTTCAAATATGGCTAAAAATATTAGAAATACAAACGATACAAAAGCTGCAATACAAATGGTAGCAGATTCTGAGGAATATTTAGAAAGCATTAAAGCTAATCCAATGATGAGTAAGGTTGTTTCTGCGGAAGATTTTGATAGGCTTGAAGAATTGACAAATGCCATAGATACGTATAATAAATATAAAAATAAGGTAGAACCAACATTTAATGAGCAGGAAGCCTATTTAGAAGCATGTAATACAATTGGAAATGCAAAACAATTGGTAACAGATAATTATAATGCGATAATTAAGAAGAAAATTGCAGAGGCATATGGTATAAAAGATCCAAGTTATGTAAATAGAATACAAGTATATTGTGATGAGGTTTTTGATGGCAGCGAGGTTAGCAAAGTCACGGAAATAAAATTACCAACAGGCAAAGAACTAAAGAGCGCTACATCTTTGTTCTATAGTGGAAGCATAGATAAGAAATTCGTAAACGAAATTCAAAAATCAAATGAACTTGAAAAATATCATTTTTCAAAAGATGGCAAAATACCAACAGAAACGTTAGATAAGATTATTGAGAATTTTGCAGATGCACAAGCTTTTGATGCAAACTATAAACTTGTGACCGAAAAAGATGGAGAAAAAATCAAAATGCAAGAAATAGAGCGTTCAAAATCACAAGAAAGAGACGATAGATAAAACGAAAATAAAAAGAAGGAGTGTGCTTCTATGAAAGAAGAATTAGATCCAAACAAAAAAACAATATTAGTTGTTGACGATGAAAAGCCAATAATAGACATTTTGGTATATAATTTAAAAAAAGAGGGGTATAACACATTAGAAGCCACTGATGGCGAAATGGGCATAAATGTGGCACTAGAAGCAAGACCAGATTTAATATTGTTAGATGTAATGCTTCCAAAAGTAGATGGATTAACTGTTTGCAATAGGGTAAAGCAAGTATACAATGTTCCAATATTAATGATTTCTGCCAGAGATGAAGAAGTTGATAAAATTGTAGGACTTGAACTAGGTGCAGACGACTATATTACGAAACCTTTTAGCGTAAGAGAATTGATGGCGAGAGTAAAAGCAAACTTAAGAAAAAATGATGATGAAAATAATGCTAAAGAGAAAAAGAAGGACACAAAAATTGTTGTAGGAGACCTAGAACTTGACTTAGAAAAGGTTGAAGTTAAAGTAAAGGGAGAAGTTAAGCCACTTACACCAAAGGAATTTGAGCTTGTTAAATTCTTAGCAATGCAACCTGGAGTTCCAGTTACAAGAGAAGTTCTACTTGAAAAAGTATGGAATTACGAGTACTATGGAGACATAAGAACTGTAGACGTAACTGTTTGTAGAATTAGAGAAAAACTAGGAGACAGCACAAAGAATTCAAAAATTATTATTAATAAAAGAGGGATTGGATACTATCTAGCCTCTAAATAAAAGGAATTAATGATGAAAAAATTACAAAATAAAATATTATTGATATTCTTTATAATAGGAACAATTATAATAATTGGAATGGGCGCTTTTTTTGCTGGGATAGTAGGTGAAACTCAAGATTTTATAGGAACTTCGGAATATGTAACTTCTCAAGATTTAATAAATATTACGGATACTCAAATGAACCAAGCAAAAATACTAATATTAGGAACAATATTAGTATTTTCTTGCATTGTAATTGTTGTTGGAATATTTATTTCAGAGGCTATTGTAAAGCCACTAAATAAAATGATAATAAATGCTCAAAAACTAGCAAATGGTGAGAGTGTTGAACTTATAGAGTTAAACCCTAAGAAAAAAAGAAAAAAGAAAACAGAATTAGATTCTATTATAAATATAATTAGTGTTATGAATGTGGAAATGAACCAAAAATTGAATGAGGTAAATAGACAAAAAAGAGAAATTGAAGCTATTTTATTACACATGAATGATGGCATAGTGGCCTTTGATGAAAAAGGTAATATTATGCATATAAATCCAGCTGCTAAGGCACTTCTAAAAATTGATAAAGAATCAAATTTTGAAGAAATTTTTAGCAGATTTGATGCAAATATAAAAATGGATGCAATTTTGTACTTGGATAATACTGCTGAAGAGAAAATAGTAATTGGAGATAAAACTATAAACGTTTTCTTAGCATCATACAAAGATGAAAATGATTTATCATCTGGAATAATTGCTGTTATTCAAAATATTACAGAGCATGTTAAGCTAGATGATATGAGAAAAGAATTTGTTGCAGATGTATCTCATGAATTAAAAACACCTATCACATCGATAATTGGTTATGCAGACACATTACAAGACGGAGATTACGACAAAGAAACACAGCAAAGATTTTTATCTGTAATTTCGTCTGAAGGCAGAAGAATGGCAGATTTGGTAAGCGACCTACTAACACTTTCAAGATATGATACAAACAGAATGACAAGAGAGGTTACAACCTTTGACTTAGGTGAGATAGCAAAAAAATGCCAAGAAAAACTAGCAATAGAAATAGAAAAGAAAAAACAAAATGTTGAATGTTACGTTACAGCCGATGTTCCACCAATAGAAGCAGACAAGAATGGAATAGAAAGAGTAATCTTAAACGTATTATCTAACGCTGTGAAATATACGCAAGAAGAAGGAATTATCAAAATTTATGTTGGTTTTGTATACAATGATGCCTACATAAAAGTAATAGACAATGGAATTGGAATTCCAAAAGAAGATTTAGCAAGAGTGTTCGAACGTTTCTACAGGGTAGATAAGGCTCGTTCAAGAGAAATGGGTGGAACAGGACTAGGTCTATCAATAGCAAAAGAGATAATAGAACAAAACAATGGAAGTATAGACATTAAGAGTGAATTGGGAAAAGGAACAGAAGTAGTAATTAGAATTCCAGCTGTAAAGAAAGGAACAGAAAATGAGTGATAAATTAAAAAATATATTAGAATGGATTGAATGCATAGTAATAGCAATTGTACTTGCATTATTAATAAGATATTATGTTGGAACTCCAACAGTAGTTCAGATGGACTCAATGTATCCTACATTAAAGCAAGGGGAAAGGTTAGTACTAAACAGAATACCAAGAACAAGAAAGCAACTTCCTAAAAGAGGAGATATAATTACATTTGAACAACCAAGCGTTACATACATTGGAGAAGATAAAGTAGATTTAAGTAATCCAGTTGCAATATATGATAAAGTGCCAACAAATATATTTTCTAAGTTTGCCTATTATGTGTTAGAATGGGGAAAGACGAGCTATATAAAAAGAGTTATAGGCTTGCCAGGTGAGCATGTACAAATAATGGACGGAAAAGTATATATTAATGGTGAAGAACTAGACGAATCTGCTTACTTAAATTCAAATGTGAAAACTGAAGCTTATGGTGGAATGTTTACAGATATAGTAGTTCCAGAAGGTTACGTATTTGCGATGGGAGATAATAGAAGCGTTTCTGCAGATTGCAGAAGATTTGGTTGTATTCCATTAGAAAAAATAGAAGGAAAAGTTACTATAAGATTTTGGCCATTAAATAAATTTGGAACTATAAAAAAAGCTGAATAGGAGATAAAAACTTGAGTTTTGAAAATATTATTGGAAATAAAAAGATAAAATCAGAATTTATAGATAATATAAAAAATAATACATTATCGCACAGCTATTTATTTGTAGGGCAAGAAGGAATAGGAAAAAAGTTATTTGCAAAGGAACTTGCTAAAATGGCTTTATGCTTGAACAATAAAACTGAAAATGATAATTGTAGCTCGTGTGTAAAATTTGATTCAGGAAACAATCCAGACTTCGTTTTGATAGAGCCTGATGGGAATTCTATCAAAATAGCACAGATAAGAGAGATGCAAGAAAATGTGTATACAAAACCAATTGTGTCGAGAAAAAAAATATTTATAATAAATGATAGTGATAAAATGACAGAAGAGGCTCAAAATAGCCTATTAAAAACGCTAGAAGAGCCACCTGAATACATAATGATAATATTAATAACTGCAAACGAAAATAAATTGTTAAACACAATAAAATCTAGATGCTTAAAAATAAGTTTTAATAATCTTGAAACGAGTGATTTAATCTCATACATAAATAGTGTACAAGGAATGCAAGTGCCAAGTGAAAATTTGCTAAAGATGTGTAACGGAAGCATTGGAAAGCTAATGAAGGTAAATGAAAATTTAGAAGAATACAATGCAGTAGAAAGTACAACTAACAATTTTCTAAATGGGAAAATACCAAATGTAGTAAAAATGTTAAGCCAATTCGAAATATTATATAAATCAAAAGAGGTTATCAATGATTTATTAGACTATATGATAGTAATAATTTATGAATATATCAACAAAAGTAAAGATTATAGAGCAAAATTTTTGAATTTAATAGCAATAATAGAAGACACCAAAAATAGAATAGTTTTGAATAATAATTATGATATGTGTATAGACAATTTATTATTGAAAATGTGGGAGGAAACGGTTGAAAAATAATTTAATTATTTTCAACTAAATTTAAGAAAGGGGACTATAGATGAAAACAATAGTTGGAGTTAGATTCAGAAAGCCTGGTAAAGTTTATTTCTTTGATCCAGGATACATACAATTAAACTTAAAAGATAAAGTCGTGGTTGAAACTACAATGGGAGAAGACGTAGGGGAAGTTGTAATAAATAAAAGACAGATTCCAGACGATAAAGTTTCAACAGAACTAAAAAGAATAGTAAGACTTGCAAATAATAGAGATTTAAAAAGAGTAGAAGACAACAAAATAAAAGAGCAAAAAGCAATGAAAGTGTGCAAAGAAAAAATAAAAAAACACAAATTAGACATGAACTTAGTAGACGTAGAATATAAGTTTGACAATAGTAAAATAATATTCTATTTTACAGCTGATGGACGTGTGGATTTTAGAGAGCTTGTAAAAGATTTAGCAGCTATCTACAAAACAAGAATAGAGCTAAGACAAATAGGTGTTAGAGATGAAGTTAGAAAAATAGGTGGAAATGGTGTTTGTGGAAGAGAACTATGCTGTTGCTCATTTTTAAATAATTTTGACATGGTATCAATAAAAATGGCCAAAGAGCAAAGTGCTTCTCTAAATCCATCAAAAATATCTGGAAACTGTGGAAGACTAATGTGTTGCTTGAAATATGAGCAAGAAGTATATGAAGACAAAATAAAAAAATTACCAAAAGTAGGTTCAATAGTAAAAACAGAAGATGGAGAAGGAACTGTTGTTACACAAGAGGTATTGAAAGAAGCAATAAAGGTACAATTTAGGAAAGACGACATCACAACATACAAAACATATCCAGCAAAAGACGTAAAAGTAATAAAAAATGCAAGCGGAAATGATAAAGATAGTATTGATAATACAGTGGATAGCGAAGAGATGGCTAATTTAAAAGAATTACAAAAATTAGAAGAACTAGAGAAAAGAGATAAAATAATAGAAAAAGAAGAAAATAAAAAGAGAAACAATTAAATTTTTACATAAACCAACCCAGCCAGCAGAGGCGTTAAAATCTCTGCTGGCTGGGTTGGGGTTAAGAACATATTATTCTTCGGTTACTTCCACCTTCATAGCGACCCGAGAGGCTAAAACAGTACCGCATTTCGGACAAACTAAAAGTTTCATTTCCGGATACTGCGTAGAGTGAGGAACCAAGGAACCTTTAACAAAGATTTCTGAGAACTCTTCGTCACCTTCCAAATAATCGCGTTTTATGATTTCTTTTCCACGGATAGGATTGAGTTTTCGAACGGGCCTATGGGTATACCGCTTTTCTATGGATACTGTTTGAACTTCAACGTGTTGCTGTTCAACGTATACATATCCGCAAGACGGGCACTTCTGGGTAATGGTTCTTAACATATTTTCTGACCTCCTAAAATTATTTTTGAAAAGTCGAACATAATTCATAGCTCTAATGAGCCAAAAGAACTAAAACTAATTATATCATTTTTTTGTGAGTATATCAATGTATAGAACGCAAAATTGACAAGATATTTCTTTTGCTTTGATTAACTATTTTGTAAATTTTATTGCAATACATCGATCAATTTGATATACTACAAATAATCGTTTAGCTTTCTTTCAGTTGGGTGCATAAATTAGTTATTGTAAATTTGTATTTCAACTACTAGTTTATGCACCTAACTCTTCACATGAATTGTTAAGTGCAACATTATGAGAAAGGAGGCGGTAGAATTGAAACATAAAGATTATAATTGCAATGATATTGCCGTTAGATATCTTGACAGGGCTTTAATCGCTTTGATTGTTGGTATTGTTTTATGTTTTCTAGCAAGTCTAGGATATACTTCATATATTAAATGGTCAGAAAAAGAAATTGAAGTTCGTGCAGTGAACTCCAATTCTAATACAAACGAGATTCGATAAGGGCTACGGCTCTTATCTTTTTTATTGAACCTTAAATTTCAATAAAATAATATATAAGGAAATTTAAGCCCTTATTATTCTATGCATATATTTGTTTTATATACATTTAGAAAGTAGTTAATATACTAACATACAGTATGATTAACTAATATCATGATACTACTTTTATTAGTTTTTGTCAATATTGGCAAAAATTAATTTCAAAAATCTTATTCTTCTTCTGGAGCACCAACAGGACATACTTGAGCGCATGTTCCACAGCTTATGCACATAGAAGAATCAATTTCATATTTGCTTCCTTTATCAGAAATGCAAGAAACAGGGCAGTTAGCTGCACAAGCTCCGCAAGCAATGCATTTATCTGTAATTTTATATGCCATGAATTTCACCACCTTTTCTTTTCGCCCAAAAAGGGGCGTCCCTATTGGGCGATATTTGTCATCTCTTCTAAGTTTAACAATTCTTGCCACCTTTTGTCAACCTCTTTTTGAAATTCTTCTATCATCCATTCGTTTCCAGGTTTGAACATGTGCTTGAAACGTTTTTGTGGACGTAAGAATTCTTCTATTGGTAATTTTTTTGCTGGCTTGTATGTTATTTTATATACTCCGTTTACAACTTCGTATAATGGCCAGTAGCAGGTGTCTATTGCAAGTTTGTTTATCTTCATTAAATCTTCTGTTGCATAGCCCCAACCACGTGGACATGGAGCTAAAACATTTAAAAATGTTGCACCTTCTGTATATATTGCTTTTTCAGATTTTTCATATAAATCTTTGAAGTTTGCAAATGCTGCTGTTTGAGCAACATATGGCAAATGGTGTGCTACCATTATTTGTGTTAAATCTTTTCTAGATTGCATCTTTCCTGGAATAACAGTTCCAGCTGGAGATGTTGTTGTGTCTGCAAACTTTGGAGTTGCAGATGAACGTTGAATTCCTGTGTTCATGTATGCACCATTATCATAGCAAACATACGTCATGTCGTGTCCTCTTTCCATTGCGCCAGAAAGAGATTGAATTCCTATATCATAAGTTCCCCCGTCTCCACCGAATGTTATGAATTTTGTTTTTTCTCCGTCTTTTTCTACTAATTTTCCTTGCTTTACTAAAGATTTATATGCAGCTTCTACACCAGAACATGTAGCAGATGCACACTCGAAAGCTGTGTGTATGTAAGAATCTGTCCATGCAGTATATGGATAAATGCAGGTGGAAACTTCCATACATCCAGTTGCATTAGAAACAACTGCGTGGTCACCTTCGTGTAATGCTCTCATAACCATTCTTGCAACAGGAGGAGCACCACATCCGGCACACATTCTGTGTCCAGCAGTAAATCTTGATGGCTTAGTTGCCATTATTTCTTTTAAATTATATGCCATTGTTTATTTTCCTCCTTTACGTAATCCTAAATATCTATAAGGGTTTCCTAAATTTCCAGTCTTAACAATTTCTTGTAAGTCCTCGAATACACTTGCAATATCTTTTGTTGTAGTATCTCTACCACCAATTCCATAAACATAATTGCACATTGGAACATGAGAATTATTAACATACATACTAGATGAAACATCTTCAAATAAAGCTCCACCGATAGCATTTAGAGAATCTGATTTATCTAAAACAGCTATAGCTTTTAAATGAGACAAAGCTTTTGCAACTTCTTCACCAGGGAATGGTCTATAAACTCTTATTTTTAAAAGGCCAGCTTTAATTCCTTTAGCTCTTAAATTATCAACAACATATTTTGTTGTTCCAGCTGTAGAATTCATACAAACTATTGCAATTTCTGCATCATCTAATTTATATTCTTCAAATAATCCATAATGTCTTCCAGTCCAAGCTTCAAATTCTTTTGAAACATCTAAAATAACTTTTTTTGCATTTTTTAAAGCTTCAGCTTGTTGAGCTTTATGTTCAAATAAATAAGCTTGTAAATCAAGTGGACCAACAGCAATTGGTTCTTGTTTATTTAATAAATAATGTTCTGGGTGATATTCACCAACAAATTTTTTAACTTCTGAATCTTCTTCAAGTTCAATATTTTCAATAGAATGTGATGTTATAAAACCATCTTGACAAACCATTATAGGTAATTGAACATCTTTATTTTCAGCAATTCTATTTGCCATTAATGTATTATCATAAGCCTCTTGGTTATTTTCAGAGAAAAGCATAACCCAACCAGCATCTCTAACACCCATTGCATCTGAATGGTCATTATGAATATTAAGAGGTCCAGAAACAGCTCTGTTTACTAAGTTTAAAACTATAGGCAATCTTAAACTTGAAGCAATATAAATCATTTCCCACATTAAAGATAAACCATTTGCTGATGTAGCAGTCATTGCTCTTGCACCAGCAGCTTGAGCACCAATACAAGCACTCATAGCACTATGTTCACTCTCAACTGCAACAAATTCTGTATCAACAGAACCATTTGCAACAAAAGTTGAAAAATATTGAGGAATTTCTGTAGATGGTGTAATAGGGAATGCTGCAACAACATCTGGATTTATTTGTTTCATAGCAGTAGCAACAGCTTCATTTCCACTAAGTCTTTCACGAATACTCATTATTCAACACCCTCCTCTTTCATTTCTATTGCTTTAAATGGACATACTTGTGCACATACTCCACATCCTTTACAATAGTCAAAATCTGTTTCTGTTCTTTTACAATCTTTTCCTACTGGTATTGAATTATCTGGACATACTGCAAAACATAGTCCACATTGTTTACATTTTTCTTCATCCCACACAGGTTTCATGCTTCTCCAGTCACCTGTTTTAAATTCTCTTGCATTTCCTGCACAATATATGTTTCCACCGATTGTTAAGTCTTTCATTGGTGTTTCTTTGTTTATTTCTGTCATTTTTTCTCCTTCCTTTCCTAAGTCTCTATTAGGAAAAACTTAAGTTATTTTCTACCTTCTTATTGGATTTTTGTTACTTCTTTTAATGCTAATTCTAATGCTTTCATATTTCCTTCTATAACTTCTGGCTTTTTAGCAAATTTATGTTTAAATGAGCCTTTCATATCTTCTAAGAATGCTTCATCACTCATTATTCCTGTTACTTTTACAATTGCAGCAAGCATTGGTGTATTTGGAAAATATTTTCCTAATGTTTCTTCAGATACTTTTCTTGCATCTATTGTATAAATATTTCCATCATATCCATTTAATTTTTCTTTTAAATATTCTGGTGATTTTGTAGTATTTATTACTATTGCTCCTTCTTTTTTTAGACCTGCAGTTACTGGTACACTTTCTAATAATGTATCATCTACAACTACTACATAATTTGGCTCATATATATTACTATGTATTGTTATTGGTTTATCACTTATTCTATTATAGGCTGTTATTGGTGCTCCCATTCTTTCTGGTCCATATTCTGGAAATCCTTGAATGTATTTTCCTGTATTAAATGCTGCATCAGCAAGTAATAATGATGCTGTTTTTGCTCCTTGTCCGCCTCTACCATGCCATCTAATTTCTATTAAATTGTTCATGTTTTTCCTCCTTTAATTTCTATATTATATATAGAATTTACTTCATAAAGTATATTCTCTTTTACATTTATTGTCAAGTTAATTTTTACGACCAAAGGGTCAAATTAAGTTAACATCTTATTAAAATATCACTATATACTCAAAATATTATTCAATATTCTGAATACATAAACAAATCTTAATAATAGCACCACAGTTTTACATAATCATCAAGTATATTCCTTGACTTATTTTTATATCCCTGTTATAATTTTGTCGTTATGCGTTTGCATATCTAATAGTTTATACTAAAACTATTAACCACATCCAAATTTATTTAATTAGGAGGAAAAATTTATGCCCGGTATTTTGTATCATCTTGCATTCGCAGAAGAAGTATATCGGAATTTTTCAGAACAAATGAAGTTGGATAAGGTTAACTTTATGGCTGGTAACCTTATTCCTGATCTCGCCAATGACAAAAAAGCTTCTCACTATAGAAAAAAGGCTTCTGTTGATGGATTTTTTGTTCCAACTATGGAATCAGTAAAAAAAGACTTATTTGTACCTTCTGACTCTGTCAAATTCGGTATGTACTGCCATCTCTATTTGGATTATTACTTTATTGAAGACTTTTTGATTCCTGAATTCATCTGGGATACTTCGACTATGAAAGTAATTAATCCTCGTAACCATAAGGAATGGGATGTTAAAACATTCTTTTCTCATAATGGTATGTATGGTTCTTATACCGAAATCAATGATTTGATGTTAAAAGATGGGCATGTATCTCTTGAAACTGTATCTCAAATCCCTGAAATTTTGCCTTCCACTGGTATACATGTTTTTGATGACAGACGTGAAAAAACTTGGAAAGCTGAACTTGACGGATATTTGTCTCAACATAAAGAATATACTGGTAACATCTTCGACTACAATCGTTTGTGGGCTTCTATCGAAAAAATTGCGAAACAATTTGTAACAGAAGTTTCTTAAGAACAAAAAAGGTGGGTATAATAATATATTTATTATTGTACTCACCTTTTTTATTAAACTAATGCTGATGAAACATGAAATACTTCAACTTTATTATCTAGCATTTTTTTTGCAGCTCTTAAAACAGCTTGTTCATCATCTAACATTATTGACTTATCATAATCTTTTTGTCTTAACTCTATATTTTTTCCTTTTATTTCATTTCTATTTTCATTTGTATAATCTCCTGTTTCTTTGGTCAAAATTATCCAGTTTTTTTCCTTTATAAATGGTGTATATTTTTTTAACCATATTTTTTTCTTTTCTGTTATTTCATTTGTCTTAGATAATGATAATATATGCATTTCAATATTATCAATTTTTGAAATTTCTTCTAATACATCTATCACATTCACCAATGGCTCATTATCCAAATATTCTTTTCCCATTTTTTCAGCAATTTCATCTGGTTTATATAAATGATATTCTATTATTGTACCATCCATATCTATATACATAGCAACTTTTTTATTTTCATTACAAATTTCTTGAATTTTATTAACAAATTTACTCATATTAATCTCCTCCATTATTCATATTACCATATATTCAATAAAATTACAACATTTAACTTTTATATTTTGTCCGTTCTTGTCAGTTTTTGCAAAAAACAAATTATACTATATTGATAATTTTTCCTTTTTCATATATAATATTTTTGAAAATGAAAGGATTTACATATGAAAATAAAATTAAAAGAAACAAATAAAAAAATCACATTAGAAGTAATTTTACAAAATGAACGATTAAAACGTGGTTGGAACTATCAACATGTATCAGATCAATTAAATTTATCTGATATTACAGCCAAAGATATAAAAAAATGGGAATATGGTTTTGAATATCCAGATTTAAATAAAATCTATAAAATCTCTGAATTATATGAAATTCCTAGCGAGATATTAGTACAAGCCAAAAGTAATAGTTATGAAGAAAATTTACATTCTGTTCATAAAACTTTTATAAAAATTATTTGCTATATTTTTAATTTGTCAATTAAAACAGGAGTAATATTTTCATATATATTTTTATATATACTTTTACCTTTAGCTGGTGTTGGAGCACTTTGGATATTTGCAAAAAAAATAACTATATAATTTTTCATATTTAAAAACAGATTAAACTTTATAATATCAATACTGATTTATTAATATTATAAGATTTAATCTGTTTCATTTTACTATAAATTTTTCTATTAATTTTTCAATAAAACTTGTATTATCTGATTTTATTAATGTAACTTCTTTTTCAACATTATCAGATTTATTTAATTCTACTGTAATTTTATTTGCCTCTTGCATTCCTAACTCTTCTGTAGCTTTTTGTTTTATCATATTCCAGTCAAGTTTACTTTCTTGTGCTTTTATATCTTTTTCAACTTGCCCATTCTCTTTTTGAATTAATGCAAGTTCATTTTCCATTTTTTTCTTATTATTGAACATTTCCATTATAGATATTTCTCTATAACTTACTGCAAGTAGCATGCCAAAGATAACAAGAACAATACAAATTTGTTCTAAATGTTTTAATTTTTCAGCTTTTTGTTTTTCTTTTTTTATTTGATAATTTGTTTTTATTGTTTGTTTTTTTGCTGTTGTTTTTTTAGTACTGCTTTTTCTTCTTGTTTGTTGTGTTCTTTTTCTTGGTATATCATAATCTGGCTCATATTTTCTAGGACTTGTTTCATATTGATATGAACTTCTTGACATGTTACTTACCTCCTTCCTTTGTACTTTGTTCTTTTCTTACGCTTTATTTAATTATTTTTTCAAAAATTCTTAATTTTGCGCTTTTTGATCTTGAGTTTTCTTCTTGTTCTTCTTCTGTTGCTATTATTGGTTTTTTATTTATTATTTTTCCTTCTGATTTTGCACCACATACACAATATGGCAAATCTTTAGGACATGTGCACTTTCCTTGTGCATCAACATAAGCATTTTTTACTGCCCTATCTTCTAATGAATGGAATGTTATTATACATAATCTTCCTTCATTTTTTAATAATTCTATACATTTTCTTGCTGTATTATATAATGGTTTTATTTCATTATTTACTTCTATTCTTATTGCTTGAAATGTTCTCTTTGCTGGATGTCCTTCTTTTTTTGCAAATGCAGGCATTGATTTTTCTATTATCTTAACTAATTCTTCTGTTGTCTCAATTTCTTTTTCTTTTCTTGCAATACATATATTTTTGGCAATTTGTCTTGAAAACCTTTCTTCGCCATATTCGTATATTATATTTGCTAATTCTTCCTCTGAATATGTATTTACGACTTTTTTCGCTGTTAAACTTTGAGTTTTATCCATCCTCATATCTAATTCATTATTTCCTAAATAGCTAAATCCTCTATTTCTTTCATCTAATTGATATGATGATACTCCTAAATCAAGTAATATTCCATCTACTTTTTCTATATTTAATTTTTTTAGAATTTCTTCAATTTCATCATGATTTCCATGTACATATTTTACATTTGAGTATTGTTTTAAGTTCTCTTTTGCTGCTTTTAGTGCTTCTTCATCTCTATCTATTCCTATTAACATTCCTTTTGATGATAATCTTTTTAGAATTTCTTTACTATGTCCTGCTCCACCTAATGTCCCATCTACATAAATTCCATCTTCTTTTATCTTTAGCCCTTCAATTGTTTCTTCTAATAGTACAGGTTTATGTTTAAATTCCAATTTTCAGCACCTCACAATTAAATTCCTAACATTGTCATATTTTCTGCAATCTCATCTGCAGATATGTTTTCATCACATTTTTGCCATGTTGCTTTGTCCCATATTTCTAATCTTGTTCCTACTCCTATAATCATTGCATCTTTTTCTAATTTTGCTGAAATTCTTAAATTTGCAGGGATTAAAAATCTTCCTTGTTTGTCAATTTCACATTCTGTTGCTCCTGATAAGAAAAATCTTACAAAGTTTCTGGCATTTTTATCTGATAGTGGTAATGATTTTAGTTTTTCTTCGAAGTTATTCCATTCATTTTGTGAGAATACAAATAAACATCCATCTAAACCTTTTGTTATTATGAATGTTTCTCCGATGTCTTGTCTTAATTTTGCTGGCATTATTAATCTGCCTTTTACATCTAGAGAATGCTCGTATTCACCAATTAACATTTGGATTTCCTCCTCTCCATTTTTCTACCACTTTGTACCACTTTTAACCACTATGCATAAATAATAATACAAATACTATTTTTTTTCAAGTATTTTTAGGAAAATTTTTGAAATTTTTGCTTTTAAAGAAAATCTGTTCGCCTTAGAGTTGACTATATTTTAGAACTTGTGTTTGCTTTAACTTTTTAGTATTTTATTCATATAATATATAAACCTTTAAGAAAGGATTTTTAATATGAATATTGTTTATTTCGATAATGCTGCAACAACAAAAATTAGATCTGAAGTTTTAAATGAAATGATACCATATTTAACATCAAATTATGGAAATGCTTCTTCCCTATATTCTATTGGTAGAACATCAAAACATGCAATTGACAATGCTAGATCTCAAGTTGCAAGTTTAATAAATTGTAATCCAAATGAAATTTATTTTACTAGTTGTGGTTCTGAAAGTGATAATACTGCACTTAAAGGTATTGCATTTGCTAATAAGAAAAAAGGTAATCATATTATTACATCAAAAATAGAACATCCTGCAATATTAGAGTCTTGTAAGTTTTTAGAAAAACAGGGATTTGAAATTTCTTATATAAATGTTGATTCAGATGGTTTTATTAATTTACAAGAACTTGAAAATGCAATTAGACCTACAACTATTTTGATTAGTATCATGTTTGCTAATAATGAAATTGGCACAATTCAGCCTATTGAAGATATTGCAGAAATTGCTCATAATCACAATATTATTTTTCATACAGATGCAGTTCAAGCTATTGGAAATTGTTTTATTGATGTTCAAAAAATGAATATTGATATACTTTCTCTTTCAGGTCATAAAATTCATGCACCTAAAGGAATTGGTGCTCTTTATGTAAAAAATGGAATTAACTTTGAGAATTTTATGAATGGTGGTCATCAGGAAAAAAATAAAAGGGCTGGTACCGAAAATGTTGCTGAAATTGTTGGTCTTGGCAAAGCTTGTGAAATTGCTAGAATAAATTTAAGTTCACACATTACTTATCTTTCAAGACTTAGAAATTATTATTTTAATTTGCTTAATAGATATTTTAAAGATAGATTTAAAATTAATGGTTCTGTTAAAAATAGATTACCTCGGAAATGCTAATGTTTCTTTTGTTGGTGCAGATGCCTCTAAATTAATTTTTGAACTTGATAATATGGGAATTTGTGTTTCTAGTGGTTCTGCTTGTTCTTCTGGTAATACTACTCCTTCTCATGTTTTGTCTGCTATTAATACTCCTAAATTATATATTAATTCTGCAATTAGATCTACTTTTAGTGATTTTAATACTTTTGAAGAAATTGATTATTTTATAAATTCTTTGAAATTGCTTTTGAAATAATAATTTGCCTTTGAAACAAACAAAAAACCTCATTTATATTGAGGTTTTCTGTTATTATAATGAATTTTCATCATCATTCTCTTTTTATTTTATGAGATTTTCTTTTATTCTTCTTACTAATTCTAATGTTGCTTTATTACACATATTTTTCTTTAATGTTGCTATAGATTTATTATCTTCTCCAATTTGAAATTCTTTTATTATCTGAATATCATCTCTTTTTAATAGCTCTTCTTCATATTCAATATTTGAAAGCAAAACACCGCAATTATTTAATACTAGTCTATCAATTAATTCTGTATCACCAATTTCATAATTTGGAGCAATATCAATATTATTTTGAGAACAATATTCTTTTAAATGTTGCTTTAATGCTGTAGATTTAGGTATTATTATTTTACAATTTTCAAAATTACTATCTTTTGAAATTTTATTTTCCTTTATATAATCATTTGTTGCTATAAAACAATATCTTGGTATACTTTTTAATGAGATAAAATCTATATTTGTATACTCTGTTGGAATATCTGATAAATTCAACATTGCAATATCTATTTCTCCATTTGATAATTTTTTTAAGCTTTCTTGTGTTGTTGCTCTTGATATTCTTATATCTATATTAGGATAATCCTTAATAAATCCAACTAATGATGGCATAACATATTTATTTACTAAAAATTTTCCACCACATATTCTTATTATTCCTTTTTCTAGATTTATATATTGAGAAAATAAGTTTTCTGCATTATTCATTTTCTCAATACTGTCACCTATATATTCATATAAATTTTTTCCTTCTTCTGTAAGCTCTACTCCATTTTTATTTCTAAAAAATAATTTTCCACCTAATATTCTTTCTAATTTTTGTATTGATTGTGTAACTGCTGATTGAGATATGTATACATTTTCGGCAGCTTTTGATATATTTTTATATTTTACTACTTCACAAAATATTCTATATAATTCTAAATTTGCATTCATATAATCTCTCCTTTTTCTATATCTTAACATTCTATTTTATTTTTTTCAATAGTTTAAACATTATAAGTTCTACTAATAATTAATATTTAAATAATTAATTTTACAAATATTATGTAATCTATTATAATATAAGCACGCAAAACAAATTAATTAATTTATTGAAGGAGAGAAATTTTATGAAAAACTATCTTTTAATTGACAGCAAAACTTCTATTCAAAGAAATTCAGCATGGCATCTTATTAAAATTTCGACTCTCAACGGAAAAATTATCAAAAGAGAAAATATTTTATTTCAACCTAACTGTAGAACAAATTATTCTTCTTTAGGATGGGCCAAAAATGCACTTATTAGAGATATTCATAAACAATTCGGTAAAGATATTATTATAAGCAAACAACTTTTGGAGGTTATAATAAATGTTTCTGTTTATTTTACAGATTTGGGAAATGTTTTGCTTGATTTACTCGAATCTCCTTTAAACTAACAGAATAACCTGCAAATGCAGGTTATTTTTCACTTTTTTCACTTTGATGCTCAATATCTCCACATATAGCTTTTTGAGCTTGGTCTAATAATTCTGGATTTTTTATTGCTGATTTTGATGCTTCAAAAATTTCTCTTCCTGTTATTCCTTTATGTTTTGCTCTTATTTCCATTAACTTTTTTTCTACTAATTGAGCTTGTTCTTCATCTCTTAATAGTTTTGATGTAAAAATTTCTCTAATCTCACTTGCTGTTTTATCAGCATATAATCCTGGAAATTTTGGTCCTCCGACACTTGCAAGCTTTTTATTAGGAAGAACAAATATTTCTTTTTTTTGCTTATTTCCTGTAATTTCATCTTGATTATAAACTGATATCTTTTCATTAAGAATACTTATAATATTCTCTGGAATTAATAGATTTTGACCTTTTTCATTTTTGGCATTAGGATTTAATGTTATTGAAAAAGTTGATTTTGATGAATCTCTTTTATATGGAGTAATCGAAATATACACATCATATCCTAAAGCATACGCAATATTTGAACCATTATATACAAATTGTGTAACTACCGCAATCTTCTTCTTTGTATCATTTTGCCCAATACAATATGAGTTTTGAGATATCAATTTGATTGCATTTTCTATATCATTTTTTCTTTTCATTGCAAAATCATATAGTCCATATCTTTTTAATTGTTCTTCATCTAAACTACTTTCCATTAAATATTTTTTTGTCTTTGCATCTTTTTCTTCTGCATATTCAAACAATTTATCTGTTGGTACTTCTCTTGCTAAAACACAACCATTAAATGGATCTAGGACTCTTTCATCTGAAATAACTGCATCTGCATATTTTACTATCATTCTAGGAACATAAAATCCATTTTCAGCAAGTATTGAAACTGCTGATCTTTGACCTTTTCTTTGATTTGCATTTATTTCAGCTGATTTATTACTATTTATATTTTTATTTCCAGTCAGATTTCCAGCATCTATTGTTAGATGTTTATCTGATTCTTTTCCAGTATCCATCATTTCTCTTTTTATTTTAATTCTTAGTTCAGGTTCATTATTATCAAAATAATATTGTAGTGTTGCTATAATAGAATGTAAATCTAAATTTTCTCCATATTGTGTTACTACTATACCATTGCTTCTTTTTATATCATTTATTATTTTTTTATGCACTTCTTCAGCTTCTTGTGGTTGAGTTTGCATTTCTGAGTTTATTTCTTCTTCATCTTGCTCGTAAGCCAAGTTTCCTAATACTTTATGTAATATTAATTCTACTTCACTAAATTCTTTTGTTTTTGTATTTCTATTAACTTCTAAAGTACTTTCAACAATTCTTCTATCAGATTTCTTTAATGCTAATGTTGGCTCCTCTAATATCTGCTTTTTACATAGTTTTTTTAATGCCTGTCTTGTTTTTTCATTCTTTATCCTATCTATAGAATATTCTCCTCTAGCTATTTTAGACATAATCTCTTTTGAAAAAGTTCTACAACACTTTGCTGGAATATGAAAACTAAATGGTATTACTTGTTCATCATCTAAATATGTAAACAAATATGCTTTCCTTTCTTCATCCCAATCTATTCCCCAACTGCCATTATATATTGCCTCCTTATCAGTTGTAAGTGTTACTATTGCTTGTCTTACACATTCTTGCTTAATATCATATAATATCTTTTTATATGAATCAATAATTTGTAAATCTTCTTCTCCCAATTTATCTACATTACTTCTTTTGTTTCTTCCAAAATATTCATCTATTCTTCTTTTTTCTGCCTTATTTGCATAAAAAGCTATCATCATTAATGATGTTATTCTTCCTAAACATGTATCACTTTCTAATGAGTTTTGGTTCTCCTTTTTCACTAATGCGTTAACCCACTTTTCATAACTAGAACTACTTATTCTTGTTGGTACTCCTCTTATACTATTTATAATATCTATAAGTTTTTTTCCACCAGCACTTACATTGCTATATCTATGCCCCGCAAATTCTTCACTATGTTTTCTAGTATCTACATTATATAAATTAATTAAATCATATATAGTAATTCCACTTTTACAATAATCTAACAAATTTTCAAATATTTCTGCTAATTCATCATTTTTATCTTCATCTTCATTTCCATCCCTATTAGATACTTCTATACTCTTTAAATCAATTAATCTTAATTGAGATGTTTGTTTACCAAAGAAAATATCTTTTATTAATTTTACATTTCCTTCTAATGTAAGTCTTTCTCTAGTTTCATTAATCATTTGTTTTTCTCCAATCTCTTTACTTCTAAAATAATATTATCATTTTGTTTCTTTTTTTTCAATACATAACAAATTTTTTTCTTTAATTTACTCTCACAAAATTTGAGTTTTCGAATAAAATTAAAATAATACAAATTTATATAATTACAAATTTGTATTATTTTAATTTTAATTTTATCTTTCAGTATCATCATCTATTGAAACTTCTTTACAATGTTTCTTTTCCCATTCATTCTTTTTTTGAACCTCAATATTATATTCATCTACTTCCATTTCTCCATTTTCTTTTTGTCTTTCTAAATAATCTCCAGAATATTCTATCTTATATCTTTGCTCTCTTTCTTCTTGATGTGACAATTTTTCAATTTCTTCTTCTAATCTACTTATTGCAATACTTGGTGCTCCTAAGCTTTTTAAAATCTCAAGTTGTCTTTTTGTCTCATGTAATTTTTCTAATCTTTTAAAAGTTTCTACAATATCTTCCTGTTCATGTCCTATTTCTCCATTTTGATAATATGTTCCTTCATCTTGAGCATCATTTATTTCTATATATTCATTATCTTTATTTATAATTCTATATTTTTTACTACCTTTTTCAGATTCAACTACTTGTTTATATTTTTGATATCCAATCTCATCATCAATATCTATATTCATTGCTCCAATAATTTTTCCATTTAATCTAGCAATAATATATTTATTATTTATAAAACCAAAATCAATCCAATCAAAATCTATATCTGGATATCTTAGTTTTATTTCATTCCATAGTCTTGTAACCCAATTGAATTTCATTGATTCTTTTTCTAATATTGTTCCTTCTCCACATATTTTTTTTATTATCTTTTTCATATATATATTATCTTTATAAAAATCTGCATAAGTGCTTTTTTCTCTTGAAAAATCTTCATCTAAAATTCTTTTTCTTGTTTTATTATAAATTTTCTCTTTTACTCTTTGTTGATTTATTCTCACAATATATTCATTTGGTAGTTGTTTTAGTTCTTCTTCACCTATTCCTAGTTGTAATTTTTGAGCAATAATCCTATTAATATATTGCATATAATCAAAGTCAGATTTTTCTCCCGTTGTTTCTAGTATTCTTTCAAACTCAACAACATTGTTCATTACTTCTTCTATATCTATCTCTTCTAACTTTCTTGAACTACAATATCCTTTTACATATTCAAATATAAGTTGCTGTTTTGCATCTATTCTATTTTCATCTGGTATAATTTTATTTTCTAATGAACTATATTTTTTATTATCTGCAAATAATTCATCCAAACTATATAATAAGTTAAAACTATCCATACCATATTTTTTTATTAATTCTTTTATTTCAGGTTTACCATATAAATATGATTGAATCATTTCTTCTATAGGAATTATTTCTAATAATTTTTTCATAACATTTTCTTCTTCATCATATCCTCCTCTTAATTTTGGATATCTTTGCTTTGTTAAATATTCTGTCATTGCTTCATTTATTCCAACTCCGATTATATTACCTATAAAACCAGTTGAAATCTTTCCATCTGTCTTTTGATGTACTGAAACACAATGTAAAAATTCATGGAAAAATACTTGCCTTTCTTCATCTATACTTGTTTTCTTTATTTTTATATTTTTTTCTCCAGAATTATAAGATCCTGCTATATTTTTTCCAAGATTTCTTTCAAATTCTATATCTTTATCTAAATTTTGTTTTATTCTTTCTATTATTACATCTTCTGATATATATTCTCCATATAATTTTAATACATCATTTACTGCTGTTGTTAAAAATTCCATTGTAACATCATTAAATTTTTTTGGTTCTAATTTCTTTTTTAATTCTTCTTTTTTCATTTTTTATTTCCTTTTATTTTTTCTATTTTTATTATCTTTCTTCTTGTGAATTCTGCATGTTTTCTAAAATTATTTCTACTGATTCTCTTGTTCCTTCTCCTATTTCTGGATTAGCAATTGTATCTTTTAATACTTGTTCAAAATGTGATAATTTTTTTGATGTACATTGAGTTGTTTCTAATACTGATTCAATACTGAATGCTTCTTCTAAAGAATATTGATTTCCTAATATTCTTTTCCATCCTATGGCTCCATCTGTTTTACTATCTTTTGTAGCTTTTCTTTCTAATGAAGCTTTTCTTTCTTCTGTTAATTGTTCTAACTCAGCTTGTATTTTATCTGCATATTGATATATATGTAATAATTTATTTTGTAGTCTAATTGCATATTCATTTAATTCTGTATACTCTCCATATGGGCTATATCTATATTCTTTCCAAGCCATTACTCCACCTAAATTATGATTTTTTGCTTTTGCTAATATTTGTTCTTCTAATGCTTCCCATTCTTCAAATAAAATTGATGTATTTTCACCATTTGCAAGAAGCTTTAATTTTTCTTTTCCTCTTTGAAGTCTAAGTTGTTGAATTCTTTGTAATAATTCTTTTTCTTCTTGTTCCATATTTTCAATAGCATTTATTTTTTCTGCTACAACTTGTCTTTGTAATTGTGGTGCTTGGCTTTCTTCTAATGCTTGCTCTCTTAACTGCTCTAATTCTATTGTTTCTTCATATTCATCATCTACAACTATATTGTTTATCCCTTCATTTCTCTCATTTCTTCTTAACATTCTTGCAATTCTTTCATTTACTTTTCCACTTCTTTTTCCATAATCTCGTGTATGATCTGGTTTTTCTGATTTTCCAAAATT
>ENA-OUQW01001209-OUQW01001209.1-human-gut-metagenome-genome-assembly--contig:-NODE-1209-length-28337-cov-6.885051_pt1 | contig 28337 bp, 29 predicted proteins | sample MGYA00248464_ERZ548849 | MGnify/ENA primary metagenome ERZ548849 (study PRJEB26491, sample SAMN04978193) | human gut metagenome | host: Homo sapiens | study: EMG produced TPA metagenomics assembly of... | reverse complement strand
CATTGAGAGATGCAGTTACAACGAATGGTGGGAATATGACGGTATTAGAATTGGTGCAAAAGTATATAAGTCAATAAAGAGGTGTAAAGCATAATACGAAGGCGAATTATAATTTTGTTATCAATGTGATAAAAAGTCGTGGGCTAAAAGGTTTGAAATTAGCCAAGAATTTAGCCCAAATGAAGGACAAGTTATGCAAAGTTATTAAAAATTATGCTGAAAATGTGAACAAAAACACTATCACAGAAATATTGCAAAATTGTTGTAAGTGCCGAAAATACAGTAAAATCAAGCGTTTAGAGAGGATTTAGATATATTATAAAAATACTTTTCATCTACCACGGCACTCTAGTTTTATGATAATGCATACCCTCGCAGACTGTGGTAGAGTACGGCATAATAGGGCGGAAAGTCTTGGAATTACTGCGGTTTAGATTACTAAGGCTCATGGCTGGAAGTGGGATAAAGGCAAAGGTGTTGGGAGAAATTCTTAGTAGTAATGAACTACTTACAGGCAATGTAGTAGAGCTTGTAACGATGAAAATGCGAAAAAAATATAAAAACTATTGCAATTTTTTTGTTTTTTGAATATACTAAATGCAACAGAGTTGCCCGAAGTCTTTTGGACATTGGGAACCAAGCTGAGTCGTGTGCTCAGCTTTTTTACGTTAAGGAGAGATTTTATGGATTTGAAAAAACCATTGACCTTCGATGAACAGTTAGATAAGTTAATAGCTCACGGGATGATTGTCGCTGATAGAGAAAAAGCAAAAGATATATTAAAAAGAGTAAATTATTATCGTTTTACGGGGTATGCTTTGCAATTCAGACAAGAGCCTTCTGGTAGTGACTATCTTGAAGGAACTACTTTTGAAACGGTGTATCATTTATATAAAGTAGATGAAATATTGCGTGATACATTTCGGCGGTATATCGAAAAGGCAGAAGTATATTATAGGACTCAGATAGCATATGGATTTTCAATAGCCAAATGTACGGAAGCCTCATATGATCAGCATTACGATGAAAATAATTTCTATAACAAAAAGGGTTACAAGGAAGTTATGGAAAATTTCAGCAGGGAGAAAAATTATTACAAAGATAGTCTGATTGTAAAACATCACAAATTGAAATATTCCAGCAAAATGCCGTTGTGGGTTATTGTAGAATTAATGTCTTTTTCTAATATGTCTAAGTTATATAGTTCTATGTATTATTCAGAAAAAGATGCTATCGCTCGTATGGTTGGTGTTGGAAAGGATACACTAGAAAATCATCTTCATTGTTTTCGGTATTACGAAATAAATGTGCACATGCAGCAAGGATGTATAATACGGATTTCAATCCTCCGGCAAAATTTACGTCATCATTTTTGAGAAAGCATCCGGAGATAAAAAATAATTCATTGTTTGCGTATACGCTTGTTTTACTGAAAAGACTTCCAGATGAAAGCAGTAAAAAATCTTTGATTCAAACAGTGGAAACTGTGATAGATGAGTATAGGGATGACATTGATTTGAATCTGATTGGATTTCCGGAAAATTATTTGGAAATTATGAAGAATAATTTGTAAGATAAGAATAAACAACCACTTTTCGTTAGCAGTAATCTATGAAAAGTGGCTATATAAAATGTCAAGACTGAATGTACAAAAAATATTATATAAAAACGTACCACTTTACAACTTTATAAATGGTCCCATGTTTCCTAAATGCTTGTTTTATAGCACTTATCACGGATTTTGATTTTATTTGGGTTTCGATATTTTGCACGAAACCAGTGAAAAATATCTGCTTACGGATGCCCTCACTTATGACAAAATTGCCTGTGGGTGCCGGTGCCAGATCATAAATGACAGAGTCTGACCTTGCATTACCGATCAGGTCAAGATTAGGGTATTCGTCAACAACGGAAACAATACTCTTTTTCATATACCATCTGTCACAAAGGACGATAACATTTTTCTTTTGTGAAAATTCAGGCATAACCTGCGGACCATAGATGCGGCAAGTTGCAGTTTTGATTCTTTTTTCTGCCACATCCTGTAACCTAAAGGTACAGCAAGATAGGAAATCCTGTTGTGTTTCCAAACCGGTATGCAGAGCATCAGGCTTACAAAACAATGACCATTTAAGTAATTAGAGCCATTGTGGGCAGCATGGTCAAAAAGCATTTAAAGATTTCTAAGTTATTCCGGATAAAAAATGCTGATACAGGAATCTTATTGAATGAACTGATTCCAAAGCCAATATTGAAAGTACCAGTAAAAACAGTGTATCTGCGGTAGGTGCAGAAAAAGTTTTAGCATTGCAGAGAAAGGGAGCAAAGTTGATTTTTCCAGATGTCCTTAGTATAGAACAGGAACTATTAAAATAGATGTAAATATCTATGTTGGATAAAGAGAGGTGTCTTTCCTAGTGGAAGCATCTTTTTTTTATAAAAAACCATGTGGTATATTTCGGGTGCCTTTTTGACTGGTAAAAATATGCCTTGGCTGATATAATGTAAATTGAAAACAAAGTAAAAACATTTTGTTATACATAGTTGGCTGTTAATGGCATCTGAGATATCGTAGGATGCTTTTATGATTGGAGGATAAGGCATAATGATAAACTTGGGTATATTAAAGGAAATAACTGATTTAAGAAGTGTGTGGTCACATGAGGCTTTGAACTTTACCCCTTGGGTAGCAGAGAATGTTGACCTGCTTGCAGATGCAGTTGGTCTTGATATTACAGTTGATGAGACAGAATCATCCGTTGGAGATTTCAATGTTGATATTTATGCATCTGAAACAGGAACCGATAGAAAGATTATCATTGAAAATCAATTAGAAGACACGGATCATGACCATCTTGGCAAACTGATTACTTATGCATCCGGGAAAGACGCAGATGTGGTTATCTGGGTAGTAAAACACGCACGAGAGGAACACAAGGCAGCAGTTGAGTGGCTTAATAACCATACGGATGATAAGATAGGTTTCTTCTTGTGTGAAATAAAGCTGTTCCAGATAGGAGATTCTGATATTGCTCCATCATTTACAGTAGTGGAAAGACCAAATGATTGGACGAAGGAGATTAAGAAGACAACTGCTACAAATCCAACACAGCAGCAGAGACTGGAATATTGGCAGGCGTTCAATGATTATGCCTTTCAGAACGCAGAATTTAACAAAGCATTTAATAAGAGAAAACCAACGACAGATCATTGGATGGATTTCAGTATTGGCTCATCAGCTTGTCATATCACAGTATCTCAAATCCAAAAAAGAAATGCGATTGATGTTGAATTGTACATAAATGATGATAAGGAACTTTTCAGAAGTTTGTTTTTGCATAAAGATGAGATTGAATCAGTGATGGGATTGGTACTTGATTGGAGAGAACTGCCGGAAAGAAAGGCAAGTCGTATTATTATTGAAAAAGAAGTGATGTTTGATAATCGTGCCACATGGTCACAGCAGTTTGATTATATCGTGGATGTCTGCATGAAGATGAAGAAGGCATTCAAGAAGTATTTATGAGAAGGTGATGTCAATGGATACAGTAGATATGATGATATCTTCATCCATGAGTTATTATAATAATTTGAAGAAGGATCCTAATGGACGTTATCGCTCATGGGAGCATTGCTATTCAAATTTTTATCATGCTAGAGAAAAAGATAATGCAGATGTAGATTACTTAAGTTTACAATTAGCTTTTTACTTGGCGAGTTGGGGAATGTATAGAGGTTCTTCGTTTCTTTTGCAGAAAGACTATAGGATACATATACCTGTTATTGAAGAACTATTGGATAAAAAATATGATTTATTGATGGGGATAAATTGTTCAGAATTGAAGAACGAAGTGAATCAGAAAAAACTCATAGAATTGAACGCATTTGTGAGTGAGTATTATGAAGTTATTCGCAAGAATGTAAAAGAGAAGGATTTGAAGAATAACTTATCATATACTCTGATTACGAAAATTTTAATGGGAACTATGGGATGTGTTCCGGCATATGATAGATATTTTATTGCGGGCATCAAGAATCAAAAGGTTGCTACAGGAAGTTACAATATTAAGTCTATTTTACAGCTTGCAGATTTTTATGAAAGAAATGAATCTCGTTTAGAACCTGTCAGAGAGAATATGAGAGTGTATGATTTACCATACCCACAGATGAAAATGATTGATATGGGATTCTGGCAAATTGGGTTTGATTTGGATACTAATAAAGAAATAAACGTAGCACATTAGTAAGGGCTTATTCTGTACCCCCTTTTGTTAAATAATGCACACCCCCATCCGTAGTCTGAACCCCCTTAACTGACTACGATTTGACTACTACACATTGCTTTGAATTGCACCATTTTGAAGTATTTTGTAAAAAGTGTAGTTATAAACAAGAAAAAAGATGATGCCCGGAAAAGCCGATAAACCAACGCAAAACTCGGCATTACAGGGTATTTCAGAACAGGAGAATTTTATGATTAGAGTACTTTTTATCTGCCACGGCAATATTTGCCGCTCGACTCTTGCTGAGAGCGTATTCACCCACAAAGTAAATTCCCTCGGCCTTGCCCACAATTTTGAAATCGACAGCTTCGCCACCAGCCGTGAGGAGATCGGCAATCCGCCGCACTATGGGACAGTCAATAAACTGCGCGAGGAGCACATTCCGCTCGTGCCGCATCACGCGAAGCAGATTACGTGGAAGGATTACGAGCGCGCCGACTACATCATCGGCATGGATACCGCGAATATCCGCAATCTGAACCGGATGCTGAAAAATGATCCGGATGGAAAGGTTTACAAATTTCTTTCCTTCACCGGTTCCGGCCGCGATATTGCGGATCCGTGGTATACGGGAGATTTTGAGGCGACGTACCGCGATGTCGTGGAGGGATGCAACGGCTTTCTGGCGTATCTGCGCCGGGAAGGAAAAATCTGAAAAACAAAAAGCGCCGAAAACAAGGCCAGTGCCCATTTGCAGAGAATGCGGCACTGGCCTTTTACTATAAGAAAATCCTATAGCCACTCCAAAAAATTAGCAATTAGACGTAACCAGACAGATATGGTATGATAACTGCATAGAAAACATAGCGAAATAATAGGAAAACAAAAGCTTTCTTATTTGAAAATTCATTCGATAGAACACGCGAAATAGAGGCAGAAAATCAATGGCGAATTATGATTATGAGATTGTAAATGGAAGAAAAATCCGCGTAAGACCAAAAGAAACCGTATCGGAGATCGACAAAAACGGCTATTTCCGCAGACAGCCGAATCACTTCACGACTCCGTTCGGCGACGGTGAAAACGATCTGAAGGCAGAAAGTAATAAGAGATACCGTCTCGTCTGGGCAAAGCTGTGCCACTGGTCCAACCGCGCGGCGATCGTAAGAGAGCTGGAGGGCCTGGAAGATCAGATTTCCGTCAATATGGTAGAACATGCCCCGCATGAGAAAAACCTTGGCTGGGAATACGTTTACAATGAAAACAACATCGACCCGGTGCTCGGTGATCAGTTCCTCTCTGAGGCGTATTACCGTGCTGATGATGATTACCAGGGAAGAACGACCGTTCCGGCGCTGATCGACACAACGACGGGAAAGGTAGTCAACAACGATTACAACTGGCTGACCACTTATTTCGAGGTCAACTTCCGCCCATGGCACAAAAAAGGCGCGCCGGAGCTGTATCCGGTGGAGCTGCGGGAAGAGATTGACAAGATGAATCTCTGGCTCTTCGATAATATCAACAACGCGGTATACCGCAGTTCCTTCTCCAGAAGCAACGAAGGCCATTTCGACGGTGTGAACACCTTCTTTGCAGATTTTGCCGTGCCGCTGGCAGACGCCAAGGGAAGAATTGAGGGAGAGGAAGACGGCTTCCGCGCCAGCACACACTACGATCTGGCACTTCCGAAGATTGACTGGGATGCACAGTGGAAGGTTTCGACCGAGCGCGCCTACCTGTCCTCAGACCCGACCCATCCGATCTATCTTGGAAACAACCGCAGATTCGACATCGACCCGACCTGGTACGATCTGGGCGCAGAATCTCCGAAAAAAGAGGAGAAAGAAACGCCGCCGTCCTGCGGATGCTGCTGCGGCTGATCAAATCATAGATAAAAAATAGAAAACACCGTTTCAGAGGCAGATTTCCAAAAGGAAATAAACTTCTGAAACGGTGCTTTTTTCCGACGCACAAACTGCAAAAGGAAGGGCATGAAATCCGCTTATCGTCCGAAATGGAAAAATCCCTTTTTCTCATACGGCTCACTCGTATACGAAACCAGCTCATATCCGATGTCCTTGATCTGCTGTTTCAGATACGGAATATCGAGCGGTGCTTCGCTGATGACAACGGTCTCGCCGTTTTTTGCAGAAGAGTTTACTTTCTTTGGAGAGCAGCTCTTGCGGACTACATCATTCATATGGGATTCGCACATGCCGCACATCATACCATCAATTTTTAAGACTGTTTTAATCATACAATACCTGCTTTCTTCCGGGAATACAGCGAAACGAAAGCGTGCCGGACTGTATTCCTGGAGTTTGATGAAAAATTTGAAATCACATACCCTATCGGGGTATCTAAAATATAGCGCGGATGAAAAGAAATGTCAATAAGCTGATAAAATATGATAATTATTATCATTTAAGAAGGAAAAATACGGTCATGGAAGGGCGATTCGCCGGCAGAACATGGAAACTTGCCGGAATCGCAAAGTTCGTGTTACAATTGGGACAGCAGAGCAAAACAAGAGAGGAGACAAAAATATGCTCTCACAGATGAATTACCGAAAAGAAACACAGCCCCACGGTGATGAGCTTTTTCCGCTGAGCATTCACGTTTTCGAGACAGACCTGCAGAGTACCGTGCGGGTGTACTGCCACTGGCATGAGGAAGTGGAGCTCTTTTATGCAGTAAAGGGCGAAGCTGTTTTTCATATGGATACCGAGACCTTTCTCCTGCGGGAAGGGGAGACCGCCTTTGTCAATGCAAACCGTCTGCATGAGGTAGAGGGAATCGACGGACAGGAATTTACGTTTCTTGCCGTTGTATTCCAGCCGCGTTTTCTGTCCGGCACATCGCTTGACCGGATCCAGCAGCAGTATATCGAACCAGTGCTGTCCTCCGAGATCCGTTTTCCATCCAAGACAGAGCGGGGAACACGCCTTGCAGAAAAAACGGCACAGGCCATGCAGGAGATCCGAAATCTGCAGGAAAGAAAAGAACCGGGCTGGGAGCTGCTGTTAAAAGCGGAACTTCTGAAAATCTGGCAGGGATATTACAGTGCGGCAGAAAAGAACGGCGGAAAAACGGATGCCTCGACGAATTACCGTGTCAGCAGAATGAAAGAGATCCTCACATACATGAATGCTCATTTCTGTGAGGATCTCGAAATCGCGGAACTGGCGAGCCAGTTTCATATGAGTGAGAGCGCTTTCTGCCGCTTCTTTAAGTCGATTATGCATATTTCCGCCGTGACGTATGTCAATAACCTGCGGATTGCCGAGAGCTGCCGGTTGCTGCTTTCCACAGAGGAGGCGATCAGCAAGATTGCGAGCGACTGCGGATTCCGAAATATCAGCTATTTTAACCGCGTCTTCCAGGAACGCATGCACCAGACGCCGGGGCAGTTCCGCAGTTTATCCGCAGAAAACCGTACTGCGATATAAGATTCGGAACTTATGCAGGCTTCTGCGATCGGAATGCACGCCGCAGGAAGAAAAGTCCGGTCATATCAGCCAGTGCCCAGCCGATCGGAATGGCGATCCAGATTCCGGCAACGCCAAGCGCCGTGGCGGAGAAAAGGTATGCCAGCGCCACACGCATGCCAAGCGAAATGACGGTCAGAACAACCGACATCTCGGCGCGTTTGACAGCGCGGTAATACCCGTACAGCAGAAACAGCCATCCGATGCCGAGATAGAACGAGCCTTCCAGCCGCAGGTACTGTACGCCGATCGCGATGACCTCCATTTCTGATGCTTTCACGAAAATCTGCATCAGCGGATGCGCGAACAGATTGACAAGCAGAGAAATGACGATGGAAAAAGCAGCGCTCAGTGCAAAAGCATCTTTCGTGCCGCGCCGGATCCGCTCGTGATTTCCGGCCCCGTAATTCTGTGCGGTGAAAGTGGAGTAGGCATTTCCGAAATCCTGCACCGGCAGATAGGCAAAGGTATCAATTTTCACCGCGGCCGCAAATGCCGCCATGACCGCCGGACCGAAGCTGTTGACGAGCCCCTGTACCATCAGAATGCCGAAATTCATGACCGACTGCTGAATGCAGGTCATCGAAGAAAGATTCAGAATCTCTTTTAAAATGGAATGGCTGAAACGCCATTCTTTTTTTGACGGCAGCCACATGCGGCAGCGGAGCAGCACATAGAGCAGAATACCGACGGCGGACACATACTGCGCAAGAACCGTAGCGAGCGCCGCGCCTGCGATGCCGAACGGCAGTACAGCGACAAAGAGCAGATCCAGTGCAATGTTCAGCACAGCAGAGACAGCGAGAAAAATCAGCGGCACAGAAGAGTTTCCGAGCGCGCGCAGCATACAGGAAAAGAAATTGTATACGGATGTTGCAATAAGGCCGGCAAAGATAATCAGAAGATACGTCCGCATGCCGGGACGGACTTCATCCGGGACGCGAAGAAACGTAAGGATCGGCTCGATGCCTGCATAAACAGCGAGATTCAGCACGAGCGTAACGGCAAGGATCAGCAGAAACGCGTGGAGAATCGAAAGTTTTAAAGAAGAAAGATCTTTTCGTCCCTGATAAATCGAAAAGAGCGCACCGGCGCCCATCGACAGGCCGAGAAAAATGGAAGTCAGAAACGTCATCAGCGTATAGGAGGAGCCGACGGCGGCGAGCGCATTGCTTCCGAGAACGCGTCCGACGATCAGGGTGTCGGCAATGTTGTAAAACTGCTGCAACAGATTTCCTGCGATCATCGGCAGGGCAAACAGGATAAGAGAGCGGGAGATTTTCCCGCGGGTCAGATCGTAATACATAAAGAAACTTCTTTCCGAACATAATTGTTAATATTATAACATAAAAAATCAAAAAATGTCAATTTGCAGGATGAAGTGTACAAAAGTGCAATTGTCAGAAAATTTCGAAAAATCGAAGTTTATAAAATTTTTACAGATTTTGGGACACGTTCTGTAAAAAAACGGAAGATTTTCAGTTGATTTTTTTGGCCTTTTATGTATAATTAGAGTAGAAGAGGCCGGCTGGTCCGGTTTCTTAAAAAGGATACCTTCAAATTTCTGCATTTTGCAGAATGAAGCAGTATTACTATCAAAGGAAAGAGGTTAATTACAAGATGGCACAGATCGATTTAACAAAGTATGGCATCACCGGTACCACAGAAATTGTGTACAACCCTTCTTATGAGCAGTTATTTGAGGAAGAGACAAAACCAGAGCTGGAAGGCTATGAAAAAGGCCGGGAGACAGAGCTTGGTGCAGTTAACGTTATGACCGGTATCTATACAGGCCGTTCACCGAAAGACAAATACATCGTTGTGGACGAGAATTCGAAAGATACTGTATGGTGGACTTCCGATGAGTACAAAAACGATAACCATCCGGCAACCCAGGAAGCATGGGCAGCAGTAAAAGAGATCGCAAAAAAAGAGCTCTCCAACAAAAGACTGTTCGTTGTAGATGCATTCTGCGGTGCAAATAAAGATACCCGTATGGCTATCCGCTTCATCGTTGAGGTAGCTTGGCAGGCACATTTCGTAACTAACATGTTCATCAAACCTACAGCAGAAGAGCTTGAGAACTTCGAGCCGGATTTCGTTGTATACAACGCATCCAAAGCAAAAGTTGAGAATTACAAAGAGCTGGGTCTGAACTCTGAGACAGCAGTAGTATTCAACATCACAAGCCGTGAGCAGGTTATCATCAACACATGGTACGGCGGAGAGATGAAGAAAGGTATGTTCTCCATGATGAACTACTATCTGCCGCTGAAAGGCATCGCTTCCATGCACTGCTCTGCAAACACAGACCTGAACGGTGAGAACACTGCAATCTTCTTTGGACTTTCCGGAACAGGAAAAACAACACTTTCCACAGACCCGAAACGTCTTCTGATCGGTGATGACGAGCACGGCTGGGACGACAACGGAGTATTCAACTTCGAGGGCGGCTGCTATGCAAAAGTTATCAACCTGGACAAAGAGTCTGAGCCGGATATCTACAATGCGATCAGACGTGACGCTCTGCTTGAGAACGTTACTGTTGATGCAGAAGGCAAAATTGACTTCAATGATAAGAGCGTAACCGAGAATACTCGTGTATCTTATCCGATCAACCACATTGAGAACATCGTTCGCCCGATTTCTTCTGCACCGGCAGCTAAGAATGTTATCTTCCTGTCCGCAGACGCATTCGGCGTACTTCCGCCAGTATCTATTCTGACACCAGAGCAGACTCAGTACTATTTCCTGTCCGGATTTACTGCAAAACTTGCAGGAACCGAGCGCGGAATTACCGAGCCGACTCCTACCTTCTCTGCATGCTTCGGCCAGGCATTCCTGGAGCTGCACCCAACCAAATATGCAGAAGAGCTTGTTAAGAAAATGGAGAAGAGCGGAGCAAAAGCATACCTGGTTAACACAGGCTGGAACGGAACCGGAAAACGTATCTCCATCCGTGATACCCGTGGAATCATCGATGCAATCTTAAGCGGTGCTATCAACGAAGCTCCGACGAAGACTATTCCGTACTTCAACTTCGAAGTTCCGACTGAACTTCCGGGCGTTGATCCGGCTATCCTGGATCCTCGCGATACCTATGCTGATGCTTCCGAGTGGGAGACCAAAGCACTGGATCTGGCTGAAAGATTCATCAAGAACTTTGCAAAATATGAAGGAAACGCTGCTGGTAAAGCACTTGTTTCCGCTGGTCCGCAGAAATAAATTTTCTGAATTGACCGAAAGGAAGCCCCTGACATGAAAGTGTCAGGGGCTTTCTTTTATGAAAATATCTGGAGAAATAAAATAGTTTCCTGCCCGAAAGTACAGACTGATGGGACAGGAAACTATTTTACAGCACACTCTAAAATAATGCAAAAAATTTCAGCACCACAGAGCGTGAATTGTTGCGTCACTGGTTTTCGCCGTACCCTGATACGCCTTCAAAATAGAAAATAAGGCAGATCAGCAGGACAAGAGCAGTTCACGTACCATTTCTGCATCAAAGGTAACAGAGGAAACATGGTTGACTTCTATCTGATATAACGCATTTGCTGCGATATGCTCAGCAGCCTGCTCAAGATCACGAATACCGCTTGTGTTTTCGTGGCAGGAGATTACGGCATCGAGTCCTTCCGGCGTCAGAATGCATTCTTTTTCTTTCATACCGATACGTTTTAACACCTTTGGAAGTGCATAGCGGGAGAAAATGATTTTCTTTTCTTCCGGTGTGTAATCCGGAATTTCAATCACAGCGAAGCGGGACATCAGCGGAGCACTGATCTGGTCCTTGTCGTTTGCGGTTGCAATCGGGTATACACCGACGGTCGGGATCATACATTCGATATAGTTATCGGTAAAACCAAGATTATCAAGAAGGGTCAGCAGAACATCTGCCGGGTTTCCGTTTCCTTTGCCGGAGGCAGCCTTGTCGAGCTCATTGATGATAAAGACGAGGTTGGATTCACCAGCCATGGAAAAAGCATCCATGATGATTCCCGGTTTTGCGTTTGCGTAGATGCGGGAACTTCCGGTCAGCTGTTCCGGGTCATTAATCGAACTCATATCGAGTGTTGTCCACGGTAATTTTAAGATACGCGCAACGGCATAAGCAATCTGCGATTTTCCGGTTCCGGCAGGACCGATCAGTAACAGACCATAGGCCGGCAGCGTATGAGTCCGGTTAATCTGAATGATGGTTTCGATAATTCTCTGCTTCACACGTTCCATGCCATACAGTTCTTCATCGAGGATCCGGCGTGCTTCCACTGGATCAATGGCTTCAAAATAGTTGCTTTTCCATTGAATATTCATCATCATGGAGAGGGCGCGCTGCGCGTGACGACGTTCTTCGGGAGAGACTTCGTGGGAACGGGCAACAGCGAGGTTTCGACGAGCCCAAAGGCGGATATTATCCGGCAGCGTTCTTCCGGCACAGTTCATAAAATCAGTGATGGATTGGATGCTGGTGAGCTTCATGCTGTCACCGGTTTCCTCCTGATCCTCATCCTCAACTTCTTCTTCCGGTGCATTGCTGGCGAGGAGACGCTCAATCATAAACTGTAAAAATCCATCCTCAGCCGAAAGCTTTGCGCCGCCACCGAAAGCGATCTCGCGGATTTTGTAAACTGCATAACCGTCGGATGTTTGTGTGCCGGAAAGGCGGACATTGATATGGTTTTCACCGAGCCATTTTAAAAGGCTGACAAAACGGGCATCAATCTGGAGAATATCGGCGATGAAGGTTTCTTCTTCGTTTTTAAATTCAAACGAGGTCCGTTTGGATGGGTTTGTGAAAATACCACAGGGATGATGCGGGAAAGCCTTCTCTTTTGTATCCAGAATTAGGATCGGCTGATCCGGAGAAGTAAACGGTGCATTTGTGCGGAAAACAGTATACGTACATTCGGAAACTTTTGCTTTTTCCGGGGAATTGCTGAAATCAAAAACGGGCATGACAGAACCTCCTAATAAAATAAGTGCTTATTGGTACAATAAAAACAGTGTAGCACGAATTAAAAAATCCTGCAATCAATATGCAGAATTTTGTATTTTTATGCTATGAAAATATTGGGCAAGCGGATATTCGAAATGGAAGCAGGGGACTTACTAGATTCGGTTAAATTTTCGGAAGGCATAAAAAAGCCCTCCGGGCAGGATCACACTGCGGCGGAGGGAAATTATGTCATCAAAGCAAGCTGTCGTAAGAAAGAAGCTCGCAAAACGGGAATCTTTCTTACACTGAAAAAGGAATGGCATCAGGAAACAGCGTTGGTTTTGGAAAAGCCCGGAAGCTGTACCAGCACGATCGCTGCAAACATCAGAATACAGCCGGAGAGCTCGCGACCGGAGAGTGCCTGATGAAGGAAAATCCAACCGGCGAGAACGGAAAAAACGGATTCCAGGCTCATCAGCAGAGAAGCCATGGTGGGATTTAATCCTTTCTGCCCGATAATCTGCAGGGTATAGCCGACACCAGAAGAGAGAATTCCGGCATAGAGAATCGGTATCCAGGCGTGCAGAAGGTTGGAAACGTTTACGGTTTCAAAGAGGGCCATACAGACAGCTGACAGGATCGAACAGGTAAAAAACTGAATGCAGGACATTTTGATGCCGTCGACAAGCGGAGAAAAATGATCAATAACCAGAATATGTATGGTAAATCCGAGCGCACAGGCAAGCACAAGAAGATCACCCTTCTGCAAAGAGAAGGATCCGTCTGTCATGCAGAGCAGATAGAGACCGGCAACGGCAATGAGAACTGCGAGCCAGACCTTCGGTTGTACTCGTTTTCGGAGGAACAGGCCGCAGACCGGAACAAGGACGATGTAAAGTGCAGTGATAAAACCGGCCTTTCCGACGGTTGTGTACTGGATGCCGATCTGCTGCAGGGTCGAGGCGACAAACAGTGCGATGCCGCAGAGAATACCGCCCGCCCAGAGTGTTTTTGGCTGTGTGCCATTTTCTGACGAAGCATCTGGCGGTAGGGTTCGCTTTTTACGCGAGGAGAAAAAGACAATCAGCGGAAGAAGCGTAAGTCCGCCGAGCAGGTTTCGTGCCGCGTTGAACGTAAAAGGTCCGACATAATCCATACCGGTCTGCTGTGCGACAAAGGCAGAACCCCAGATCGCAGCGGTCAGAAGCAGAAGCGCTGACTGTCGGTACTTATGAGAAACAGTATTCATAATAGAAAAAACCTCCTGAAATTGATACGATATTCATCATAGCATAAACAGATGGAAAAAGCGAACGGAAAAATGTCGGAAAAGACGGAAAAATGGTACAAATAATCATAATGACGAAATAGTGCAGATGTTGCGAAAATGAATATGTGAAAAGTGAGCAGAACAAAGAAAATTATAAAGGAAAAAATAAGCAACTCAACCAACGCAAAACAAAAAAAGAACACCAAAAACAAAAAATAGACACTGTTTTTCTAACAGCCTTTGTGTATAATGAACTCATCAAGCAAGAACGAAAACCTTAAGGAGGTAAAAAGTATGAAAAAGCGTAACATGAAAGTCCTTGCACTGTTAATGACAGTGACAATGGCAGGAACGATGCTTGCTGGATGTGGAGACAGTGGAAGTACAAGCACCGGTTCATCCGGAGGAGCAACAGCATCCTCCAGCGGAACAGCAGATGCATCAAGCGATGCCACAGCAGCATCTTCCAGCACAGCAGATGCTTCCAGCGAAGATACCACAGGTTCAGATGATGTGGTAGGAGAGCTTCCAAGAAATGAAACTCTTTACTTCGCAGGACAGCAGTGGGGTACCGTCAACGATTACAACCCAATGTCCGCAAACTCAAACAATGCAATGGTTATAGCACAGGGCGATGCTTCACGTGTACTTGTTTATGAAACTCTTTATATGTGGAATCCATTGGATGCAAAAATGTATCCGTTGCTTGCAGACGGAGATCCAGTGTGGAACGACAATCGTACCGAGATCACAGTGAAAATCAAAGCTGACGCAAAATGGAATGACGGCACACCGGTTACTGCAAAAGATGTAGCAGCTACCTATCATGCACATGTAGATTACAATTCTTCTACCGGCGCTGAAATGAAGAGCTACATTGCAGATGTTGTTGCACAGGATGACAGTACCGTAGTCTTCAAACTGACAACCGATGACTCCGGCGAAGCAGTTAACCCGGTTCTTGCGGAAAGATATCTTCCAATGCTTTATATCATGCAGGAAAACTATCTGAAGACCGTAGCTGACAGAAACAACAACGATGCTGAAGCAATTAAAATGGATAAGATGGACGATCTGGTAACTTCCGGACCGTACAAAAAATACTTTGACAATGACCAGAACGTAGTTCTGATCCGCGATGATAATTATTGGGGACAGGCAGATTCCATGTGGGGTAAGCTTCCGGTTCCGAAATATATTTCTCACCCGATCTTTAAAGATAACGCAGCAGCTACCACCGCATTCCAGAATGGTGATATTGATGTGGCACAGATATTCATCACAGACCTTCAGAAATTGTGGTTAGAGCAGGATCTTCCGATTTCTACCTATGTTGATGAAGCACCGTATCAGCTGTGTATGACAATGCCTACCCTGTTCTTTAATACAGAAGTAGAAGGACTGGATCAGGTAGCTGTTCGTAAGGCAATCGCTATGGCAGTTGACTACGATCAGGTTATTTCTTCAGCAATGTCCGGACAGTCTCCTACCTTCGCAGATGTTCCGCGTTCTGTCATGAACCCGACCGATGCTGAGCAGGCTATGGTGGATCAGGATGCCTTAAAAGAGTATCAGTGGTCCAATGCCGATGTAGAAGGTGCTAAGAAGCTTCTGGACGATGCCGGAATCGTAGACACCGACGGAGACGGAATCCGTGAGTACAACGGAAAGAACCTTTCCTATAAGGCTGAGTGCCCGACAGGATGGTCTGACTGGAATGCAACCCTTGAAATCGTAGCAGCAGCAGGAAAGAATATTGGTATCAACATTGAGACCTACTTCCCGGAAGCAGCAAACTACAGCACGGATTACAGTACCGGAAACTTCGAAATCACCATGCAGTCCGGCCCTGGTACATCGGTTGCCAACCCGTACATGAGATGCCGTTTCTTCATGAGCTCTGATTACAACGATCTTGAGGTTAACTTCAGTGGTAACTTCGGTCATTATCAGAACGACCGTGTAGATGAAATCCTTGCAGCAATTCCTCATGAGACCGATGATGCAAAACTGAAAGATTACTATACAGAACTTTCCAAGATTATGCTGGAAGATTGCCCGTGTGTACCGCTGATGTACAGACCGCAGGTATTCCACGAAGTAAACGAGTCCGTATGGACCAACTATCCGCAGAAAGACGATGGAACCAATGTTCCTCCGATGGACTGCACCGATGGTTATGGCGTAGCAGCACTGTACAATCTGGAACTGATTGACGGCTGATTTGCCAAACAGAAAGAAAGCACACACTGAATTGTAACAGAGGCGGCCGGAGCCGGGGTGCTCCGGCCGCTTTTACAAAATCAGAAGGAGGGTTCCTCTATGAAAGGAATGAAAAAGTATTATACGCAGAAGATCATGTGGTATCTTTTGACGTTAGTCTTTGCAGTGCTGCTGAACTTCATTCTTCCGCGTCTGATGCCGGGCGATCCGGTTTCAACTATTGCGTCCAAATCGGTAGAAGGTATGACCGATGCGACTGCAATTCAGAAAGTATATGAAGACTATGCAGCGAAATTTGGTATTAACAAACCAATGTATGTCCAGTTTTTTACCTGGGTAAAAAATGCACTTCGCGGTGATTTCGGCATTTCTTTCAGCCAGTATCCGCGTACCGTATCCGATATTATTTCCAGTTCGGTTCTGTGGACCATATGTTTACAGCTTCCGGCCATTATTGTTGGATGGATTCTTGGTAACCTGCTTGGTGCAATTGCAGCTTACATGAAAGGTGTTTTCGACAAGGCAATCCTTCCGGCATTCCTGTTTATCAGTAACGTACCTGCCTTTGGTATGGCAACCGTACTTTTATTTGTTTTCTCACTGAAATTACATATTGCACCTGCAGCAGGCGGCTATGCGAGCAGTATGATTCCGCATATGAGCCTTGCTTTTATGAAATCTGTGCTTTCACATTACCAGTTGCCGTTCTGGTCTATCGTAATCATCACGATCGGCGGCCAGGCTATTGGTATGCGTTCAATGTCAATTTATGAATTGAATGCCGACTATGTAAAATACAGTCGTTTCCTTGGAATCAAGGATCATACGATTGTGAAATATGTGTTCCGTAACGCAATGCTTCCGCAGATCACCGGTCTTGCAATGTCCCTTGGTACCATGATAGGCGGTAACCTGGTAGCTGAGATGGTATTCAGTTATCCGGGACTTGGAACAACGATGCTCTCAGCAGTTACCGGCCAGGATTATCCGCTGCTTTCTGCCTGTACGTTAATCATTACTATCATGGTTCTGCTGGCCAACCTGCTTGTTGAACTTCTGTATGCAGTCATTGACCCACGTGTCAAAGCATCCCAGCAGGATTAGAAAGGAGAATACGCTATGAAAAATACAATCAAACAGATTTTTCATTCAGGAAAATTCGTGACAGGATTTGTAATCTTCTTGGCAATTCTCCTGACTATTATCATCTATCCGCTTGTTGTGGCAAAAGATCCGCTGGCAATGATCGGAAACGGAAACTTTTTCAAACCGGGTACCTATCTTTCGATTCAGGACACCGTAAATTCCGGCAAAACGTATAAGATGAATGTTGATGCAACCGCATCCATCGTTGAAAGCAAACTGACAATGGACAACCGTTCTATGATGGCAGAATGGCTGGAAAAATACGGCGGTGTAGATGCCAGTGAAATCGATGTTACCGATGCAGAAGGTCTGATTGCTCTCTGGGAGGAAAAATATGACCCAAATGCAGAACAGAAAGGCCTTATCGCAGCAAAAAAGAAAAAATATCAGCGTCTTGACAACGAAATCGACGGTATTTTAGAAGATGTTCCAACTATTATTGCCGAGAAAAATGAAGAGACCGGTGAGCTGGAAGAGGTTCAGAGCATCGACAGCAAGCAGTACATCAATGAAAAAGATGTTATTAACCGCCAGACTTTCGTGCTTGGTACAGATAACTTTGGTCGTGATGTTTTGACTGAGCTGATCTCTGCAACAGGTTCATCCCTGAAAATTGGTCTGGTTGCGGGAATCATTGCAACCGTGATCGGACTGTTCCTCGGACTTCTTGCAGGTTACCTTGGAGGTTTTGTGGACAACCTGATTCTGTTCTTTACCAACTTGTTCACCGTTATCCCATCCTTCGTTCTCTTGATCCTCATCTCCTACAGCGTAGGTGAGTCTCAGAGGGGAATCATGATGGTGGCACTCCTGATCGGAATTACCGCATGGCCGTGGACAACACGTTCCGTACGTTCCCAGGTTATTTCTCTTCGAAACCGTGACCATGTAAACCTTTCCAAACTGTCCGGCCACAGCATGCTGCGGATTGTCCTTACCGACATCCTTCCGTACGTTGCATCCTACGTTGTTATGGCCTTCATTCTCCAGATTTCCTCCGGAATTCTGGCAGAGGCACAGCTTTCTATGATCGGACTTGGACCGGCAACCACAAAGACTGCAACACTTGGTCTTATGATGCAATGGGCAACCCAGTACAATGCACACTTAAACGGTGCATGGTGGGCATATTTCCCAGTCATTCTTGTAATCGCACTTATTTCATTCTCTCTTAACCTGATGAACACCGGTCTTGACCAGGTATTCAACCCGCAGTTAAGAGACTAAGGAGGCAGCTATGGGAAAAGTAATGCTGGAAGTAAACAATCTGAAAACGAAATATGTAACTCGTTTTCATGAAGATGTATACGCCGTAGACGGAGTCTCCCTGAAGATTGAGGAGGGAAAATCCCTCGGTGTAGCAGGTGAGTCCGGCTGTGGTAAATCGACGCTGGCACTGTCCCTGATGGGCTATTATTTCGCACCGCTTCACTACATCAGCGGCGATATTATCGTAGATGGAAGAAAAATTTCCGGAATGAAACCAGACGATGTCCGGAAAAATATTCTGGGCAATGAGATCGCCTACATTCCGCAGGCAGCAATGAATGCTCTGAACCCGACACAGAAAATCATCCGATTTGTAGAAGACGTTATTCATGCGCATGATCCGAAAATGCCGAGAAAGGATATTTATGATCTGGCAAAAGAACGTTTTCAGATCTTAGGCCTGCCGGAGGAGGTACTGCAGAAGCATGCGGTTGAGCTTTCCGGAGGTATGAAACAGAGAACCGTTATCGCAATTTCGACCATTCTTTCTCCGAAGGTACTGATCGCCGATGAGCCATCGTCCGCGCTGGATGTAACTTCCCAGAAAATGGTTATTAAAATGATGCGTGATCTGATGGAAAAAGGATTTATCAAATCCATGATCTTCATCACACACGAGCTGCCGCTTCTTTACAACGTAACCGATGATATTATGGTTATGTATGCTGGACAGATTGTAGAAAAAGGTACCGCAAAAGAAATGGTATTCGATCCGCTGCATCCATATTCCAAAGGTCTGATGGGATCGATCATCGTTCCGGAGGAAGGTGTAAGAGAACAGAAGCTGACTGCAATTCCGGGAACTCCGCCAAACCTGAAGCATCCGCCGGAGGGCTGCCGTTTCGCAGACCGCTGTCCTTATGCACAGCCAACCTGCCGCGGTATGAAACCAGAGGTCATCGAACTGCCGAACGGAAGAGAGTACCGCTGCCTGATGTCTGAGAGAAAGGTTCGGGAGGTGTATGCAAATGCGTGATGGTAAAGAATTAAAACCATGCCTCTCCGGAAGAGGCGTAACGAAAGTGTTTGGCTTTGGCGATGCAAAAACGGTCGCTGTAGACCATGTTGATTTCGATTTTCATGAAGGTGAATTTGTTTCTATCGTAGGAGAATCCGGATCCGGAAAAACAACCCTTTCGAAGATGTTGCTCGGGCTGATCAGCGTAACGGAAGGTGAAATTGATTTCCAGGGTAAACCAAGAGACATCTCGAACGGAAAGAAGAAAAAAGAGTACTGGAAGGGAATTCAGGCGATTTTCCAGGATCCGTTTGCTTCCTACAATATGTTTAAACGTGTAGATTCTGTTCTGCTGGATTGCATTAATATGCGCGGTGACAAGAATCTGCCGAAAGAAGAAAAAGAACGTCTGATGACAGAGGCCTGCAGCTTTGTAAACTTAAAATACGCAGAACTGACAAACAAATATCCATTTGAGCTGTCAGGAGGCCAGATGCAGCGACTGATGATTGCACGTATTTTCCTTCTGAAACCAAAGATTCTGCTTGCCGATGAGCCGACGTCTATGATTGATGCCTGCTCACGTGCAACGATCCTGGATATGCTGCTGAAGTTGCGTGATGAGATTAATATGACGATTATCTTCATCACCCACGATATTGGTCTTGCTTACTATGTATCCGATAATGTTTATATTATGGAGCATGGAAAATTTGTGGAATCGGGACCGGCAGAAGAAGTAATTCTTCACCCGACAGCAGCGTATACCAAACGTCTGATCAGCGATGTTCCAAAGATTTATGAACCGTGGGATCTGACAACAGTATAACAATGGTACGAAAGCTGTTTCCCTGGAATCATGCTTTGCGTCATATATGAGTCTTGCGAAAAGAGAGACGGTGCACGGAAAAAAAGTGTACCGTCTTCTCTTTTTGTCAATAATTTTTCTGAAAAAATTGCTTTTTAAAGAAAAAACTGGTAAAATTAGTAAGGTTACAGAACCGAAAAGAAAACTGGGGGATGAAAAATGCGAAATTGGTTTCGCGGACTGAAACTGAACGAAAAATTTACCGTAACAACGTTGATCTTTATTTTTATTCCGCTTTTTGGCATGATGTGCTTTGGGTTTAGGAGTATCAAAAAGAATGCCATAGATCATGGGGTAAATGAAGCAGTAACAGCAATAGATCTTACCTGTGCGGAGGTGAATGCAAAAGCGAATGCCTGCTCAATGGTTGTAGATACGCTGCAGGAGTATGAACCACTGGAAAAATATCTTCTTCATCTCAGGAGGGGAGAGGAGATCTCGGAGAGCTATTATCAGCAATTTCGGAACAACAGCATCAGCATAATCGATAAAATGCAGGAGGCAATGCCGGATCTGTACCAGATCCATATTTTTGCCATGGCAGATGGTTTTCTGGAGCAGCAGCCGATCCTGTACCAGAAGGAAAAGATGAAAAACTGCGCCTGGTACCGAAGCTATCAGGGCGGAGGACAGTGGTTTTTTGACATACAGGAAAAAAATATTATCTCCGGTACAAAAAAAGAAGGTTCCCATTTGATGACTTATGTACGGGAGCTGCGGGATCAAAGCGGAGGAAGGCTTGGCGTGATCGAGGTATCCATGCGTATGGCAGACATATTTCCTGAAATCTATCGATCCGGTGACAGCAGCTGGGCCTGTTTTGTTGATGAAAATTGGAATTTATATGACTGCGGGAAGACAGCGGCAGCCTGCAAATGGCAGTCCTATCGGGGGCTGATTCTGTTCCGGGCAGGAATCCGTGACAGAAAAGAGAGTCAGCAGAGCGCGGTGATTGACCGGAAAAACGTTGCAATTGTGCTTCGGAAAGTCGATAAACTCAATGGAATGTTTGTAACATTGACCAATTTGGATGATGCAACCGGAAACATGATCAAACAGCAGCAGAGAATGCTGCTTGAATTTGCCGGCTTCGGACTGCTTCTGATTGTGGTGGTCAATCTGATTGTGCGTGGCCTGCTGAAGGAGTTTTATGACGTCCTGGGTGAGATGCGTCAGATTGACAATGGAACAACAAAGATAAAGGTTTGTTACAGCGCAGAAGAGATGCGGGAAATGAGCTATGGTATCAACGGAATGCTGGAGAGAATTCAGAAACAGAACGAGGAAAGCATCAAAAGGGAGGCAGCGCTGAAAGATACGGCAATCCGGGCAATGCAGAACCAGATTAACGCTCATTTTATTTATAATGTTCTGGAATCCATCAAGATGATGGCTGAGATTAATGAAGAATATACGATTTCTGATGCAGTGACAGCACTTGGTGAAATGCTGCACTACAATATGCGCTGGAATAAATTCCTGGTAACCGTTCAGGATGAGATGAATTATATTCAGAACTATGTGGAACTGATGAATCTGCGGTATGATTTCACAATAACACTGTCCGTTCAGATGCCGGAAAATTTATATCGGCAGGATATCCCGAAGATGTCTCTTCAGCCGATTGTGGAAAATGCAATTACACATGGAATTGAGGAGCTGGATGCAGACGCCGTCATTGAAATCAAAGGAATAGAGCATGAAAAGAGCTTTGAGATTGAAATCACAGATTCCGGAACAGGCATGTCAGAAAAGCAGCTTGCAATTCTGAGACGTAAACTAAGAATGCGCCTGAATTCAGATACACAGCCGAAACATGGAATCGGGCTTCGGAATGTACAGGACAGAATCCACATTCAATTTGGAACAGAGTATGGACTGTCAGTTTATACAAAAGAGCATTGCTATACGAAGGTGAGTATTCATCTTCCCATCACGAGGGGGAAATATTCTCTGATGGATCAAGAGGGTGACGAGAAAGAGGAAGAAAAAGAAAATGAATACACTGCTGGTTGTAGAAGATGAAAAATTGATTCGACAGGGAATCGTGGCGATGATCCGGCGAAGCAGCGTGCCGGTGGAGGAGATTCTGGAGTGTCGAAACGGAGAAGAGGCATTGGAGATTTTGGGGAAACAGAGGGTGGACGTCATGTTCACTGATATCCGTATGCCCAAAATGGATGGTCTGACACTGGTCAACAAAATGGAGGAGTTATCACAGAAACCTGTTGTTATTGTTTTAAGCGGCTATGATGAATTTTCCTATGCGGTTGAAATGATGAAACATGGAGTTCGGGACTATATTTTAAAACCGATCAAGCGGGAGACGATAGAACAGCTTCTGGAAAATCTGGAACGAGAGCTTTCAGAGACCCGGGAAACGGAAGAAGAGGAAGAACGGTGCTTTTTAAATCAGCTCCGTTATCTGATGATGAATGCAGAAATGGCCGAAGAAAAAGAATGGATGGATATGGAAAGCAGGATCCGGCGATACATCGGAAACGACAGCTTCCGGATCCTGCTGACCAGCAAGGCAAATGGGGAACGGTTTTCGAAATGCAGCGGAATTCTGCTGGAAGGCGTAGAAGGAGGAGTTCTGTATCTTCTGCCGGAACCGGAGGCAGAGCGGATCATGAAAGAAAAAGATGAGAGATTTTGTCTCGGAGTGGGAAAAGAACATCGTTCTGTGATGGAAATTCCAGAGGCATACCAAGAAGCACTGCTGGCCCGGGAAATGGCATTTATACAGAAAAATCCTGTGGAAGAATATCAGAAAAAATGTTTTGAGGAAAAGCCGGAGCTGGCACAGTTTCAGGAAAAATTTATTCTGCAGGTGCCAACGGACCGGGCAGATACTGTGCTGCGAAAAATGCGGAACTGGTATTTTGAGGCGGCGCATCAGAGGGTCTCCCCCTATCAGCTTCTGACAGTGACGGAAGCAATCTGCAAAGAACTGGATCTTTTTTACCGCGTGCCGGAAAAACAGGAAAAATGTCCGCGTCCTCTGCAGTACCGTGATGCAGATCTGTTTCTGGATGCGTTTGAAGAATGGATACACGTTTACAGGGAAAGCCTGAAAAGTCAGACGGCCGGAAAAGAAAAAATGGAAGAGGCAATTTCATATATTCGGGAAAATTATGCAAAAGATCTGAATATGGCGATGGTATCTAACCATATTTGCATGAATTATTCGCTGTTTTCAGCAGCGTTTAAAGAACATACCGGTGTGAATTTTGTGAACTATCTGAAGGAGATCCGCATTGCGGAGGCAAAGCGTCTGCTGATTCAAACAGAAGATAAAATTACGGAAATCGCCAAACAGGTTGGATTTGAAAATGATAAGCATTTCATGAAATCATTTAAAACGGCATGCGGCGTATCACCGTCTGAGTTCCGAAAAGATTACAAAATGGTTTCCAACGGAAAGGGAGGACAGGATGAGTAAAGAAAAAGAAATCGGAAAAGAGAAGGGAAGAATCCGCCAGCTGGCGCGGTATTACATTCCATATAAGGGATTGTTTTTTACCGACATGTTTTTTGCAATGCTTGGAGCAGCCATTACACTGGTGATTCCACTGATTGTACGGTATATTACGAGTACGGTTGTGGAAAAGCCGCTGGAGCAGGCAACGGGTGAGATTATCCGCCTCGGTATTCTGATGATTGCTATGGTTCTGGTTGAAATGTACTGTAACTTTTATATTGCCTATTACGGCCATGTGATGGGGGCGCGGATTGAGCATGATATGCGGAACGAGATCTTCGGCCATTATCAGAAGCTTTCGTTTGCTTTTTTCGATAACCAGAAGGTCGGCCATCTGTTGTCGCGCATCACAAGCGATCTGTTCGATATCAGCGAGCTTTTACATCATGGGCCGGAGAATATTGTCATTTCGTTTATCAAACTGATCGGCGCGATGATTATTCTGTTTGTGGTAAATCCGATGCTGGCATGTGTGCCGCTTGTGGTTATTGTGGTGATGCTGCTGTTTGCGTTAGTGATGAACAGCCGCATGAAGAGTGCATTCAAGGAAAACCGCCGTAGAATTGCGGATATCAACAGCCAGATTGAGGACAGCCTTTCGGGGATCCGTGTTGTCAAATCGTTTGGAAATGAAACAGAAGAGATGCGTAAGTTCAATGCGGGAAATGACCGTTTTGTCGATTCGAAGAAGGTCAGCTACCGCTATATGGGAATTTACAATTCGGGAATGGGAGCCTTTTCGACGCTGATTACCGTTATTTCGCTGATTGTCGGCGCATTGCTGATGACAGGTGGTAAGCTTGGGGCGGCGGATCTGGTTACATTTCTTCTGTATATTAACAACTGTACAGATCCGGTGAAAAAGCTGGTGAACTTTACGGAACAGTTCCAGAATGGTTATTCCGGTTATGAACGTTTCCTGGAAATTATGAGCATCGCACCGGACATCCAGGACAAGCAGGATGCGTTGCCACTGAAGAATGTGCAGGGTGAAGTAACATTTGAAAACGTTTCGTTTCATTATGAGGAGTCGAAGGAAAATGTGTTAAGCAATGTGAATCTGCATGTCCCGGCAGGAGACTATGTAGCGCTGGTGGGAAGCTCTGGCGCCGGAAAGACGACGCTCTGTTCTCTGATTCCGCGTTTTTACGATGTGACAGAAGGAAGGATTCTACTGGATGGAAAGGATATCCGCGATGTGAAATTGAAGGATCTGCGCGATGAAATCGGTATTGTGCAGCAGGATGTGTACCTGTTTGCGGGAACGATCATCGACAACATCCGCTATGGCAGACCGGATGCGACCGACGAGGAGGTCATCCGCGCAGCGAAAGCGGCCAATGCACATGAATTTATCATGGAGCTGGCAGACGGCTACGACACCGATATCGGCCAGCGCGGCGTAAAACTTTCCGGTGGCCAGAAACAACGGCTTTCCATCGCCCGCGTATTCCTCAAAAACCCGCCGATCCTGATTTTCGACGAGGCAACCTCAGCGCTCGACAACGAAAGCGAAAAAGTCGTCCAGAAATCTTTGGAACTTCTGGCGAAAGACAGGACAACCTTCGTGATTGCGCACCGGCTGTCCACAATCCGGAATGCAAAGCGGATTCTGGTGCTGACGGAGAATGGAATTGCGGAGGAAGGCACACATAAGGAACTGCTCGCGAAAGGCGGGATTTATGCGCATTTGTATGAGATGCAGTTTTGATGAAAATTTCATTAGTATGACAGAAAGGCAGCGGAAGAGAAACCGCTGCCTTTTTTGACACTTTCTTATTTTCTTCATACTCTATAAAGAACAGAAAATGAAAGAGGAACATGGTATGGATTCATCCCGTATGAATCGCGGCTGCTGCGGTGCGAACAATATGCAGAACCGCCGCGCCGCTTCAAACAATATGGAACTGAAGATGGAACCAAGGAATTTCCCGCGGAAAATGCAGCATGTAGATCATATGATACCTGCAATGGCGTACGTTCCGATGCAGCGGTTTGAACAGATCTATGATCTTTCCGCTGCATTAAAAAATGGAACCTTATTCCCGGAACTCTGTAAACCATTCTGTGGAAAGGGAGGAGGACAGTGCCTATGATGCCGCAGATGCCATCCCGCGAAAAGCTGCTCGCCTGGATTGATCAGGTCAGCTTTGCTGTTGTTGAAATGAACCTTTACCTCGACACCCACCCGGAGGATGAAGATGCACTTGCCTTTTTCCGGGAAAAAGTGGAGCTTCGAAAAGAAGCACTGAAACAGTACGCCGAACAGTACGGCCCGATCACGATCGATACCGCCAACGATCGCATGAGCCGTTCTTTCGAATGGGTTATGCAGCCATGGCCGTGGGAAGTCAACCGGAAAGGAGGGTGCTGACGGATGTGGAATTATGAAAAACGCCTCGAGTATCCTGTAAACATCACGACACCAAACCCCAAAATCGCCCAAATTATCATGAGTCAGTACGGTGGACCGGATGGAGAGATGGGCGCATCCATGCGGTATCTCTCTCAGCGTTTCACAGCACCGAACCGAATTGTAGCGGGGGTGTTGAATGATGTTGGGACAGAAGAACTCGCACACCTTGAGATGGTTTCAACGATCGTTCATCAGCTCACCTGCAATCTTTCTCTGGAAGAAATTCAGAACTCTGGTTTTGCCAATTACTATGTAGACCACACAACTGGCATCTGGCCGCAGGCGGCTGGCGGAGTTCCGTTTAATTCTTGTGAGTTCCAGTCGAAAGGTGATCCTTTGACAGATTTGTTCGAAGACCTCGCTGCGGAGCAGAAAGCCCGGTCAACGTATGATAACATCCTTCGTTTGGTAAAAGATCCTGAAGTTGCAGATCCGATTCGTTTCCTGCGGGCGCGTGAAGTTGTGCATTTCCAGCGTTTTGGTGAAGCACTGCGTTCTGTACAGGACGAATTGAATTCGAAGAACTTTTATGCGTTTAATCCGTCGTTTGATGCAAAGACTTTCTGTGCGGCACCGCAGCCAGGGGCAGGTCAGGGGAATTGCTGCACAAGATAGTAAATTAAAAATCAAAGAACAGCACACCACTGGAAAATCCCATCTGAAAAACAGGTGGGATTTTTTGGGTTTACAGTAAGAAATTCTTATCCAGTCGTAAATCATTATCCCATCATAATATAGAAAAAAGACTTTCAAAAACAGAACAGTCAGAAAGGATGTTCCATGGAAGCAATGAATTATGTAAAGCCCGAACTCATCGTCGTTGCGTTCGTGCTGTATTTTTTCGGTGTTGCTTTGCGGCAGTCGCAGGCGGTGAAGAATAAGTACATTCCGCTGATCTTAGGCGGCATCAGCATGGTGCTGTGTGCGGTTTGGGTGATGGCGACGAGTGAGATTGAGACGGCGAAGGAGGGGGCGATGGCGGTTTTTACGGCGGTCACGCAGGGGATTCTGGTGGCGGGGCTGAGCAATTATGTGAATCAGATTATCAAGCAGATCCATAAGCCGGAGTGAACGGCGCTTCAAAAAATCTGTGTTATGCCGGGCAGTCTGAACCATCAGAAAGGGGAGAATATGAAAATTGATCGGTCGTATCTTGGAAATCAGAATACGTATGCGGAAAACAATCCCAAATGTATCGTAGTCCACAACACCGACAACTTCGCAGCAGGTGCCGATGCGCGGGCACATGCGAGAGCACAGCATGACGGGAATTTCCAGAACATTTCCGCACACTATTACGTCGATGACGGTGACACAGCCTACCAGGCGGCACCGCACAGCCGGGGGTGCTGGCATGTCGGCATTAATTACGGCGGAAAAAATCTGTTTCAGCAGTACGGCAACAAGAACAGCATCGGTGTGGAGATGTGTGTGCAGGCCGGGTATAATTATGAAAAAGCATTTGAGAATACTGCGGTACTGGTGCGGGAGATCATGCGGGAGACGGGGATTCCGCTGGAAAGAGTCTATCGTCATTATGACATCTGCAGCAAATACTGTCCGAGCCAGATCATGAACCGCGGTGACTGGGACCGCATGAAGCGGATGATCGGAAGCGGTGCAGGGAGCACAGGAACGGGAACAGCAGGCAGCGGAACAGGAAAAACGTATGCGCCCGGGATCTATCAGGTGCAGACAGCGGCCCTCAACATCCGTCAGGCACCGGATGCGGACAGCAGGATTGCCGGAACGATCCGGGATCAGGGAAGCTACACGGTGACGGAAATCCAGAACACAAGCTGGGGACGGCTTCTCTCAGGGGCAGGCTGGGTCAACTGCCATACAGCGTATTGCCGTTATGCCGGTCCCGCAAAAGAAAAATCGGCAGAGACAGCAAAGTCATCCGGAAAGACAGTCGCAGAGGACGGAATCTGGGGCGAAAATCTGACGCGCCGTCTGCAGGAACTTTTCGGCACACCGCAGGATGGAAAAATCAGCAATCAGCTGGCCGTCAACCGGAAATTCTGTGATGGCATCACAGCCGCCGAGTGGG
>ENA-OUQW01001207-OUQW01001207.1-human-gut-metagenome-genome-assembly--contig:-NODE-1207-length-28394-cov-7.372525_pt1 | contig 28394 bp, 19 predicted proteins | sample MGYA00248464_ERZ548849 | MGnify/ENA primary metagenome ERZ548849 (study PRJEB26491, sample SAMN04978193) | human gut metagenome | host: Homo sapiens | study: EMG produced TPA metagenomics assembly of... | reverse complement strand
AGCTGATCCAGGGCTTCAACCGCGGCGACCGCATCTACGCGCTGGTGGCTCCCGCCTTCATCAACCAGTTCCCGGGTCTGGCTTCCACCGGCAAGCTCAAGGCCGCCCTGAAGGCCGTCGGCTTCTACGATGTGGTGGAGGTTGCCATTGGTGCCGACCTGTGCACCGTGGACGAAGCACACGACTTCCTGGAGGAAGTGCCCGGGAAGCTCAACTTCATGGCAACTTCCTGCTGCCCGGCATGGAGCATGATGGCAAAGACCGCATTCCCGGATCTGGCCAAGAACATCTCCATGACCATGACCCCCATGGTCTTTACCGCCCGCATGATGAAGCAGGCCGACCCCGAGGCCCGTATGTGCTTCATCGGACCCTGCGCTGCCAAGAAGCTGGAGGCTTCCCGCCGCACCGTCCGCTCTGATGTGGACTTCGTGCTGACCTTCGAGGAGCTGGCCGGCATCATCGAGGCCAAGGACATCGACGTGGCCAACCTCGAAGTCGACCCCGATGAGATCGATCTGGTCCACGCTTCCGGCGCAGGCCGCGGCTTCGCACAGTCCGGCGGCGTCGCCAAGGCTGTCGCCGATAAGATCAAGGAGTGGAAGCCCGATATGGACGTCAAGATCGCGTCCGCACAGGGCCTCGCCGAGTGCAAGAAGCTGCTGATGCTGGCAAAGGCCGGCAAGTACAACGGCTACCTGCTGGAAGGCATGGGCTGCCCGGGCGGCTGCATCGGCGGCGCAGGCACCATTGCCGACCCTGCACGCACGGCCATCCAGCTGAACAAGTACGTCAAGGAAGCTCCCTTCGCCGACCCGGAGCAGAGCCCCTTTATGAGCGAGATCCATGTGCTGAAGGACGACCCCGACTTTGAACTTTAAGCGCTGATTTTTCAAGAACCGCTTCTCCTGCCGGAGGGGCGGTTCTTCGTCATCTTCGCCTACCATATTTTATCAATGTGCAACATTTCTGTGAAAGCTTCACGAAGCGGATTGACAATTTTGCACAGCCATGCTATTTTAGCATTGACAAACCGGTATTACCGCAATTGTTCAACGCCGCCTCTGTGGCAGGAAAGGCAGATCATTCATGACGAACACTTATAAGCGCGTAAGCGCCGCCCTGCTCTCAGTGCTGCTGCTGTGCATGTTCACCTTTGGTGCAAGCGCTGCTTCCAGCCTGAACGTAGGCATTAAATTCTGGAAAGAAAGATCCGATAAGGAATCCATGGCCAACACCGGCATCGATGCCAGCCGTGATGTCACCCTCACCCGCCAGTCCAACGGCACCTACACGCTCACCCTGCCCATCCAGCAGGTAAGCAAGATGGGTGTCACCGGCTATCTGTCCGGCCTGACCATTGGTGATGTGACCTACACCGGCACCGTCTCCGGCGATGTTGCCAAGGGCACCGGCGTGCTCACCATCAAGAACATGCCCGCCTCGGTGCTGACCGGCAGTGATGTGAACAAGGCACTCACCGTTACCTGCAACATTCAGATGGATCTGAGCGTGCTGGGCGAGATCAACACCTCGGCCCGCATGTGCATCTGGAACAAGTAAGCTTTTTCAAGCAAAGAACGGCGTTCCCCACCGGAACGCCGTTCTTTGCTTTTATCACTCCATGTGCTTTTCCACAAAGTCGCCAACCATTTTGTCCAGCTGCAGCACAGCGTTCTCGGCACCCTTCATCACCTTGCGGGTGGTGCGGCGCAGCTGGCGCTGGTTCTGGGTGGCGGCCATCACGCCCACGGCACCCAGTGCCGCCCCCGCGGCCATGCCAAGCAGCATCCCGGAAGAACTGGTGGATTCATGTTTCATAGTAAAACTCCTTTCGGTGAAAAAGATCCGGTCTCCGGCGTTATTATTTCCTGTAAACTATCTGGTATCCGCTTTTTTTATGCAGAAATTTGTGGTATACTGTTCTACGATGTTTTAATGGGCGGGTGTGCCCGGCTAAAAAGCGCACTGCTCATTCCGCATACTGGTAAGGAGGTTCCTTATTTGATACACCCTGTTGAACCCAAAAAAGTCCTTTGCATCCACGATCTTTCCGGCATGGGCCGCTGCAGCCTTGCAGTGATCCTGCCGGTGCTGTCGGTCATGGGCGTGCAGCCGGTAGCCCTGCCCACGGTGGTGCTTTCCACCCACACAGGCGGGCTTGGCACACCTGCACGGCTGGACGGCTGCGCCTACGGCGAACAGGCGCTGGAGCATTACCATGCGCTTGGCGTGGAGTTTGACTGCATCTATACCGGCTATCTGGGCGGTGAGGATCAGGTAGCACTAGCCGAAAAAGCCTTTACCCTCTGGCCCGCAGCCAAAAAGATCGTTGACCCGGTCATGGGCGACAACGGCAAGGCTTACTCCACCGTAACGCCTGCTTTGATCGACCGCATCCGTGCACTGTGCGGTGCTGCCGATCTGATCCTGCCCAACTACACCGAGGCACAGATCCTGCTGCAGCGCCAGCCGCAGACCGAGCTGCTCACCGATGAAGCCGCACAGGCTCTGGCTGACGAGCTGACCGCTCTGGCCCCCGGGGCTGTCGTCACCGGCCTGCCGCTGGGCAAATACATCGGCTGTGCAGGCAGCGGAAAAGACCGCTTCCTCATCAAAAAGCTGCACATCAGCCGCAGCTTTCCCGGCACCGGCGATCTGTACGGTGCGGTGCTCATCGGCTCGCTGCTGCAGGGCAACGCCCTGAGTGCCGCCGCCGACAACGCTGCCGAGTTCGTGGCGCTTTCCATCCAGAGCACGCCCGCCGCGCAGGATACCCGCTACGGGGTCTGGTTCGAGCCGCTTCTGCCGCGCCTGTGCCCGGCAAGCTCGGCAGAATAAGGGGAGGTACACCGATGAACGAAAAGCCAACCTTGAACATCGTTCTGGTGGAGCCGCGCATCCCGCAGAACACCGGCAATGTGGCCCGCACCTGTGCCTGCACTGCCTGTCGGCTGCATCTGGTAGGCCCCATGGGCTTTGCCATCGATGATAAAAAGCTCAAGCATGCGGGTCTGGATTACTGGCACTACCTCGACATCAGCTATTACGACAGTCTGGACGAGTTCTTTGCCAAAAACAGCGGCCCCTATTACTATTTTACCACCAAGGCACCGCAGCGCTACACCGATGTGAGCTACCCGGACGGTGCATACCTCGTGTTCGGACGCGAGGATGCCGGCCTGCCCGAAGCCTTGCTTGCCGCCAATCAGGAGCACTGCATCCGAATGCCCATGCGCGACACCTGCCGCAGCCTGAACCTTTCCAACAGCGTGGCTGTGGGCGTGTATGAAGTGCTGCGCCAGTGGGACTTTCCGGAGCTTTTGGACCACGGACACTTACGAGACTACGAATGGAAATGAGGGACATTATGAGCAAGATTGCGATCCTGACCGATTCCTCCTGCGATATCCCGCAGGAGATGGCCGAAAAATACGGCATCGACATCATGAGCTTCCACATCCTGCTGGACGATGTGGACTACGTGGAGCGTGAAAGCTGCACCAACACCGAATTTTACGATAAGATGCGTGCCGCTAAGGGCGTGCCCTCCACTGCCGCCATCACCCCCATCCAGTTCTGCGAAAAATACTGCCAGTACGTGGACGAGGGCTATACGGATGTCATTCATGTACCCATCAACAAATCCGGCTCTTCCACCTACAATAACGCCCTCATGGCACAGGGGATGCTGCGGGAAGAGCGTCCGGAGCACCACTTGAAGATCCATCTGCTGGACCCCCACACCTATTCCATGGTGTTCGGCTGGTATCTGTGCGAAATGGCCCGCAAGCTGAAGAACGGCGCAGAGATCAGCCATGTGATCCGGGAGTTTGAAAAGCAGATGGACTGCATGGAGATCGTTCTGGGCCCCTACAGCCTGAAGCAGATGAAAAAGAGCGGACGCATCTCTGCCGCTGCTGCTGTTATGGGCGAGCTGATGGGCATTCGTCCCATCATCACCCTGATCGACGGCAAGACCAAGGTGGAAGCCAAGGTACGCGGCGATGACAAGGTGGTGCCCGCCATGGTGGAGCTGTGCAAACAGCGCAGCGAAGGCGTGGAGAACTTTGATTATATGATCGGCCACACCAACATCCCGCAGACCGCCGATCTGGAAAAGGCCTGCCGCAAGGCCTTTGGCAAACCGCCGCTGCTGGTGTTTGAGCTGGGCGGTGTCGTTTCCGCAAACACCGGCCCCGACACGGTGGCTCTGGTATACACCGGACACCCCAGAGGGTAACACACGATTTTAATAGCCTCCGCTTTCGCTCTGGCTATTTCAGCGGTAATTTTATTTTGAGGTTCCGAAAAGCCTGCGGGCTTTTCGGAACCTCTTTTTCACCGGAAGAGTCCAAACCAAAAACTGCATCTGTACCTGATTCTGCGAAAATTCGTTGCAATCTGCCAAAAATTATGCTATACTGCCTTTTGCTGTGCTTTTTGTGCGGCATCCTTTCAGAGCAACTTAGGATTTTAGGCTCCCCGGCGTGTCTCGAACCATGCCGGGCCAAACCCACAGGGGCTGGCGGCCCTGTGCGGTCAAAATCATCCCGCTGGAGTATTATCATGAATCAAAATCCTTCCGTCCGTAAACTGGTGCGCTGCGGCGTGGTCGCAGCCATTTATGTTGTTCTCTGCATGGCCCTGCAGCCGCTCTCCTATGGTGCGGTGCAGGTGCGTGTGGCTGAGGCGCTCTGCCTGCTGCCGGTGTTCGGTGCCGAGTACATTGCCGGTGTGGTACTGGGCTGCTTTTTGGCAAACCTGCTGGGCTCCACCATCGTGGATGTCATCTTTGGCACCCTTGCCACCCTGCTGGCCTGCCTTGTCACCTATAAGCTGCGGAACATCCGCATCAAGGGTCTGGCTGTGGCGGCTTCCCTGCCACCGGTGCTGTTCAATGCCGTGATCATCGGCATTGAGATTGCCGTCATGTTCCCGGACCCCACCTCCAGCGCTCCCATCTGGCTGGCCTGCATCACCAACGGCATCTCCGTAGGTATCGGCGAGCTCATCAGCTGCACCGTTCTGGGTGTGCTGCTGGTGAAGATCATCGAGAGCAGCAAGGCCCTGCGCAAAATTTTTGCAGCTTAATGACCGCAAGGAGGTTTCCATGCAGGCAAACGGAATGATCTTCTGGGACTGGAACGGCACTTTGATGGATGATGTTGATTTCACCCACAGCTGTCTCAACTGGATGCTGGAAACCCACGGTTATCCGCAGCGGTACGATTTTGCCGCTTACCGGGAAATTTTCGGTTTTCCCATTGAGGAATACTACATCCGCGCCGGCTTCGACTTTGCAAAGCACCCTTATGCAGAGCTGGCCGAGCGCTTTATGGAACATTATAACGCAGGTGTGGATGCCTGTCCCCCCTCTGCACACGCTGCCGAAACGCTGGCCGAACTTTCGCGCCGGGGCTGGCGGCAGAGCGTGCTTTCCGCCTCCCGCCGGGACTACCTGATCGAGCAGGTAGCCGCACGGGGCCTGCAGGGCTATTTTACTGAGTTGCTCGGCCTTGCAGACATCTATGGCGTAAGCAAAGTGCAGGTGGGCAAACAGTGGCTTGCACAAAGCGGCATCGCCCCTGCTGCCTGCGTGATGGTGGGCGACACCCAGCACGATGCCGAAGTTGCAAAGGCCCTTGGCACAAAATGCGTGCTCTACACCGGCGGCCACCAGTCCCGCGCGCGGCTCGAGGCTGTGTGCCCGAATGTCATCGACGATCTGGCACAGCTGCCGCAGTTGCTGGAAACCTTATAATGTACATCTGACCACTTCTGATTTGCAAAAATCAGAGGTGGTTTTTGTTTTAGCTGGCTCGCCCTCTCAGTCTCGCATTCGCTCGCCAGCTCCCCCAAAGGGGGAGCCTCTGGCGAAACCGGAAACTTTGCGTGGATTGCCAAGGCCTCCCACTTTGGGGGAGGTGGATGCGACCAGCGGGAGCAGACGGAGAGGGCGAGGCTGTTCGCCTCCACCACATATCTTTTCCTTTTATGAACCCCCTTCCAGCGCAAATTTACAGAAAATTCATTCAAAATCCGGCTAAAATAACCTTGCAGGTTTGACGCGTCTGCCGCTTTGGTGTATCATATATGTGTGTATTTATGTCTATCTCCGGGAAGCATTTTCCCGAATTTGATCTATGAGGTGTTACCAATGTCCCTTGTTGAAAAACTCTTTGGCAGCTTCTCGGACCGGGAGCTGAAAAAGATCAACCCCATTGCCAAGCAGGTGCTGGCTCTGGAAGAAAAATATGCCGCCATGCCGGATGCCGACCTGCAGGCACAGACCGCTGTGTTCAAGCAGCAGCTGGCCGACGGCAAGACCACCGACACGCGCCGCGAGCGCATGGGCCTGCGCACCATCACCTGGGACAAGGACCACTGCTACGTCAACGGCGAGCTGTGCATACTCCGCGGCTTCGGCAACCGCAACCTATACCCCGGCCTCGGCGCCGGCCTCCCAGAGGCGTTCCAGTGGCAAGACATAGCACGCATTGCGGCCTGCGGCGGCAACACACTGCGCGTAGGTCACCAGGCACCGTTTCCCGACGCTTTCCGCGCCTGCGACGAATACGGAGTGCTCCTCATAGTCAACTCCGGCGACAACGAATGGGCTCTCAAAAACGAACCGGCGCTTACCTACAAGCGCGAATATGACCGCGACCTCATCATCGCCTACCGCAACCACCCGTGCGTGGCCGTGTGGGAATCGAACAACGGTCTCCCCTGGGACGGCGAACGCTACTGGCCGGTCTACACCAAGGAGGAGGTGGACAAATGGGACTTCATCGCCCCTCGCCTCGTGCTCAACCGCGACGGCTATCCGGAACACTGGAATGCCGACGACCCGCTCGTAATCGGTTACACCAACCGCTATGAGAAGCATCCCGACTACCCGTCGCTCAACGCCGAAGTATACGGCACGAACTGGAGCGGCAACCCGAGCTGGTGCATAGCGCGCTTCGACTACGACAACGAAAAGCCGTTCTCGCAATATTACGTACAGAACTATCTCGACGACGTCAACAACCGCGCATGCGGGTGGATCGACTGGATGCTCGCCGAGACCTACGGCGAGGGCTACACCATATACCTCAACGGCATGCGCGACCAGAAGAGCCTCGGCTCGTGCGCCATGGATGCCAACCGCTTCCCCAAACTGAAATACCGCATATATCAGAACGCGCTGTGGGTGCCGTTTGAACAGCGTCCCGGCGTGGCGCTCCAGAGCCAATGGAACTATTCGGGCGTGCAGGATGTTGACGCATGGAGCAACTGCCCGCAGGTGGAGCTGCGGCTCAACGGCGAGAGCAAAGGCGTCGTGACACCCGACCCCGCCACGCGCCGCTGCACATGGAGCGGTATCGAATGGGAGCCGGGCGAACTGACGGCTGTCGGTCTCGACGCCGAGGGGCGCGAGGTATGCCGCGAGAGCGTACGTTCAGCCGGCGAGCCATACGCCATAAAGGTTGAGCGCTACACGGCGCCGAGCCTGCCCGACGGCTCCGGATTCCCGCTGCTCGCCAACGGCTCGGACGCCTTCATCATCACCGCCACGGTGGTCGACCGCGACGGCAACTGGTGTCCGCGCGCCGACAACATGCTGACATTCGCCGTCGACGGAGAAGCCTCCTACAAGGGTTCCTACAACTTCTACGTCACTCCGGGCAAAGACCTGAGCTACCACTCGCCGGGCGACACGGAGCTGCAGGCCGAAGGCGGACTGATGCGCATAGTGGCGCGCACCACGTTCACTCCCGGCGACATCAAAATCACCGTCACCTCACCCGGCCTCCAGCCCGGCAGCTGCACGGTGAAATCTTCGCCGCTAAAAAAATAGTCCGCCCGAAAGTTGCATCAATAAATATGCATCGGGAGGGATTTCCGGGGATTATCGGTCCGGAAATCCCTCCCGATTTCATTTTTTACAAAAGTAGACGCACCATGAGCCGATAATTACATTTTTTGAGCGCTGTGTGGTCGGGTTTGATTTTTCGATAATATATTTTTGCATTGTTGCAAAACGCCTTAAACAAACCATGCAACGCCTTAAACAAACCATGCAAACGTTAACCAATCTATTTTAAATATGAAAAAGTTTACTTTTATTACCGCAGGTCTCGCAGGCCTGATGATGCTGGGCAGCAATGTAGCCTCGGCAGAACTGAGTATTCCAAAAATTTCACTCGCAATCCAGACCAACTCAAGCAACCCCGATGTAGAGGTATTTGATAGCGGCGCCCATTTCAACATGGTCAGCAACTATATCGGCTGGACCGGCGAGGACACCAAGGTAGCCCTCGGCCAGGTTGACTTCGGCCCCGACGGCAACAAATACAAGGCAGCCGCCATCGACCTTGCCAACGGCTGGTACTGCGACGGCTGGGCAATACTTCACGCAGGCCCCAACTACGAGGAGTCCGTACCCTTCACCCAGATCGCACTCAACGAAACCGGGGGCTACGACAACTTCGTGACCTACGCCTCCAATTTCTCATGCAACACTCCGCAGGAATCATGGAGCAACGGCCCGGCAATGGAAGGCATCACCTACACCAAGCCGACAGGCAAACAGAACGTATACCTTACATTCGTGGCAGGCGCCGGCAATATCCGCGCCATCAACTTCTATGAGCAGGAACTCGTTCCCGCCGACTTCGTGCGCAACCTGAATGAAGACGGCACTCCCGGCAGCGACGACATGATCGCCCTCCTCGCTCCCGACCAGTATGAAGGCTACAGCGACATCGCACTCCGCCTCAATTCCACCGAGTCGACAGCAATGAATCCCGAAGAATTCCCCGACGCACGTCTCGACGGTGAATCATGGGGCTGGACCGGTAACGGCTTCCTCGCCGACTTCGGCAATGTGGATTTCGGCAACGGCGACTTCAAGCAGGTGCTCGTTAACTTCACACACTGGAGCGAAAATCTGAATGACTATCTGGAAATCTATCTCGACTCCCCCGAGGAATCCAACCGTATAGCCAACGTCTGGGCAGGCCGCAACCTTGAAAACAAGGTATACATCAGCCTCGCCAAGAACCTTGCAAACAGCATCACCGGCACCCATAAGGTGATATGCAAATGGATAGGCGGCAGTATAAACGTGCACCATATCGAATTTGTAAAAGACAATGTATGGCCTATCGCAACCGACTGCGGTATCGTGCTTGAAGATGTCGAGCCTGCAGCCGACGCGTTCCACATGACCTTCGTTGGCTGCCCTGAAGGTCTGGGTAACCCTTGGGCATACGAAATACGTTCAGGCACAAATGATACGAAATGGGAAGAAGCCGGCAACGTTGGTTATACCGGAAACGGCACTGTAATCGAATTCTTTGACCAATCCGGAAACGGTATCGATTTCGGAGACGGCTCGTACAAACGTATCATCATCAATCACGCGAGTGAACCCACTTACGACGGTCCGATTGAACAGTCCAACTTCTCGTTTTATCTCGACCTCGACCCCGATTACAAATATGTGGAAAGAGCTGACTTCAGAGCTAACCTCGACGAAATCCTTGCAGATAAAGAACCCGTCTGCGTAGTCCGCATGCAGGGCACAGGCGCATGGAGCACACGCAAGAAAACTGCAGGTGCAATCACTACTCCGATTATTGGCACGCACAACCTCTTCATGGTTTACAACCAGACCTACAATACCAGCGCAGGCGCCAACGTATTTGACATCTACATGGACAAGGTAGAGGTTGCAGGCGCAGAGTCAATCGTCAACGACAAGGCTGACAACAACGTACAGGTATTCACCGCAGCAGGTGAAATCATCGTAAAAGCCGACATCCCCACCACCGCCGAAATCTTCTCGCTCAACGGACAGCGCGTAGCGGCAGCCACAGTGGAAGGCGAGGCTTCAATCGAAATGAACCGTGGTTTCTATCTCCTCCGCGCAGCAAATGCCGAAGGTGTGAAATCTTTTAAGGTCATCGTAAAATAAATCCCGCAATATTCCGTTAATATAAATACAGCGTCATAAGAATGTAAAAACTCTCATAGCAAAAAAATCAAAATTTTATACTCTTATGACGCATAAAAGCAGGATTCTCCGTGAAGGAGCGTCCTGCTTCGTTTTATACACCCTACAATAGTCCGCGACGGCAAATATTGCAAATCTGAGAGATTGAGGGTATTGCAAAATTGATGTTGACAACTGCATGACGTAACATATTATAAGTTATAAGTTTTGCAATACCCTCTTCAAGCAATGAGTAATTCGCCAACGTAGAGCCGAAGGCTCTCAGCTATTTGAACGGCATTACCCGAGCCGTGTGATACTACCCTCAGGTGCGCTTCCTCCACATTAATTCGGGGTGTGAGCTACAAATGTGCTATTTTTTTGACAATGTGCATTTGGGCATAGCGCTAAAATTTTATAATTTCACACCCTGACATATTAACCTAACATTACCTTATTTCGACAATGAAAAAAATTATACTGACACTTGCCTGCGGAGGCATGGCGATGGCCGCAACAGCCGGGGATGGAATAAAATATCCCATCACGCGTGAGATGCACAATCCGCTCTTTGTAGAATTTCCGTCGCCGATGTACGGCACGGACAGTATCGGGCGTATGTTCACGGCCGATGCTTCGGCCCATGTGTGGCCCGACGGACGCCTCTACGTCTACGCAAGCCACGACATGGAACCGCCAAAAGGGTGCGACCGCATGGACCGTTACCACGTATTCTCCACCGACGACATGGTCAACTGGACCGACCACGGCGAGATACTGTCGTCGTACGACGTGAAAGAGCAGTCGGGATGGGGCATCGAGGGGTGGATGTGGGCACCCGACGCGGCCTACAATCCCGCCAACGGAAAGTATTACTTCTATTTCCCGCATGTCAACGAGCCGTTGCCCTGGGGCGGCCACGACTGGTGCGTGGGGATAGCCGTGAGCGACAGTCCTACGGGCGATTTCCACACCGCAGGCTACGTGGAGGGCGCACCGTCGCTCATCGACCCGTGCGTGTTTGTCGACGATGACGGACAGCCTTACATCTACAACGGAGGTGGCGGACAATGCTCCGGCGGCAAACTCCGTACCGACGACTGGACACGTCTCGACGGCGAGATGCAGCCGATGCAGGGCCTCGTGGATTTCCACGAAGGCACATGGGTGCACAAATACAACGGGAAATACTACCTGTCGCACAGCGACAATCACGGCCGCGACGGCAACCAGCTGCGCTATGCCATGTCAGACTCGCCTCTCGGTCCGTGGGAGGACAAAGGCGTATATGTCTATGCCACCGGCTGCGGCACAATCCACGGCTCCATCGTGGAATACAAAGGGAAATGGTACGCCTTATACCATGTGAACAATCCGTCGGGACGCGACGAGCTCCGCTCGGTATGCATCGACGAACTTGAATACAATCCCGACGGCACTATCCGCGTAGTGCGCAACTGGGGCACGCCGCACGACGAGATACTTATGCTTCCCGCAGCCGGCGAGACTCTCTCCATCGATGCCGTGAACTACAACAACGGCGGCGAACACTACGCCTACCACAAGAACGGCGCCGACGCTCCCGCGACAGTTGAATCGAAGTCGGGAAAACATATCGCCGACATGGGGAAAGGTGACTGGATGCGCTACAGTGTCAACGCAAAGAACGACGGCCGCTATGACATAACATTCAAAGTGGCTCCCAAAGCTCCCGAAACGAAATTCCACCTGAGCGCCAACGGCAGCGACATCACCGGCGAAATCGCGCTTGACGGCACATCGAAATCATTCGCCGACATCACGGTAGAGGGCGTAAGCATAGGCGCCGACGTGGAATACCTCGACCTGCGCGCCGACAACGGTCTGTTTGACATCAAGTCAATCACCATCGTCCCCGCAAAATAGCCACTGATGATTTTCCAGGGGCATTGCGGAATCCCATTTCACTAAACCGCGGTTAAAAACCGCGGCTACTAACAGGCTGAATATCCAGGCGTACCGCGTAATAGCCGCGGTTTTTAACCGCGGAAAAATCACAATCCTTTCAACTAATTTATAAACAACGATATATACCATGAGTAAAAGAGAAATTGCAGGCGCATTACTGTTTGCGGCCATGATGACGGCGGCTACCGCTTCGGCGGCGCCCGCGTGGCAGATGAAGGAAGCGCCGATGATGACACCCTGGGCAACGCAGATCGACACTTCGTGCCCGCTCCCCGAATATCCGCGTCCGCAGATGGTGCGCGACGACGGCTGGCTCAACCTCAACGGCATCTGGGAACTGCGCAAGGGCGTACCCGACGAAGCCTACAACGCCGGTTTCGGCTACGACAAAAGCATTCTCGTGCCCTACCCCATCGAGTCGGCGCTGTCGGGCGTCATGGAGAAGAGTGACGAACAGTGCTACTGGTACCGCCGCACGTTCACCGTCCCCGCGGAGATGAAAGGCAAACGCCTGCTGCTCCACTTCGGAGCCGTGGACTGGGAGGCGAAAGCATATATCAACGGCAAGGAAGTCGGGCGCCACACCGGCGGCTACGACCCCTTCACATTCGACATCACCGACGCCGTCAACCCTGACAACGCCGAACAGGAGCTCACCGTGTACATCTACGACAACACCGGCGTACAGGGTCAGATGACGGGCAAGCAGTCGAAAAATCCCTCAATCTGCTGGTACACTTGCTCAAGCGGAATATGGCAGACGGTATGGCTCGAGGCTGTGCCCGACAGCTATATCAGCGCTTTGGAAATGGAGCCGACGCTGTCGCAGAACTGGCTTAACCTCAATGTCACGGCCAATGCCGCCGGCTCGACGGTCGACGTAAGCATAAAAGACCGCGAAGGCAAAGAGGTGGCATCGCTCGCCGATGGCGCAACAGACAAGACACTGCGCATCACCGTGCCCGACGCACACGTATGGAGTCCCGCCGACCCGTATCTCTATGACGTGGACATCACTCTCAAAAAGGATGGCAAGGCCGTCGACAAGGTATCGGCCTACTTCGGCATGCGCAGGATTGAGGTGAAAAAGGTCGACGGCTATCCCCGCATATTCCTCAACGGCGAACAGATATTCCAGATAGGGCCGCTCGACCAGGAATTCTGGCCCGACGGACTTCACACGCCGCCGTCGGAGGCCGCGATGCTCTACGACATAAAGACGATGAAAGACCTCGGCTTCAACATGGTCAGAAAGCATATCAAGGTGGAGCCGGACCGCTGGTACTATCTCTGCGACCGCGAGGGTCTGCTCGTATGGCAGGACCTCCCGTCGGGCAACGTGGTCAAGGAGTACGAGGAGCTTGCCAAGTCCAACTTCAAGGACGAGGCCGTCAGAATCGTCAAAGCGGTCAAGAACCACCCGTCGATAGTGCACTGGGTAGTGTTCAACGAAGGCTGGGGACAGTTTGACACGCCCGAAGTGACTACCCTCGTGCAGAACAATGTCAACCGCCTATCCCCCTCGCGCTTCGGAAAAGCCTCGCTGATATGCAACGCCAGCGGCTGGACCGACCACGACCTCGGCGACATCATCGATACCCACAGCTATCCGCACCCATCCTGCCCTACGCACGCCACACGCGCGGCGGTATGCGGCGAGTACGGGGGCATCACGCTCAAGGAGCCGGGGCATATATGGCCCGGAGGCGACTTCCAGTACACCGTGGTCGAGACCAAAAGCGACTTCACCGACTATTTCAATATGCTTTGCGACGAAATCAAGGACCTCTACTACATGGGGCTGAACGCCGCCGTATATACGCAGATAGCCGATGTCGAGATTGAGAAGAACGGGTTCCTGACCTACGACCGCAAGGTGCTCAAGACCGACAATCCAGCCAAAATACGCGCCAAGATTCAGGAGGTGCTCGACATGCCGCACAGCGACATGAAGGTCACCCCGATTATCTCCACAAGCGGCTCGCACCGCTATAAATGGCGCTATTCGTTCAGTGCCGACGTGCCACGCCACTGGCAGGAACCGGGCTTTGACGACTCATCCTGGCCTTTGGGCGAGGGCGCTTTCGGTGCCAACGTCGGCTCGTCGCAGCATCTTGTGGGCACGAACTGGAACACCAACGACATAGTGATGCGCCGATGGTTTAAAATCGGCGACCTGACGCCCGAGGCAATCGACGCCATGCGTTTCGTGACATTCCACGACGAGGATATCGAAATATACATCAACGGCGTATGGGCTGCGTCGCGCAGCGGATACACCAACGGATACATCCCGGTCGACATCTCCGACCAGGCCAAGGCAGCGATACGTCCCGGCGAATGGAACCTGATAGCCCTGCGCGGCAAGCAAAGCTCGGGAGGCCAGATAATGGACGTGGGCATATCGGTATTCGGCGACGTCGACATTGAATACACCGAGGATTTCTCCGACTACACACCTACGGAATACAGCGAGTTCACGGACCCTACGTCGCCGGTAAAGCCTTCGTTCACGAAGGTTTCCGGCACTGATTTCTCACACACCGCCGACCGTTCAAACGCCGCCTGGGGCGACATCGACAACGACGGCAATCTCGAGCTGATTTATTCCGGACGCCACAACCACCTCAACGGGGGCTGCGACCGCACGCTCATCTACAAGCACAACGGCGACGGCAAATTCACCACTGTCGCCAACTCCATCGCAACATGTTACTACGCCGACCCCGTATTGCTTGACTTTGACAACGACGGCAACCTCGACCTGTTCATGCCGGGGCTTAAAAACCGCGACTACAAGGACAATCTCGACGACGTTGCGGCCTCTCTCTACCGCAACGACGGCAACGGCAACTTCACCGACGTCAATGCCGGGGGCGCATACGGCATAGCCCCGATATACAACGCCCGCGACGGCGGCCGCTCACGCCACTGGGTATCGGCAGGCGACTACGACAACGACGGCTACACCGACATCGTGGCCATCGGTCTCGACGACTACGCCGATACCGACGGCAACGGCAACCCCATAGTGCGCAACGACCGCCGCGTGCTCTCGCTCTACCGTAATCTCCAAGGAAAAGGTTTTGAACTCCAGAAGACGCCCCTCGACGGCAAGGCGCCTCTGCCGGGACTGACCCGCGGCTCGGTCTACTTCGCCGATTTCGACAACGACGGCAACCTCGACATCATGGCGTCGGGCTACGGGCCGCTCGAAGGCAACCTGCACATCTACTGGAACAACGGCGACGGCACGTTCAGCGAGATGCCGGGACGTTTTTTCGGGTCGTATGACTCGTCGTGCATGCCCGCCGACCTCAACGCCGACGGACTGACCGACATACTCGTGACAGGCTATGCCAACTACGGCTCGGGCAACCGCAAGGATATATTCATCTACCGCAACGACGGCAATCGCCGGTTCTCACTCGTTCCGGCCGGCGAATGCGGTTTCGAGGGAGTTGACGGCGCTACCCCCGACGTGGCCGACGTAAACGGCGACGGACTCCCCGACATATTCATCGGCGGACACGGCGCGACGCACGAAATCACCACGTGGCTCTATCTCAACTGCGGCGATTTCGTTTTCCAGCCGTTCGGCGCATGGTACAGCGACCCGTTCGGCAAGCAGTTCACCTTCGACCGTATAAGCCACGGCAACTCTCATCTGATTGACTACAACAACGACAACCGCCTCGACGCATGGTCGATGGGCTGGGGACAGGCATCAAGCTGCGGAAAGGACTGCGGCGCATCGCTCTACACCAATGTATCTTCCGCCGTCAATCAGGCACCCGGCATTCCGACCGGCCTGCAGGTGGAATACGATGCTGCCGGGGGTCAGTTCATATTCAGCTGGGTAGCGCCCGACGACGACAGCACCCCCAAAGAGGCACTGCGCTACAACCTGTATCTGCGCAAAGCGGGCGACGACGCCATATTCATGACAATCCCCGCCGATGCAGCTACCGGACGGCTTAAGGTGACGGAACTCGCCGCGGCTATCGCCACAACGCGCCATGCACTCACCGTTCCGGTGGATAATGCCCGCTACGAATGGGGCGTACAGGCCATCGACAACGGCAAAGCGGCCGGCCGCTTCGCCACCGCCTCGTTCAATCCGGCCGACGTAGCGTCGGTCGGCACACTGACCGCCGACAACGCGCTCTCGCTCGAACCGCTCGGCGATACGCTACACTACACCGTCAGCGGCACGGCAGCCACACTAAGCATCTACAACGCCACCGGCATATTGCTGCATCAAGCCGCCGTGACCAGCACGGGCACCGTCCCCCTCCCCGCCCCGGGACTCTACATAGCATCCCTCGCCCCGGCACTCCTTGCCCCCGTAACCCTGAAATTCCTCATAAAGTAGTGAATAACTATATTTAGCTGTCAAAATTGGCAGCACTTTGTAGGGACGCGATTCATCGCAGTTTACTTAAGCCGACTTCGGAGGATAATGATGAACGGGGAAGTCGTTTATATTGACATTACCGTTAATATTAACGATTCCGTAGGCATCATCTATATGATTAACCCGGTCATGGCGCGAAGCGCCTTGGCCGGGTTAATGTGTGGGTGGAGCACGTTGCCGCAGGCATCATCAATCTGCATAAGCTATCCTTACATAAGAGCCTCCCGGTATGAAGCGGATTGATGATGCCTGCGGCAACATCACGCAGCATGGTGCATCTCGTCCCGGCCAAGGCGCTTTCGCGCCATGACCGGGTTAATCAAATAGAGGATGCCTGCGGCATCGTTGCTACCCAATGTTGTCCGCTTAACCTCACTACAAGAGGATGTATCTACTATAAGTTTTACACCACTATCACGCCTTTAAGTAAACAGCATTGAATCGCGTCCTTACAATTTCGTTTCGTGTATTTTGAGTTTTGTGACGCCGTCATATTTGTACAAGGCGTATCAATATTGTTATATTACAACAATCAGGGCGCTGTGCCGATGTTTCGGTCGCAGCGCCCTGATGTTCTATTTTTTATCGGGGTGACGTATAATCCGTTAACGGATTATACGCTTGCTTACTTTATTGCCTTTCTTGACGAGATATACTCCGGCTGAAGTGGGATACTCGACACGCATACCCTGGAGGTTGTAATATTCCTCGGGGGCATTGGGGTCATCGGCTGCGACGTCTGAAACTCCGCTGAGGCCGGTGTCGCCCTTGGCGTTGTAGATACCGTAGTTGCGTACCTTGACATTGTCGCCTGTCTGGGAGCCTGAGCCGTTGCTGAAGATTACGTTGCATGCGTCGAGAGCACCTTCGGTCTCTACGGTATATTCGTAGTAGTCGCCGTTCTTGACGAGCTTGGTGCCGGGCCATTTGCCGGTGATTTCATTGCACTCGTTGCTGCCGTAGATGTAGCAGTAGACGTTGCTCCAGTTTGCAGAGCTGTTGTCGAAGTAGATGTGCCATACGGTAGATTTGGTATCCACTTTTGTATAGACTGCCGAACCGGTCTTGGTCTCGATGCCGTCGGTAGCGCTCCAGCTTACAGTCACTGACTCGCCGTCGACCATATCGGTGCCGAGAGTGAAGGTTGCAGTGCCGTTGAACGACATCTGGGCGCCGTTGCCTATCTTATACCATGCCGAAGTGGCGTTGGTGGCAGTGATGGTGACATCCTGGGTGCCTACGAAAGTACCGCCGTTGGGGCTGAGTTTCACGCTGAGACCCGATGCTTCGATGATGTCGTAGGGCTCGAGGCTGGAACCGAGCTTGTAGACACCGCCGTTGACGAATTTGTATCCGCCCTCGTTGTTGCCGGGAGACTGGCTGTTGCCTGCATTGCTGAAGATAATCCTTGCTGAAGAGGGGATTTCGGCATCGCCGGTATATGTCCATTTGTACATGTTATCGCCGAGATACTGCAACGACTGTCCGGGCCATGTGCCTCCGGTGTAGTTGGTCTGGTCGTCCCAGATCCATGCAGTCGCTGCTGTCCATGACTCATGATAGAGGAAGATGGCCTGCTCGTCGGCCTCGATAGAGGGAGCGATTACGGGGTCGGGCTCGACGCGGTCGCCGCCGGGGCCTACAGGGCCGGGGGTGGGATTGGGCTTGATGGTGGTCGTTTCATCGGGCATGGTTTCATCGGGCCATGTAGTCCAGTTCTCTTCTGCGGGAGCATCGGCGTAGAGATACTTGCCGTCGTCGCCGATTTTGCCGGGGCCGTCGAGTACGAATACTCGCATGTTGCCTTTACCCGAGCATGTGGCGGTGAGCGTGTTGTTGGTCACATTCTGTACTTCGCCGGTGATGGCATCGACATAACGACCGTTGAGGATGCCGGTGAATGTCGAGTTGCCCGAGATGGTTACAAGCACATACGAGTCAACCTTGTCGTCGGTGTAGCGACGTTTGAAAGAGAGGCTGCCCGAGCAACCTTCGGTAGAATACTGACCTTTGCGGAGAGCGGGCACGGCAGCGCGGATTTTGTTGAGGCGCTGGATGTGGAGCGCGAGAGGATATGAAAGCGTAGAGGCGAGGTTGCCTGTGGCGCCGCTGTAGTCGGCGAAATCGTTGACGGTGACATCGCCTTCAATATAACCGCCGAAATATGCACGGCCTGAGTCCTTGAGAGCAAGAACGGCACCTTTGTCAATAGCTTTGCCTTTCTGGAACTCTACTTCCGAACCGTAATAGATACAGGGAATGCCGCGGAACGAAAACATCAGCGAGAGGTTTTCGGCCCAGGTTGCCTGGTCTTTCGAGAAGCGGAAGTTGCTGTCGGGAGCATAGTCGTGGGAGTCGACATATACCACGTTATATGTGGCGTCGTTGTAGAGGTAGTCCTGACCGTGAACACCGAATGCGCCTGATGCCGAATTGAAATTCCAGTGCATCGCGAAGTCGATGACGCTCAGGCCGGAGAAATCGCTATAGTCGGGCTTGTGATAGTCATTGCCGTTGAGCAGGGCGTTGTCGCTCTTGCGCAGTATGGCGTCTGCGTGGCCCAGGTCATCTTCGGCCGACTGGTGCACTGAATCCCAGTTGGTGTGGCCGCTGACAGTCTCATAGTCGTGCGAGCCTTCGGTCTCGGAGGGAATGGCCACGACAGAGTCCCACGACTTGGGGTCGTAGTCCCATGCATAGTCCTTCGACTCTTTCCATGTGTAGTAGCAGGGAGAGCAGTTGTAGTTCGCACCGCGGTAAATCACCTCCATCGAGCGTGCGCATACCTCGCCGAACATGAAGAACGGAGTGTTGCCGCGCTTTGCCTTGGCTTCGGCTGACTCTGCTGCCTCAAGGAGCTGCGGGAGGAAGTTCTTGTTGAACGACAGACGTGGAATATGACCCGCGGTGTCGATACGGAAACCGTCCACACCCATTTTGATGAAGCGAGAGTAGCAGTCTACGATATATGAAGTGACGCCGGGGTGCTCGGTGTTGAGGTCGACGCAGTCGCCTGCAATCTGTCCCCACCAGCGAGAGGGATCGTCCCAGTCAAACCAAGCCTTGTGGTGCCAGTAGTTGTGGGTATCCTTGTTGGTGAAGTCGGAGTTTTTCATCAGCGCCAGGCGCGAGCCATACTGGGCGGCAGGCTTCATCGAGGCATAGTTTTCGGGAAGCAGGCCCCCTTCGCTTTTGGGCACCACTTTCATCGAAGCATTGATGTCACCGAGATCCTGTGTATAGTCTTTCTCAAACATCTTGCAGAGATAGTTCTCACCGAAGTTTCCGGTGTGCTGCAGCACGATGTCGAGCACGAGTTTCATGTCGCGTTTGTGAACTTCGTCGATAAGGGTCTGGAATGCTACATCAGCATCAGCGTCGGTCGCATCCTTTGATACATAACGATGGTCGATTTTCGAGAAATCCATCGCATGATAGCCGTGATAGTCAAGGCCGGAACCGTTTTCTACGATAGGTGTGATCCAGACAGCGGTGAAACCGAGAGCCTTGATGTAGTCGAGCTTCTCGATAAGACCTTTGAAGTCGCCTCGCCATTCGGGGTCGTTGACATTGAGCACACCGTCCCAGCAGTAGGTGTTGTTGCTGATGTCACCGTCGTAAAAACGTGTGGTCATGGCAAAATAGATTGTCTCGTCGCGGAAATCGGTACGATCTCCGACAAACGTGGCCGCGTTGGATGACAGAGCTGTCATGGCTACAGCCGTCCCCAGCAGCAAGCGGGAAATCTTTTTCATCTTGTGAAATTTAAGAAATGTAAGTAATTATGAAGTTGGTATTAAAATTTTATAATTCGGTATAGATATAAAATATTCTGCAAATATATGCGTTATCATACAATTATGCAAGCTGATACGTAAAAAAAACATAAAAAAGAAGGCCTGTCTGCCGGAGACAGGCCTTCTTTTTTATGTGACGTATATAAATTATACAGTCAGGTCATAATGCCAGGGGCATTATTTGACAACGAATTTCAATGCATCGGCACTGCCGTCGACGCTGAGCATATAAAGCCCTGCGGGGCAGCCGGCGAGCGATATTTTTCCGCTGCCCGAAGCCACTTTGACGCCGGAAGCATTATATACGGTACCGAAAGTTTCGGCCGAAGGCAATACCACACTGCGCGATGCGGCGTCATAGTATACCTGCGCGCCGTCGGCAACGATGTCGCTCACTCCGCCGAGTCCGATATATACTTTATTGGAAGCGGCCGACTCGATTCCGGCATTTTCGGCTGTCACGTGGTAAGCACCGTCGGTCATACCGTTTTCGGGGAAGTCATAGCTTGTAGCGGTAACGCCGCTTACAACCTTCACGCCGTCGCGATAAATATTATATGTGACTGCATCCGAGGCTTCAGCGGCAGCGGCTTTGGCGCTGCGTCGGTCGGGAGCCGCCAGGGTGGCGTATATGCGCCAGTTGCCGTCAAGGGTCTTGTTAAGGCTCTTGAGAGTCTTCCACGAGGTGTCACCCGCCGAAGCCGACAGGAGGTTACCGTAACCGTCGTCGGCCGGTCCTGCATCGAACAGCATCGGTTTGACACCGTTGGCGTATGTCAGGTGATAGCCTATCATTATGTCGCGGTCGGCAGTGATGACGAAGGGTTCGTTAAGGCGTATCTCATTGTATCCCTCTGTCGAGATGGCACGCAGGTCGGAGAGAGCGACTTCCTGCTCGTACACGAGGTTCTTGTCAACGAAGATGACCACGCTTGCCGAATTTACATCGACCGAGTAGAGACCGAACTTGATATGGGTTATCCTCATGCCTTTGCTTGCGGTAAGTTTCTCGGCGGGGAAGAGCTGCACGGCATAAGTCTCGCGCGTGCCGCTGCCGGTCATGCCGACACCGTAGCTGGCACCGTCGACGCAGTAGCTGAGTACTGGAGCGCTTTCGGGCACGCTCCACTGCAGGTCGTGGGTAGCGTCAGTATCCGTAACGTCATGCTTAGAGCGGAGGTCATACGGGGCGATGCCGGCCTGCTCGATGTCGTAGTCGACCACAACTGACTCTGATTTGGCCGATTCCCATCCGTTGGGGTAAATGGCCGACACGGCGAATGTGTGCATGCCGTAACCGTCGAGAGCCGCGGTAAACGAACGTTGGTCGGTGGTACCCGTCAGCTCGCCGTTGCAGTATATATTGAACGATGCGGGAGCCAACGATGCGGGAGCACGATGCGGCTGAGATGCCGACGCCTCGGGATTGATGCCGTAATCGGCTTCGGCAGCCGGAACAATCACTTTACGCAGCGATGCCTTACCGCAGTCAAGCGAACCGATTTCGACCGACGCGGGGGCAGCCTGTGGCTGTGTGCCGGCGACTTCCGACGCTACCGCCGAAATAGCGATATTGTAATTATTGTAAGTAGAGTTGATTGTGCCGAGGTTCATCCATGTCGACATTCCGGGAAGTTTGACGATGGCGCCGCCGGTCACCAGCGGGCCCTTATCGAGGATAATCGGCGATGAGCCGCCGGGAAGCGCCGCGTTGTAGGCGATAATTATATCCTCGTTGCCGGTAATCTCGACGGGAGTGTCAAGAGTAAGCGTATAGGCGGCGAGAGGTGACACTTCCCCGGCGCCAATAGCCGTCGATGAAAGCAGCGTGCGTCCGCCGTACACATCGAGAGAGAATCCCTCGGGGAGGTCGTCGCCGATGATGAAGTTAATCTTGGTTATGCGGTATCCGGCATAGGGTGCGACTTCATCAGCGGTAAAGCGTGTGCCGTAGGAAAGTTCCATGTCCTCGTCGAAACCGGCCATATAGGCGATGCCGTCGTGATGTTTCAGCTCCACGTCCATGCCCCATGCAAGGTCGACAGTACCGTTGGCCCTGTCGAGACTTGCCGACGAGAGCAGCGGAGCGCGGTAGGCGGCGGGTAGTTTGGCCGTAGCTTTGGCGACCGTGCGTTCGGACACATTTCCATTGTCGGCCACAGCCTCGACCGAATACACGTAGCTTCCGGGAGCGGGAGCCACATCATTGTAGCCGGTGGCGGTGACAGACTGCGCTATCAGCTCGTCGTCGCGGTATACGTTGTAGCCCTTGGTGGTGGCGCCGTAAGCGGTTCCGCCTTCAATATCAGCCGAAAGCATCCAGTTGCCGGGGATGTTGCCCGATGCAAGCGTCTTCCATGTCGGCTTGGAATTCAGGAAGTTGGACGAACTTGGCGACGAGGTCGAGAAGCAGTTGCCTTTCGAGCCTACCGCTGCCTTGTTGTCGACGCTGATCGGTTTGGTCTTGGGAGTCTGGAGCACATAATATCCGTAGGCATAGCGGCTTCCGGATTCAATCTCCACGGGAGTAGTCAGTTTGAATTTGGTCCATTGGTCGGCCTTTATCTGCGCGATGGTCTCTGCCGGCACCACCTCGGAGTATACGAATACACCGTCCTTCATGACCCACAGAGTAAGGCCGGTGACCGTGGCCTCCTTGAAATGCCCGTTGATGGCGGTCAGCTTGCCGCCGACAAACGAGATGAGGTCGTCGGCATCAAATTCATTCTTAATCCACACCTTGGTATTTGACGAAGCGGTTCCGCCGATAGCGTTGCCGTAGATCCCGTTTGTCCATGTCAGCAGGTTGTCGCTGCCGCGAAGTAGCGGAGCGCTCCAGCTCAGTGCCACGTCAAGATCGGCGGCTGCCGCAGCCAGTGAGGCGGGAGCCGGATAGCTGTCGGCCGCGGTCTTTACGGTGGCATAGTATTCCGGCGATTTGTATGCCCCTGCCGAATATACGGCTTCCACGGCGTATGCGTTTTTGCCGCTTGCCTGGCCGCTGAGGCTGCACGAAGTCTCCGAGGCCGGAGTCTGCGCCACCTTCACGCCGTTGGCATATACGTTGTAGCTGTCGGGAGCTTCGTCGACATCGTTGGCAAGATGCGCCGTCACAAGATAGGTGCCGCGGCCGTTATGGCTCCATGTCTTTCCGTCAAATGAGTAAAGGTCGCCTTTGGAATTGACGGCATTGTCCATGATAGCCGACATTGTCAGGTTGGGACCGTGCTCTATTTTGAGTGCCACCATCACTTCCTTGTCGGCCGGGAGGGTATAGGGTTCGTCGAGACGTATCGTACGGAAAGAATCCTTTTTATAGCCGGACATGTCGGCCGGCTGCTCCCTTACCACTTTCCCATCCTCATAAATGAGCACTGTCACGGCGACTACCGGACGATACTCGTAATAATCCACGGCGTCGATGACTTCGCCGGCAATCGGGCTCAAGTCGGCAGGTGTGAACCGCGACGCGACATAGATGACAGCCGGCTTCTGCGGCGTAGTCTGTCGCCCGTCATCGCCATCATAGGCATAGCCGTTGTGCCAGGCAAGCGTCTTGACGCTTTGCGGTGCCTTCCAGCTGAGACTCACGTCGGAGAAGTTGGTCGAAATCTCAACCGAATGAGGCGCGCCCTGACGGGCCCACATAGCGGCAGGCAGAAGCACTGCTGCTCCGGCCAAAAGTGATGATAGTAATCTTCTTGTCATTTTTAAATTAAATTAGGTGAAATGATTGACAAACTTCCCGCACATAAACGGGATTATATGGCAAAAATACAAATATTTTTGCAAAAACAAAGATTTATGTATTATTTTCCCACCAAAATATGCGCAAATAAATACATTATTTCATTTTTTCATACAATATTCCACGTTATCAGGGAGTTTCGTGATTATGCGCGCATCGAGCATCCTCGACTCGCAGAAATCGCCGGCCGCGGAGCAAGGCAATCGCCGGCACAGGGGTAAAAAGTGTCGCCTGCCACCCTCCGTCGGGGCGATTGGCGAAATATTTGCATTTATGGCGATGTTTGATAATGATATTTTCAAAAAAAGAATTACCTTTGTTGAATATATAATTTTATAAATATGTATGACCCGGGGTCGTTTGGGACCAGGGGTCTCATTAACGATATATTTTTTTAGTTTTACGAATTTCTTTCAGCAGCATGAGAGTCAAGATACATAGCGAAGGCAATAACCTGCTGGTGGTTCTGGCGCTGGCGCTCATTATTATCAATGTGCCGCTGTGGCTTACGCTCCACAACATTATTGCGCTTCCGATTGTTGTAACGGCAGTATCGGGAACGCTGTTCCTTTTGGTATTGAATTTCTTCCGTTCGCCCAAACGCCACTTCAAAGGCGACCCGGTCAATGCCGTGGTGGCTTCGGCCGACGGCAAAGTGGTGGCCCTTGAGGAGACATTCGAGGATGAATATCTCCATGAGCGCGTAATACAGCTGTCGGTGTTCATGAGCGTGTTCAACGTGCATGCCAACTGGTTTCCGGTCGACGGCAAGGTGATATACACCAAGCACCACAACGGCCGCTTTATGGCCGCCTACCTGCCCAAATCGAGCAAGGAGAACGAGCGCTCGACCGTGGTGATCGAAACGCCTGAAGGACAACGGATACTGATGCGGCAGATTGCCGGCGCAATGGCGCGGCGCGTGGTCACCTACGCCGAGCCGGGCGACGACGCCAACATCGAAGACCACATGGGCTTCATCAAATTCGGTTCGCGTGTTGACCTCTATCTCCCGCTGGGAACCGAGATTTTTGTTAACATAGGCGATAAAACACTTGGCGGCCTGACGCTTGTCGGACGCCTTCATCCTGAAAAGAAACAATGATACGTAACATAATCAATATGGTGCCCAACTGCATCACCCTGCTCAACCTGCTGTCGGGGTGCGTGGCGATAATCTTTGCATTCAGTCCGCTCGATGTGCATGACCGGCTTTTGGGCTGGGAATGGGCAGCCATAATGATGGGCATGGCCGCCTTGTTCGACTTCCTCGACGGAGCCGTGGCCCGTATGCTCAACGCTAAATCCGGCATAGGCAAAGAGCTCGACTCGCTGTCCGACCTCGTGAGCTTCGGGGTGGCGCCGGGACTGCTGCTTATGAACGTGCTGCTCGCCGCCGGTGCGGGCTGGTGCAGCTACATCGCGCTGTTCCTGCCGCTGATGGGCGCTCTGCGTCTTGCCAAATTCAATGTCGACGACTCGCAGACGGTCACCTTCAAGGGCCTTCCGATACCGGCCAACGCCATATTCTGGATCGGAACGGTAGGCGCGATGATGAACGGACAGCTACGCCCCACAGTAGGTATCACCGTGGCCGTAATCATCATGATGGGGCTTCTGATGGTGAGCAACATGCCGATGTTCTCGCTAAAGATGTCGAATTTCTCGCTGCGAGATAATTTCGTGCGCTATTTCGTAGTGATTGCCACCGTTATATTTGTAGCCACGATGGGCGTGGCAGGCTTTGCGGCCGCCATCCTGCTGTATATCGTGGTGTCGGCATTGCAGCGCATCGTAAAAGTCACAACCGAATAAAATCATACGCAACTGTTACTTAACGGTAGAATAATGGGTACTTTTCTCCTGCTGTTATTTATAATATTTTTCGTCGTACCTGTGGTGCGCATAGCTTACTCCGTATATAAAGTGCGGAGCAAGATGCGCGATGCCATGAGAGGAATGTATGGCGCGCAGCAATCAGATGCCGGCTCCGATACGCGCCAGACGCGCAAGGGGGGCTGGTCGGCGCCCGGCGAGCATCGCAAGAAAATCGGCAAAGATGTAGGCGAATACGTGAAATTCGAGGAACTGCCCGCATCACCGTCATCCGGCACATCGCAAAGCGCACGCCATACGGACTACGAACCGCAAATCACCGATGCCGACTGGGAGGATATAAAATGAAAAATACCAACTATGTGCCCCGGCTGTACGATTTTCTCCGGCAGCTGGCAGCCAACAACAACCGCGAATGGTTTGCCGCCAACAAACCGCTCTATCTCGAGCTCAGGCAACTGTGGGAGGAGGATATCAACCGCCTCATAGCATGCATGTCGTCATGGGAGCCGCGCCTGTCGCATCTCACGGCCAAGACCGCAGCATTCCGCATATACCGCGACATACGGTTCTCCAACGACAAAAGTCCGTTCAAGACATATTTCTCGGCGGCGTTCAGCCAATACGGCAAGATGACACACCGCGCCTGCTACTACCTGCACATGGACGGCACGCCCGAAGGCGGCCTCTACGGCGGCGCATGGTGCCCCGACAGCGCCATGCTGCGCAAGATACGCAAGGCGATTGTCGACAACATAGAGGAATTCGAGGCAATTGTCAACGACCCCGCCATGCAGGAAGCATTCCCGCAGTGGTACTGCAACATGCTCAAGACGGTGCCCAAGGGATATGACCGCGACCATCCGCAGGCACAATATCTGCGCATGAAAGACTACGGCCGCTTCGCCCCTACCGACCCGAAACTGTTCTGCGACCCCGCGTGGCCCGAGATTGTGGCCGAACGCTTCAGCAAGATACAGCCCTTCGTGGAGTTCCTCAACTATTCGCTCGACGAATAGTCGCTCAATCAATCAGACGGGTCGGACCTGTCTGACCGGTCTGACTTGTCTGACTTTGTCATGGCCTCCCCCATAATATTTTTTTTGACTGCAAAAGAAAAAATTGTTATCTTTGTCAAAACTCATTTTTACAACAATATCAAACTTCATATAGCATGGCAGAAATCAAGACAATAGGTATCCTGACATCAGGAGGCGATGCCCCCGGCATGAACGCCGCCATACGCGCCGTCACCCGTTCCGCAATCTACAGCGGGCTTAACGTGAAAGGCATATACCGCGGATATCGTGGTCTTATATCCGACGAAATTGTCGACTTCCACACCCAGAACGTGTCAAACATCATACAGATGGGCGGCACAATACTGAAGACTGCCCGTTGTAAAGAATTTCAGACTCCCGAAGGACGCCAGCTGGCATACGACGTGATGCAACGCCATCAGATCGACGCCCTCGTGGTCATCGGCGGCGATGGTTCGCTCACCGGAGCACGCATCTTCGCCAACGAATTCAACTTCCCCATAATCGGCCTCCCCGGCACCATCGACAACGACCTCTTCGGCACCGACTCGACTATCGGCTATGACACGGCACTCAACACCATCATGGACTGCGTCGACAAGATACGCGACACCGCCACGTCGCACGAACGACTCTTCTTCATCGAGGTCATGGGCCGCGACGCCGGCTTCCTCGCCCTCAACGGAGCAATCGCCGCAGGAGCCGAGGCCGCCATTATTCCCGAAATCTCGACTCAGGTCGACCAGTTGGCCGAACTTATCCAGAACGGCTTCCGCAAGAGCAAGAACTCATCAATCGTGCTCGTGGCCGAAAGCCCCGTCACCGGCGGCGCGATGGGCCTGGCCGAACGTGTGAAAAACGAGTATCCCGGCTACGACGTGCGCGTATCGATACTCGGCCACCTGCAGCGAGGCGGCTCCCCCACTGCCTACGACCGCATCCTCGCCTCACGCATGGGTGCCGCAGCCATCGACGCCCTCATGGACGACCAGCGCAACGTCATGATCGGAATCAAGAACGATGAAATCGTCTACGTACCCTTCACCCGCGCCATCAAGAAGGAGAAACCCATCAACCGCGACCTCCTCGAAACACTCCGCCGCCTCTCAATATAAAATACCGAAACGTTCAAGACAGCATAAAGGCGGCCGCGGAGTAATATCTCGGCCGCCTTATATATTTTTACATTTAAATTTTGAGAAATCGAGTAAAAATAACAGCGCTAAAATTTGCATGGCAAGAAAAAAAATACTAACTTTGCCACGCAAAAGCAGGGGTATTAGCTCATCTGGCTAGAGCGCGACACTGGCAGTGTCGAGGTGAGCGGTTCGAGTCCGCTATACTCCACTTGATGTAAACAACAGCATCAAGGTCCCATAGCTCAGTTGGTTAGAGCACCTGACTCATAATCAGGGAGTCCTAGGTTCAAGCCCTAGTGGGACCACACTCAGAAAATCAAGCACTTACATTCATTTGTAGGTGCTTTCCTTTTTTCCGCACGGAAAAACCGGTACAGAACTTTTATTTCGTTTCATTTTAATGGGTCAGCTGCAAAACCCAGTTGAAATATTAAAAAGCCATACGAATAAAAATCATCACCCGAAATGCCCAACCTCCCAAATCA